>Ga0081455_10000005_pt1 | contig 327136 bp, 311 predicted proteins | sample TabmetS3T2R1_FD_70207 | JGI IMG/M metagenome (GOLD analysis project Ga0081455, IMG submission 70207) | Tabebuia heterophylla rhizosphere microbial communities from the University of Puerto Rico - S3T2R1 | ecosystem: Host-associated > Plants > Roots > Rhizosphere ...
CAACACGTAGAGTGCGGTGAGGAGGGTGTCCAGTTCTTTCGTCACAGTTTGATCTTGGACACCCTCCTCCCACGCTGTCACACCGGCCCCTTCACGTGATCTTCATGGAATCAATCATCTAGGACGTGGTCGCGTCACTCGGGAAGGTCCTTCCTGGTCGTGCGGCACTGATAAGTAAAGGCGCGCACCTGTGACAGTGCGAATCGTGGTTGCTCGCCCTAAGCCTGGCACCGTGGGGGAGACGAAACGGGTGTGTCATCTCTTCTCCCTTTCTGAAAACGCCGACCGAGGTCTTTCCGAGGTTGTGGCGTTCTGCGGTGCCACTTTCGTGACCCGGGACCTCGAACAACTAGACGCCGTAGCTGGAATGCCGTGTGAAACTTGCCTCCGCCGCTCGCCTGGAGCGGGGAATCTCCTGTCTGCCTCAACGACTTCCGGCGACCATGAGGTGAACCATTGAAGGCTGATCGGCTTCAAGATGGGCGCATGTCGGGTGTTCTGCCGTTGCCGAAGCGCTCGCCGGGGCAGGCGCTCAAACCCGGAACGAACGCCCAACCAATTGAGACTCCTGACCACGACGAAATGAAGCGCGTCTTGGACGCACTCCGTCGCCTCAATTGAATAGATGGGGTAGAAATGGCAGAGTTAATCGAAACGTGGGCCGGTTTGAATCTGTCGCGTGCGTACGGCTACATGCGGGTTTGTCCGTGGCCAGTGAATACTCCCCATAGGCGGCCAGATAAGGCCCCGCTGATGGCCACCGGGTTCCCCGTGGACGGCCAGATATCTCCCCGGTAGATCATCCGGGTTGTCGTGCGGCAAGGCTGCGCGACGTGAAGAGCAGCAGGGAGATCATGGAGATCCTCGAGGCGTATGACCTCACGGGGAGTTACCGCGCCGCGGCAGAACTGGCCGGGTGTGACCATCACACGGTCGCGCGGTATGTGGCCCTGCGAGAGGCAGGCGAAGCACCGGTCGCACGAGAGCACCGGGTCCGCCCGGTCGACGAGTACTTGCCGAAGATCGAGGAGCTGGTGGTGCGCTCGAACGGCAAGGTTCGCGCGGATGTGGTCCATCGGCGGATCACCGCGATGGGCTTCACCGGGGGCGAGCGCACCACTCGCCGGGTGGTCGTGGAAGTGAAGCAGCGCCTGCGAGCCGGGCAGCGGCGGGTGTTCCGCCCCTGGATTGTGGAACCGGGCCTGTGGCTGCAGTGGGATTGGGGCCACGGCCCGAAGATCGGCGGGCGGCAGACGCAGCTGTGGTGCGCGTGGCTGGCCTGGTCGCGGTTCCGGGTGGTGATCCCGGTGATGGACAAGACCCTGCCGACGATCGTGGCATGCCTGGACACCACGCTGCGGCGGATCGGCGGTGTTCCGACGTATGCGTTGACCGACAACGAGAAAACGGTGTCGGTGGACCACGTCGCGTCGATCGCGGTCCGCAACCCCGACATCGTCGAAGTGGGCAGGCATTACGGGATGACGATCCGCACTTGCGTCCCGGCGGACCCGCAGTCCAAGGGCGGGTCGGAGGCAACGGTGCGGATCGCGAAGGCGGACCTGGTCCCCACCGACACCAACCTGCTCGACCAGTACCGCACCTTCGGCGAGCTGGAGACAGCCTGCCGCGAGTTCTGTGAGCAGGTCAACGACCGGCCTCACCGCGAGACTCGTCGCCGCCCCGCGGAGGCACTCGCGGAGGAACGAACACGGCTTCATCCGTTGCCCGGCACTGCTTTCACCGTCGCGTTCGGCACGACCCGACGGGTGAACTGGGACGGCACCGTCTCCGTTGAGGGAGTGCGGTATTCGGTGCCGCACCCGCTGGTCGACACCCGGGTCTGGGTCCGGTTCCATGGTGACGACCTGATCGTCACCGCGATCGACGAGAACGGGCCCGGCCGAGGTCGCCCGGCATGCCCGCTCGACGCCGGGGAACCCCTCGATCCAGGACGAGCACTACCCGGCCCGCGCTGATCACCACGGCGACCGCGCTCCTCGAGCGACGTCGCCGGAGGAAGCGGCGTTCCTGGCCTTGGGCAGCGGAGCAGCAGCTTGGCTCACCGAGGCCGCGGCCAGCGGTGCCCGCCGGATCCGCCCGAAGATGGCCGAAGCCGTCACCCTCGCCAAGCTCCACCCGGCCGCCGAAGTCGACCAGGCGCTCGGGATCGCCGCGATCGCCGGCAGGTTCGCCGAGAACGACCTGCTCCGCATCCTCACCCACAACACCGGCAGAGACACCACCGAACCCTCGCGGGCAAGCGAGGACCACAGCTTGCAGCCAGGCACCTCGGCCTGGTCCAGCTTCGGGCTCCCCGCCAACGACCTGTCACGTAGTTGTGCCAAGTCTGCGTCATTTGGCGCAGAACGGTTTCTTGCAGGATATGCTGCTTGAGCGGTTGAATTCTGACGCGCATGCTGAAGTGCTTGCCGTCTACCTCAGGACTACGATTGAGTGACCAGAATGCGCGTGTTCAGGATGTGCGTTTGATCTCGTCGAACAGTTCGCGGAAGTCTGACCCGGCGCGTTTCCCATAGGTGTCGAGTTCATGTTCCAGTTCGGATGCAACCATGAGGAGCGAAGGGCGACTCTGCCTGCCGTTCTGCAATGCTTCCAGGCCCAGTGTCGCGGCTTCATCGGTCTCGCCCCGCCGTGCGGCAATTACACCTAGGGTCAATTGTGCCTCAGCGTTACGCATTAGCGTAATGATCTTGCCGTCAGGCTGGACACCGCGCCGCATAACTTCCAGGGCGTTACGCGTCGCAAGATTGTCTTGACCAACAATCCGGTAGGTGTCCATCGCGTAGAAGTCCCACTTGTCGGGATCAACAACAAAGTGGTTGTCCGGACGCTCTGGGAATGGAAGCTTGTCAAGCAAGGCACTGCCCTTTTCCAGGGCTTGATATACCTCTTCCGGCTTGCCCATGCGAGCATATGCTTTTGCCTGCTGGCCGTAGAGCTGCACCGTTACTGATTCAGACGGAGCCGCTTGGATTCCGGCCTCTGCCGCATTAATGGCTGCACGGTAGTTTCCTGCCGTCAGATGAAACCACGCGAGCATTTCATGGGACCAGCCAACAATGCCGGGCTCACCAGCGTCTTTGCCCAAGTCTAATGCCATGCGTCGGGTAGCCTCGGCGGTCGTTTGGTCGCCGAGATCATTTTCAAGGCAACCGACAAGCAATGAAAGCATCCCGGCATTGCTCAGAATATCTCGATGCTGCGCGAGGCTAAGACGGCCGCCGAGTAGCTCAGTCATCTTGCTCAGCCATTCCCGGCCGGTCTGTATCAACTCCTGCGCATCCATGTGCGCGTAGTCGCAGCACAGCTGCTCGACTTTGATCGTGATCGCATCGACGGTTGATGAGTTGATCGCAGAAGATCGAATGCGGTTGATCAGTTCGAGCGTGTCCATGCCCGTATTGGCGAGCAGAATTTCATCTTGCGACTGCGGAACGATCAGCTTTTCGCCCGGGTTTGAGCCTTTGTCGGCTCGCGGCTGCGACACCTTAAGGCGGCTCTGGCCTGGAAAGTCGAACCAAAGAAGATGCTGGGGAAGGTGCAAAATCCGTGCGTAGTTCCGCAGAACTTCTAGGTTCTGCTCTGGCTTGCCGTTCTCGATCTTGCTCACCTGGGCTTGCGTGAGCCCTAGCCAACGCCCCAAAAGCTCTTGGTTGAGCCCCCTTGCCGAAGAGCTGGAGGTGTCGAGGATGGTTCCGGTACGCCTTGAAGACTTTGCCTATGTGCTGGCTTTCAAACGCCGCTCGGAACTCGTTGGTCTCGAAGAACTCGTTCCTGAGCTGAGCTGGGGGGCGTGCGGAGCTGGTCACGCTGCTCACGGTGGCACTTCCCGCACAGGCGCGCAGTGTTGTCGGCGGCCAGTGCCGCACCGCAGCTCTGACAGCGACGGCCGCCAGCAGCTCCATGACCAGAACCGGAGGAAGCCATCTCACCGCCCGTGCCCGCTAGATCCACTACGCCGCTGACCAGGGTACATAGGGTGCGCGGCCGGTGCCAGCAGAGTGACGAAGCCTGCCCCTGCGTGACCTCGCGTGGCGGTTACGTCTCAGTTCCAGCTACCATCGGTCACCCGGATGAACAACAAGCCGGGCACCGGCGCCGGCGATTCGACGAGCACTTCGGAGTCACCGGGCGAGTCTTCGCCGGACACCGGCCACCCGGTTACCTCGCTCCAGAACGTCGCGAGCTCGTACGGCTCGGCACAGTCGATCGTCAGGTGCCGGAGGATCATCGCCCTAGTATTCCCCGTGCACGAGGTTCTGTGGCAGCTCGCCGCCGGCGTAGCGCGCGATCTCCGCCGCCACCACGGCATACGAGCGGCGCTTGCTTCCGGTCGCCCAGCCGGCCACGTGCGGGGTCAGCACCACGTTCGGCGCCGTCCACAGTGGATGGTCCGCGGGCAGCGGTTCGGGATCGGTCACGTCGAGCGCGGCGCGAAGCCGGCCGGAGTTCAGCTCGGCGAGCAACGCGTCGGTGTCGACCACCGGCCCGCGCGCGGCGTTGACGAGGACCGCGCCGTCCGGCATCGCGGCAAGGAACTTCACGTCGACCATCCCGCGGGTGCGGGACGTCAGCGGCACCATCAGGGCGACGACATCGTGCGTGGGCAGCAACTCGGGCAGCTCGTCCACCGCGTGCACGCCGTCCCGGCCGCTAACGCCGACCATCGTCACGCGCGCGTCGAAGGGGACCAGGCGGCGCTTGAGCTGTTGCCCCAGGTCACCGGCACCGACGACGAGCACCCGCTTGTCCTGCAGGGTGTCGGTGGTGTGCTGGTTCCAGCCGTGCGCGGCCTGGCCGGCGGCGAAGCCCGGCAGCTCCCGGTAGATCGACAGCAGCACGGCGACGACCCATTCGGCCGTACTGCCGCCGTGCGCGCCGCGGCAGGTGGACAGGAGCACGCCGTCGGGCAGCGTGCCGATCCAGTGCTCCGCACCCGCCGACAGCAGCTGGATCAGCTTGAGGTTCGGCAGCGCGGCGAGCACCGCGTCACGCTCCTCGGGCCGGTGGGCGCCGGGGACGAGAACCTCGGCGACTGCCGCTTCGGGCGGCAACGGCTCGCGCCAGCTGTAGTGGACGGCACGTACCCCGGCCAGCTCACGCAGCGGGAGCAGGCCGTCTTCGTCGGGGACCAGAACGGTGACGGGCATGATCGCCACGGTACTTACCTGTCGTTCACCCGGCGGCACCTAGGCTGGGAGTGTGCGCGTCGGGAAGGGGAAGGTTCCGCGTCGGCCGTGGTTGCTGCTCGCGGCCTGCGGGCTGCTGCTGACCGGGTGCGCCCAGTTCGACGACCGGGCGGCGAACCAGACCTTCGAGCCGGCCCCGGAACTCACCGCTCCAGCCGGCCCGCAACCCGAACTGCCCGAGGTCGACGGCGGTCGGGACGAGTCGCGGCCGAGTTCGCCGCAGCGGCCGGTCCCGCCCCCGCAGGGCTGCACCGACTACGACCAGTCGGTGATCGCGACCTGCCTGGACACCGTGTCCGCGGTCGCGGTGCTGCCGAACACCGGGGCAGCGCCGAGCGGGCTGGCCGCCGAGCGCCGGACGGGCCGCGTCCTGCAGGTCGCGTCCGGGTCCGCACCGGCCGAGATCATCCGCCTCGACGTCGCAGCGACGGGCGACGGCGGTCTCACCGGGCTCGCGCTGTCCCCCACCTACGCCGAGGACCAGCTGGTGTTCGCCTACATCACGACGGCGACGGACAACCGGGTCGTCCGGTTCACCCGGGGCCAGCAGGCCAAGGCGGTGCTGACGGGAATCCCGAAGGGCGCGACGGGCAACCGCGGCGCGATCATGACCGACGGCAAGGGCGCGTTGCTGATCGCGACGGGCGACGCGGGCAACCCCGGCGCGGCGGCCGACCCGAACTCGCTGGCGGGCAAGGTCCTGCGCATCGACACGACCGGCAACGCGGCCCAAGGCAACCCGACGCCCGGCTCCCGGGTGTACGCGAGTGGGGTGCACTCGCCCGGCGGGCTGTGCAAGGCCACGGACGGCTCCCGCGCGTGGATCACCGACCGGGGCGCGTCGGTCGACTCCCTGTACGCCATCACCCCGGGCGCGTCGCTGGCCGTGCCGACGTGGACGTGGCCGGAGAAACCGGCGCTGGCGGGCTGTGCGGACAGCGGCACGTCGGTCGTCATCGCCACCTCGGTGGGCGCCAACCTGCAGGAACTGCCGATCACGCTGGACGGCTCCGTCGGCGGCAGGCCGAAGGCACTGATGGACGGCAAGAACGGCACGGCCTACGGCCGCTTCGGCGGACTGGACCAGATCGACAGCCAGTTCGCGCTGGTGGGAACCGTCAACAAGGACGGCGGACAGCCCGTCTCGAGCGACGACCGGGTCGTGCTCATCTCACTGCAAGCCACGCCGAGCGGCGGCAGCGGCAAGGACTGACGCCGCGAGTCCCGCGCCCACAGCCGCGAGTTCCACGCTCAACGATGTGGGCGGCGGCGCGCTCGGCAAGGGGAGCGGGCAAACCGGCGGGGTTCAGATACCCGGGTAGCGGCAGCGGCAACCGGTCGGTCATCGCCGCGGCGCGCGCACGTCCAGCCCCGCCGCGACCAGCGAGGCCAGCGCACCGAGCATCCCGAGGTACCGCCCGGCCCCGGCGTACAACCCGATCCCGCCTTGGTCCAGCAGCCCGCGGGTGTCCTCGTCGAACTGCCGGCCCATCGCGAACCACCCGAGGACCATCAGCAGCAACGCCACCACCGCGAAGATCAGCCACACGTGCGGCAGCCCGGCGACCCGCACCTTCCGGAACTGCCCGAGCGCCACCACCGCCAGACCGGCGACGAGCAGCATCAATGGCCCGCACCAGGCCAGGAACCCGGTGGTCCAGGCATCCCGTGCGACGTCGGAGGCGGGCAGTTCACGCAGGGCGTCCTCGACGACCTGCTGCGTCGCGGACAGATTGGTCCACGGCAGAAACAGGGCGAGCGTGGCCAGCACGCCCGCCCCGAGCCCGGTCCACTCACGCCAGGTGACGCGCCGGATCGAGAACCGCGCCGGAGTCTCCTTCACCGAAGGCATCCCTAGACGCTTTCCGGCAGGCGACGGGCAACCCTCGTCCGGACCGCCACACGGGCCGCGTCGCGAACGAGCACTAAGCGCCCACCCGCTCGATGATCAGCTCCCGGACGCGCTTCGCGTCGGCCTGGCCCTTGGTCGCCTTCATGACGGCGCCGACGATCGCACCGGCGGCCTGCACCTTGCCGCCGCGGATCTTGTCCGCGATGTCCGGCTGCGCGGCCAGCGCCTCGTCGACCGCCGCGAGCAGCGCCGAGTCGTCCGAGACGACCTTGAGGCCGCGCTTCTCGACGACCTCGTCCGGCTCGCCCTCACCGGCCAGCACACCCTTGACCACCTCGCGTGCGAGCTTGTTGGTCAGCTCGCCGGAGTCGACCAGCGCGGCCACCCGCGCCACCTGCGCCGGGGTGATCGGCAGGGCCGCGAGCTCGGTCTCGCGGGCGTTGGCCTCCTGCGCGAGGAAGTTGACCCACCAGCTGCGCGCGTCGTTCGGCTTCGCGCCTTCGGCCACGGTCGCCTCGACCAGGTCGACCGCTCCGGAGTTGAACAGGTCCCGAAGCTCCTCGGCGGACAACGACCACTCGGTCTGGATCCGCTTGCGCCGGGCGGCCGGCATTTCCGGCAGCGTCCCGCGCAGCTCCTCGACCCACTCCCGCGCCGGCGCGATCGGGACCAGGTCGGGCTCCGGGAAGTACCGGTAGTCCTCGGCGGTCTCCTTGGTGCGGCCGGAGGAGGTGGTGCCGTCCGCCTCCTGGAAGTGCCGGGTCTCCTGGGTGACCGTGCCGCCCGAGACCAGCACCGCGGCCTGTCGCGTCATTTCGTAGCGGACGGCCCGCTCGACGCTGCGGAAGGAGTTGACGTTCTTCGTCTCGGTGCGGGTGCCGAACTCGCTGCTGCCCTTCGGCATCAACGACACGTTGGCGTCGCAGCGCAACGAACCCTGGTCCATCCGCACGTCCGACACGTCGAGCGCGAGCAGCAGGTCGCGCAGCGCCGTCACGTAGGCGCGCGCGACCTCGGGCGCGCGCTCCCCCATGCCGACAATCGGCTTGGTGACGATCTCGATCAGCGGCACGCCCGCGCGGTTGTAGTCGAGCAGTGAATGCTCCGCGCCGTGAATCCGCCCGGTGGCGCCGCCGACGTGCAGTGACTTGCCCGTGTCCTCTTCCATGTGCGCGCGCTCGATCTGCACGCGCACGACCTCGCCGTCGTCCAGGGTCACGTCCAGGTAGCCGTTGAACGCGATCGGCTCGTCGTACTGCGAGGTCTGGAAGTTCTTCGGCATGTCCGGGTAGAAGTAGTTCTTCCGGGCGAACCGGCACCACTCGGCGATTTCGCAGTGCAGCGCGAGGCCGATGCGGATCGCGCCCTCGACGCCCTTGCCGTTGAGCACCGGCAGCGCGCCGGGCAGGCCCAGGCAGGTCGGACAGACGTGGGTGTTGGGCTCGCCGCCGAACTCGTTGGGGCAGCCGCAGAACATCTTCGTCTTCGTGTTCAGCTCGACGTGGACCTCGAGCCCGAGCACCGGGTCGAACCGCTCGACGACCTCGGCGTAGTCCATCACTTCGGCAACGGCGGTCACGCCGAGACTCCCTTCAGCTCCGGAACCCGGTCGGTGATCGAGCCGCGCGCGACCTCGTAGGCGGCACCGACCCGGTAGAGCCGGTCGTCGGCCAGCGCCGGGGCCATGATCTGCAGGCCGACCGGCAGGCCGTCCTCATCGGACAGTCCACTCGGCACGCTCATCGCGGCGTTGCCGGCCAGGTTCGACGGGATGGTGCACAGGTCGGCGAGGTACATCGCCATCGGGTCGTCGACCCGCTCACCGATCTTGAACGCGGTGGTCGGCGTGGTCGGCGAGACCAGCACGTCCACCTTCTCGAAGGCCGCTTCGAAGTCACGGCTGATCAGCGTCCGGACCTTCTGCGCGGAGCCGTAGTAGGCGTCGTAGTAGCCCGAGGACAGCGCGTACGTGCCGAGCATGATGCGGCGCTTGACCTCGGGGCCGAAGCCGGCCTCGCGGGTCAGCGACATGACCTCCTCGGCGCTGTGCGAACCGTCGTCGGCGACGCGCAGGCCGTACCGCATCGCGTCGAAGCGGGCCAGGTTCGACGAGCACTCGCTGGGCGCGATCAGGTAGTAGGCCGGCAGCGCGTAGACGAAGTTCGGGCAGGACACCTCGACGACCTCGGCACCGAGCGCCTTGAGCTGCTCGACCGCGCCCTCGAAGGAGCGCTGCACGCCGCCCTGGTAACCCTCGCCGCTGAACTCCTTGACGACACCGACCTTCACGCCCGTGAGGTCGCCGCGCAGACCCTCACGCGCGGCGGCGACGACCGGCGGCACCGGCGCGTCGATGGAGGTCGAGTCGAGCGGGTCCCACCCGCCGATGACCTCGTGCAGGAGCGCCGCGTCCAGCACGGTGCGGGCGCACGGCCCGGCCTGGTCGAGCGACGACGAGAACGCGACCAGCCCGTACCGGGACACCCCGCCGTAGGTCGGCTTCACGCCCACCGTGCCGGTGACCGCGCCCGGCTGGCGAATCGAGCCGCCGGTGTCGGTGCCGATCGCGAGCGGCGCCTCGAAGGCCGCCAGCGACGCGGCCGAGCCACCCCCGGAACCGCCGGGGATACGCGCGTGGTCCCACGGGTTGTGCGTCGGGCCGAACGCCGAGTTCTCGGTGGAGGAGCCCATCGCGAACTCGTCCATGTTGGTCTTGCCGAGGATCGGCACCCCCGCCTCGCGCAGCTTGCGCGTGACCGTCGCGTCGTACGGCGGGATCCAGTGCTCCAGGGTCTTGGAACCGCAGGTCGTGGGCACGCCCTCGGTGGTCAGCACGTCCTTGAGGGCGAGCGGGACACCGGCGATCGGCGAGACCGGGGCCTGACCGTCGGCCAGGGCGGAGTCGACCGCGCGGGCGGCGGCCAGCGCACCCTCGGCGTCGACGTGCAGGAACGCGTGCACGAAGTCGTCGACCTGCCCGATGCGGTCCAGGTGCGCCTGGGTGACCTCCGCGGAGGACACCTCGCGGGCGTGGATCTTCTCCGCCAGCTCCGCGGCGGACAGCCGTGTTAGGTCGGTCACTGTTCCTCCCCCAGGATCCGCGGCACCCGGAAGCGGCCGTCCTCGGCGGCTGGCGCGCCCGCGAGGGCCTGCTGCTGGGTGAGCCCGGGCCGGATCACGTCCTCGCGGAAGACGTTCGTGAGCGGCACGGCGTGCGAGGTCGGCGGCACGTCGTCGGCGGCGACCTCGCTGACCTTGGCCACCGCGTCCAGGATCTGGTCGAGCTGACCTGCGAAAACGTTCAGCTCGTCGTCGGTGACCGCGAGCCTGGCGAGCTTGGCCAGGTGCGCGACCTCGTCGCGGGAAATGTTGGGCACGCGGGTGACTCCCGGGGTGTGCGGATCGGTGTTTCGGTGAGTCCCAAGTCTATGGCGGCGGGCCTTGCGACCTCGACCGGGTTGTGCACAGCTTGCGCGCGGAATGGTCTCGGTACTCAGACGATGGCTCCCCGTGACGCCCTTCGTCTGTCACAATCAGCGGCCGGTTGCGCTCCCCGGCGAGGCGGGAGCGCCGGACCCGAGAGGGGTTCACGTTGTCCTTCCTGATCCGGGTGCAGCTCCCGGACACGCCAGGAACCCTCGGAGCGGTCGCGACGGCTCTCGGCATGATCGGGGCGGACATCCTCTCGGTGGACGTGGTCGAGCGCGGCGGCGGCGTCGCGATCGACGACATGGTCGTCGAGTTGCCCTCGGGACGACTGCCGGACGCGGTGATCACCGCGGCGGAGAGCGTGGAGGGCGTGGAGGTCGACGCGGTCCGCCCCTACGCCGGCGTGCTGGACACCCACCGCGAGCTGGAACTGGTCGAGGAGATCGCCGAGCAGCCCGCGTCGGGGCTCGTCGTGCTGGTCGAGGGCGTGCCGCGAATCATCCGGGCCGGCTGGGCCATCGTCGTTTCGGTCACGCCCGACGGAGTCGAGCGGCTGGCGTCGTCGAGCGCGGCACCCGAGGCGCCGATCACCGATCTGCCGTGGCTGCCGCTGGAGCGGGCCACGATCCTCGACGCCGAGGACTCCTGGGTCCCGGGCACGTGGCAGGAACTGGGCACCGAACTCGCCGCGACGCCGCTGGGTAAGCCGGACAAGGCGCTGCTGGTGGGCCGCCCGGGAGGCCCGATGTTCCGGGCCGCGGAGGTCGCGCGCCTCGCACACCTGGCCGGAATCGTCGCCGTCGTGCTGGACGGCTGATCGGCGTGGCGCCGGACGTGCCGCGATCGCCTCGGCGCTCGTGGGCGCCGCGCGGCCGCCCGGTCCAGCGCCCTTCCCGTGGGGCCGGGCGTGATGGGCCACGGCGGCGAAGACACGGCGGCCGTACTACGGGCCGATCGACCACCGGACCGCGGCGGTCACGGAAACGCCCGGAAAGCCCGCAACCACAAACCAGGCAACGGCTCCCGATCCCGCTCCGGCACGCGGGTGAAACCTAACCGCACATACAGACGGTGCGCCGCCCGCATCGCATCCAGACTCGACATCACCACAGCCTCGGCACCGGACGAGCGGGCCCGGTCCAGCACCGCCCGCGTCAGGGCCTCGCCGACGCCCCGGCCGCGGGCGGCGGGCGTGGTGGCCAGCATGCGGAACTCCAGCTCACCGCCGCGGGCGATCTCGGAGTAGTGCGTGCCGGGGTGGACGATCGTCACCGAACCGAGCAGGCCACTCTCGTCAACGGCCACCAGCAGCTCGGCATGCTCGGCGCGGTGTGCCACGTCGGCCAGCTCGGTCAGGTAGGCATCGCCGGGGGCGAGCAGGCCGTCGGCGAGGTAGGCGGCCGCCGTCAGCTCGCCGATCGCGCGGTACTCGCGCGGGTGTGCCGGGCGAACCGTCAGGTCACTCACCAGCCTCGTCCCCCACCGGCAGCGCCACCTCCGCCGCCGCGTCGGGGCCGCGGGTCAGCAGCACTCCGAAGCCGTTCTCGTCGAGGATCGGGACCTTCAGCTGTACCGCCTTGTCGTACTTGGACCCCGGCGCGTCCCCGACCACGACGAACGCCGTCTTCTTCGACACCGAACCCGCGGCCTTGCCGCCGCGCGACATGATCGCCTCCTTGGCCTCGTCCCGCGAGTACGTGGCGAGCGAGCCGGTCACCACGATCGACAAGCCCTCCAGCGTGCGCGGCACCGACTCGTCGCGCTCTTCGGCCATGCGGACCCCGGCGCGGCGCCACTTCTCCACCACCTCGCGGTGCCAGTCGACGGCGAACCACTCGCGCAGGGCGTTCCCGATCGTCGGGCCGACACCGTCCACATCGGCCATCGCGGCCTCGTCGGCGTGCTCGATCGCGTCGAGCGAGCCGAACTCGCGCGCCAGCGCCTGCGCCGCCGTCGGCCCGACGTGCCGGATCGACAGCGCGACCAGGACGCGCCACAGTGGACGGTCTTTCGCACTGTCCAGATTGGCCAGCAGCTTGCGCCCGTTGGCGGACAGCTCCCCCGCCTTCGTGCGGAACAGCTCGACCTGGCCCAGCTTCTCCTCGTCCAGGTCGAAGATGTCGCCCTCGTCGACGACCACACCGGACTCGAGCAGCGCGGCCGCCGCCTCGTATCCCAGCATCTCGATGTCGAACGCGCCGCGCCCGGCGAGGTGGAACAGCCGCTCCCGCAGTTGCGCGGGGCAGGACCGCGCGTTCGGGCAGCGGATGTCGACGTCGCCCTCCTTCTGGTGGGCCAGCTTCGTGCCGCACTCGGGGCAGAACGTCGGCATCACGAACTCGCGCTCGTCGCCGGCCCGCACGTCCACCACGGGACCGAGCACCTCGGGGATCACGTCACCCGCCTTGCGGATGACCACGCGGTCACCGATCAGCACGCCCTTGCGCTGGACCTCCTGCGCGTTGTGCAGCGTGGCCATCGCCACCGTCGACCCGGCGACCTTCACCGGCTCCATCACCGCGAACGGCGTGACGCGGCCGGTGCGCCCCACGTTGACCTGGATGTCGAGCAGCCGGGTGGTGGCCTCCTCCGGAGGGTACTTGTAGGCGATCGCCCACCGCGGCGCGCGAGACGTGCTGCCCAGCCGCCGCTGCAGCGACACCTGGTCGACCTTCACCACGATGCCGTCGATCTCGTGCTCGGCGTCGTGCCGGTGCTCGCCCCAGTACCGGATGTGGTCCAGCAGCTCCGACGCCTTGTCGACCACCTTGGTGTGACTGGACACCGGCAGCCCCCACGCGGCGAGCGCCTCGTACGCCGCCGACTGACGGGCCGGCTCGAAGCCCTCGCGCTTGCCGAGGCCGTGGCAGATCAGCCGGAGCTTACGGCTGCGCGTGACCTTCGGGTCCTTCTGCCGCAACGACCCGGCCGCGGTGTTGCGCGGGTTGGCGAACGGCGGCTTGCCCGCCTCGACCAGCCGGGCGTTGAGCTCGGCGAAGTCCTCGACCCGGAAGAACACCTCGCCGCGGACCTCGACCAGGTCGGGAACCGGGTACTCGTCGGTGCCGGTCAGAATCTCCGGCACCTGCTCGAGCGTGCGGACGTTCAGCGTGACGTCCTCACCCGTGCGCCCGTCACCGCGGGTGAGCCCCCGGACGAGCCGCCCCTTCTCGTAGAGCAGGTTGATGGCCAGCCCGTCGATCTTGAGCTCGCAGAGGTACTGCGTGGACCCGCCGACCTCGCGCTCCACCCGCTCGACCCACGCCTGCAGCTCATCGTCCGCGAACACGTTGTCCAGGCTCATCATGCGTTCGAGGTGGTCGGCCGCGACGAAGTCGGTGGAGAAGGTGCCGCCGACGTTCTGCGTGGGCGAGTCGGGCGTGGCCAGCCCCGGGTACTCCGCCTCCAGCCGCTCCAGCTCCTTGAGCAGCTCATCGAACTCGCCGTCGGTGATGACCGGCGAGTCCAGCACGTAGTACCGGAACTGGTGCCCGCGCACCTCGTCGGCGAGCGCGCCGTGGCGTTCGCGGACCTCGGCGGGAACCTCGGTGACGTCCTGTGCGGCGGGAGTCTCACTCACAGTCCGTCAGCTTAGTCAGCACCCCCGACACTTTCCGGGCGTTCCTCGTCCAGACCACGCACCAGGTCACGCAGTTCCAGGAGCGTGATGGCGTCCGCGGGCTCGCTCTCGGCCGTCTCCACCCTGCGTAACCGTTTCGCCGCAAGGCGTTCGCCGAGCGTGGCGTCCAGCGGCAGGAAGGTCATCGCCGACCGCGCGGCCGCGCCGAGTTCACCCAGCAGCGGATGGTGGACCGCGACGTCGACCACCCCGCCGGCCTCGTCGACGTGCGCGGCGACCCGGACGTCGGCCAGCGCGAGCGAGCGTGTCCCCAGGTTCACCGTGACCCCCGTCGGGTCGGGCACCGGCGGCACCGAGTCGTGGTACTCCCAGATCGCGTCCTCCGGCGGCGCGGCTACCCGCCAGGCGTCGGTGAACGGTCGCAGCGCGGGGTCCTCCTGGCCGCTCACCACGAGGGCGTAGATGGCGCGCTGCCCGCGTTCGAGAGACACGTGCAGGTCCGGGTGCACCTGCGCGACCGCACCGGCCAGCTCCCCCTCCACGCGCTGCGGTTCGCGGTCGCCGAGCGCGGCGCTGAGCTCGGGCAGCATTTCCGACCACCGGCGCCAGAACCGCTCCGCGGCCGCCCTGGGGTCGTCCGGCACCGCCTGCTCCGGCCACGCGGTACGCAGGTCCGGCAGCGCGTCCTCCGGGCGGCTGCGGCGAAACCGTGGAAACCATCGCATCGGCTGAGTCCTACCAGCCTTCCGGTGGCTCCACGAACGCTTTGCCCAGATCCGTGGTCAGCTTCAGTGCGCGGCGCACCCAGTCGCCGGTCGCTCCGGCGAAGCCGCAGGTCGGTGTCGGCACCGCCCGGTCGGCCAGCGTCGAGCGGCTGAACCCGAGGCGGTCGGCCAGCTCCAGCGCGGGCTTTGCGAGGTCCCGCAGAGCCGGTCGCCGGGCCGGTTGAAGCGCCGGCACCAGGCCCAGGAACAGCACGGACCCGCTGTCCCACGCCTCGCCCAGCTCGTCCAGCAGCGTCGCCGGCGCCCCGCCGAGCAGGGTGGCATCGATGGCCAGCCCACCCGCGCCCGCGGCCCGCAGAAGGCCGACCGGCGGCCGCGCCGCACAGCAGTGCACGATCACCGGCTGCCCGGTCAGCTCACCGGCCCGTTCGATCACCCGGCTCAGCAGCTCGCGCGCCTCCGGCTCGGGAACGGCGGGGACGGTTCCGTAGCCGGACGGCGTGGGCAGCGCACCGGCAAGCACATCGGGCAGCGCCGGCTCGTCGAACTGGACGACGATCTCGGCCCCGGTCCGCGCCTTCAGCTCGGCGACGTGCGCGGCCAGGCCCTCCAGCGCCGATTCGGTGAACTCCCGCACCGCGCCGCGGTCGGTGAGGACGCGGTGGCCGCGGGGCAGCTCGATCCCGGTGGCCAGGGTCCACGGCCCGGCCAGCTGGGTCTTGATCACCGCCGCACCACCCGCCTCGGTGACCGCGTCCAGATCCCACCGCAGCAGGTCCACCGCGCGCCGGTGGTCGTGCCCCGGCCGGGCGGCGACCCGGTAACCGCTGGGCACGACCTCGATCGCGACGTCGACGAGCATCGCGGCGGTCCGTCCGATCAGGTCCGCGCCGACGCCGCGCGCCGGGAGCTCCGGCAGGTGCGGGAAATCGGGCAGTTCGCCGAAGACGACGGCGGCCGCCTCGGCCGGGTCGGTACCGGGCATCGATCCCACCGCGGTGGCCGCACCGGGCGGCCAGACGTGTTCGCTCACGCCCCCGATTCTCCAAGGCGCCCCCGGAGCTCGCGCCGCAACCCCGGCACAACGGACGGAAATGGGACGAACAGATTGCCGGAAAAGCACACTCGGCGATGAATCCGGTGAACCCGGACATTTCCGTGTAATTCACCGGGTGTCTCCCGTTCTTGATTTTCCCTGGCTAACCTTGGGGTGTATGACGAGCGGTTCGCGGCACGCGGGCGGTGGCACCCTGTTCACCGAGCCCTACCTGGTGGTCGGCCACCGTGCCGGGATGGCCGACGGGTTCGCGGTCCGGGACCAGTACGGACGGCCGCTGGGGGTCGTCGTGGCGGCCGACCGGAGCGCGGTCCGTAAGGCGATGCGGATGCTGACGAATTCCGGCCGGTTCCGCCCGAACTGTTTCGAGGTGCGTGACTCGGGTGGAAGCGTCGTGCTGAAAGTGTGGGCGTACGACTCTCGATTCCTGGTCACCCGGGCGGACGGCACCCCGATCGGCGAGATCACGCGGAGCGGCCGGGACCGGTTCACCTTTTCGGTGCAGGGTCGCGACGTCGGGGCACTGGAGACGCGGGACGGGTGCGACTTCGCGATCACCGACGTGGCCGGCACCGAGGTGGCCCGGGCGCCGGAGCGCTTCGACGGCGCCGTCGCGGAGGCGGTCACGAGCGCCGGCGACCGGATCGTCGAGATGCTGACGCAGCTCACCGACCCACTGGCGAGCCTGGTGATCGCCGCCGCACTGACCATGAACGCCGCGCTCCGCCATGACCCGGCCGGGTGACATGGGTCTCAACGGCACGAGGTAGACATTCCAGCCGGGAAGTTCCAAAGTGAAATTTCCCAGGTTGGAAAGGACGATAGCTCTCGTGGAACCGATTCCCGAAGGCAGCGCGGACTGGACCGAGCCCGGCCTGTACACCGTCGCGCCAGGTGTCCACCGGATTCCGTTGCCGCTGCCGAACGACGGGCTGCGGGCTGTCAACGTCTATGCACTGACGGACCCGTCCGGTGGCGCCGACCTGGCGCTCATCGACTCCGGATGGGCACTGACCGAGGCCCGCGAGCAGCTGGCCGCCGCGCTCAAGGGCCTGGGCGCCGAACTCGGCGACGTGAGTCAGTTCCTGGTCACCCACGTGCACCGCGACCACTACACGCAGGCCGTCGCGCTGCGGCGGGAGTTCGGCGGGCACATCGCACTGGGGGCGCTGGAGGAACCGTCGCTGCGCATGACGGCCGATCCGGAGGTCGTGCCGCTGGTGAGCCAGATCCGCTCGTTGCGGGCCTGCGGCGCGGGCCAGGTCGCCGACGAACTGGTGCGCCTGTTCGAGGTCCACGGCCGCAACACCGAGGCGAGCATCTGGGAACTCCCCGACGAGTGGCTCTCGCCCGGGCGCCGGACGGTGCTGCCGAGCCGCGCGCTCGACGTCGTGCACACCCCCGGGCACACGGCCGGGCACGTGGTGTTCGACGACGGGGCCGCCGGCCTCATGTTCACCGGCGACCACGTGCTGCCGCACATCACGCCGTCGATCGGGTTCCAGCCCGCGATCGCGGAGCTGCCGCTGCGGGACTTCCTCGACTCGCTGCGCCTGGTGCGGGGCATGCCGGACCGCCGGATGCTGCCGGCGCACGGACCGGTGGCGGAGAGCGTGCACGCCCGCGTTGACGAGCTGCTGGACCATCACGCCCAGCGCCTCGACGTCGCCGCCACGACCATTGTGGACGGTGCGACCACCGCGTACGAGTCCGCGCAGCGGATGGGCTGGACGCGGCGGCAGCGCAAGCTCGGCGACCTTGACCTGTTCAACCAGATGCTCGCCGTCCTGGAGACCGCCGCGCACCTGGACCTGCTGGTCCACCGGGGCACCCTGACGCTGACCGTCGAGGACGAGGTCCGCCGCTACTCGGTGGCCTAGAGAGTGTTTTGAAAGTGGTTTGCGTGGCGGTGCGGGTGGCGGTGCCGGTTGCCGGCCACCGCAAGCGGCTCCGCCGCTTATGAAACAGAACCTAGGAGCGCACGCATGCGTCCCGATCGTCGCTGAGGCCGTCAGGAGAACCGATCCCGCAGCTCCCGCTTGAGGATCTTGCCGGAGGCGTTGCGCGGGAGGTCCGGTACGAAACGGATCGCCTTCGGCACCTTGAACGCGGACAACCGGTGGCGCAGGTGGGCGATCAGCTCGTCCGCTCCGACGTCCTCTTTGGACACCACCACGGCGGTGATCGCCTCGATCCACTTCTCGTCCGGAACGCCGATGACCGCGGCCTCGGCGACCGCCGGATGCGTGTAGAGCGCGTCCTCCACCTCACGGGAGGCGACCAGCACGCCGCCGGTGTTGATGACGTCCTTGATGCGGTCGACGACGTAGATGTAGCCCTCCTCGTCGATCCGTACCAGGTCACCGGAGTGGAACCAGCCGTCGCGGAAGGCCTCTTCGGTCTCCTCGGGTTTGTCCCAGTACCCCTCGCACAGCTGCGGGCTCCGGTAGACGCATTCGCCGGACTCGCCCGGCGCGACGTCGTTGCCGTCGGTGTCCACCACGCGCATCTCGACGAACAGCGCCGGACGGCCGGCCGAATCGGGGCGCACCTCGTGGTCCGCCGGGCCCAGGATCGTCGCCAGCGGGCCGATCTCCGACTGCCCGAAGCAGTTGTAGAAGCCGAGGTCCGGCATGGCTTCCCGGAGACGGCCGAGCACCGGGCCCGGCATGACCGAGGCGCCGTAGTACGCCTTGCGCAACGCGCTGAGATCCCGCTCGGCGAAGTCGGGATGGTTGGCGATCGCGACCCACAGCGTCGGTGCGGCGAAGAACGCGATGTGCCGGTCCTCGGCCAGGCGGCGCAGGATGTCGGCCGGGTCGGGGGTTTCCAGGAGCGTGTTGGACGCGCCGACGGCGAGCCAGGGCAGGAGGAACACGTGCATCTGGGCGGAGTGGTAGAGCGGCATGACGTGCAGGGGATCGTCGTCCGCGGTGAGGTCGAGGCCGGTGATGCACGAGATGTACTCGTGGACCAGGGCCCGGTGCGTCATCATCGCGCCCTTCGGCCGGGACGTCGTGCCGGAGGTGTACAGCAGCTGGACCAGGTCGCCGTCGCCGACGTCGGTGTTCAGCTCGGGCCCGTCGCCGGACAGCGCGACGAGGGAACCGTCGGCATCACGCAGGGGCACGACCCGTTCGAGGGGCGGCAGGTGACCGGCGAGCGGGGGATCCGCGAGCGCGATGCGGCTGCCGGACTGTTCGACCAGGTAGGCCAGCTCCTCACCGATGAGGTTGTAGTTGATCGGGACGTGCACGAGCCCGGCGCGGGCGCAGGCGAGGAAACCGATGAGGTAGGCGTCGGAGTTCTTGCCGTAGGCGGCGACCCGGTCGCCCTTCGCGAGCCCGAGGCCGAGCAGGTAGGCAGCGGCGCGGGTGACGGCCGCGTCCAGTTCGGCGTAGGTCCACCGGCGGTCCGCGAACCGCAGCGCGACGCGCGCCGGCCAGCGGGCCGCGCTGCGCCGCAGGATGTCCGCGACAGTGCTGGAGCGGAGCGTGGTCAAGGGGGACTCCTCCTTCGGCGCCGGTGCCAGGTCGACTGTCGCACATTTTCGACAATGTGCCGCGTGGGCGGGATCAGCTCGCGGCTTCCACCGGGCTGCGGAACTGCGCCGAGTAGAGCCGGAAGTACGCGCCACCCGCGGCCAGCAGCTCGTCGTGCGTGCCCTGCTCCACGATGCGCCCGGACTCCATCACCAGGATGAGGTCGGCGTCGCGGATCGTGGACAAGCGGTGCGCGATGACGAAACTCGTGCGGTCCGTTCGCAGCGCCGCCATCGCCTGCTGCAGCAGCGCCTCGGTGCGGGTGTCGACCGAGCTGGTCGCCTCGTCGAGGATCAGCAGCGACGGATCGGCGAGGAACGCCCGCGCGATCGTCACCAGCTGCTTCTCCCCCGCGCTGAGGTTGGTGCCCTCGTCGTCGATCACCGTGTCGTAGCCGTCGGGCAGGCTGCGCACGAACCGGTCGACGAACGTGGCCCGCGCCGCGGCCTCGACCTGCTCGTCGGTCGCGGCCGGGTCGCCGTAGGCGATGTTGTCCCGGATCGTGCCGTTGAACAGCCAGGTGTCCTGCAGCACCATGCCGGTCTGGCCGCGCAGCTCGTCGCGGGTCATCCGCGTGATGTCCACCCCGTCGAGCGTGATCCGGCCGGCGTCCAGCTCGTAGAACCGCATGATCAGGTTCACCAGGGTGGTCTTGCCCGCCCCGGTGGGCCCGACGATCGCCACGGTCTGCCCCGGCTCGGCCACCAGCGACAGGTCCTCGATCAGCGGGCGCTCCGGGTCGTAGGTGAAGTCCACGTGCTCGAACTCCACCCGGCCCCGGCGCTGCTTCGGCAGGGCCGGCGACGCGGTGTCCGGCTCCTGCTCCGCAGCGTCCAGCAGCTCGAAGACCCGCTCGGCCGAGGCGACCCCGGACTGCAGCACGTTCGCCATCGACGCGGCCTGCGTCAGGGGCTGCGTGAACTGGCGCGAGTACTGCAGGAACGCCTGCACGTCGCCGAGGCTCATCGTGCCCGTCGCCACGCGCAGCCCGCCGATGACGGCGAGCACGACGTAGCTGAGGTTCGACAGAAACATCATCGCCGGCATGATGATCCCGGAAATGAACTGCGCACCCATGCCGGCGCGGTAGAGGTTTTCGTTGCGGCGCCCGAACTCCTCCTCGACCTCGCGGCGGCGGCCGAACACCGTCACCAGTTCGTGCCCGGTGAACGCCTCCTCGATGTGCGCGTTGAGGGACCCGGTGTGCGTCCACTGCGCCACGAACAACTTCTGCGAGCGCTTCCCGATCGCCCGCGTCAGCACGATCGACGCCGGCACCACCAGCAACGCGAGCACCGCCAGCAGCGGCGACACCACGAACATCATCACCAGCACACCGATCAGCATCAGCAGCGAGGTGAGCAGCTGGCTCAGGGTTTGTTGCAGTGTCAGGGCGATGTTGTCGATGTCGTTGGTGACACGGGACAGTAGCTCACCGCGCGGCTGACCGTCGAAGTACCGCAACGGCAGGCGGTGCAGCTTCGCCTCGACGTCCTGGCGCAGCCGGTACACCACGCGCTGGACGGCCCCGTTGAGCAGGTACCCCTGCAGCCAGCCGAAGACCGAGGCGGCGACGTACAACACGAGCACCCAGCCCAGCACCGTGCCCAGCGCGCCGAAGTCGATGCCCCGTCCCGGGACGACGTCCATCCGGGCGAGCATGTCGGCGAGGTTGGTGTTGCCCGCCGCCCGCGCCGCGGCGATCGCCTGCTCGGTGGTCGTGCCCGCGGGCAGGCGGCTGGAGACGAACCCGCTGAAGATGATGTCGGTGGCGTGGCCGAGGATCTTCGGCCCCACCACAGAGAACGAGACGCTCGTGACGCCGAGGACGACGACCAGCGTGAGCGTCAGCCGTTCCGGGCGCAACCGCCCCAGCAGCCGGCGGGCCGCGTCGCCGAAGCTCTTCGGCTTCCGCACGGGCGCGGTGAGCGCACCGGGGAACCCCCCTGGTCTGGTCACGCGGCCTCCAGTGTCCTGCGGGACACCCGCACCCGGTCGGCCCACGCGAACGGGGCTCCGCCATGGTCGTTCACGCGGCCTCCTCGGCGCTCATCTGGGACTCCACGATTTCGAGATAGGTCGGGCAGTCGCGCAGCAGCTCGGCATGCGTGCCCAGCCCGGCGATCTCCCCGTTCTCCAGCACGATGATCTGATCGGCGTCCAGGATCGTGGAAACCCGTTGCGCAACAACGATCACCGCGGCCTCCGCCGTGTGCGGAGCCAGCGCGGCCCGCAACCGCGCGTCGGTGGCCAGGTCGAGCGCCGAGAACGAGTCGTCGAACAGATAGACCTCCGGCCGGCGCACCAGCGCCCGCGCGATGGCGAGCCGCTGGCGCTGTCCGCCGGAGACATTGGTGCCGCCCTGTGCGATCGGCGCGTCCAGGCCGTCCGGCATCTCCGACACGAACTCGCGCGCCTGCGCGATCTCCAGCGCCTGCCACAGTTCCTCGTCCGTCGCGTCCGGGTTGCCGTAGCGCAGGTTGCTCGCCACGGTGCCGGTGAACAGGTACGGCCGCTGCGGCACCAGCCCGAGACGGCTCCACAGCACGTCCGGGTCGAGTTCCCGCACGTCGACGCCGTCGACCAGCACGCGCCCGGCCGTCGCGTCGACGAGCCGGGGCACCAGCGACAGCAGCGTGGTCTTGCCGGCACCGGTGCTACCGATGATCGCCGTGGTCCGGCCGGCCTCCGCGCGGAAGGTGATGTCCCGCAGCACCGGGTCGTCCGCACCCGGGTAACGGAACTCCACGCCCTGGAACTCGACCGCGCCGTGCTCGCCGACCGCACGCACCGGCCGCAGCGGCGGCCGCACGGACGGCTCGGTGTCCAGCACCTCGGCGATGCGTTCGGCGCAGACCGACGCCCGCGGGATCATCGTCGCGATGAAGGTCGCCATGGTGACCGACATCAGGATCTGGATCAGGTAGCTCAGGAACGCCGTCAGCGCGCCGATCTGCATCTCACCGCTCTCCACGCGGTGCGCGCCGAACCACAGCACGGCGGCGCTGGACGCGTTGAGCACGAGCATGACCATGGGGAAGATCAGTGCCTGCAGGCGGCCGACACGCAGCGCGGTGACGGTCAGCTCGTCGTTGGCGACCGCGAAGCGCCGGACCTCGTCGCGCTCGCGAACGAACGCCCGGACCACGCGGATGCCGGACAACTGTTCCCGCAGCACGCGGTTGACCCGGTCGATGCGGGTCTGCATGAGCCGGAACTGCGGCACCATGCGCCGTACGACGAGCCCGATCGCGATCAGCAGCACCGGGATCGCGACCAGCAGCAGCCAGGACAGCCCGACGTCCTGCTCGAGCGCGAGCACGATGCCACCGACGCACATGATCGGCGCCATGATCAGGATCGTGCAGCCCATCACCACCAGCATCTGCACCTGTTGCACGTCGTTGGTGGTACGGGTGATCAACGACGGCGCCCCGAACTGGGCCACCTCGCGCGCGGAAAAGCCGCCCACGCGGTGGAAGACCGCACCCCGGACGTCCCGCCCGAAGCCGGCCGCGGTGCGCGCGCCGAAGTACACCGCGCCGATGCTGCAGGTGATCTGCAACAGCGTGACGGCCAGCATCCAGCCACCGGTGGAGAAGATGTAGTCCGTGTCCCCGGTGGCCACGCCGCGGTCGATGATGTCGGCGTTGAGGCTCGGCAGGTACAGCGAGGCGATGGTGCCGACGAGCTGGAGCGCCGCGACGGCCGCGAGCGCGCGCCAGTACGGACGCAGGAATGTCCGCAAGACCCGATTGAGCACGATTCCCCCTAGGAAACGGTCGGTATCTACTGTGTAGACTACCGCAGTAAGAAACGCAACGTTTTTTCCGGGAGGAGGACCGGTGCCGGAGGCGAGGTCGAGGCGCCACGGGGAGGAACTGGAGTCGGCGATCCTGGACGCGGCCTGGGCGGAGCTCGTCGAGGTCGGTTACGCCAAGCTGACCATGGAGAGCGTCGCCGCTCGCGCGGGCACCAGCAAACCGGTGATCTACCGGCGGTGGCCCGGCCGGCCCGAACTCGTTCTCGCGGCGTGGCGCCGGCGCGTCCCGGACGAAGGCGACCTGCCCGATACAGGTGAACTGCGGGCCGATTTACTCGCGCTGATGCATCGATTGGTGCATCGATTCGACGACACGCCGCGCGATGTGCTCGCCGGGCTGATGACCGAGACCTTCCGCGATCCGCAGGTGTTCGCGTTGCTGCTCAAGCAGATCGCCGCCGCCAAACAGCGCCCCACCATCGAAATCCTCGTGCGCCGGGCGGTCGAGCGCGGCGAAATCCCGCCCATCGAAATCACGCCGCGCGTCGCGAAGGTCCCCCTCGACTTGATTCGCGCCGAAGCGATCTTCCACCACCGGGAAATCGACGAGAAAACGATTACCGAGATCGCGGACGACGTCTTTCTGCCGCTGCTTCGCGGATTGGTGCGAAAGTAGTTCGATGGGGGCGAATGCGCTGCCCTCCGTTGGGGTACCAAGGTTCCGAAGAGATCCGAAACGAGAAATGGCGGAGGCGGTGTCGCGAGCATGAGCACCACGGACAAGGTCGTGATGCGGCAACGGGACGTCGCCGGATGCACCGTGGTCGACCTCACCGGCCGTCTCGATGCGACGACCTACGGTCACCTCCGGGACGCCCTGATCAAGCTGACGCTGGACCAGCCGCGGGCCCTGATCGCCGAGGTCGACCTGCTGGACGTGGTCAACGAGCCAGCGCTGACGGTCTTCTCCGCGGTCCGGATGCGCACGGAACGGTGGCCAGGCGTGCCGGTGCTGATCGTCGCCCGCGATCCGGACCAGTACGAGATGCTCGCCTCGAGCGCGATCCGCCGCTTCGTCCCGATCTATTCCCAGCTTGCGGCCGCGGTCGGGGCTGTACGGAAGCCTCCGCCGAGGCGACGGAGCACGGCTCAGTTCGCGCCGATTCCGGCGAGTTCAGGCGCCGCCCGGCTGTTCACCCAGGAGACGTGCCGGGAATGGAACGTCGTGCACCGTACGGAGGACGCGATCGGCGTCGCCACCGAACTGGTCGAGAACGCGATCACCCACGCCGGCACCCCGCTCGAGGTCCGGCTCGAGTTGCACAACGGCTACCTGACGATCGCCGTCCGCGACGACGACCCGCGGACGGCCGTGCTGCGTCAACGGCCGGGCGGCCGACTCATGGGGTACGGCCTGCAAGTGATCGCGGGGCTGGCCACGGCCTGGGGCTGCTCGCCCGCGCCCGGCGGCGGGAAGATCGTCTGGGCCGTGCTCAGGGTCGCTCCTCATCGCCTGACGCCGTTTCGGGTCTGACTCGCCGTCCGGGAACACGTCCGTAACGCCGTCCACCGTGATCGCCCTCGGACACCGACCCGACGCCTGGCACAAGCGTCGTCAGGCACCGCGGCGGGCCGGCCAGATCGATCTCGCCGGATCGAGCGTTACCCGCCGGTCACTCCGATCTTCGCGCTGCCCAGCACGACGTCGCCGCCGGCGTCCGGCCGGTAGAGCACGACGACCTGGCCCGGAGCGACCCCGGCGAGCGCCTCGCGCAACTGGATCCGCACCTGGTCACCGTCCACTTCGGCGACGGCCTCGGCGACACCGCCGTGCGCGCGGACCTGGACCACACACTCGGTCGGGCCTTCGAGCGGCCGACCCGGCCAGACCGGGCGGTCGGCGTGGATCTCGCGAACGGTGAGCGCGTCGGCGGAGCCCACCGTGACCGTGCCGGACACCGGCTCCAGCGCGAGCACGTACCGCGGTTTGCCGTCCAGCACCGAGCGGTCGATGCCAAGACCCTTGCGCTGCCCGACGGTGAAGCCGTGCACGCCGGTGTGGCGACCCAGCACGGCGCCGGTCTCGGCGTCCACCAGATCGCCGGGCCGCTCGCCCAGGCGCTTCTCCAGGAACTTCCGGGTGTCGCCGTCGGGGATGAAGCAGATATCGTGGCTGTCCGGCTTGTGCGCCACGGCGAGGCCCCGGCGTACGGCCTCCGCACGGATGTCCGGCTTACGGCTGTCACCCACGGGGAACATCGAGTGCCGCAACTGCTCCGGCGTCAGTGACGCCAGGACGTAGGACTGGTCCTTGTCGGCGTCCACGGCCCGGCGCAGCTCCGGCACACCGTCCACAACAGACAAACGCGCGTAGTGCCCGGTGGCGACGGCGTCGAACCCCAGCGCCATCGCCTTGTCCAGCAGCGCCTCGAACTTGATCTTCTCGTTGCAGGTGACGCACGGGTTGGGCGTGCGCCCGGCGGCGTACTCGCCGACGAAGGTCTCGATGACCTCCTCGGTGAAGCGCTCGGCGAAGTCCCAGACGTAGAAGGGGATGCCGAGGATGTCCGCGGCGCGCCGCGCGTCGTGCGAGTCCTCGATCGTGCAGCACCCGCGCGAACCGGTGCGCAGCGTGCCGGGCTTGGCCGACAGCGCCAGGTGCACGCCGACCACGTCGTGACCGGCCTCTACCGCGCGGGCCGCCGCCACGGCCGAGTCCACTCCCCCGCTCATCGCGGCCAGTACCCGCATCACACCTCCTGCTTGTTCTTGCGCAGTCCGGACAGGCCGGCCTGTCGCGCCCGCGCGACCACCGCGCCGATCTCCCGCACCACCGCGTCGACGTCGTCCTGGGTGGACGTGTGCCCGAGCGAGAACCGCAGCGAACCACGCGCCGACGCCGCGTCGGCGCCCATCGCCAGCAGGACGTGGCTGGGCTGCGCGACTCCGGCTGTGCACGCGGACCCGGTCGAGCACTCGATGCCCTTGGCGTCCAGCAGCATCAGCAGACTGTCCCCCGCGCAGCCGGGGAAGGTGAAGTGCGCGATGCCGGGGAGCCTTCCCGCGCCACCGGGCATGCCGTTGAGCACGACGTCGGGCACCTCGTGCCGCACCGCCTCGATGAGGGCGTCGCGCAGCCCGCCGACCCGCTCGGCGTAGTGCGACTGCTCGCGCACCGCCTCCTCGACGGCCGTCGCGAACGCGCGGATACCGGGCACGTCGAGCGTGCCGGAGCGGACGTCGCGTTCCTGACCGCCGCCGTGCAACAGCGGCACGCACTCGATGTCGCGGGACAGGACGAGCGCGCCGACGCCGTAGGGGCCGCCGAGCTTGTGCCCGGTGAGGGTGAGCGCGCTGACCCCGCTGTCGGCGAAGTGGACTCCGACGCCACCGACCGCCTGCACGGCGTCGGTGTGCAGCGGGATGCCGTGCTCGGCGCAGATCTCGGCCAGCTCGGCCATCGGGTTGACGGTGCCGACCTCGTTGTTCGCCCACATGACCGTGACCAGGGCCACGTCGTCCGGGTCGGCCTCGATGGCCTTGCGCAGCGTCTCCGGCAGCACGCGGCCGTGCTCGTCCACGTCCAGCCAGGTCACCTCGGCCTGGGCGTGGTCGGCCAGCCACTGCACCGCGTCGAGCACGGCGTGGTGTTCGACGGAGCCGGCCAGCACGCGGCGGCGGGCCGGGTTCGCGCCGTGCCGCGCCCAGAAGATGCCCTTGACCGCGAGGTTGTCGCTTTCCGTTCCACCCGCGGTGAAGATGATCTCGGACGGGCGGGCGCCAATCGCCTCGCCGATGACCTCCCGCGCCTCCTCGACGGCACGGCGGGCCCGCCTGCCGGAGGAATGCAGTGAGGAGGCGTTGCCCACCGTGGACAGCGCCTCGCTCATCGCCGCAATGGCGGACGGCGACATCGGGGTGGTCGCCGCATGGTCGAGATAGGTCATCGCACTTCCAGGGTAGACCGTGACGTATCACCCGCGTGTGGGCCACCGCCGGGTGATGAGGACACCGAGCAGGGTGAGCACGGCGAGGGTGAGCGCGAGCACACCCAGGGCCGGGGCGGGGTGGCCGGCCGAAGCGAGCAGGCCGAGCAGGACCCCGCCGAAACCGACGGTCAGCGCCCCGACAACCCAGTCGCCCAACTGCATGGCGGAGGTGTTGAACCCGCGCTCGTGCTTGGGCGAGAAGCGCAGCACCAGCACGGAGATCGACGGGTACGCGGTGCCCATGCCCGCCCCGCCGATCAGGCACGCCACGAACGCGAGCCATCCCGGGAACCATGGCTGCGCGACAAACCCGAACAGCGCCACGCTGACCGTGACCATCCCGAACCCCGCGCGCAGCAGCCTTTCCCGCGACCAGTCCGGGTGGCGGCCCTGGACCGCGGACGCCATCGACCACGTGATCGCGCTGCCGGTCAGCGGGAGACCGGCGAGCGCCGGGCCGTAGCCGTGCACGGTGGCCATCGCCAGCGGCAGATACGCCTGCATCCCGGCGAAGGCGCCGCCGAGCAGAGCGCGGGAGGCGACCACCGTGGGCAGGCCGGGCCGCGCGGTGACCGTGCCCGCCGGAACGAGGCGCCGGATCGCCAGTCCGAGCATCACGAGCCCGGCGGCGCCGTAGCCGAGTGCGGCGGGGCTGGGGGGCTGGGCGGCCCAGGTCAGCGCGGCGATCCCGATAGCGGCGGCGAGGGCGGCGACGATCCCGGCCCGCCGCTGCCGCGCCCCGGGAACGTGGCCGAGACGGCGGGCGACCGGGATCAGCATGACGAGGCCGACGACGGCCAGCGGCGCGAGGCCGAGGAACACCCAGCGCCAGCCGAGGTGCTCGGTGACCAGACCGGCGACCGTCGGCCCGATGACGGCGGGCAGCACCCAGGCCGCCGAGTTGGCCGCGTACATCATCGGCCGTTCCCGATCGGTGTAGACGAGCGCGATGAGCAGTGCGACGGCGACGAGGACGGTGCCCGAGCCAAGCCCCTGGAGGAGCCGTCCGGTGAGCAGGAGTGCCATATTGGGTGCGGTTCCGGCAACGACGAGCCCGGCGAGGAAGAATGCCGGCCCGGCGATCATCGGGACGGCCGGACCGCGGCGGTCACAGAACCGCCCGGACACCACCGTCGCGACGACGCTGGCCACGAGGAACGCGATGAAGGGCCAGGAAAAGAGGCGCTGTCCACCCACGTCGGCGACGATGGCGGGCATCGCGGTCGTCACGCCCATGTTCTCGAAGGCGATCAAGGTGACGACCAGCACGCTGGCCACGGTGGTCGTGCGGTGCTCGGCCGTCCAGAGCACTCCTCGCGGCCGAGCTTCGACGATCACCCAGCCAGACTGACACCTCCAGTGCACTGGAGGTCAAGGCGAGCCGCGGCGCTATGCGTTCTCCGTCGCCAACCTCACCTCGTCCGCAACCGGGTCGTGGCGAAGCGAGGCCTGTGACGGAGAACCCGCGAACCGTCGCCGCTGGACCGGCAGCGCCACGTTCCCCAGCGCAGCCTGCACCGCCGCCTCCGCGATGCCGGCCAGTTCCCGTCGATCACGCGCGCGGCCGGGCGCGATCTCCCCGCACACCGTCACCTCGACCATCAGCCCGCGCAGCGCCGCGACCCGCTTGAGCGAGTCGATCAGCGACTCCGGCCCGATGAACGCCGGTTGCGTCGTCTCGCGCCCGTCGGCCATCCGGTAGCGCAGCGCGAGTGGCCGCACCGGCACGCCGGCGTCGATCGCCGCCTGGAAGGCCGCCGGGCGGAACCGTCCGGCGGCGAGGCCACACCACGTCGTCCCTTCGGGACTGACGTTCACCAGGGAGCCCGCACGCAGCGCCGCGGCCAGGCCGGCGACCGTGGACGGCAGGGTGGACAGCCGTTCCCGGTCCAGGAAGATGCTGCCGCCGCGGGCGACGAGCGTGCCGAGCACCGGCCAGCCGGCGATCTCCTTCTTCGCCAGCGCGCGCATCGGCCGCACCGCGTTGACCGCGACGATGTCCAGCCAAGAGATGTGGTTATTCACGACCAGCGCCCCGCGGCCGCCCCCGTCGAGCCGCTCGCCGCAGACCACGAGCCGCACGCCGAACGCCCGCAGGATGCCGCGAAACACCAAGCGCGCCAACCCGTTCCGGAACCGCGGCACGAACAACACCGGCAGTGCCGCGAACGCCAGCAGCACCACGGAGATCGCGGCGGTGAACCGCACTGCGCGCCGGAGGCTGCCGACCGTCGGGGCGCCCGGGGTCAGGCACCCGTCACCGCACGGCGAAATCGGCATCCAGGCGTGACTCATGTCTGGCTCCCGAGGAAGTACTTCAGGTAGCGCTCGTCCATGTGCTGCAGGTCGAGCAGGGTGAAGAAGTCGGCCACGCCGAAGTCCGGGTCGTGGGCAGGCGGCCCGCACACCTTGGCGCCGAGCCGGGCGTAGCCCTTGATCAGCGGCGGCAGCATCGACCGGGACGGCCGCGCGATGCCCGCGTCCTGCCACGGGTTCAGCGGCGTCACGCGCCGCGGTTCGGGCGCGTAGTGCCTGGCGCGGATGACGTCCCACACACCCGCGGCGTACGAGCCACCATCGGTCAGCGGGACCGAAGCACAGCCGCCGAGGTAGCGGTGACCGGACAGCAGCATGTAACGCCCGATCCCGGCCCACACGAGGCTCACGACCGCGCCGGTGCGGTGGCCGGGGTGCACGCAGGACCGGCCCGTCTCCACCAGGGAACCGCGCAGGCCGGCGAGGTTGGACAGGTCGAACTCGGTCTCCGCGTACAGTCCGCCGGCGCGCTCCGCGCGTCCCGGCGGGAGCATCCGGTAGGTACCCACGATCTCGCCGGTGTTGTCGTCGCGGACCACCAGGTGGTCGCAGAACTCGTCGAACTCATCAGCGTCCAGGCCGGGTGCGGAGTGCAGGGTGGCACCCATTTCCTCGGCGAAGACCTGGTACCGGAGTCGTTGGGCCGCAACGACTTCGTCGTTGTCGTAGGCGACGAGGAGGGAGTAGCGGGCAGCGCCTTCGGGCAGCTGGCCGTCCTGGCTGTCGGTACTGACGAGCACCTGGGACCGCGTCATGTCTGTAGGTGTACCGGCGGTAAGGAAACCGCCAGGAGGCTCATCGCGTGACGACCTCGTGCACGTTCGGTGAACCGCGGGTTCTCAGGGTTCTCTCAGGAAGGGCGCGCGGTTCCGGAAAAGCCGGAGGGCCACCACCGGGGATTCCGGCGGTGGCCCTCGGGCATCGAGCCAAGCGTCAGCTCTTGCGCTTGGTGACCTCGTCGGTCAGCTGCGGCGCGACGTTGAACAGGTCGCCCACCACACCGAAGTCGGCGATCTCGAAGATCGGCGCCTCGGGGTCCTTGTTGACCGCGACGATCGTCTTCGAGGTCTGCATGCCGGCGCGGTGCTGGATGGCACCGGAGATGCCCAGCGCGACGTAGAGCTGCGGCGAGACCGTCTTACCGGTCTGGCCGACCTGGAACTGCGCCGGGTAGTAGCCGGAGTCGACGGCGGCGCGCGAGGCACCGACGGCGGCGCCGAGCGAGTCGGCCAGCTTCTCCACGACCTCGAACTTCTCGGCCGAACCCACACCGCGGCCACCGGACACCACGATCGCGGCCTCGGTCAGCTCCGGGCGGTCACCGCCGACGACCGGCTCGACACCGGTGATCTTCGCGGACTTGGCGGCGTCCACCGCCGGCAGCTCGACGGTCTCCTCGGCCGCCGCACCCTCGGCCTGCACGGCCTCGACCGCACCCGGGCGCACCGAGATGATCGGCAGGCCCTGGGCCGTGGACTTCACCGAGTACGCGCCACCGAAGATCGACTGCTCCACGGTGCCGTCGGAGTTCACCCCGACCGCGTCGTAGATCAGGCCGCCGCCGACGCGGATCGCGAGACGGCCGGAGACCTCCTTGCCCTCGGCGGACGCGGTGACGATCACCGCCGCCGGGGACGCCTGCGCGACGAGCTTGGCCAGCGCGTCGACCTTCGGGGTCACCAGGTAGTTCGGGGCGTCCTCGGACTCGGCCACGTACACCTTCTGGGCACCGTAGGCGCCCAGCTGCTCCTTGAGCTTGCCACCGGTGCCCGGGGCGCCGACGACGACGGCCGAGGGCTCGCCCAGCTCGCGGGCGGCGGTCAGCGCTTCGAACGTGGTCTTCTTCAGCTCGCCGTTTTGATGGTCGACGAGAACCAGAACTTCAGCCATTGCTCCGTTGCTCCTGCCTCAGATGATCTTCTGGCCGACCAGGTACTCGACGATCTTCGTGCCGCCGTCGCCCCCGTCCTCGACGCGCTCACCCGCGGTGCGCGGGGGCTTCGGCGATGCTTCGACCACAGTGGACAGCGCGCTGCCGAGGCCGACGGAACCCCCGTCGACACCGAGGTCGGCGACCGTCAGCGTCTCGACCGGCTTCTTCTTCGCGGCCATGATGCCCTTGAAGGACGGGTAACGCGGCTCGTTGATCTTCTCGGTGACGCTCACCAGCGCCGGCAGGCTCGCCTCGAGGTGCGTCAGGCCCTCGTCGGTCTCCCGGTCGGCCTTGACGGTGGTGCCCTCGACCGTCAGCGACCGCACCTGGGTCAGCTGCGGCAGGCCGAGCAACTCGGCCAGCATCGCGGGAACGGCACCGGCACGGCCGTCGGAGGCCTCGTTGCCGGCGATGACGAGGTCAACGCCCTCGACCTTGCCGACCGCGGCGGCGAGCACCTTGGCGGTGGCCACGGAGTCGGAGCCGTGCAGGGCCTCGTCCGAGACGTGGATGGCCTTGTCCGCGCCCATCGACAGGGCCTTGCGGATGGCGTCGGTGGCACGGTCCGGGCCTACCGAGATCACGGTGACCTCGCCCTCGCCGGCTTCCTTGATCTTCAGCGCCTCTTCGACGGCCTTCTCGTTGATCTCGTCGAGTACGGCGTCCGCGGATTCGCGGTCAAGGGTGTGGTCACCGTCGGAGAGCTTGCGCTCCGAATAGGTGTCCGGTACCTGCTTGACCAGGACAACAATGTTCGTCATTGGTCCCCTTCGACCTCCCTGAACCAGCCTTACTGGTCGGTACAGTAGGGAGATTTCGCTGTCCTGGCGCCCCGAGGTGACGGCATTCACCCGGATTCCCGATTTACCGGGACGATCGTTCAGCTTTATCTCCAGTAGCCTCAGGCTACCTGGTATGAGCCCCGCGCGGACGGGTTACCCCACGGGGCCCTTTCGGGCTAACCTCACATCCCGTGCCCAACCACGTCGCCGTCGTCACCGATTCGACCGCCGCCATCCCGGAGCAGCTCCGCAGGCAGTGGGACATCACGGTGATCCAGCTTCAGCTGCAGGTCGGCGACCAGATCGACGAGGAGAACCGGTTCGACCGCGGCGAACTCGTGGAGGCGCTGAAGTCCGGCCAGCGGATCAGCACCAACCCCCCGGACCCCGGCGCCTTCTTCTGGGCCTACCAGGACGCCGCGAGCGCCGGGGCGAGCGCGGTCGTCAGCCTGCACATCTCCCAGCGCATGTCCGCAACATTGCAGGCGGCGCACGAGGCGGCGCAGCAGGCGCAGGTCCCGGTCTACCCCGTCGACAGCGGTACGACCGGGATGAGCCTCGGGTTCGCCGCACTGTCCGCAGCCCGGGCCGCGGCGGCCGGCGGGCGCGTCGAGCGGGTGATCGAGGCGGCACAGCGACGGTTCTCCACCAGCAGCGAACTGCTCTACGTGGACACGCTCGAGTACCTGCGCCGCGGCGGCCGGATCGGTGGCGCGGCCGCGCTGCTGGGCACCGCGCTGTCGATCAAGCCGCTCCTCACCGTGCGCCATGGCGAAGTGGCGCCGCTGGCGCGGGCGGCCGGCAGCCGGCGCGCGCTCGCGAAACTCGTCGACCTGGCCGCGGAACGGGCCGGGGGATTCCCCACCGACCTGGCGGTGTCGTGTTTCCGCCCCACGGACCGCGAGCTCATGCTGGTGCAGCAACTCCGCCAGCGGATCCCGAATGTCAAGGAGCTGAGCATCGTCGAGGCCAGCACGGTGATCGGCGCACACGTCGGCCCCGGTGCGCTGAGCATTACCGTCTCTCCCGGGTAGGTCAGGAACCGCCGGGGTAGCCCGTTCGTTGATCCGGTGACGAAACCGGCATACCGCCCAGGAGGACGGACATGGCTTCGCTGTTCAACAAGATCGCCCGGTTCGCGAACTCGCCCCAGGGCCGCCGCGCCATCCGGCAGGCGCAGGAGTTCGCCGGCGACCCGCGCCGGCGTGCCCAGGCGAAGTCCGCGATCGCCAAGCTCAGGGCACGGGTGAACGGGCAGGGTCGCCGGCCGTCCTGACCGGTCCCGGCAGCACCACGACCACCAGTGCCAGCAGGACCAGCGCGGGTAGCGCAACGGCGTTCATCACCCGGTCCAGCGGCTGGAACACGTGCAGGTGCGTGAGGTGGTAGATCGCGTGCGGCACGGAGAACACCAGCCACGCGACCCCGGCCAGCCGGGCCACCGTCGTGGTGCGCACGAGGATCGCCCCGACGGACACCGCGCCCAGCGCCAGGAACATCGCACCGACGTCGCGGACGAGATGCTCGTTGTAGGGGCCGTCCAGCGAGACCCAGCCCGGACGGATACCTGGGAAATCGCTGTAGAAGCTCTCCGGCAGTACCGCCGCCCAGAAGCCCACCACCAGGCCGACGAGGGCGAGCAGCGTCAGGATTACGAGTCGCATGTCTTCAAGGACCGCGCAGCGGCCGGAAACGTGACAGCCGGTCGTTGTTAGATCGTTTCCACCGGAACCGTAACGGAGTAGCTCGCTCACCCGATAGGGTCAACCTCAGCTCGCATCGCTGCTACTGAGGGGAGCCGTCATGGTGCACACGGCTACGAGCATCCGGGGTGACCAGCACGGTCAGCCCGACCTCCGCCGCTTCGCCACGGCGCCCTTCGACAGCAGGCCGGTGGAGATCGCGACCGAGGCCGATCTCGACGTGCGCCTGTTCCGCACCACCTACCTGCCGGCGTTCGTGTCCGCCGAGGCGCTGGAAGAAAAAACCCGACCGGTGGACAAGGACCTCGCCTGGTTGCGGCTGACCACTTCCGGCGGCGTCCCCACGGCGCTCGGCGTACTGACCGTCGGCCGCGACCCGAGCGCACACGTGCCCGGCGCCTACGTCCAGTTCGTCCGCTACCAGGGCCTCGACCTCGACGCACCGGTGGCCGACCAGCAGGAGTTGCGCGGCAACCTGGTGGAGACCGCGGCCCGCCTGAGCGCGCTGCTCAGCGGTCACCTGCGAACGCGGCTGGCCGACGGCGAAGGCTTCCGCGAGGAACAGCTGCCCGACTATCCGCTGGAGGCACTGCGGGAGACGTGCATGAACGCGGTCATGCACCGCAACTACGAGACCTCGCACGCCCCGGTGCGGATCAGCTGGTTCGACGACCGGATCGAGGTGACCAACCCGGGCGGCCCGTACGGCCAGGTCCGGCCGGACAACTTCGACCGCGTGCAGGACTACCGCAACCCGAACCTGGCCCGTTCGATGAAAGCGCTGGGCTACGTCAACCGGTTCGGGCGCGGGATCTTCCGGATCCGCTCGGCGATGGCCCGTGCGGGCAACCCGGTGCCCGAGTTCCGCGTCGACGCCTCGTCGTGGTCGGTCGTGCTGCGGAAGTGGCCGTGAACCGCCCGGACCATTGTCGTTCCCGAGAAGTTCGGACCTCCACGGTCACCAGGGGTGCACGACGCACTGATTGAACTTTATTGTGCGCTGGCCCGACGGCCTGCACATCCCCACCCGGCCGGAGCCGTGTCGTCAACGGACTCGCTTCTTTCGGCAGCGCCATGGTCAATCACCCGACCGACGTTCTCGCCGCCAGGTGGCGCTGGGCTCACCGTTGTCAGCGGAGCCGGAAAAGCCTTCGGTGGACTCCCCGACGGCACGAGGATCGGCGCAGTCTGCGGGTGTGCCGCTCAACGTGGTGTCCGCGGCAGGCATCGCAACCGGTGCCTCGATCACCGGCGCCGCCGTCGCGAACGTGGCGGCCCACGCCGCCGGTGACGACGACGTCGAACCCATCCGAGCCACCAACAACGGCAAGGGAACCACGTGGCAAAAGCCGGTTTCTCGGATGACGCGAACTCGGTCCGTGTCATGGAACCTGGCGCCGATCCTCGGTACCCGAACGGCTATGTCAAGTTCACCAACGAATACAATCAACCAGTCAGACTTGACGGTAAACCGGGCTCCAGGGCGGAGACCCACATCCCGCGCAACGCCGACAGGTCGTATCCAACCCCGGAGGGGTGGTAACCATGGATCTCACCTTCGGCGGACACAAATTGCTCTCCACGAAGTTCGAATACAGCGCCGTCCTGCACTTCTCCGACGATTACATGGTCCGCATCGAATCACCGTTCACTGCCCAGCTCTCCGGGAAATACTACGAGCTATCACCCGAAAGCGATCCACCAGAATCGTTCCAACCGGTAGACGGACTGCTTGAGCAAACGTGAAGAGTGCGACGGTGGACGACGCCGACGTGTTGAACCTGGTGTTCAGCAACGGAGCGTCGATCCGTGTCGAACCGGACGAGGCGTACCAGGCGTGGACCGTCGCGGGGCCGGACGGCCTTCTCGTGGTCAGCATGCCTGGCGGCGAACTCGCCGTGTGGAGCCCCGAAGAAGAACACAGTTAGCCGATCGGAGCTGGGATCAAGCCCGCACTGTCCACAGGAGACGAAGTTGTTCGCTACCTGCGGTCCTTACGGTTCAAGCGACCGGCCCGGGGCGCTCCAGGTGGCGAACCGCCGGCCAATCTCGTCGTCTCGCTTCGGGTCGGTGGCGGTGGTGACCAGCTTCCAGCGAACTCGTCGAAACTCACGCCGCACCATCGGCTTTCCGCGGTTCGTCGTCCGCCGCTGCGGCTTCAGCGTCCTGCAAAGGCACGATCCGGTGGACCTTCGCGGCTCACCGTAACGGACTTCTATGCAGGCGGCTGACGGTGATCGTCTCGGTGCCCCAGTACCGTGCTCACGGTAACTAGACTACCCCTAGTTCTCGTGGCAGAAAACGATGTTGCGGAACATCCGAGGGCAGGAGCTGTGACGTGATTGACGCTGAAACCCCAGGTAGAGGCGACTTGCTTCACCTCACCGGGGAGCGTACAGCTCCTGGTGTTCCCCACGAGAACTATTGGTTCCGGCGGCACGAGGCGGCCTACCGCGCCCTGCTGCCGTGGTGCGCGGACGCAGTGGTGCTCGAAGCCGGCTGCGGTGAGGGTTACGGTGCTGGGTTGATCGCCGCGACGGCGAAGTTCGTGCTCGCGCTCGACTACGACCAGCCGACCACCGAGCACGTCGCCCGCCGGTATCCCCAGGTGTCGACGATCCGGGGGAACCTGGTGGGACTGCCGGTGCGCGAGGGAACCATCGATGTGGTGGCGAACTTCCAGGTCATCGAGCATCTGTGGGACCAGGGCGCATTTCTGGCGGAGTGCCTGCGCGTGTTGCGCCCGGGCGGACGGCTCCTGGTGACCACGCCGAACCGGCACACGTTCACCCCGGATGGCGACACCCCGCTGAACCCGTTCCACACCAGGGAACTCGCGGCGGACGAGCTGGATTCGTTGTTGCGGGAGGCCGGTTTCACGGTCGAGTTGCTGCACGGTCTGCACCACGGGCCGGGTGTGCGCGCGCTGGACGAGCGCTACGGCGGGTCGGTCATCGACGCGCAACTCGAGGTCGTGATGAGGCATTTGCCCGGCCAAGCGCCGTGGCCGGCGCAGCTCCTCGCCGACATCGCCTCGATCCGGTCCGCCGACTTCGAGATCCACGGTGACCGCGTGGACAAGAGCCTCGATCTGGTCGCGGTGGCGGTGCGCTCGTGATCCGCGAGGGCACGTTCTGCCTGGTCCTGCACAGCCATCTGCCATGGCTGCCGCACCACGGGTCGTGGCCGGTCGGCGAGGAATGGCTGTACCAGGCATGGGCGCACTCCTATCTCCCGGTGGTCGACCTGCTGCGGCGCTTCGCGGCCGAGGGCAGGCGGGACGTGCTGACGCTCGGGGTGACGCCGGTGCTGGCGGCCCAGCTGGACGATCCGTACGCGCTGCGGGCATTCCACGAGTGGCTCGGGCACTGGCAGTTGCGGACGGTGCAGGCCGGCACGCTGTGGCGCGAAGACCCGTTGCTGCGCGAGCTGGCCGCGATGGAGTACCGCACCGCGACCCGGTCGCTCGAGGAGTTCGAAACCCGGTGGCGGCACGGGTTTTCCCCGGTTCTCCGGTCTCTTGTGGACTCGGACGTGATCGAGCAGCTCAGCGGCCCGTACGCGCATCCGTTCCAGCCGTTGCTGGACCCGCGGATCCGGTCGTTCGCGTTGCGCGGCGGGCTGGCGGACGCGGCGTTGCGGACTGGGCACCGGCCGGCGGGGATCTGGGCGCCGGAATGCGGTTACGCACCGGGGATGGAGGAGGACTACGCGGCGGCCGGCGTGCGGCGGTTTCTTGTGGACGGTCCGTCGCTGCACGGGGACACGGCGTTTGCACGGCCGGTGGGTTCGTCGGACGTGCTGTCCTTCGGGCGGGATCTGGAAGTCACCTACCGGGTCTGGTCGCCCCGTGCGGGCTATCCGGGGCACGCCAACTACCGGGACTTTCACACGTGGGCACACGAGGTCGGGCTGAAACCGTCGCGGGTGACAGGCAAACAGGTCGAGCCAGCGGACAAGGCGCCCTACGATCCGGCGCTTGCGGCGGACACGTTGCGCGCGCACGTTAAGGACTTCGTCGAAACGGTGGTCTCACGGCTGCGTGGGTTGCGCGCGGAGCACGGCCGCGAGGCAATGGTGGTGGCGGCGTACGACACGGAGTTGTTCGGCCACTGGTGGCACGAGGGCCCGGCGTGGCTCGAAGGCGTGCTGCGTGCGCTACCGGAGGCGGGTGTGCGGGTGACGACGCTGCGGGGCGCGGTGGACGCCGGGCTGGTCGGTTCGCCTGTCGAGGTGCCCGCGTCGTCGTGGGGGTCGGGAAAGGACTGGCGCGTCTGGGACGGCGAGCAGGTGGCCGACATGGTCGCGGACAACGCGGCGCTGCAACGGCGCGTGCTCGCGCTGCCCCGGTCACACGTGCGCGACCGGGCGGCGGACTGGGCGGTGGGCGAAGCGATGATGGCGTTGAGCAGTGACTGGGCGTTCATGGTCACGAAGGACTCCGCGGCGGACTACGCCCGCCGGCGCGCGACAGTGCACACCTCGCGATTCGATGAATTGGCCCGGCGGATCGGCCTCGGGCCGCTCCCCCCGGAGGTCGAACGCTGGGCGCGGCAGGACAACCCCTTCGGTCAGCTGGACGCGCGCGACCTGTGACGGCGGCGCCCGGGAGCTGCGACGGGCCGGTGCAGCTGCTCTGTCACAGCAGACGCCCCGGTTCCACCGACGACCCAAGCGCACGCCAGGTACGAGACGCCAGTTGCAGGCCTGCCCCGCGATGACACAACACCCCGTCGCACCATCAATTTCACGCAGCGCGAGCCGGCATCGGCGACTTGACCAAGCGCCCCCGCCACGTGCACGCGTCGAGTCGGCCGCGCTGGTGACTCCCGCCTCATCGGGGTGGTGTCCTGCGGCCACCCCTCAGCACCCGGCCCATCGCGCCGCGCGAACCCGCAAGAACATCCCGGCGCCACCACGGTGACAGCACGTAGGTCAACGGTCATCGACGTCGCGCTACCCCTAACCCACTCCCCGCCGACCCCAGCGCTGTGATCGGTATCACCCGCAGGATGTGCGGGCCTTCAGGCGGTTCTGTTCGAAGTTGACTAGTGAGTAACCTCCTCGCATGCGCGTCCTGATGCTCTCCTGGGAGTACCCGCCGGTCGTGATCGGCGGGCTGGCCCGCCACGTGCATGCGTTGGCGCGGCACCTCGTCCGCGACGGGCATGAGGTCGTGGTGCTATCGCGGCATCCGGCGGGCACCGACGCGCACACGCATCCCACGTCGGATCAGGTGGTCGAGGGTGTGCGCATCATCCGCGTTGCCGAGGATCCGATGCACGTGACGTTCGAGCGGGATCTCGTGGCGTGGACGCTGGCGATGGGCCACGGCATGGTTCGCGCGGGTCTTGAGCTGGCGCGGACGTGGCAGCCGGATGTCGTGCACGCCCACGACTGGCTCGTGGCACATCCGGCGATCAGCTTGGCGGGCAATCTGCAGCGACCGCTGGTGGGGACGATCCACGCGACGGAGGCCGGGCGGCATTCGGGGTGGCTGTCACAGCCGCTGAATCAGCAGGTGCACTCCGTGGAGTGGTGGCTGGCGAACCGGTCGGACGCGTTGATCACGTGCTCGCAGGCGATGCGCACCGAGGTCGCGAAGCTGTTCGAGGTGCCGGCGGAGGACATCACAGTCATTCACAACGGCATCGAGGAGCGCGGCTGGCAGGTCGCGACCGGCGAAGTCGCGCGTGCGCGGGAGAAGTACGCGCCGGGCGGTGAGCCGTTGCTGTTGTTCTTCGGGCGCCTGGAGTGGGAGAAGGGTGTCCAGGACCTGATTTCGGCGCTGCCGAAGATCCGGCGGGCCCACCGGGGGACGCGGCTGGTGGTCGCCGGGCAGGGCCGACACCAGGACGAGCTGATCAAGCAGGTCCGGCGGGCGCGGATGCAGCAGGCGATCGAGTTCGCCGGGCATCTGCGGGACCGGGAGCTGCGGGCGGTGCTGGCAGCGGCGGACGCGGTGGTGCTCCCGAGCCGCTACGAGCCGTTCGGGATCGTGGCTCTCGAAGCGGCGGCCGCGCGGGCGCCGCTGGTGGCTTCGACCACCGGCGGGCTGGGTGAGGTCGTCGTCGACGGGGTGACGGGATTGTCGTTCGCGCCGGGAGACGTGGCCGCGCTGACGGCGGCGGTGAAGTCGGTGCTGCGCGACCGCCCGGCGGCGGAAGACCGTGCGCGGACGGCACAGGCGCGTCTGGCCGATGACTTCGACTGGGCCCGCATCGCAGCGACCACGGCAGAGGTCTACCGCAAGGCGCGGGTCCACGATCACGGCGAGCTGGGGCGCCCCAAGATCCCGACGGGCAACGTGCTCAACCCTGAACCACCGCAAGTACCGGTCGCCGGGAACGCCACCACCGGAAAGCCCGGTGCTGCCCCGAGAAGCGCCGCGAGCGGAACGTCCGCTGCAACGAAGAAAACCGCGCGCTGAGGTTCGGTTTTCGCTATGGCTGACCGAAGTGCCGCGGTGCCCGATCACCGTGGCCGGTGAGGCTCTATCTGATGCCATGGCCGGAAATCCTCCAGCAATCCGCGAGGCGGACATCGCGTCACGCCCAATCCTCTCTCGCGAAGCTTCCCCGAGTGTCGAGGGCTTACGTCCACAGCGTGGGGCGCGAGGATCACCGGCGATCTCGCTCCGTTCGGACCGAATGGCGGACGCCGATCGCCATCGTTGTCGCTTCCGGCTGAATACTGATCCACTGGTTGCACCGGGCTGAGGGATGGCGATATCAGTCTGGCGCGTTGGCGCGGTGTGATGTGCGGTTCACGCAGGCCGACATGTTGGTCCGGGTGCCGCCAGTCCACAGAAACGAGCCGTACGGGGTGGGGCGTCCCGAGTCGAGCGGAGTTGCCTGTCGCCGGGATCACTGTTCGCTTGACGCTCAAGGTGATGCGACACGGCACCGGGATTGGATGCGACGCTCAGTCCCTTCGAGGGGGAAGGGGAAACGGCAGTACCTCAGCCCGGATATGCAGTCCGCACCAGGCCATCCCTCGCCCGGCCAAGGCGGTGACGGGGCCGCGACAGCCAGGTCGGGGTTGTTTCGTGGCCCGAAACAACCCCGAACCACCGCTCTGTGGCTGTGCCGAGCCGGGGATCATGTCGAGACCGCATCGACGCGATCCCTGCCATCACCAACAAGCGTTCCGGCGTTCCAGGGAGTCGAGCGTGATCAGCAGTCGCTCCCCATCTCGGTCGGCGAGTACCGGGCGCGGGAGGGACCTGCCGGCCGCACACCCAACGCGTTCACTGGCCGCGTTCGAGTTCGAGTTCGTCGTCGTTGGGGCCTGGTAGCGCCTCCCGTCGAGGTTGAGGATGTCGGCAACCTGCTGGCCAGGCGAATCGGCGCTTAGCCGTGCGGGCGTTCGGTAGCAGCGCGGAGATCAGCAGATCGCTGCCGAAGGGGCGGCCCGCAGGGCGAGGAGGTGGGTTTCCAGCGCTCGAGATCGCCGGCTCCTACGCCTTCAGCCAGCAGGTCCGGATGAGGAGAACTTCGCGGGCGGGGTCGTCGGGCTGGTCCTCGGCCTCGCCGTGTTCCACGAGCGCTTCGACGCACCCGGACCATGCCCCGACGACCCTTGGCTCGACACACGCCAAGACCTACCCGGCCAGGCCCAGAGGCACCCCTATGGCAGCACCTCCGGCGGGGTCAGCTGGGCCTGTAGCTCGTCGTGGTAGGCGCCGACTCGGGCGTAGACTCCGGGCTTTCCTGGTTCGGCACAGCCCTCGCCCCACGAGACGACTCCCACGACGCGCCCGCCGACCACCAGCGGGCCTCCGGAGTCGCCCTGGCAGGTGTCCACGCCGCCCTGCGGGTAGCCGGCACAGACCATCGCCTCGGGGAGGTATTGCGGGTAGGCCTTCGCGCAGTAATCGTCACTCGTCACGGGGACCGTCGCCTTCCGCAGCACGTCCGAAGTGTCGCCCGTCGGTGCCGTGTTGCCCCACCCGAGGATCGTCGCCTCGCTGCCGGCCTCATAGCCGCGATCGTCCTTCGTGGCCAGTTGCAGCGGCCGGCCGGGCACCGGGTGCGTCAGCGTCAGCACGGCCACGTCGTAGCCCCGCGTGGCGTCCCTGAACCGCGGGTGCACCCACACGCGGGACACAGTGGACACTGTGCCGTCACGTCCGCTGAGCTCCGTCCGCCCGGTGACGGCCCGCAGCGAAGGCGGGCTCTCCCCCTCCGCGCAATGCGCAGCTGTCAGCACCTTGTCCGGCGCGACCAGTGTGCCGCCACAGAACTGGAGACCGGTGGGATCGGTCAGTGCCACCGTGAACGGATACTCGGTGATGTTCGCGGGCGTGCCGCCGACGACCCCTGGCTCCGCGGCAGCGGCGGGTACGGAGATGCACGCCGCGACCGCGGCGGCGGCTGCGACGATCGAACGGATGAAACGGCGGACTGCGGGGATCATGACCAGCTCCTTCGGCTCCCCTGGCGGAACGGTGTCGCGGTCCAGGATTGCGTGTCCGGAGGGTCCTGCACATCTACCGAAAGACAGAAATTTCGAGACAATTCGGGCCCGGTAGGTGGAGCAATTCCTACCGGGCCCGAGTGTTCGCGCTGCCCGGCCACAGCCAGCGCGAGGCCGGTTTTCCCCGTCAGGAAAGGGAAAACCGGAGTCCCTCCTAGAGCAGATCGGTCAGGTGACGCGCGTACGCGCACGTGGTGAGGAAGTTCGGCAGCCGCTCACCGAGAGCCGTCTCGATGAAGATCTCCCGTGCGTCGTCCAGTTTGGCCTCTTCACCCAGATCGGCCCGGATCGACTCGAGTTCCTCGTTCAGCATGGTCCGGACCAGCGACGCCGTCACCGCGGTGCCGTCGTCGAGCTTGGTGCCGTTGCGGATCCACTGCCACACCTGAGACCGCGCGATCTCCGCGGTCGCCGCGTCCTCCATCAGGTTGAAGATCGCCGCGGCGCCGGTCCCCCGAAGCCAGGAGTCCACATAGCGCAGAGCGACGTTGATGTTGGACCGCAGACCCTTTTCGGTGACCTCGCCGCCGGCGCCTGCCACGTTCAGCAGATCCTCGGCAGTCACCGAAACATCCTCGCGCAGCCGCCCGAGCTGGTTCGGCCACCCGCCCAGCACTTCGTCGAAGACCTCACGGCACACCGGAACCAGACCGGGGTGCGCGACCCACGAGCCGTCGAAGCCGTCGCGCGCCTCGCGCTCCTTGTCCTGCCGGACCTTCTCGAACGCCAGTGCGTTCGCCTCCGGGTCCTTGCTGGGGATGAACGCCGCCATACCGCCGATGGCGTGCGCACCGCGCCGGTGGCAGGTCCGGACCAGCAGTTCGGTGTAGGCCCGCATGAACGGCGCGGTCATCGTCACCTGAGCACGGTCGGGCAGGACGAAGTCCGCACCGGCGTCGCCGAAGTTCTTGATGATGCTGAAGATGTAGTCCCACCGGCCGGCGTTCAGGCCCGACGCGTGCTCACGCAGTTCGTAGAGGATCTCCTCCATCTCGAAGGCCGCGGTGATCGTCTCGATCAGGACGGTCGCCCGGATGGTGCCCTGCGGGATGCCCAGCTCCTGCTGCGCAACGCGGAACACGTCGTTCCACAGCCGCGCCTCCAGGTGGTTCTCCAGCTTGGGCAGGTAGAAGTACGGCCCGCTGCCCCGCGCCAGCAGCTGGCGCGCGTTGTGGAACAGGTACAGCCCGAAGTCCACCAGGCTCGCCGAGACCGGGCGGCCGTCCATGCGCAGGTGCTTCTCCACCAGGTGCCAGCCACGCGGCCGGACGACGATCGTCGCCGGGTTGTCGCCTAGCGTGTACCGCTTGCCCGAGGTGGTGAAGTCGATGTCACGCCGGATGGCGTCGTACAGGTTCAGCTGCCCGCCGACGATGTTCGGCCAGGTCGGCGAGGTCGCGTCCTCGAAGTCGGCCAGCCACACCTTCGCGCCGGAGTTCAGCGCGTTCACGGTCATCTTGCGGTCGGTCGGACCGGTGATCTCCACGCGACGGTCCTCGAGGCCGGGCGCCGGCGGGGCCACCTGCCACGATTCGTCGTTGCGGATCCAGCGAGTCTCCGGCCGGAAGTCGAGGGGCTCCTCGCCGCCGGCGAGCTTGTCCCGCCGCAGCCGCCGCTCGTCCAGCAACTCACGCCGCCGTCCGGCGAACTCGTTGTCCAGCCGCGCGATGAAGGCCAGCGCCGCCGGGGTGAGGATCTCGTCGTACCGCTCGCCGGCAGGCCCGGCGACCTCGATCTGCGAGGTGAACCTGTGAGACATGGCAAGCCTTCCTGGAGGGCCACGATGCGGCCAGGGCGAGCGCGCCCTGGCCGCTCGCGACTCTGTCTAGAACTGGGCTTCTTCGGTGGAACCGGTGAGCGCGGTGGTCGAGCTCTCCGGGTTCAGCGCGGTGCTGACCAGGTCGAACCAGCCGGTGCCGACCTCGCGCTGGTGCTTCGTGGCGGTGTAGCCCCGCTCCTCCGAAGCGAACTCGCGCTCCTGCAGGTCGACGTAGGCGGTCATGCCCTCCCGGGCGTAGCCGTGCGCCAGGTCGAACATCGAGTAGTTCAGCGCGTGGAACCCGGCCAGCGTGATGAACTGGAACTTGTAGCCCATGTGGCCCAGCTCGCGCTGGAACTTCGCGATGGTCGCGTCGTCCAGGTGCTTGCGCCAGTTGAACGACGGCGAGCAGTTGTAGGCCAGCATCTGGTCCGGGTACTTCGCCTTGATGGCCTCGGCGTACCGGCGGGCGACCTCGAGGTCCGGGGTCGAGGTCTCCATCCACAGCAGGTCGGCGTACTCGGCGTAGGCCAGACCGCGGTCGATGCACGGGTCGATGCCGTTGGTGACCTTGTAGAAGCCCTCCGAGGTGCGCTCACCGGTGAGGTAGCGCTGGTCGCGCTCGTCGACGTCACTGGTGATCAGCGTCGCGGCCTGTGCGTCGGTGCGGGCGACGACCAGGGTGGACACGCCGAGCACGTCGGCGGCCAGGCGGGCCGCGTTCAGCGTGCGCTCGTGCTGCTTGGTCGGGATCAGCACCTTGCCGCCGAGGTGGCCGCACTTCTTCTCGGATGCGAGCTGGTCCTCCCAGTGCACACCGGCGGCTCCGGCCGCGATCATGCCCTTCATCAGCTCGAACGCGTTCAGCGGGCCACCGAAGCCGGCCTCGGCGTCGGCGACGATCGGGGCGAACCAGTCGATGTCGCTGTTGGCGTTGGCTGTGTTGATTCGTTCGGCCCAGTTGATCTGGTCGGCACGGCCCAGCGCGTTGTTGATGCGGCGGACGACGGCCGGCACGGAGTTGGCCGGGTACAGGCTCTGGTCCGGGTAGGTCTGCCCGGCGAGGTTCGCGTCCGCCGCGACCTGCCAGCCGGACAGGTAGATGGCCTTGAGGCCCGCGCGCACCTGCTGGACGGCCTGGTTACCGGTCAACGCGCCGAGGGCGTGGACGTAGTCCTCGGTGTGCAGCAGGTCCCAGAGCTTCTCGGCGCCGCGGCGGGCCAGCGTGTGCTCCTCGACGACGCTGCCCCGCAGCTTCACCACGTCCGCCGCGCTGTAGGACCGCTTGACGCCCTTCCACCGGGGGTCCGACGCCCACTGCTGTTCGAGCTTCGCGGCTTCCTGCTGCAACTCATTGGGCTGCTCTGCCATGGGAGTTTCTCCACCTTTGCGAACGTTGCGATGACTCGCCTGCTGCAAACGACCATGACATGTGCTGCGCAAAGCCCGCCAGCGCTCCAATTTGCCAATTTCTGCTAATTTTCGCGTAGCATGTTGTGAAGGTTGTGAAACGTGGTTTCGCAGCCGCCGCAAAGTTCAGGGACTGAATCGGTCACGTGATCGGTGCGGTCTGGAAAAGTTGCTCGGAAAGGGCCTGTCGTGGAGAAGACTTTCGCCGGCGGGAAGCTGCGCCACCTACGGGAGAGCCGGTCGATGAGCCAGGCGGACCTGGCCAGGTTGCTGGAGATCAGCCCCAGCTACCTCAACCAGATCGAGCACAACTCGCGTCCGTTGACCGTCCCGGTGCTGCTCCGCATCACCGAGGCGTTCGGTGTCGACACCGAGTTCTTCGCCAACAACGACACGAGCCGGCTGGTCGCGGACGTGCGCGAAGCCCTGCTCGACGAGGCGATCGGCGTCGAGGCGACCACCAGTGAGCTCAACGAGCTGGCGACGAACCTGCCCACCGTGGCGCAGGCCCTGGTCAGGCTGCACCGCAGCTACCGGGCAGCAGTGGAGAGCACAGCCGCGCTGGTCACTGAGAACGGTCTGGGCCCGCACGGCAGCGCGGCCGCTCCCCTGCCGCACGAGGAGGTCCGGGACTTCTTCTACGAGCGGGAGAACTACGTCGCCGAGCTGGACGAACGAGCCGAGCGGATGGCCGAGGACATCGGCCTGCGCCGCGGCGCCGTGCACAGCACGTTGAAGGAGCGTCTCGCCGACCACTACGGCGTGCAGGTGACCAGCGAAGGCATCAACGAGGCCGCCGGGCAACAGCACCGGTACTCCCCGGATGCGAAGATCCTGCGGCTCGCCCCCAGCCTGCGGGTGGGCCAGCGGGCGTTCCGGATGGCTTCGCAGATCGCACTGCTCGAGTACGACGACCTGATCACCGAGCTCGCCGACTCGTGGGCGTTCTCCGGCCCGGCGGCCAGGTCACTGGCCCGCGTCGGTCTGGCCAACTACTTCGCCGGGGCGCTGATCCTGCCCTACGGCGCGTTCCTGTCCACCGCGGAGAGCTTCCGCTACGACATCGAGCGGCTGTGCGACCACTTCGGCGTCGGCTTCGAGACCGTGTGCCACCGGCTGTCGACGCTGCAGCGGCCCAAGCGGCGCGGCGTGCCGTTCTCGTTCGTGCGGGTGGACCGCGCGGGCAACATGTCGAAGCGGCAGTCCGCGGCCGGCTTCCACTTCTCGCGCGTCGGCGGGTCGTGCCCGCTGTGGAACGTGTACGAGGCGTTCAGCTCGCCGGGCAAGATCCTCACGCAGATCGCGACGCTGCCGGATGGCAAGAGCTACTTCTGGATCGCGCGGACGGTGTCGCGCAACATCGGCGGCTACGGCAGCCCCGGCAAGATGTTCAGCGTCGGCCTCGGCTGCGAACTCCGCCACGCGGGCCGGCTCATCTACTCGACGGGCCTGGACCTGGACGCGAAAGCCGCCGCCACACCCATCGGCATGGGTTGCAAAGTGTGCGAACGGCCGGCCTGCCCGCAGCGCGCGTTCCCGACGATCGGCAAGCAGCTGACGGTCGACGAGAACACGAGCACCTTCGTCCCGTACCCGGCGGTGCCCAAGGGATAGCGTGGGCGGATGACGACGATCTTCCGGATCCTGGCCGTCAGCGGGAGCACGCGGGCAGGCTCGACCAACTCCGCGATGCTGGCCACCGCACAGGCTGTCGCACCGGAAGGAGCGGTCGTCGAGGTCTACGACGGACTGCGCTTGTTGCCGCATTTCGACCCCGACGACGACCGGGAGCCGCTGCCGGACGCGGTCGCCGGACTCCGCGGGCTGCTGAAGGAAGCGAACGCGGTGCTGTTCTGCACGCCGGAGTACGCGGGCGCGCTGCCCGGGTCGTTCAAGAACCTGCTCGACTGGGCGGTCGGATCGGACGCGATGGACGGCAAGCCGGTGGCGTGGATCAACGTGTCGTCCTCGATCACCGGCGCCGCCGGCGCGCACGAGTCGCTGCGGACGGTGCTCGGCTACCTGGGGACGCGGATCGTCGAGGACGCGTGCGCACACGTCCCGGTGGCGCGGGACGCGATCGGCGCGGACGGCCTCATCCACGACGAGGCCATCCGCGACCGGGTGCGGGAAGCGCTGACCGCGCTCGCGACCCGCTGAGCCGCGGCGGGCGCGGGCGCTAGTGCTGCTCCAGGGTCTTCTGGAGCGCTTTGTTCGCCTTACGGGCCATGTCCGCGATGGCTTCGCGGCGTTCGGCGTCGGCTTCGTAGTCGGCGCGCCGGTCCCGCACGACCCGCGCCGGGGAGCCGACGGCGATGCCGTAGTCGGGGATGTCGCCGCGCACGACCGCGTGGGCGCCGAGGACGCAGCCACGGCCGACGCGGGTGCCGCGGAGGATCGAGACCTTCGTGCCGATCCAGGTGTCCGGCCCGATGCGGACCGGCGTCTTCACGATGCCCTGGTCCTTGATCGGCAGGTTGATATCTGAAGTGATGTGGTCGAAGTCACAGATGTAGACCCAGTCGGCCACCAGGGTCGCCGCGCCCAGCTCGATGTCGAGGTAGCAGTTGATGACGTTCTGACGGCCGAACACGGCCTTGTCGCCGATCCGCAGCGAGCCTTCGTGGCAGCGGATGGCGTTGCCGTCACCGATGTGCACCCAGCGGCCTATTTCCAGGCGGCCGTAGCCCGGGCGGCAGTGGATCTCCACGTCCTTGCCCAGGAACACCATGCCGCGCAGGATGATGTGCGGGTTGGCCAGCCGGAACTTGAGCAGGCGCCAGTACCGCACCAGATACCAGGGCGTGTAGGCCCGGTTGCGCAGGGCCCAGCGCAGTGACTCCGTTGTCAGGAACTTCGCCTGCCGCGGATCTCGCCGGGCGCGGCGCCACGCCTGCACCCGGGACAGCACCGGCGACCCCCACATCGATGTCATAAATTGACAGTATGCCGATCCCGTTGATCATCGACACGGACCCGGGCGTGGACGACGCGTTCGCGATCGCGCTGGCAGCGTTGAGCGAGGACGTCGACCTGCTGGGGGTCACGACGGTCTTCGGCAACGTCCCGCTCGAGGCCACCACGCTCAACGCCCGGCGGGTGCTCGCGCTGTGCGAGCGGCCGGACGTGCCGGTGGCGGCCGGGGCGGCGCGGCCGCTGGTACACCCCCAGGTTCGGCGGGCGAGCGAGGTGCACGGGCCGGACGGGTTGTCCGGGCGGTCGGCCGCGCTGCCGGAGCCGGTCCGCGCGCTGGAACCGGGCGGCGCGGTGAGACTGCTGGTGTCGCTGCTGGAAGCGGCCGACCAGCCGGTCACGATCGCGCCGATCGGTCCGCTGACGAACATCGCGCTGCTGCTCGCGGCGCATCCCGAGGTGCGGCAGAAGATCGGCCGGATCGTGGTCATGGGCGGTGGCCTGGCCGGTGGTAACACGACGGGCGCGGCGGAGTTCAACATCTGGAGCGACCCGGAGGCGGCGCGGCGGGTGCTGGTCGAGGAGACCGTGCCGTGCGTGCTGGTGCCGATGGACCTGACCTACCGGTGTGCGGTGGACAGCGCGTGGCTCGGCAAGCTCGCCGCGTCCGGTCCGATCGGGGCCGCGCTGGACGCCCTGACCCCGGACTACCTGGCGCACTACCGCAAGGCGCTCGGCTGGGACGGGATCGTGCTGCACGATGCGGTCGCGGTCGCGGAGGCGATCCGGCCGGGGATCCTGCGCACGGAGACCTACCCGATCGAGGTGGAGTGCTCGCAGGGCCCGGCCCGCGGGGCGACGCTGGTCGACCGGCGACGGCAGGCCCTCCGCGCCGACGCGGAGGGTGAGGTGGCTCCGGGTCGCATCGAGGTGGCGGTGGATACCGACCTGGACCGGCTGCGGGCCGTCATCCTGGAGCGGCTCGCGCGGAGCTGACCGCGGCCTGTCGAACGTGGAACTCGCGCCCGTGACAGTGGGACTCGCGGGTCAGGGGTGGGCCGGGTGGGGGATGCGCAGGGTGGCGAGGCGCTTGTTGCGGGTGGAAGCGCTTGTCGCGCCCTTGGCCACGCCGGTGCAGCGCGGGTAGGCCGCCTTCGGGTCGGGCTCGAGGATCTTCTCGCAGATGACGGAGTGCTCGAGGTCGCCCACGAAGAACCGCAGGCTCGTGCCCGGCCGCACCAGCACGTGGGACAACCGCACGTCGTGCTCGTCGCGGTCCTCCCCCAGCCCGAAGAACGGGTCGGCGTACCGGACGCCGTCAGCCTCGAAGTGGTGCGCCTCGCCGCCCGCGTCGAGTGCGGCCGCGAGCACGCCGAGCGTCACGCCGGCCGGGATCACCAGCCGCCACCATTCCGCCGGTTTGCGTCCCGTCACCGTGCACTTCAGCTGGTACACCTTCAGCCGCACCGAAGCCGCGAACGCCGCCAGCTCGCGGCGCAACGCCGTCGCTTCGGGCTCCAGCGCGTCCAGCCCGCCGCGGTCGCGCACGTAGTGATAGGCCTCCTCGACACCGCTGCGCTCCCGCGCCGACAACGCGTACTCCGTGACCATCCGCCGGCGCTCCGCCTCGGACAACCCGGGACCGTCGTCCCACATCGCGAGCATCGCCGCGGCATGCGGCCGCACGTTCCGGTAGCTCAGCGCGCTGTGCCACGCCGGCAGTACCTCGTCACCGAACCCGGCGACCACTTCGATGGCCGCGACGCGCTCGACTGGCGAGGCGAACTCGGCGGCGTGCAACAGCTGTGCCGCACCGTCCACCGGCCGCCTGCCGGCGAACCAGCGCAGGGCCTGGCGCCAGGCCTCGTCGGCGGGGAGCGGCGCGAGACGGCCCAGCAGCTGGTTGGCGCGCAGGCCAGGCGTGACCGGTCGCGGTTCCCGGGCGGCCCACTCCTCGAGCGCCCACTGGCCCAGCGGCGTGACCTTCCGGTCGCCGTCCAGTGCGCCGAACTCGGTCAGCACGTCGAGGGCGGCGCCCAGCGGGAACAGCTCCGCGCCACCGAAGCTCTCCGCCACCGCGTCGGCGTCCTCGCTGCCCTTGAGCAACCGGTGCACCGAGAACACCAGGTCGTCGAGCAGCGGGCCGTTGGCCAGTGCGGTCAGCACCGCCCGGCACAACGCGGACGCCCCGCGGCGCCGGGGATCGGCCGACTCCGCGCGCAACACCGCGTCGAGCCCCTTGAGCCACAGCTGCGCCGGATCGCCGGACGTGGCACGCGCGACCGCCTCCTCGACACCGACCTCGATCAGCCCGGCGCCTTCGGCGGCCACCCACGGCCGGTGAATCGTGACGACGTCCGCGGCCGAGCGGACCTTTTCGCCGACCTCGACGCCCAGCACGCCGGCGACCGAGGGAACGTCTGCAGGGCGCAGAACCCCTTTGGGAGTAACGGGCCGTCCGTCGCCGACCCAGCTCGCCAGTGCTCTGGTCCGGGAGAGCGCGGGGCACTGACTCGCCAATGTGGAGATTCCGGTACTCACCCGCAGGACTTTAGCGAGGACGTCCCGGCGCCCGGACGGGTGCTTTCCGTCCACAGTAGCCAGACAGCCGTGTCGACAAGTCGATCATGCGCGCCCGCTACGCTCGGCGTGGTGAGCGATCTCAGCTTGACGGTGCTCGGTTCCGCCTCGCCGTACGCCGAGCCGGGCAATCCGTGTTCGGGCTACCTGGTGTCCAGCGGCGAGACGCACGTGTGGCTCGACACGGGCGCGGGCACCCTCGGCGAGCTGCGCCGCCACACCAGCCTGGACCGGCTGAGCGCCATCTGGATCTCGCACCTGCACGCGGACCACTGCGCCGACCTGCTCACGGCCTACTACGGCACGCTGTACGCGGACATCGACCGGGCGAAGCAGATCCCGCTGTTCGGCCCACCCGGGATCGCCGAGCGGCTGGCGTCGTTCCTGACCAACGGGCCGTCGCGCAGCCCGGTGGAGAAGGCCTTCGCGGTGCACGAACTGTTCGACGGGCACCGCGTGGACATCGGGCCGATGACCTTGACCAGCGCATCGGTGGAGCACGGCAGGCCCGCGTTCGGCGTGCGCATCGAGGCGGGCGCGGCGTCCCTGGCGTACTCCGGCGACAGCGCGCCGTGCCCGGCCGTCGTCGAAGTGGCCAAGAACTGCGACGCGCTGCTGTGTGAGGCCGACGGCCCGGCGCCCTCCGACGTTCACCACCGCCCGGAGGACGCCGGCGCGGCGTCGGCGGGCGCGCGCAAGCTGATCGTCACGCACGTCGGCCCGTTTCTCACCCCGGGCGAAGCCGTCACGCGTGCCGTGGCGCGCTTCGACGGGCCGGTCGCGTACGCGGCGCCTGGCGCGGCCGTCCACCTGCCCTGAGTCGCGCTGTTCCTCCCGATCGGGAGGATTATGAGCGTTGCTAATAGCTCTTATGCAGAGCTATCCTGGTCACGTGCGAGAACTGGCCGAGACCCTGATGACCACCACCGCCGGGTTGCGGCGGGTGGTCCGGCGCCGGGTGCGGGAGACGCTGCCCAACGCACCGCTGCGCCCCGCGCAGATCGAAGTGCTCCGCGTGGTCGAGGAACACCCCGGCATCGGCGTCGCCGCGGCCGCGCGCGCCCTGCACCTGGCCGGCAACTCGGTCAGCACGCTCGTCAACCAGCTCGTCGACGCCGGCCTGCTGGACCGGCGCATCGACCCCGACGACCGCCGGGCCGCGCGTCTCGATCTCACGAAGGCGGCCAGGGAGCGGCTGGCGAACTGGCGCCGCACGCGCACCGAATTCGTCGCGTCCGCCGTCGCCACCCTGCCCGTCGAGGACCGCGCGGCGATCGAAGCCGCACTACCCGCGCTCGGCCGGTTGATCGACGTACTCCGGGAGGAGAGATGACCACACTCGCGGTGCGCTGCACCGGGCTCCGGCACGCCTTCGGCGACACGGTCGCGGTCGACGGGGTCGACCTGGAGATCCCGGCCGGTCAGGTCTTCGGCCTGCTCGGGCCCAACGGGGCAGGAAAGACCACCACAATCCGCGTCATCACCACGTTGCTGCCGGCGAAGACCGGAGCGATCGAGGTGTTCGGACTCGACGTCGCCCACCGGAAGATGGCCGTGCGGCGGCTGATCGGCTATGTGCCGCAACAGCTTTCCGCCGACGGCTCGCTCAGCGGACGGGAGAACGTCGCGCTGTTCGCGCGCCTCTTCGACGTCCCGCGGCGTGAGCGCGCGGAACAAGTGGAGATCGCGCTCGGCACCGTCGGCCTGCTCGACGACGCCGACCGTCCGGCCGCAACCTACTCCGGCGGCATGATCCGCCGCCTCGAACTCGCGCAGGCGCTCGTCAGCGCGCCGCGGCTGCTGATCCTCGACGAGCCCACCATCGGGCTCGACCCGGTGGCCCGCACCAGCGTCTGGGAGCGCATCGAGCAGGTCCGCGCCGAGACGGGCATGACCGTGCTCGTCACCACGCACTACATGGACGAGGCCGAGCAGTACTGCGAACAGGTCGCACTCATGCACCGCGGTCGGATCCGGGCGCAGGGCAGCCCGGCGGAACTGCAGGAGGAGCTGGGACCGGAGTCCACTCTGGACGATGTCTTCCGGGTGGTCACCGGTGACGCGTTCGACGATGCAGACAAGGGAGGGATGCGAGGTGTCCGTGCCGCTCGCCGCACCGCCCGTCGCCTGGGCTGACACGAATCCGGTTCGCCGCCTGCTGTCCAGGGTGGGCACGATGTGCCTGGTGGAGCTGCAGAAGCTGCGCCGCGACCGCTCCGAACTGCTCACCCGCGCCATCCAGCCCGCGTTGTGGCTGCTGATCTTCGGCGAAACCTTCACGCGCCTGCGCGCGATCCCCACCGGCGACGTGCCCTACCTGGACTTCCTCGCGCCCGGGATCCTGGCGCAGTCCGCGTTGTTCATCGCGATCTTCTACGGCATCCAGATCATCTGGGAGCGCGACGCGGGCGTGCTGGGCAAGCTGCTCGTCACGCCGACTCCGCGCGCGGCCCTGGTCACCGGCAAGGCGTTCGCCGCCGGGGTGCGGGCTTTCGTGCAGGCGGTGATCGTCGTCGTTCTCGCCGCGATCCTCGGCGTGAGCCTGACCGCCAACCCGCTGAAGCTCCTCGGTGCCGCGATCGCCGTCGTGCTCGGCTCGGCGTTCTTCTGCTGCCTGTCGATCGTGATCGCCGGGCTCGTGCTGTCCCGCGATCGGCTGATGGGGATTGGGCAGGCGATCACGATGCCGTTGTTCTTCGGGTCCAACGCGCTCTACCCGGTGGACCTGATGCCCGGCTGGCTGCGCGCACTCAGCCACGTGAACCCGCTCAGTTACGAGGTGGACGCCCTGCGCGGTCTGCTGATCGGCACACCGAACCACTTGTGGCTGGACTTCGGGGTGCTCGCGGGAGCGGCCGCGCTCGCGATCGGCGTCGCATCCGCCCTGCTCGGGCGGCTCGTGCGGTGAGTTTGCCCGGATCGGGACACGGGTAATCCTCTAGCGCATCACGGACCGTGATGCCTAACGGAGAGAAGGGACAGGCGACATGTCTCTCCCGGAAGATGTCCGCGTCCGGAAGTCCGGTTTCCAGCCGGTCCAGGTGCTCGCCGCGCTGATCGGCCTGCTCTTCGTCGTGCTCGGGGTCGCCGGGTTCCTGCGAACCGGCTTCAGCGACTTCACCAGCAACCAGCACGAGACGATCGTGGGCTTCTCGATCAACCCGCTGCACAACCTCGTGCACGTCGTGATCGGTGTGCTCGGCCTGCTGTGCTCGGCGACATCGCCCTCGGCGCGCACGTTCGGCTGGATACTGTTCATCGGGTACGGCCTGGCCTCCGTCTGGGGCCTGATGATCACCGGGGTCATCTCGTCGAATCCGGTGGCCGGTCTGGGCAATCCGCTCAACCTGGACGCGCCCGACAACTGGCTGCACGTGCTGAGCGCGCTGGTGGGCCTCGTCATGGCCATCATGCCGGCCCGCAAGAAGGTGCACGTCGACGACAGCGAGGTGGACACCGCCTCGATGATGCTGCCCCCGCCGACCGACGAGACCATGTCCGACATGCCCACCCGCCCGGTTCCCCAGCAGACATCGGCCCAGATGGGACAGCACCGCGAGTCGCGCTGGCGGATGCGCCGGCCGGGCCACACCGCGCACTGACCGTCGGGCAGACTGCCCCGCGTGAGTGGAACGGTGCTGGTACTCGGCGGGCGCAGTGAGATCGGCCTCGCCGTCGCGCGGAAACTCGTGGACGGTCCGGGGAAGTTCGTGCTGGCGGCGCGACGCAGCGGCGACCTCGACGACGAGGAGGCATCGCTGCGGCGCGCCGGCGCGTCCGAGGTGGTCCGGGTCGAGTTCGACGCGGACGACGTGGCCCGGCACCGCGACGTGCTGGACGCGATCGTCGCCGAGCACGGTCCACTGGAGACGGTCGTGGTCGCGTTCGGCGTCCTGGGCGACCAGGAACGGGCGGAAGGCGACGCGGCGCACGCGATGGCCGTGATCCACACGGACTACGTCGCGCACGTGAGCGTCCTGACGGAGCTGGCGAACCTGCTGCGCGCGCAGGGCCACGGCCGGCTGGTGGTGTTCTCCTCGGTGGCCGGGGTACGCGTGCGGCGCGCGAACTACGTGTACGGCTCGGCGAAGGCGGGGCTGGACGGTTTCGCCGGCGGCCTGGCCGACGCATTGCACGGGAGCGGCGTGCGGCTCCTGCTGGTACGGCCGGGGTTCGTGATCGGGCGAATGACGGAGGGCATGTCGCCCGCCCCGTTCTCCAGCACGCCGGAACAGGTGGCCGCGGCGACGGTGCGGGCGTTGCGGCGCGGACGCGGTGAGGTGTGGGTGCCGCCCGTGCTGCGCCCGGTGTTTTTCCTGATGCGGCTGCTACCGCGCGCGATCTGGCGGCGCATGCCCCGCTGACGCGCGTCGCACTTTGTCGAAAAAGTGCCGCGGGTGCTCAGCCGCCGAGGAGGCCGCCCACCACGCCACCGACGGCCCCCAGCAGGCCGTCGTTCTTCTTGGTCGTCGGCTTGCCGGTGTCCGGCGAGCTGGTCGCCTGCGGCGAGGACGACGAGTCGGTGGTCGTGGTGCTTTCCGGCGTCGTGGTCGTGGCCGGCTGCTGGCTGCTCGAGTAGGTCGGCGAGCCGGCCGCGGGCGCCGGTGCGGCCTGAGTCGTCGTCGGCGCGACCGGCGAGCCGCCGGTCGAGGACTGACTCGTCGCCGCCTGGCCGCTCGCGCTGCTCGAACTGCCCGCACTACTCGTACCGCCCAAGCTGCTGGTCCCGCCGCTCTGGGCAGCCTGGGACTGCGACGACGCACTACCGGAGGGCGGCAGGCTCAAGCCGCTCGACGAGGGGATGCCGCTGGCCAGCAGCTGCTGCTGCGGAGCGCCGATCGTGCTCGCCGGCGTCTGGTCGGCGCTGGTGTCCGGGCCACCGCCCGCGCCACCCGGCGCCGCCGTGTCGTGCAGGTGCCCGGTGGTCAGCGTCGTCACGGCGACACCGCACAACGCGGCCACACCCGCGGCGAGCGCACCGATCCGGCCGGCCTTGCGCTTGTCCCACCGGCTGCCCGGCTCGCTCTCGCGGCGGAGGATCTTCGCCGCCGGGAGGCGCACCGTGGGCGCCTCGGCCATCTCCAGGGGGATCTCGAAGTCGTCCAGCTCGGACTCCAGCTCCGGCTCGGGCTGTAGCTCCTTCGGCAGCTTGAGAGCGGTGAACTCTTGCGTGACGCCTTCCCGGCGCAGCAACTGCGCGACGCTGATCTGCCGCGTCGTGGCACTCGGTCGAGTGTCTCTGTCGTCGCTCGTCACGCTGAAAACCTCTCCATTCGCTTACTGCCCGCGACATGATTACCGTTGTTATCAGTTCGTTGCCTTATGTCGTGACCGAGGTCACACCCGATAGGCCAAATGTCGCACGCACCGTGACAGGCCGATAGCGCAGCCGAGCCGATAGTGTGACGGCGATCGCGCGATCGCGGAGGTGACAGTGTGGCGGGCCGCAACCCTTTCTCATGGGTGAGCAGCGTGGCGGACTGGTTCGAGCAGCGCGGCGTCTACGTGCCGGGCGAGGACAACCACAACGTCGACCCGTGGCGCGATTTCGGCTGGCTGATCGTCGCGTGGCTGGTCGGCTGCGGCACCTTCATCCTCTTCTTCGCGCTGGCGGTCTGACCCGTCCGGCGTGAGCGCGATCACGGCTGGTGCCGCCCCGGTCACGGATCGGCCACAGCCCGACACCAGGTCCGCCTCAACACCGCATGGCGACTCGCACGCGCCCGCGAGGAGGGACAGAGTGGAGCGCGCCCGGCCGAAATGCCTACCCCGAACGGACCAGCCGGGCGGCTGAAGACGTGAGGAAGTGGCCCCTGTGCGCACCCCGAGGCACACGCTGGCCGCTCTCGCCCTGATGGCGGTGACCGCATGCGGTGCGCCGGCGCAGGTCGAGGGCGGCTCGACGAGCACCGGTGGTGATGTCCCGCTCCAGCAGGCGATGCCCGCGCTCCGCACGATGGACTTCGGCGGCCAGTTCCGGTTCGACGACGGGGTGACGGTGTCGGTGTCGGCCCCCAAGCCGTTCAAGCCGAGCAACAGCGCGTACCCGCGCAGCGATCGCGCCGTGGCCTTCGAGATCATCATCCGCAACGAGGGCGACCAGCCTTACCGGTTGTCCGGGCTGAGCGTGTCGGCGACGGTCGGGGATGTCCCGTCCAAGCAGGTGGTGGACTCCCCGCAGGGCTACAGCGGAATCGTCGACGCGGGTAAGGACGTCCAGCCCGGGCGGGACGTGCGGGTGAACCTGGCTTTCGCGGCCCCGCCGGAGCCCACCGAGATGAGGCTGACGCTGCGGCCGACGGCGGCCAGCCCAGTTGTCGCCGTGTACTACGGACCCGCCTGAGCGGCGGATACGCTCGGGTCATGACAGACCCGCAGCGGCTCGCCCCCGGCGACAAGGCCCCCGACTTCACCCTCCCCGACAGCACGGGCAAGCAGGTCTCGCTGTCGGACTTCCGGGGCAGGCACGTCGTCGTCTACTTCTACCCCGCCGCCGGCACGCCCGGATGCACCAAGCAGGCCTGCGACTTCCGCGACCACCTCGCCGAGTTGGATGGCGCCGGCTACCAGGTGCTCGGAATCTCGCCGGACAAGCCGGAGAAGCTCGCGAAGTTCACCGAGGCCGAACAGCTGACGTTCCCGCTGCTGTCCGACCCGGACAAGACGGTGCTCGCCGGGTGGGGCGCCTTCGGCGAGAAGAAGAACTACGGCCGGATCATCCAGGGCGTCATCCGGTCCACGTTCGTCATCGACCCCGAGGGCACCATCGTCAAGGCGATGTACAACGTCCGGGCGACCGGCCACGTGGCCAAGCTGCTGAAGGACCTCAAGCTCTCCGACTGACCGCCGCCCGGAACGGCCAACACGCTGCCCGGAACGGCCAACACGGCGCCTGCCGGCGTGTTGGCCGCTCGTGGCGGCGTGTTTGCCGCTCGTGGGCTTACATCCCCGTGCGGTAGGCGTCGACCAGCTGCTTCTCGGCGTCGTCCAGGTAAGCGGCGAGCAGGCGCTCGGCGGCGAAGCCGTCGCCGGCGCGCAGCGTTTCCAGGATCTCGCGGTTCCGATCGAGATAGGGCTCGTGGAAGGGCTGCGGGTCGGCCATCACGTGGAACACCAGGCGGAGCTCCGCCAGCAGTCCGCGGACCAGCTCGTCGACCCGGGGGCTCCCGGCGAGCGTGATCAGCGCTTGGTGGAAGTGGATGTTCGCGGTGCCCAGCTCACGCCACGCCTGACGCTTCTTCGCGTCCTCACCGTCGGCCACCGCGGCCTCGACCGCCTGCAGCTTGTCGCCCGGCGGGCTGGTGATCTCCCGCAGCACGGCGCACTGCACGAGCTTGCGCACCTTGTACAGGTCGATCACGTCCTCGACCGACAGCCGCCGCACGAACACCCCCCGGTTCAGCTCGTGGACCAGCAGCTTCTCATGCGTGAGCAGCCGGAACGCCTCGCGCAGGGTGTTCCGCGAGACGCCCAGCGCCCCGCCGATCGCCTCCTCCGACAGCCGGCTGCCGGGTTCGAAGAAGCCTTCGGTGATGCGCGCACGCAGGATGTCCGCCAGCCGTTCGGCGGTGCTGGTGCGGCCGAGCAGCTGGCGATCCGCCTCGAGCCCGGTGCTGAGGATCGAGCCCATGGACTCGGCGTCGGTGGTCACTCGAGGCCTCCGGTTTTTCAGGGGTCGGACCGTGTAACGGAAACTTAACCAGTCAATCGAAGGACGGTCCAACCTGCGACTTGTTCTACGAAAAGTCTATCCGGAGCCGGCGACGCGGCGGTCATGTTCCTCGAAAGGATTGACGGATCGTTCAACAATCCCTAACTTCATGACCTACCTCACTCCCCTTCGATGGATGGACATCGTGATGACCGCTTCAACTGAGACCACGGACAAGCGCTCCCTGCGCCGCGCGTTCGTGGCGAGCTTGTCCGGCACCACCCTGGAGTACTACGACTTCGCGGCCTACTCCGTCGCGGCCGCGACGCTGTTCGGCAAGCTGTTCTTTCCCTCGGGCGACAGCCTCGCCGGCACCATGGCGGCGTTCTCCACGTACGCGGTCGGCTACCTCTCGCGCCCGCTCGGCGGGTTCATCTTCGGACGCCTCGGCGACAAGCTGGGGCGCAAGCAGGTCCTGGTGTTCACGCTCCTGCTGACCGGTATCGCCACCTTCCTGATCGGTGTTCTGCCGACCCACGCGGCCGTCGGCGGATGGGCGGCCGTGCTGCTGGTCGGCCTGCGGTTCGCCCAGGGTGTCGGTGTCGGTGGTGAGTGGGGCGGCGCCGTGCTGCTGTCCAGTGAGTTCGGCGACCCGAAGAAGCGCGGCTTCTGGGCCTCCGCCGCGCAGATCGGCCCGCCAGCGGGCAACCTGCTCGCCAACGGCGTGATCGCCCTGCTGGCCGCGGTGCTCAGCACGGCGGCGTTCGAGTCCTGGGGCTGGCGGGTCGCGTTCCTGCTCTCCGGCGTTCTCGTGCTGTTCGGTCTGTGGCTGCGGATGAAGCTCGAGGAGACCCCGGTCTTCAAGAAGATCGCCGAGCAGGGCGAGGCGCCGAAGGCCCCGCTCAAGGAGGTCTTCACCCAGGAGCCTCGTGCGCTGATCGCGGGCATCCTGGTCCGCATCTGCCCGGACGTCCTGTACTCGCTGTTCACCGTCTTCGTCCTCACCTACATGACCACCGAGCTGGGCATGAGCCGCAGCCAGGGCCTGACCGCGGTGATGATCGGATCGGCGTTCCAGCTGTTCCTGATGCCGGCGGCGGGTGCGCTGTCCGACCGCGTCAACCGCCGCACGATGTACCTGGTGGGCACGATCGCCGCCGCGATCTGGCCGTTCCTCTTCTTCCCGCTGGCCGGCACCAGGTCGTACCTGGCGATCGCGGTCGGCATGGTCGTCGCACTGGCGATCCACGCCCTGCTCTACGGCCCGCAGGCCGCGCTGATCACCGAGCAGTTCTCCGAGCGCCTGCGCTACACCGGCAGCTCGCTGGCCTACACCCTCGCCGGGGTGGTCGGCGGCGCGGTGGCTCCGCTGATCTTCACGGCGCTGCTCGCCGGCTACGACTCGTGGGTCGCGCTCGCGATGTACGTCGTGGTGACGGCGGTGGCGACCGCCATCGGTGTCGCCCTGAGCCGCAAGGCTCCGGAGGAGAACGTGGTCGGGCCGGCCGAGACGGTGGACGTCGCCCGATGAGCGCCCCCGCGACCACCGCCACCATCGACCTGAACTGCGACGTGGGCGAAGGGTTCGGCGCCTGGCGGATCGCCGATGACGAAGCCCTGCTGGACGTCGTGACCGGCGCCAACGTGGCCTGCGGCTTCCACGCCGGTGACCCCTCGACCATGCGGCACGTGTGCGAGGCGGCGGTGAAGCGCGGGGTCACCATCGGAGCCCACGTCGGGTACCGGGATCTGGCCGGTTTCGGCCGCCGGTTCCTCGACGTGGACCCCGTCGAACTGATCGACGAGATCCTCTACCAGCTGGGGGCGCTGGACGCGCTGGCCGGCGCGTCCGGCGGCGAGATCGCCTACGTCAAGCCGCACGGGGCGCTCTACAACGCCATCGCCACGCACGAAAAGCAGGCGGCCGCGGTGGCCGAGGCGGTGTGGCAGTACGACCCGACGCTGCCCGTGCTCGGGCAGCCCGGCTCCCGGTGGCTGGCGCGGGCCGCCGAGTCCGGGCTGACCACCATCGCCGAGGCCTTCGCCGACCGCGGCTACTCGCCCGACGGGCGGCTCCTCCCCCGGCGCGAGCCGGGCGCGGTGCTGACCGACCCGGACGAGGTGGCCCGGCGCAGTGTGCGGTTGGTGCGCGACGGCGAGGTGGTAGCCGTGGACGGCACCGTCATCTCCCTCCAGGCGGGTTCGCTGTGCGTGCACAGTGACACCCCGGACGCGGTGACTCTGGCCACCGCGGCCCGTGCCGCGCTCGCGTCGGCCGGGGTCGAGGTGCGGAGCTTCGCATGAACATCCTGCGATGCGGGGACCAGGCGCTGCTCGTCGACGTCGGCGACGGCGGGATCGACGCGGTGCTCGGCCTGTACTCCGCGCTGTCCGACCCTCGTCCCGGCGGGGTGACGGAACTGGTGCCGGCGGCGCGCACCCTGCTGGTGCGCTTCGATCCGGCGGTGATCGCCGCCCGCGACCTGGCTGAGCTGCTGGCGAGCACCGAACCGGTGCCCGCGCCGGCGATGCGCGGCGAGATGGTCGAGATCCCGGTGCACTACGACGGCGCCGACCTGGCCGAGGTCGGCAAGCACACCGGCCTCGGCTCGGACGGTGTCGTCGAAATGCACACCGCCGCCGAATACACGGTGGCGTTCGGCGGGTTCGCCCCCGGGTTCGGTTACCTGACCGGGCTGCACCCGAAGCTGCACCTGCCGCGGCGGTCCACTCCCCGGACGCACGTGCCGGCCGGGGCGGTCGCCATCGCCGGGGAGTTCACCGGCATCTACCCGCGGTCCTCGCCGGGCGGCTGGCAGCTGGTCGGCCGGACCGAGGTCCCGCTGTGGGACCCGGCCCGCCGGCCACCGGCCCTGCTGCGGCCGGGCACCCGCATCCGCTTCCGGGAGGTTCGATGATCGAGGTGGTGCGGCCGGGGCCGCTGACCACAGTGCAGGACCTGGGACGCCCCGGACTGGCCGCCCTGGGGGTCGGCCGGTCCGGGGCGGCCGACCGGCGGTCGGCGGCGCTGGCCAACCGGCTGGTCGGCAACCTCGACGGCGCCGCGGTACTCGAGACCACCTTCGGCGGTCTGGCGTTGCGGTTCCGGCAGGTCGCGCGGGTCGTGGTGACGGGTGCGCCGTGCCCGGTCCGGCGGGGCGGTCGCGGCGAGGCGATGAACGCGCCGTTCACCGTCTGGCCGGGCGAGGAACTGACCCTGGGCGCACCGTCCGCCGGCCTGCGCACCTACGTGGCCGTGCGCGGCGGGTTCGGCGTGGACAAGGTGCTGGAGTCCCGCTCGACGGATCTCCTGGCCGGGCTGGGCCCGGCCGCGTTGAACGCGGGCGACGTGCTGCCGGTCGGCCACGACGAGTGCGGACCGCCGCCCTCGGTGGAGGTCGCGCCGGTGCCCGATCCGGCCGCGTTCGAACTGACGGTCCGGGTCATGCCCGGCCCGCGCGAAGACTGGTTCACGCCCGAGGCGCTGCGGACGTTCTCGACGGCGACCTACGAGGTGACGTCGGAGAGCAACCGCGTCGGAGTGCGCCTGACCGGTCCGCCACTGACCCGGTCACGCGAAGGCGAACTGCTCAGCGAGGGCATGGTTCCGGGCGCCATCCAGGTGCCGCCCTCCGGGCTGCCGCTCGTGTTCCTCGCCGACCACCCGGTGACCGGCGGATATCCGGTGATCGGCGTCGTGCTGACCGACGACCTGCCGGTGATGGCCCAGGCGCGGCCCGGTCAGACCGTGTCGTTCCGGCTGGTGCCCGCCGGCCTCCCGGCGGCTGCCTGACTGCCGGAGCCACCCGGCCGGGTGGCTCCGGAGTTTCAGCGCCCGGCCAGGTCCCGCAGCGCGGGCAGCAGCGCACGCAGCGCGCGTCCGCGGTGTGAGGACGCGTCCTTTTCAGCCGGTTCCATCTCCGCGGACGTCCGGCTCTCCCCCGCCGGCACGAAGATCGGGTCGTAGCCGAAACCGTTGGTGCCACGCGACTTCCGCGTCAGCGCGCCGCGCCACTCGCCGCGCACGACAGTTTCCGCACCATCCGGCAGGACCAGCGCGGCCGCGCACACGAAGGCCGCGCCCCGGCGCTCGTCCGGGGTGTCGGTGAGCTGCGCCAGCACCAGGTCGAGATTCGCCTGGTCGTCGCCGTGCTTCCCGGCCCAGCGAGCCGACAGCACGCCGGGCATCCCGTTCAGCGCGTCGACCGTCAGCCCGGAATCGTCGGCGACGGCGGGCAGGCCGGTGGCCGCGACGGCGTCCCTGGCCTTGGCGACCGCGTTCTCCTCGAAAGTCGCGCCCGTCTCCGGCGCCTCCGGAAACTCCGGCACGTCGGCCAGCCCGACCACCTCGAGCCCCTCGACACCCTCGGCCGCGAGGATCCGCCGCAGCTCGCCCAGCTTCTTCCCGTTGCGAGTGGCCAGCAGGACGCGGCTCACTTCGAGCCCTTCTTCTTGCCCGCCACCGGTTCCGGCAGCTCGTACGGGTACGGCTCGGACAGCGCGGCCTGCTGCAGCCGGGTCAGCTCCGCGCACCCGGACTGCGCCAGGTCGAGCATCTTGTCCAAAGTGGAGCGCGTGAAGGTGGCACCCTCGCCGGTGCCCTGCACCTCGATGAGGGTTCCCGCGTCGGTGCAGACGACGTTCATGTCGACCTCGGCCCGCGAGTCCTCCTCGTAGGGCAGGTCCAGGCGGACGCGCCCGTCCACCACTCCCACGCTGACCGCGGACACCATCGCCGAAAGCGGTTGCGGGTCGGCCAGGCGGCCGGCCGCCCCGAGCCAGGTGACGGCGTCGGCCAGCGCGACGTAACCGCCGGTGATCGCGGCCGTCCGGGTACCGCCGTCGGCCTGGATCACGTCGCAGTCCAGCTGGATCGTGTTCTCGCCGAGCGCGGACAGGTCGATGCAGGCCCGCAGGGCCCGCCCGATGAGCCGGCTGATCTCGTGGGTCCGCCCGCCGACCCGGCCCTTGACCGACTCGCGGTCGCTGCGGTCGTGCGTGGCCGAGGGCAGCATCGCGTACTCGGCCGTGACCCAGCCCAGGCCCGATCCGGTCCGCCACCGCGGCACACCCTCGCTGACGCTCGCCGCGCACAGCACCTTCGTGTTGCCGAACTCGATGAGCACCGAGCCGGCCGGCCATTGCTGGAATCCCCGCGTGATCTTCACGTCGCGGAGCTGGTCGTCGTTCCTGCCGTCTTTTCGCACCACAGCGTGCAGCGTAGAACCCCGCGACCGGGCGCGTTCATGCGCGCCGCCTTCGCGCGCCCTGACCTGCACTGCTCCGGCTGTCCTCTGTGGACGGGATGCCCCTCAGAGGTCGTAGACCGCGCCCCGCTCGACCAGCTCCGCGGCGGGGAAGGCGGCCCGGGCTTCGGCGAGAACGGCGTCCCGGTCGCTCCACGGCGCGACATGCGTGATGAGCAGCCGCGCCACCCCGGAATCCCGCGCGAGCTCGCCCGCCTGCTTGCCGGACAGGTGCACGCCCGGCGGCCGGTCGGCGGAGTCGGTCCAGGACGCCTCGGCGAGCAGCACATCGACGCCGCGGACCAGGTCGGCTAGGGCGTCGCAGGGGCCGGTGTCGCCGGTGTAGGCGAGCGTGCGGCCGGCGTGGCGCACCCGGATCCCGAAGGCTTCCGTCGGATGGCACACCGGGATCGCGGTGACCTCGAAGGGACCGATCTTCACCGGTTCGGTCGACAGCGCGTGGAACTCGTAGATGTCGGACAGGTCGGTCTCGGCCAGCTCCGTCTCGTTCGGCGCATAGGCCATCGCCAGCCGGACGGGCGCGTTCGCGGGCGCGTGCACCGGGAGGCGGCGCGCGGCCGTGTCGTAGGGCGGCGCAGGGTGGTAGCGGCGCAGGACGGTCAGGGCGCTGACATCCGCGCAGTGGTCCGGGTGCAGGTGCGACAGCACGAGCGCGTCGAGGCCGAACGGGTCACGCCGGTTCTGCAGCTCGGCGAACACACCATTGCCGAACTCGAGACCGAGCAGGAATCCGTCCGCGTCGAGCAGGTAACCGGACGCGGGCTGGCCCGGGCCGGGAACGCTGCCCGAGCAACCGAGGATCGTCAGTCGCACGAAATGACACCCTGCCAGCTCAGGCGCTCATCGGCGAGAGCACGCCGGGAGCGAATCCCATGAACCGCTGCGCAAGGCGGACGAACGGTTCCGGCGAGCCGGTGGCGACGAACTCGTGCCGCGGCGGGGTGTCGCGTTCGGCCAGCATGTCCTGCTCGGTGAGCACGCGGACCACGTCCTTGGCGGTCTCCTCGGCGCTGGAGACGAGCGTGACGTCCGGGCCCATCACGATCTGCAGGACACCGGTCAGCAGCGGGTAGTGCGTGCAGCCCAGCACGAGCGTGTCGACCTCGGCGCGCAGCAGCGGTTCGAGGTAGCCCTGCGCGAGCCCGAGCACCTGCCGTCCGGAGGTGACGCCCCGCTCGACGAAGTCGACGAACCGGGGGCAGGCCACGCTGGTGAGCGACACGTCGCGGGCGGCGGCGAAGGCGTCGTCGTAGGCACGCGAACGGACCGTGCCCTCGGTGCCGATCACCCCGATCCGGCCCGTGTGGGTGGCGACGACGGCGCGCCGTACGGCCGGCAGCACGACTTCGATCACCGGCACGTCGTAGCGCTCCCGGGCGTCGCGCAGGCATGCCGCCGAGGCCGTGTTGCACGCGATGACCAGCGCCTTCACGCCGTCGCCGACGAGGTTGTCCAGAGCTTTCAGCGCGAGTTCCCTGGCCCGCGCGATGGGCAGCGGACCGTACGGGTTGTGCGCGGTGTCCCCGACATAGCGCAGCTGCTCGGACGGCAGCTGGTCGAGGATCGCGCGGGCGACCGTGAGGCCCCCGACTCCGGAATCGAACACACCGATCGGGGCCTGACGACTTCTCACGGCTTCGAGGGTACCGCCGGCTTCCGGCCGGCCCGCGCGGCGAACCAGGCCGCGAGTATCCCGCCGAGCGCGCCGAACAGGTGCGCCTGCCAGGAGATCCCCGGCCGTCCGGGCAGTGCGCCCCACAACATCCCGCCCCAGCCGATCAGCAGCACCGCGGCGAGCAGGATCTGCGGGAACGCGCGGTTGAACAGGCCGCGGACCAACAGGTAGGCCAGCCACCCGAAGGCCAGGCCGGAGGCCCCGATGGTGACCGTGTCCGCCTGCCCGGTGAGCCACACGCCGAGCCCGCTGACCAGCCAGATCGTGGCGGTCACCAGCACCCAGCGGGCGATCCCGCTCGCCATCGCGAGGAACGCGAACACCATCACCGGTACCGTGTTGGCCAGCAGGTGCGCCCAGCCGCCGTGCAGCAGCGGCGCCCACACGACACCGTCGAGCCCGCCGAGTGAGCGCGGGACGATGCCCTCCGCGTCGAGCCGGTTGCCGAGGGCGACGTCGACGGCTTCGACGACGTACAGCAGCGCGGTGAATGCCAGTACGACGAGCGCCGCGGTCTTCGGTTTGGCCGGCAGGACGCGTTTCGACTGGTCGGCCTTGGGGACGGGCAGCGTGCTCATGACTCCACGGTACGGGCGGCGGCGGGTGCGGGAATCGGGAGAAAACCCTGAATCCGCAGGGCAGGCAAAGGGGTCCCGCGACCTGGGGTGAGAAGTCGGTTGCACCGGGTTGACACAGGTCTAACGCGGGAGAAACCGAGCGCCGGTTCGCTGGGGGCCGGTAACCACCACTACCTGGAGGGAACGAGCGTGACGAGCATCTACGAACAGATTGGCGGGCAGGACGCGCTCATCGCGGTCGTCGACGACTTCTACGCGCGAGTGCTCGACGACGCCGAGCTGGCCCCCTTCTTCACCGGCACCAACCTGCCGCGGCTCAAGGGGATGCAGGTCGAGTTCTTCGCCGCCGCACTCGGGGGACCGGACGAGTACCGGGGTCGTTCGATGAAGGACGTGCACCGCGGCCGCGGCATCGCCCAGCACCACTTCGACCTGGTCGCCAAGCACCTGACCGAGTCGCTGCTGGCCGCCGGCGTGCCCGAGGACACGACGGCCACGATCATCGGCGCGGTCGCCCCGCTGTCGGAAGACATCGTCTCCCCCACGGCGTGACGCACAGACGCCCCTTTCCCGGGCCGGGAAAGGGGCGTCTTCGTGATCACTAAGCCCAGAGCTGGCCGTCGAGGCGCTCGGCGGCCTCGTCGAGCGTGCCGCTGTAGGCGCCGGTGGACAGGTACTTCCAGCCGGCGTCGGCGACGATGAACGCGATGTCGGCCTTCTCGCCCTTCGCGGCGGCCTTCTCGGCCACGCCCAGCGCGGCGTGCAGCACCGCGCCGGTGGAGATTCCGGCGAAGATGCCCTCGTGCTCCAGCAGCTCACGCGTGCGGCGCAGCGCGTCGTAGGCGCCGACCGAGTAGCGGCCGTTGAGCACGTCGGGATCGTAGAGCTCCGGCACGAACCCCTCGTCGAGGTTGCGCAGCCCGTACACCAGCTCGCCGTAGCGCGGCTCGGCGGCGATGATCTGCACGTCCGGCTTCTGCTCGTGCAGGAACCGGCCGACGCCGACCAGCGTGCCCGTGGTGCCCAGACCGCCGACGAAATGGGTGATCGTCGGCAGGTCCTTGAGCAGCTCCGGCCCGGTCGAGCGGTAGTGCGCGTCCGGGTTGGCCGGATTGCCGTACTGGTAGAGCATCACCCAGTCGGGGTTCTTCTCCGCCAGTTCCTTGGCGCGCCGCACCGCCTCGTTCGAGCCGCCCGCGGCGGGCGAGAACACGATCCGCGCGCCGTAGGCCTGCAGCAGCTGCTTGCGTTCGGCCGAGGTGTTCTCCGGCATCACGCACACCAGGCCGTAGCCCTTGAGCTTCGCGGCCATGGCCAGCGAGATGCCGGTGTTGCCCGAGGTGGGCTCGAGGATCGTCGACCCGCGGCGCAGCCTGCCCTCGCGCTCGGCGGCCTCGATCATGGCCAGCGCGGGCCGGTCCTTGATCGAGCCGGTCGGGTTGCGATCCTCCAGCTTGGCCCACAGGCGCACGTCGTGCGTCGGGGACAGACGGGGCAACCCCACCAGCGGCGTACCGCCGAGGGCTTCGAGCAGCGATTCGTACCGGGCCATGACCTAGCGGGCGCCGCCGGCCACCGCGGGCAGGATGGTGACCGTGTCGCCATCCTTGACCTCGGCGTCCAGACCGCCGGCGAAGCGCACGTCCTCATCGTTGACGTAGACGTTGACGAAGCGGTGGAGCTTGTCCTCCTTGACCAGGCGGGCCTTGAGGCCGCCGTGCCGTGCCTCGATGTCGTCGATCACCTCGAGCACGGTCTTGCCGGACGCCTCGACCGACTTCTGACCATCCGTGTGGGTACGCAGGATGGTGGGGATGGACACGGTCACGGCCATGGGTAACTACCTCCGCTTGGTTTCTTCCAGGAAAGACGTCGCGCTGTTCGGGGTTATTCCGTGCTCTCGGTGATCTCTACCGGTTCCTCGGTCACCACACCGTCCACGATGCGGTACGAGCGGAACTCGTGCGTGTCGGGGTCGCGGGTGGAGACCAGCACGTAGTGCGCGTCGGGCTCGGAGGCGTAGGACACGTCGGTGCGTGACGGGTAGGCCTCGGTGGCGGTGTGCGAGTGGTAAATCACGACCGGCACCTCGTCGTTCGCGTCCATCTCGCGGTAGAGCTTGAGCAGGTCACCGGAGTCGAACTCGTAGAACGTGGGCGAGCGCGCCGCGTTCAGCATCGGGATGAACCGCTCGGGCCGGTCGGAGCCGTCGGGTCCGGCGATCACACCGCACGCCTCGTCGGGGTGATCCCGGCGGGCGTGGGCGACGATCTCGTCGACGAGTTCACGGCGGATCCGCAGCACGCCCGTCATCTTACGTGCCGGACACCGGGGGTTCACAGAGTGAGACTGCGCACGCCGCCTACGCGGGCTTTTCCGGACGCTTCGTCAGCATATGTTGACGCGAGACCTCCGTCAGCATATGCTGACGAACATGGAATCGACACTGGAAATCGCGGAGGGTGCCACCAGCGAAGACCCCGACGTGGGCCTGCGTGCGGTGGCCGCGCTCCGGGCCCTCACCGAACGACTGGAGCTCCTCCAGGTCCAAAGCGCGCGGAAGCTGGGGTGGTCCTGGCAGGACATCGCCGAGCGCCTCGGCGTCACCAAGCAGACCGTGCACCGCAAGTACGGCCGCCGGATCGGGGGGCGATGATGTTCGAGCGCTTCACCCCGGACGCCCGCACCGTGGTGGTGCACGCCCAGGAACACGCCCGCCGACTCGGGCACCGGTATGTCGGCTGCGAGCATCTCCTGCTCGCCGTGGCGTCGACCGGCCAGCCGGCCGGCGCGGTACTGCGCGAGCAGGGGATCACGCCGGAACGGGTCGAGGAGGAAGTCGTCCGCCGCGTCGGGCTGGGTGCCGGGGCCGGCCTGTTCGGCGACCTCGACCGGGACGCCCTGTCGGCCATCGGCATCGATCTCGACGCCGTGCGCGCCCGGATCGAGGCATCGTTCGGACCGGACGCCCTCACGCGGGCCGCCGGCACCATGCACTGCGGGCCGCGCCCGTCCCGGCTGAACCCCCGCCGCGCCATCCCGCCGGGCCTGCTCCGCCGCTGGCGCCGCCGCCGTCCCGTCCCCGCCGCATCGGTCCCCCACTCGACGACGACCGGCCGCTACCAGGCCGCGGGCGCCGTTCCGCGCGGGCATCTCCCCTTTACCGCGCGTGCGAAGAAGTGCCTGGAGAACAGCGTCCGCGAGGCGCACGCCATGCACGACCAGCACATCGGTGTCGAGCATCTGGTGCTGGGGCTGATCCGGACGAACGGCGGGCTGGTGCCTCCGGTCCTGCTCGCGCTCGGCGCGTCAGAACCTGCCTTGCGCGCCGCGATCCTCGATCGCTACCGGCAAGCGAGCTGATCCGTTACTCGAACGCCTCCGGCCACACGTCGCGGTACGCGCGCACCCCCGGCACAGCGTCGGCCCCGAGAAGCCCGTGCACGCACGCCCTGGCGAACACCCGGGCCGCGGCGCTGCACAGCTCGTCCAGCGCCGCCGCGCGGCTCGTCACCGCGAACGGCCCCTCGACGGCAGGCAGTTCCCGCCCGCCGGTGGCCAGGGCGAACACCGTGTCGCCGTCGAACATCGAGTGCGCGGGCCGCACCGCGCGCGCCAGGCCGTCCTGCGCCGCCACCGCCAGACGGCGGCACTCGGCCTTCGACAGATCGGCGTCGACGGCGACCACACCGATCGTCGTGTTCAGGTCGGTCTCGCGCGCGGGCACCGACGCCGCCCGGTCCGGCCAGCTCACCCCGAACTCGCCGGCCACCTCGTGGTCCGCCGCGAATGGCCGCCCCGTCCCGAAGTCCACTGCCTCGCCACGAGCGTTGACCACCGCGAGCGCGCCGACCACGAACTCGCCCACGCGTTCACTCGCCGTGCCGACCCCGCCCTTGAGCGACCCGACCGCCGCCCCGGCACCCGCGCCGACGCTGCCCTGGGCCACCGCGGTGCCCGCCGCCTCGCACGCGGCGTATCCGAACGAGGCGTCCGGCCGGTTGCCCCATGCGCTGCGCGGCAGGTCGAAGATCACCGCACCGGGCACGATCGGCACCACCTCGTGCGGCTCGATCCCCACCGGGAACCCCCGGCTCCGCTCGGCGAGCCAGCGCATCACGCCGTCAGCGGCCGCCAGCCCGTAGGCACTGCCCCCGGAGAGGCAGATCGCGTCGACGTAGCGGACCAGGTTCTCCGGCTCGAGCAGGTTCGTCTCCCGCGTGCCGGGCGCGCCGCCGCGCTGGTCGACCGCTCCCGTGGTGCCCGGCGGGGCGAGGACCACCGTGGTCCCGGTCGCCCACCCCTCGCCGATCCGGTGATGGTGCCCCACGAGCACGCCGGGCACGTCGGTGATCATGCGGTCAGTGCCTGCACCAGGCTTTCCTGCACCCAGGTCAGCCAGTGGTACACCCCGAGGTGCGGCGCCCGCGGATCGTCCTCGGGCAGCTCCTCGGGCATGTCCTCGGTGACGTCGAGCGCGGTCCCCAGCGCCAGGCGGACGTCGTTGAGCGCCGACAGCCACGCGTCGGCCTCTTCGAAGGTCAGCTTCACGTCCCCGCCGTCCCGCGGCAGGGTCTCCATGACCACCGTGGCGACCCCCACCTTCGCGTCGACCAGCTCCGGCTCGTGCAGGGATCGCAGCGCGCTCGCCGAATCCAGGACGTCCTGGGCCGGCGTGTCCGGGTCGATCTTGTGGTAGTCGGGCAGCAGGCGGGACAGCACCGGGTCGTCCGGCGACTGCGAATTACCGGTGCGGATACCGGTCAGGTCCGCCAGCGGGTCCTGCGGCGCCTCCTCGGCGCGCGCCCGCAGCATGTCCTCGAGCTGGCTCACCAGCCCGCGCAGCACCGCGGCCTCCTGCTGCTCGAAACCGGCGTGCATGCGGCCGCCCTTGCGCTGCCAGCCCCTCACGACGTGTGCTCCATCGTTGCCCACAGCCCGGCGGCGTGCAGTCTGGTCACGTCCGCCTCGACCTTCTCCTTCGTCCCTGACGACACCACCGCGCGCCCCCGGTGATGCACGTCGAGCATCAGCTTGGTGGCGTGATCGCGGCTGTAGCCGAACAGCTTCTGGAAGACGTACGTCACGTACGACATCAGGTTCACCGGGTCGTTCCAGACGATCGTCTGCCACGGCTTGTCCTCGGCGCCGGCCTCGGTGCCGATTGGTTCAACCTGCGTCTGTTCGGATGCGACAGGCGTGGTCATGCGACCCATGGTGTCACGGAACCGGCACGACGTGGACCGGTGGTGGGTCTGTTCGGGTGATTCGGCCGAACCCGCAAGTACCTCATAGTCTGATCCCATGGGTTTTCCCGAGACGCACGGCAGCACGGCCTTCCTGACCGACCACTACGAGCTCACGATGCTGGGCAGTGCGCTCACCGACGGCACGGGTGACCGCCAGTGCGTGTTCGAGGTGTTCGCCCGCCGGCTGCCGTCCGGCAGGCGGTACGGCGTGGTCGCCGGCACCGCGCGGGTCCTGGAGGCGATCACCGATTTCCGGTTCACCGACGCGGAGATCGACCAGCTCGCCGCCACCGCGGTGGTCGACGACCCGACCCTCGCCTGGCTCGCGAACTACCGGTTCAGCGGTGACGTCGACGGCTATCCCGAGGGCGAGCTGTACTTCCCCGGCTCGCCGATTCTCACCGTCCGGGGGACGTTCGCCGAAGCGGTGCTGCTGGAGACCGTGGCACTGTCGATCCTCAACCACGACAGCGCGATCGCCTCCGCGGCCGCTCGCATGTCCTCGGCCGCGCACGGCAGGCCGATCATCGAGATGGGCGGCCGCCGCACGCACGAGATGGCCGCGGTGGCGGCCGCGCGCGCCGCCTACATCGGCGGCTTCGCCACCACGTCGAATCTGGAGGCCGGCCGCCGCTACGGCATCCCGACGCGCGGCACCGTGGCCCACGCGTTCATGCTGTTGCACGACAGCGAAGAGGACGCCTTCCGCGCGCAGGTGGAGAAGATGGGCACCGACACCACGCTGCTGGTGGACACCTACGACATCACGCGCGGCATCGAGCGCGCGGTGCGCGTGGCAGGCGCCGACCTGGGTGCGATCCGGATCGACTCCGGTGACGTGGGTGTGCTGGCCCGGAAGGCGCGCGAACAGCTGGACTCCCTGGGCGCCAAGGACACCCGCATCGTCGTGTCCGGCGACCTCGACGAGCACGCGATCGCCGCACTGCGCGCTGAACCGGTGGACGCCTACGGGGTGGGCACCTCGGTCGTCACCGGATCCGGCGCACCGACCGCCGGAATGGTCTACAAGCTGGTCGAGGTCGACGGCCGCCCGGTCGCCAAGCGCAGCGAGAACAAGGCCTCGCGCGGTGGCGCCAAGTCCGCGCTGCGCCGTCACAAGCCGACCGGAACCGCGCTGGAGGAGGTCGTCTACCCGGCGGGTCAGCGCCCGGAGGCCGGCGAGAACGACCGCGAGCTGCCGATTCCGCTGGTGCGCGGTGGCAAGCCGGTCGACGACCTGCCGGCGCTCGACGACGGCCGGCGGCGGCTGCGCGACGGCCTGGTCAGCCTGCCGTGGGAGGGTCTCAAGCTCTCCGGCGGCGAACCCGCGATTCCCACCGTCTTTCCCCAGGAGGGCTGATGACCCGGGCACTGATCGTCGTCGACGTGCAGAACGACTTCTGCGAGGGCGGTTCGCTCGCGGTCGCCGGGGGCGCCGAGGTGGCCGCGAAGATCAGCGAGCACCTCACCCGCGGCGGCTACTCCGCGGTGGCCGCCACCCGCGACTACCACATCGATCCGGGCGCACACTTCAGCGACGACCCGGACTACGTGCGATCCTGGCCGCGGCACTGCGAGGCCGGCACGCCGGGCGCGTCGTTCCACCCCGCGCTCGACGTCGGCCCGATCACCGCGGTGTTCTCCAAAGGCCAGTACAGCGACGGCTATTCCGGCTTCGAGGGACACACCGACGCCGGCGAGACGCTGGCCGACTGGTTGCGCGACCGACAGATCAGCGAGGTCGACGTCGCCGGTATCGCCACCGACCACTGCGTACGGGCCAGCGCGCTGGACGCTGCGGCGGCCGGGTTCTCGGTGCGGGTGCTGCTGGATCTCACCGCGGGTGTCGCGCCGGAGACCGTGGACAAGGCACTCGCTGAGCTGCGGGCGGCGAACGTCGGCCTCGTGGGCACCCCGCGGGTCGGCTGATGCGAACCGTGTTGCGGAAGCACAACAACCGCTTCCGGGAGCGGCTGGCCACCAGCCGCGTGATGGCGATCCTCCGCGCGGACGAGTCGGCGTGGTTCGCCGATGTGGGCGCGGTCCTCTACGACTCGGGAATCCGCGTCATGGAGGCGGACCTGGCGACGCCGGGAGCACTGGAGGCGATCGGCGTTATGCAGCGGGAATTGGGGCAGGACGCGCTGATCGGCGCGGGCGGGGTGCGCACGGTGTCCGCGGTGGACCGGTGCGCCGCCGCCGGGGTGGACTTCGTCGCCGCCACCACGTTCTCACCCGACGTGCTGTGGCGGGCGCAGGAATGCGCCCTGCCCATCGTGTGCGGCGCCCTCACGCCCACAGAGATCGACGCGGCCTGGCGCTACGGGCCGGCCGCTGTGAAGGTCTTCCCGATCGGCACCTCCGGCGGTGCGCGGTACCTGGAGGACGTCCGGTCCACGCTGCCGGAGGTGCCGCTCGTGCCGGCCGGCGGGATGTCGCTGTCCGATGTGGACGACTATCTGGCCGCCGGCGCGCTCGCCGTCGGGGTCGGCTCGGCCCTGCTCGGCGACGCGACCGCGGGCGGGCGCCTCGACGAGCTGGCCGCGCGAGCCACCCGGGTGGCGACGATCGCCGACCGCTACGCCTGAGCCTGCCCGGTCAGAACCCGTAGGGCGAGCAGCTGGCCGATCCGACGAGGATGTCGCCGGAGGCCGGACCGCCCTGCGGGAACAGCTTGATGTGCACGGCGTTGGTGGTCAGGCTGCCGTCCGCGGGCACCGGCACGATCAGCTCGTTCAGCACGACCTCGGCCATCGGCGGCGCACCCGGCGTGGTGCCCGGGATGGCGATCGTGTGGTTCGGCGGGATGTTCTGCGGCACGGTGATGCCGGTGACGCTGCCGAGCTCCATGGAGCCGTTGCTGCCGTTGGCCGTGGTGTTGCAGCCGGCGCCGAACGTCCGCACCTTGATCACCGGTCCGCCGAACTGCTGCAGCACGCTCGTCTCGAACCGCTGGCCGGTCACCTTGACACTCGCGGTGCCGTCGGCGTTGCGGGTGCAGGTGGTGCTGCTCAAGCCGTACTTCGTCTTGGTGCCGATGGTGACCGGGTCGGTGCGGGCGGACGGGGCGTCGTCGACCACGCACGGCGCGATCGGGTCGGAGTGCGCCGACGTGCCGTTGACCGTGATGTCCACCGCCCCCACCGAACCGGCGCCGGTCGCGGTCGGCTGCCCCTGCGCCGTCGCCGGGACGGCCACCAGACCGCCGCACAGAGTCCACCCGCACACTGCGACGGTCACAATCCGCCTGGCCCGCCTCATGAGCCGCTCCTTTCGCCTAGCCGTGGGGAATCCCTCCTCGACAATCGGCAGGACATCAGGGCAGCCTGACCCACCCGGCCGGATGCCACCCGGACGAGTGGATCTCGAATTTGCCGGGAGCGGAGCGGTGAGCCGATCCTGTCGGCGGGGCCCGGTACCGTGTCCTGGTGGCCGTCCGTACTGCGTTCCCTGGTGTCAACGAGCTCCTCACGACCGCTGTGGAGGCGCTCGGCGGCGCGGAGCGACCGGGCCAGGTCAGCATGGCCGAGGCGGTCGGCAGGGCCATCCGGACCGGTGAGCACCTGGCCGTGCAGGCGGGCACGGGCACTGGGAAGTCGCTCGCGTACCTGGTCCCGGCCATCCGGCACGCGGTCGAGAAGGACACCACGGTCGTCGTGTCGACGGCCACGATCGCGTTGCAGCGCCAGCTGGTCGACCGGGACCTGCCCCGGCTGGCCAAGGCGCTGAAGAAGCCGCTGGGCCGGACGCCGACGTTCGCGATCCTGAAGGGCCGCCGCAACTATCTGTGCCTGCACCGCCTCGACTCGGGCGCGCCGGAGGAGCCCGAAGACCCGGCCCTGTTCGACCCGTTCGCGGTGTCGCGGCTGGGAAAGGAGGTCACGCGGCTGCGCGAGTGGGCTTCCGACACCGAGACCGGCGACCGCGACGAGCTGGTGCCCGGGGTGACCGAGCAGGCGTGGCGGCAGGTGTCGGTCACCGCGAAGGAGTGCCTGGGCGTGGCGCGCTGCCCGATCGGGCAGGACTGTTTCGCCGAGCGGGCGCGAGGTGAGGCGGGCCGGGCGGACGTGGTGGTCACCAACCACGCGCTGCTGGCCATCGACGCGTTGCAGGGCTACCAGGTGCTGCCGGATCACGACCTGGTGATCATCGACGAGGCGCACGAACTGGTCGACCGCGTCACGTCGGTCGCGACGGGCGAACTGACGTCGTCGGCGGTCGCGGTCGCCGTGCGGCGGTGCGGGAAGCTGATCGACGCCGATATCGCCGACCGGTTGCACGAGGCGAGCGAGGGCCTGGCGCTGATCCTCGAGGATCTGCCGGCCGGGCGGATGGACACCCTACCGAAGGCGCTGGGCGGCGCGGTCGCCGCGGTGCGGGATGGGGCGCACGCCTGCCTGTCGGCGCTGGGTTCGGACCGCAAGGAGGACGTCGAGGAAGCCACCGCTCGCAAGCTCGCGCGCTCGCAGTTGGAGGAGGTGCACGATACGGCGGTACGGCTGCTCGACACCTTCGGCGAGGACGCCGCGCACCAGCGGGACGTGGTGTGGCTGTCCAACGACCGGTTCTCGTTCGGCAATCGCCCGCCGACGCTGCACGTCGCGCCGCTGTCGGTGGCCGGGCTGTTGCGGGAGCGGGTGTTCGCGCAGAAGACGACGGTACTGACCTCGGCGACGCTGGCGCTGGGCGGCGCGTTCGACACGCTGGCCCGGCAATGGGGGCTGCCGCCGTCGCAGACCCGTGTGGTGCAGGCCGAGGGCGCGGCGACGGAGAAGGCGCCGCCCGCGGACGACGACGAGCTGAAATGGTCCGGTGTGGACGTCGGGTCGCCGTTCGACCACCGGCGCAACGGGATCCTGTACGTGGCCAAGCATCTGCCGCCGCCGGGCCGGGACGGCCTCGGCGAGGCGACGCTGGACGAGATCGCCGAGCTGATCCGCGCCGCCGGCGGTCGCACGCTGGGCCTGTTCTCGTCGATGCGTGCGGCGAAGCAGGCGACCGAGGAGCTGCGCGACCGGATCAAGTTCCCGATCCTGTGCCAGGGCGAGGACGCGACGTCGTTGCTGGTGACGAAGTTCGCCGAGGATCCGCGGACGTGCCTGTTCGGGACGCTGTCGCTGTGGCAGGGCGTGGACGTGCCGGGCCCGTCGCTGCAGCTGGTGATCGTCGACCGCATCCCGTTCCCCCGCCCGGACGACCCGGTGTCCTCTGCGCGGCAGCGGGCGGTCGAAGCCCGCGGCGGCAACGGTTTCCTGCAGGTGGCGGCCACGCATGCGGCGCTGCTGCTGGCGCAGGGCACCGGCCGGCTGCACCGCTCCGTCGGTGATCGGGGCGTGGTGGCCGTGCTCGACTCGCGCCTCGCGACCGCCCGCTACGGCGGTTTCCTGCGCTCGTCACTGCCCCCGTTCTGGCCGACCTACGACCCCGAGGTCGCCAAAGCCGCCCTCCAACGCCTCGACGCCGCCGCCACCTGACCCCCGCGAGTCCCTCACTCGCGCCCGCGAGTCCCACTGTTCACGGCCGCGAGTTCGGCATTCACCGGCGCGAGTTCGGCACCCACGCCCCGGCCCGGCCCCTATCCGGAGGCTCCAGCGGCTGGTGGGCGACGCCGCCCGCGAGCGCCGACCGGCAGCCGCCCGCCAAAGCCGGAACCGTCGGCACCCACACGCACTACCGCGCGAACTCCTCCGTCACCGGGATGCCCTTCTTGAGCGTCCGCGACACGGTGCACAACCGCTCGATCGCATGCTCGACCGCCGCCACCAGCTTCCGGCGCTCGTCGTCGTCCAAGGCGGACAAGTCGACATCGAAGAGCACGTGCACGGCGTCCAGTTCCGACGCGCCCTCCCGGCGATCGGCGCTCACCTCCACCCGCAACGGCGCGTCCGTCCGGCGGGTGATCAGCTCCTCTGCCGTCACCGCCGCGCATCCGGCCGTCGCGATCTGCAGCAGCTCGGCCGGTGAGAACGCCCCCGGCGCCCCCTTGCGACCGATCCGCACCGACGCCCCACGCTCATTGCGCCCGACGAACTCGTGCTCGCCTTCGCGGCGGACGTCCAGGCTCATGCGCACTCCTCAAGACGGGTCAGCGCCACTGGGCGAGGACCGTGACGGTTCCGGGGTCGACCTCGGTGAACCCGGCATCCCGCACGGCGACCACCCGCCGCTCGTGCCAGGCGCCCGCGGGATCGTCACCCGGGTGCAACTGCTTCCACTGGGCCACCGTGGCGGTCCGCACCGCGCACGCGTACCCGCGCTCGCCCCACGCGGCCAGCTCGTCGTCGCCGAGCAGCGACGCGAGGATCATCGTGCCGTGCCCGACCTGCGCCGCCGCTTTGCCGACAGTCATCGCCACTTCGGGGTTGAGCAGCAGGAGGGGCAGGTCGTCCGGCGCGAGACCGGGCTCGTCGGGCGGCAGCTCGCTGCCCGAGATCTGCAGGCGGCTGATCTCCTTGGGCACGTCGACGACGCGGCCCGGCACCAGCGCCCGGACTTCGGCACCGTCGACCGCCACGGTGATCCCTGGGAAGTCCTGCGCCGCGATCCAATGCGCACCCCGCGCCCGGCGGGCGACCTTGCGGATATGCCCGGACACCCAGTCGTGCACCGGCTCGTGCCACTCCCCGCCGGGTCGAGCGCGTTCGTCGAGACAGACGGCCAGCGCGGCGCTGGCGGCGGCTTCGAGCAACGGTGTGCGCGACGGCGGTTCGGCCCGCTCCAGCCGCAGGATCATCGGCATCGCCCGGACTTCTTCGGGTGAGGCCTCCGGCAGCGCCGTCTCCGCCGCGGGCAGCCCCAGCCATGCGGCATACCGGGCGGCCAGCGGGTCGAGGACGCTCATTGCCGGGCGAGCGAGAGACCGTCAGCGGCGTCGGCGGCCTCGACCTCCGCACGGCTGACGCCCAGGACGAACAGCACGGCGTCGAGGTACGGATGGGAAAGCGCGGTGTCCGCGACCTCGCGCAGCGCCGGCTTCGCGTTGAACGCGACCCCCATGCCGGCCGCCTTGAGCATGTCGATGTCGTTGGCGCCGTCGCCGACCGCGACGCACTGCGCCAGCGGGATGCCGTAGTGGTCGGCGAACCGGCGCAGCGCCGTCGCCTTCCCGGCGCGGTCGATGACCTCGCCGACGACCCGACCCGTCAGCTTGCCGCCCACGACCTCCAGCTCGTTCGCGGCGACGAAGTCGAGCCCGAGCTGGTCGGCGATCGGCTGGATGATCCGGGTGAACCCGCCGGACACGACACCGCAGCGGAACCCGAGCCGCTTGAGCGTCCGGACCGTGGTGCGCGCACCGGGAGTCAGCTGGATCGACTCGCCCACCTCGTCGAGCACCGACTCGGGCAACCCGGCCAGCAGGCCCACCCGTCGTTCGAGTGACTCGGTGAAGTTCAGCTCGCCGCGCATGGCGGCCTCGGTGATCTCGCGGACCTTCGGCTCGACACCGGCGTACGCGGCCAGCATCTCGATGACCTCGCCCTGGATGAGGGTCGAGTCCACGTCGAACACGATGAGCCGCTTGGCCCGCCGCGCGAGTCCGCCACGCTCGATGGCGATGTCCACACCGCCGGAAGACGCGACGTCCGCGACCGCGGCCCGCAGCTCGGTGTCTGCCTGCTCGGTGTCGTCCGCAACCGAGAGGTGCACCTCGAGCCCGGTGACCGGGTAGTCGGCGATGCGCCGGATCGCGTCGATGTTGGCCCCGAGCGCGGCCAGCCTGCCGGCGAAGTCGGTGAACGCCCGGGCGGTCAGCGGCCGTCCGAGGATCACGGCGACGTGCGTCGAACCCTGCCGGGCCGGGGCGAACGGGTCCTCCCCGATCTCGTCCCCCACCCGGACGTCGACGTGCATGGCCACCGTGGCCATCGCCTGCTCAACGGACTCCTGCAGGCCCTCCGGATCGTCGGCCACCGCGACCAGCACACCGAGGGTGAGCCGGCCGCGGATGACGACCTGTTCGACGTCGAGCATCTCGACACCGTGCCGCGTCAGGGCGGCGAAGAGAACCGACGTGACGCCCGGCTTGTCCGGCCCGGTCGTGGTGATCAGTACCGGCGTCATGGTGTTCTTCCTACCCGGACGCCGCTGATCACTGCTCGCTCGCGTTGTCCTTGTCGTGGTCGCCCGGGATGACCGCGTCGGTGAGGGCCTGCGACGGGGCCCTGACCCCGGCGTGGACCTTCGGCTTGCCGAAGAAGCCGATCTCACCCTCGTGGTGCAGCCGCTCGACCATGTGCGGGTAGTGCAGCTCGAACGCCGGCCGCTCGGAGCGGATCCGCGGCAGCTCCGTGAAGTTGTGCCGCGGCGGCGGGCACGAGGTGGCCCACTCCAGCGAGTTGCCGTAGCCCCACGGGTCGTCCACCGTGACGAGCTCGCCGTAGCGGTAGCTCTTGAACACGTTGTAGATGAACGGGAGCGTCGACGCGCCCAGGATGTAGGCGCCGATGGTCGAGATCGTGTTCAGCGTGGTGAAGCCGTCGCTGGCCAGATAGTCGGCGTACCGGCGCGGCATGCCCTCGGCGCCGAGCCAGTGCTGGACCAGGAACGTGCCGTGGAAGCCGATGAACGTGGTCCAGAAGTGCAGCTTGCCGAGCTTCTCGTCCAGCATCCGGCCGGTGATCTTCGGGAACCAGAAGTAGATGCCGGCGAAGGTCGCGAACACGATGGTGCCGTAGAGCACGTAGTGGAAGTGCGCCACCACGAAGTAGCTGTCCGACACGTGGAAGTCGATCGCCGGCGCGGCCAGCAGAATGCCGGTGAGCCCACCGAAGAGGAACGTGACGAGGAAGCCGACCGAGAAGATCATCGGCGTCTCGAAGCTCAGCTGTCCCTTCCACATGGTGCCGATCCAGTTGAAGAACTTCACCCCGGTCGGGACCGCGATCAGGAAGGTCATGAAGGAGAAGAACGGCAGCAGCACGGCGCCGGTGGCGTACATGTGGTGCGCCCAGACCGCGACCGACAGCGCCGCGATGCCCAGCGTCGCGAAGACGAGGCCCTTGTAGCCGAAGACCGGCTTGCGCGAGAACACCGGGATGATCTCGGAGACGATGCCGAAGAACGGTAGCGCGACGATGTACACCTCGGGATGCCCGAAGAACCAGAACAGATGCTGCCAGAGAATCACGCCACCGGTGGCCGGATCGAAGATGTGCGCCCCGATATGGCGGTCGGCCATCAGGCCCATCAGTGCCGCGGTGAGGATCGGGAAGGCGAGCAGCACCAGGATGCTGGTGATCAGGATGTTCCAGGTGAAGATCGGCATCCGGAACATGGTCATACCGGGCGCGCGCAGGCAGACGATGGTCGTGACCATGTTGACCGCACCCAGGATGGTGCCCAGACCGGAGACCGCGAGGCCGGCGATCCACATGTCCGCGCCGATGCCCGGCGAGTGGATGGCGTCCGACAGCGGCGTGTAGGCGAACCAGCCGAAGTCGGCCGCGCCGCCCGGGGTGAGGAAGCCGGACACGGCGATGAGACCGCCGAACAGGTACAGCCAGTACGAGAAGGCGTTCAACCGCGGGAACGCCACGTCCGGCGAGCCGATCTGCAGCGGCATCACGAAGTTCGCGAACCCGAACAGGATCGGGGTCGCGTACAGCAGCAGCATGATCGTGCCGTGCATGGTGAACAGCTGGTTGTACTGCTCCTGAGACAGGAACTGCTGTCCCGGGCGCGCCAGCTCGGTGCGGATCAGCATCGCCATCGCGCCGCCCACCATGAAGAAGGCGAACGACGTGACCAGGTACATGATGCCGATCTGCTTGTGGTCCGTCGTGCGGAACAACCGCAGCAGCAACGAACCCTTGGCCTCCTGGCGCGCCGGATAGGGACGCGTGACAATCGGCTCCGGGGCTACGGCTGTCACTCCTGCCTCCAAGTTCTGCTTCGGTGTGTCAGCGGCCGCGGCGACGCGACCAGTCCGGATCGTATCCTTCGCCTCCGACACAGGTGCGCACCGGCTGGGAAGATCACGCCATGGGAGACCCGTACGTCAGCGCCGCCGTGGCCGCCGCGGTCGAGGTCGGGAACAGGTTCCATCTGCCGACCGAGTACCCGGAAGTGCTGGCCACGCGGTCGAACGTGCTGGTGAGGCTGGGTGCGATCGTGGCCAGGGTACCGGGCACGACGCTGATCGCGCGGCCCGGAGTCCTCCAGTCGCTGGCGCGCGAAGTGGCACTCTCGTCATTCCTCGACATGCGGGACGGTCCGGTCATACCACCCTTCGAAAGCCCAGGTCCGCACCTCGCGAACGAGCTCCCGGTGACACTGTGGCGTTTCACACGTCACGATCCGGACCACGTGTTCTCCCCCGCCGAAGTGGCCTGGTCGCTGGCCGAACTCCACGACGCGTTGCGGGACTTCCCGGACGAACTGGACGCACCCGGCCCGTTGGCGGAGGCCCGGTCCTGGGTCTCCCAGCTCGGCCTGCCCGCCGCGCGGGACCTACGTGCGCCGAGTGCCCGCCCACCCGGGGTCCGACGTGCCGGGTACGGCGGCGGTCGCCGAGCTGTGGCTCCGGCCGAGTTCCGCGCTGGTCTCCCGGCCATGGCTGCCCGTCCGGCGGCCCTGCGCCGCGGCCACATCCCGGTCCCGGCGTCGTCGGCCCGACCGACACTGCCTGGCCCACCGGTCCAGGGCCAAGGGGGCGCGGGTGACTCCTGCACACACCAGCCGTGACGCGGCCCGGTCAGTGGCCAAACCGCGGCCGCGAGGTCGGGCCCGCAGCCCCGGCCTGCGGCTACGGGAACGGCCACCAGCCGAGGATCGCCTCGGTGACCATCGCCGGCGCCTCCAGCGGCGTGAGGTGCCCGGCCTGCGGCACCACCACCAGCTCGCCGCTGGGCAGCGACTCCGCCATCGCCTGCGCGGCATCGGGTGGGGTGACGGCGTCGTGCTGGCCCACAATCACCAGCGCGGGCACATCGACGTCCGCCAGGCGATCGGTCGAGTCGGGGCGGTTGGCCATCGCCCGGGCCGCCCAGGCCACCCCGGCTCCGGACTGGCTGTCGATGAGGCCGCGCACCGTCTCCACCACGTCGGGGCGCGTCTCGCGGGTCTCGGCGCTCAGGAGGTTCGGCAGCATCGCGTCGGCGAGCCACCCGGAGACGCCCTCGGACTCGGCTCGCTCGGCCAGATCCCGCCGGGCCTGGGCGGCCTCGGGCGCGTCGGCGGTCGCCTTCGTGTCGATGAGGACCAGCCCGGCGACCCGCTCCGGTGCCGCGCGCAACACGGCCATGGTCACGTAGCCGCCCAGCGAGCAGCCGCCGAGTACGACCTGCTCGAGTTCGAGCCTGTCGAGCAGGGCGGTCACGTCCCGTGCGGCGTCGTCGAGGCTGGCCTCGCGGTCGGTCTCCGGCAGCGGCGTCCGCCCGAGACCCCGCTGATCGGGCGTGATCAGGCGGTGCCGCGCGGTGAGGCCGTCGCGGACGAGGTGCCACATGCGGGCGTCCACCGGGAACGCGTGGAGGAGAACCAGGGGAAGATCAGCCATGAAGGAGATTGTGCTGGACCGGCGCGCTACCGTCGCCACGTGAGCGTCGAGTGGCGGGAGACCCGCACGGACCGGCTGTTGCTGCGGCCGGTGGGCCCGGACGACCGGGACGACGTGATGGAGATCCAGTCCGACCCCCGGACCAACCGCTACAACCCCGTACCGCCGAGCCCGGACGACGCCGAGGTCAAGCTCACGGCCTGGCTGGAGCACTGGAAGGCCCACGGTTTCGGCTACCTCGCGGTGGTGCCGCTGGACTCGGGACGAGTCGCGGGTATCGGCGGGCTGCAGCACCTGGAGTTCGGCGGCAAGCGGCTGCTGAACCTCTACTACCGGTTCCGGCCCGAGGCGTGGGGCCGCGGGTACGCGACGGAGATGGCCTCCGCCGTCGTCGAGTGGGCCGAGCGGGAACTGCCCGAATTCCCGGTGCAGATCAGCGTGAACATCGCGAACGAGCCGTCGCTGCGGGTCGCCGAGCGGCTCGGGTTCACGGCCTACACCGAGACCTTCTACGACGGCGCCGTGTCCCGGCATTTCCGCAAGCTGCGCCGGCCGGACTGAACCCGGCCGCGGGCCACCGGACCGACCGCAACGGACCGCGTCAGCGCAGTCCGGCTAGAACCGCCGCCGGGTCGGGCCGCGCCGGCCGCGGGCCTCCCAGCAGGCCCGGTGCCAGTGCCTGCGGTCGGCGACCGAGCCCAGCTCGTCGGCCGGCCACGCCACCACGTGCGGGACACCGGGCTGGATCTCGTGGTCGCAGCCCGGGCAGCGGTACACCTTGGTCGCCTGGCTGCCCGAGACGCTGCGCACCAGCCAGTCACCGTCCGGTGCGGACTCGGCGCGTGCCCAACCGGGAGCCGCCCCGGCACGGTCGGCGTCGGGGCGGCCACGGTGTGGTCGGTTGCGACGGGGCATCCGGTCACGGTATCGCTACGCGGCGCCGTCCGGGTCGCGGCGGAAGGTGAGTGCCACCACGAGGGTGACGCATGCGATGACCACCGAGCCGGTGAACGCGGCCGTCATCCCGGAGACCAGCACGTCGTGGGGCGTGCCGGTCGCGGACCGCGTGGCGGTGCCGAAGATGGTGACCAGGATGGCCAGACCGAGCGTCGCGCCGGTCTGCTGCATCGTCTGCAGCACACCGCCCGCGGCACCCGCGTCCCGCGCCGGCACGCCGGCCATGATGATCACGTTCAGCGGCGAGAAGGCCAGTCCCATGCCGAGCCCCATGAGGACCATCGGACCGAGCAGGCCGGTCACGTACGTGCTGTCGACGCCCAACTGCGTCAGCCACGCCACCCCGCCGATCATCGACAGGGTTCCGGCGATCGCGACCGGCTTGGGCCCGAATCGGGGCAGCAACCGCGGGATGAACCGGCTCAGCACGAACACCAGGAGCGCCAACGGCAGGAACGCGAACCCGGTGCCGAGTGCGTTCATCCCGCGCACGTCCTGCAGGTACTGGGTGAGGAAGAAGAACATCGACATCGCCGCCATCGGCCCGAAGAAGAAATTCGCGTAGGCGGCGGCGCGGTTGCGGTCGGTGAACAGGCGCAGTGGCAGCAACGGCTCGGCAGTTCGCGCCTCGATGGTCAGGAACGCGCCGATCAGCACCACGCCGGCGACCAATGAGGTCACCGTGAACGCGCCCGTCCACCCCGATTCGGCGGCCCGGATGAAGCCGTAGACCAGGGCCGCGACCCCCACCGTCCCGGTCACGGCGCCGGGCAGATCGAGGCGCGCCCGCTGCCGGGGCGGCTCCACCACGAACCGGGCGGCCAGTGCCGCCACGACGAGCCCGAACGGCACGTTGATGAACAGCACGGCCCGCCACGACAGCCATTCGGTGAGCAGGCCCCCGAGGATGAGGCCGACCGCGAACCCGGCGCTGGACATGCCGGAGAACAGGGCCAGCGCCCGCACCCTGGCGCGCGGCTCGGTGATGGTGGTGGTGAGCAGGGCGAGCGTGCTCGGCGCCGAGGCCGCGGCGCCGAGGCCCTGCGCGATCCGGGCGACGATCAGCAGCGCGGCCGAATCGGCCAGCCCGCCGGCGAGCGAAGCGACGGTGAACAACAGCACCCCGCCGACGAACATCCGCTTGCGGCCGAACAGGTCGCCGGCGCGTCCGCCGAGCAGCAGGAGACCGCCGAAGACCAGGGTGTAGCTCGACATCACCCAGCTCAGCGAGGCCGCGGTGAACCCGAGATCCGCCTGGATCCGGGGCAGCGCGACGTTCATGACGGTGATGTCCAGGACGATCATCAGCTGGCAGGTGAGCAGGATTGCCAGCACCACGCGCGGGCGTGGTCGCGCCGCGGTCGCGGCGACGGCCGTGCCGGACGCGGGCAGCGTTGTCTCAGGCAAGTAGGGCTCCATCGAAAGAAGGTGAAGGTAAGCGGACAGACTCTCCGCTTCGATGGAGCTAGCATATGGAGAATATCTCCGGTTGCGCAAGTGTATCCGGAGAATGTGTCCGTTTTTGGGGTGAGGCGCATGATGGCACCGCGGCCGATGCGGGCTGACGCGCGCCGCAACTACGAGCGGATCCTGAACACCGCGCGCGAGGCGTTCCTCGAGCACGGGCCGGAGGCCCCGCTGGACGACATCGCGCGCAAGGCGTGCGTCGGCGCCGGCACGCTATACCGGCACTTCCCGAATCGGGAGGCGCTGATCGAGGCGGTCTACCGGGATGACATCGAACGGCTCAGCACGGCCGCGCGTGGGTTGCTGGCGGAGCACGAGCCGGGGAAGGCTCTGGAGCTGTGGGTGCGCGAGCAGCTGGCATTCGTCCTGCACAGGCGCGGCCTGGCCGCCACGCTGAAAGCCGCGCTGGACCGGGATTCGGAGACGTTCGCCTTGTGTAAGACGATGCTCAACGACGCCGCCGCCGAGGTGCTCACCCGAGCGCAGGAAGCCGGCGCGGTGCGCGGGGACGTGAAACCGCGGGACCTGTTACTGCTCGGTCACGGGGTGGGCGTCGCCGCGGAGGGCAATGACGAGACGGCCGACCGCCTGCTGACCGTGATGCTCGACGGCCTGCGGCCGCCACGGGCCTGACCTCCCACTCCGGCTCGGCCGGGTCACCACCGCGCGGCGGGACCGAATCTCACCGGCGGGCCACAGCCAGCGGCACCAACTGCTCAGCCGCCGTCAGCGACCCATGCTGACCGACCAGAGCCGACTCCAGCGGCTCAGCGGTACGGCGCACCATCCCGAAGTCATCCCGCGCCGCGGCGATCACGTCCCCGAACCGCGGACGCACCCGGTCGCTCACCCGCGGTCCGAACCAGCCCGCGGCGATCGCCTCGTCGCGCCGGACCACCCACGCTCGCGACCCGAGCGTCTCCCGCCAGGCCGCCAGAACGTCCTCCTCCGCGCCGGGCTCGGCGTAGACATAACGCACCCGCGGATCTCCGCCAAGCTCGCGCACCCCTGCCAGCAAGGAGGGTGTCGCATCGAGGTCGACCGCGCTGTCGTCGAGCGCGACCATTCCGTGGTCGGCCACCACGGCCAGCATCCGGCCGGACGGCAGACCGTCCACAAGAGACTCCACGAGCCGGTCCACCTGCCGCAGCTGCATCACCCAGGCCGGCGAACCCGGCCCGTAGCGATGACCGAGCTCGTCGAGCTGGCCGTGGTAGGCGTAGCAGAACCCCGGCGACTCACGCAGTGCCCGCAACGTCTCGGCAGCGAGGTCCCCGATCGCGCGTACGCCGCGATAATCAGCGCCTCGCTGCACAGCGCGGGTCAACGGCGACTTCGCGAACTTGGCTTCGGCCACGACCACCGCCTCGACCCCGGCCGCGGCCGCGCGCTCGAAGGTCGTCGGCAGCGGCTGCAGGTCCTCCGGCTTCACGTCCAGGTCGCCGCCGCCGGGATGCCGCCGCCAACGCAAGGCGTTCAGCACCCCGCACCCGGGCACCTCGAACGTGTATCCCGCCATGCCGTGTTCGCCCGCCGCCAGGCCCGTTCCGATCGCGGCCAGGCCGGCGACCGTCGTCGACGGGCACCCGACGACGAGCGTCGCCGTCGCCAGCGCGGCCAGCACCGGCGCCTGGTCGGCGTGGTCGCGGAGCAGCTCGGCGCCAAGGCCGTCGATCAGGAGCACACACGCGCCGGCGGCCTCGGGCAGGTCGAGCGTGTTGGCGCAGCCCGGCACCCCCAGAGTGGCGAGGACGGACGGTACCACCTCGGCGAGATGCCTCTGGCCGGACAGCGTTGGCAGCTCCACGACGTCAGCTTGGCAGGAAGGTAGCTCCGCGCGCACGTCGTGCCGGATAATGGCGGCATGCCGACCTACGCCTACCGCTGTCGCGAATGCACGGACACCTTCGAGGTGAACCGGCCGATGAGCGAATCGAGCGCACCCGCGACCTGCCCCGATGGACACACGGACACGGTCAAGCTGCTCACGACCGTCTCGCTGACCGGATCGGCCTCCGGAGCGCCCGTGGGCGGCGGCTGCTGCGGCGGCGCCTGCGGCTGCGGTCATCCAGCGGTGTAGTCGGCGAACCCCTTTCCGGTCTTGCGGCCCAGCCGCCCGGCCGTCACCAGGTGCTCGAGCAGCGGTGCGGGCGCGAAACCCTCCTCCCGGAACTCGTTGAACAGGGTCCGCTGGATGGCCAGCGACACGTCGAGCCCGACGACGTCGAGCAGCTGGAACGGGCCCATCGGCAGCCCGCACCCGACTTTCATCGCGGTGTCGATGTCGGCCGCCTGGGCGTAATGCCCCTCCAGCATCTTCACCGCGTCGTTGAGGTACGGGAACAACAGCGCGTTGACGATGAACCCGGCCCGGTCACCGCAGTGCACCGGATGCTTGCCGATCGCCGTGCAGACGGCGTGCGCGGTGGCTACGACGTCGGGGGCAGTGGCGATGGTGCGCACCACCTCGACCAGCTTCATCAGCGGCGCCGGGTTGAAAAAGTGCAGTCCGACCACGTCGCCGGGGCGCCCGGTCGCCGCGGCGCACTCGATGACCGGCAACGACGAGGTCGTCGTCGCGAGGATGGCGCCCGGCGCAACCACCGCATCGAGGGCGGCGAACACCTCCTGCTTGACCGCGAGGTTCTCGGCGACCGCCTCGACGACGAGGTCGGCACCGGCGAGCGCGGTGAAGTCTGCCACCGGCGTGATCCGGGCGAGCGCGGCCGTCCCGTCCGCCGCGGACAGTTTGCCCTTCGACACCGCCCGGTCCAGCGACTTGGCGATCCGGGCCACGGCCCCCTCGGCCTTCTCGTTGGTGCGGGCGCGCAGCACGACGGGGTAACCGCTCTTGGCGAAGACCTCGGCGATCCCGGTCGCCATCGTGCCGGTGCCGATCACGCCCACCGTACGCACCGGCCGGATCTCATGGACGTCCACCGGCGCGACGCCGGGCACCGAGTCGACTACGACCGGTGAGTCGGGCCCCTCGTACGTGTAGAAGCCGCGCCCGGACTTCCGGCCGAGCAGACCGGCGGTGATCATCTGTTTGAGCAGCGGCGCGGGCGCGTGCAAGCGGTTGCGCGACTGCCGGTACATCGATTCGAGGATCTCGTAGGCCGTGTCCAGGCCGATGAGGTCGAGCAGGGCGAGCGGCCCCATGGGGTAGCCGCAGCCGAGGCGCATCGCGGCGTCGAGGTCCTCGCGCGTGGCGTAGCGCTGCTCGAACATCCGCACGGCGTGGTTGAGGTAGCCGAACAGCAGGGCGTTGGCGATGAACCCGGCGCGGTCGCCGATGACGACCGGCGTTTTGCCCAGGAGCTGCGCGAACGCGGTGACATCCCCGATCACGTCCGGTTCGGTGACCACGGTCCGGACGATCTCGACCAGCTTCTGCACGGGCGCCGGGTTGAAGAAGTGCATCCCGACGACCTTGCCCGGGCGTGAGGTGTGCACGCCGATTTCGGTGACCGACAGCGAAGAGGTGTTCGACGCGAGGACCGCCTCCGGCCGGACGATCTTGTCCAGCTGGGCGAACACCTCCGCCTTGAGGTCGAGGCTCTCCGGGACGGCCTCGATCACGAAGTCGGCATCGGCCAGATCGGTCAGCGCAGTCGTGTAGCTGATGCGGCCGAGCAGGGCCGCGCGGGCGTCCGCGCCGAGCTTGCCGCCGGTGAGGGCGCGGGCGGTGGACTGCTCGACGTGCCCGCGGGCGCGCTCCACCGCGGCGGCGTCCACCTCGACGCCGACGACCCGGATCCCGCTGCGGGCCAGCACTTCGGCGATCCCGGAGCCCATCGTGCCGAGGCCGACCACGCCCGCCGTTTCGATCGTCCGCGCCATTGCGACCACCTCCGGGTTACTCGTCGGTAGCCCTTGATGGTCCCACGGCCCGGCATGCCATGGGGGGTGAATTCTCCGCGAGCGGTCAGGCGGGTTCGCCGAAGTTGTCCTCCACGAGCTCCTGGACCGCTCGGAGAGCTTCACCCGCCTGGGGGCCGCTCGCGCGGACCTGGATCCGGTCGCCCTTTCGCGCGCCCAGCGCCATGAGCGCCAGCACGCTGCGCGCGTCGGCCTCCTGGTCGCCCAGCCGGACACTCACCTCGGCCTCGATGCCGGCCAGACCGCGCGCCAGCACCGCCGCGGGGCGGGCGTGCAGGCCCACCTCGTTGGTCAGCGCCAGGTCCACCGACTCCGTGACCGCTTCGGGCGCGGCGGACCCGAGTTCCGGCGGGGCGCCCGCCGCGGCCGCCGCCTCGAGCACGCCGCCGCGGTCGGCCCCGTTCTGGGCGGCGACCGCCGCCGCGACCGTGCCCTCCACCAAGGGCGCGTCCGCGACGACCACCGCTTCCGGGTCCGCCAGCGACTCGACCGCGAGTTCGGCCGTCATCTGCGCGCTGCCGAGGTCGTAGAGCAGCACGACGCCCGAACCCGAATCGGCGCGCTGGACGGCGGCGACGACCGAGTCGTAGTCCGTGCCGATGCCGCCGTCGGGCAGTCCACCGGCCGGCACGATCGTCACGTCGGGGGCCATCTGCGCGGCGACCTCGGCGACCCCTTCGGCGAGTTTGGCGCTGTGCGACACGAGGACCAGGCCGACGCTCATCGGGCCGCCTTCGCGAGCGCGCCGAGCAGCAACGCCGTCGAGCGGGCGCCGGGATCGAGGTGTCCCGCGCTGCGCCGCCCGAGGTAGGAGGCACGCCCCTTCCGGGCGACCAAGTCCACAGTGGACTCCGCACCCGCGGCGGCACCCTCGGCCGCGGCGGTCAGGACGGCCGCGACGTCGCCGCCGCCCGCCTTCTCCGCCGCCGCGACCGCGGGCAGCAGGGCGTCGACCATGGTCTTGTCACCCTCGACCGCCTTGCCGCGCGCCTGAACGCCTTCCAGCCCCGCCCGCAGTGCGGCGACGACCTCCGCCGCGCCCAGCTCCGGCTGGTTCGACACGGCCGTCGCGGCGCGGAGGAAAGCCGTGCCGTACAACGGTCCCGCCGCGCCGCCGACCTTCGAGATCAGGCTGGTCGCCGCGACCTTGAGCACCGCGCCCGGCGTCTCGGGCACGGCGGTGTCCAGCGCGGCCACGATGGCCTGGAAGCCGCGGTGCATGTTCTCCCCGTGGTCGCCGTCCCCGATCGCCCGGTCGAGGTTGATCAGCTCGACGCGGTGCTCGGCGATCACGGCCGCGGCGTCCCGCAACGCGTTCGCGACGGCCTCCGGCGTGCATCCCATGTCCTCAGGCCCTCCAGCGCAGCGCGGCGGTGTGTACCGGCGCGTCCCACAGTTCCGTCAGCTCGTCGTCGAGCTTGAGCAGGGTCAGGCTGATGCCCTGCATCTCCAGGCTGGTGATGTAGGGCCCGACCAGTCGGCGCTCGACGATGATCCCGCGATCGGCCAGCAGCCGCTCGGCGATGCCGTGCGCGAGGTACAGCTCGACCAGCGGGGTGGCGCCCATCGAGTTGGTGAACAGCAGCACCCGGTCGCCATCGCCGAACGGCAGGTCCTCGACGATCGCGCCGGTCATGCGCGCCAGGAGCTCGTCGGCGGGCTCGGCCTTGAGCCGTTCCCGGCCCGGTTCGCCGTGGATGCCGATGCCGAACTCGATCTCGTCGGCGCCGAGGTCGAAGCTCGGCTCGCCGACGTGCGGCACGGTCGGCGCGGTGAGGGCGACCCCGATCGAGCGGACCTGGCCGATGACCTTTCTGGCCAGCGCCTCCACCGCGTCCAGCGAGTCGCCGCGCTCGGCCGCCGCACCGGCGATCTTCTCCAGCAGCACGGTGCCACCGACGCCGCGGCGCCCAGCGGTGTACGTCGAATCGGCGACGGCGACGTCGTCGTCGATCACCACGCTGCGCACTTCGAGGTCCTCCGCCGCGGCCAGCTCCCCCGCGGTCTCGAAGTTCAGCACGTCACCGGTGTAGTTCTTGACGATCAGCAGGGCCCCGGCCTCGCTCGTAGTGGCCTGGATCGCCGCCTGGACGGCGTCCGGCGTGGGCGAGGTGAAGACGGCGCCCGGCACCGCCGCGTCGAGCATGCCCAGACCGACGAACCCGCCGTGCAGCGGCTCGTGCCCGGACCCGCCCCCGGAGATGACCGCGACCTTGCCCGCCACGGGCGCGTCGGCGCGGACGACCACGTTCGGGTCCTCCTGGATGCGCAGAATGTCCGCGTGCGCGGCGGCCAGTCCGCGCAGCGATTCGGTGACCACGTTCGCCGGATCGTTGATGATCTTCTTCATGCCCGCCTCCTGACTCCGTCGTCGCCCCCCTACCTCAAGACTCTGGCAGGTTGGGCAGGATCGTGTCGACGATGCGCCGGGCCTTGCCGCACGAATCGTCCGCGGTGGCGTCGTCGTGGAAGTTGTCGTACTCGAACTTCACGATCTCGCCCTCCCCCTCACCGGTCGCCAGGTGCGTCCAGACGATCGTGCAGCTGTTCCCCGCGCCGGTCCCCTTCTTCTGGTACCCACTGGTGCCGCGGCCGAGGTCGACGCGGGTGCCGTCGTCGCCCTCCGACGGCTCGCCGGTCTCGGAGATGCGCAGGTAGCCGGTGGCGTTGCCGCCCGACCAGTGGCACTCGTGCAGGCCGCCGGGCTCCTTCGTGACGCCGCGGCCGAGGACCTCCGCCGCCACGGTGTCGTCGGCGAGCGCGCACGGGTCGAGCGGCACCACCGAATTCGCCGCACGGCTGAGCTGCGGCGGTCCCGCGTGCATCTCGCGGACGACCTCGCGCAGCGCGGTCATCCCTGCGCCGCAGGCGTCCCCGCCGTCGTAGGTGACCTGGAATCCGATGCCCAGCTCCGGCGCGCGCGAGGTGAGAGCGGTGACGACGCAGCCCTCGTCCTCGGGCGTCTTCGCGTCGTCCAGGTTGGTCTCCGCCACGGGCAGGCCGTCGATGGTGCCGACCGCCTCCGCCGAGATCCCGGGGAAGTCGCCCAGCTGGAGGCTCAGCCGGGCCCGCTTCCCACCCGCGTCGGTGACCTCGATGCTGCAGCTGTCCAGGCCACTCGCGCTGGGACCGTCCGGCACCGGCATGCCGACGCCGGTGACGGTGTCACCCCGCAGGAGCGCACACGAATCGACCGTGCGCTGGGCGGCGAGGCTGACCGCCGGGTCGTCGATCGGCCCGTCCGGCACACCGGCCCCGCTCGTCCCGGTGACGGTGGTGCGGGGGAAGTTCTGCTTGCCCAGGTCGGGCCCGCCGCACGCGGACAAGGTCAGCGCGAGCAGGACCAGTGGGACGAAACGGCGAGGCCGGGCGACGCGGAGCACGCGATGCACCGTAGCCGCCCGGCCTCGCCGGAATGGTCGGAACCTGCCTATTCGGCCGGGATCTCGTCGCCATCCGACACCGGTACCCGGATCGGGCGCAGAACCGCCCACAGCACGAACAGAGCGGTGAACACCACCATGCCGATGCCGGCCCACAGGTTGATGTTCACGCCCGCCGCCTTGTCCAGGTCGGCCTGGTCGGTGAAGGCGACGCCCATGATCGTCAGGACCACGCCGTAGACACCGGTCAGCAGCGAAATGACCAGCCGGATGTCGAACGCGCCCGCCCGGCGCGTGCGTACCGGCGTCTCGGTGGTTTCGATAGCCATGTCTGCCAACCTCCTAGAAGGCGATGTTCAGCACGATCGTGAGGACCAGGACGATGCCGGCGAGCAGGCCGGGGTTGCGGTACCAGCCGGCGTCCTCACCGATGGTGGACCGCTGGATCGACTCCTTCGGCGTCAGCGAGTAGACCAGTCCGGCCAGCTCGGAGGCCGGACGCGGCTTCGTCACCGTGGTGACCGCGACGCTGACCACGATGTCGACCACGAACGCCGCGCCTGCACCGATGAAGCTCGCGCCCTGGCCGGGCAGGTCCCACACACCGGTCTCGGCGAGCAGGAACACCACGATGGCCGACGCGGTACCGGACAACAGGCCGATCCAGGCCGCCGCCGGGGACATCCGCTTCCAGAACATGCCGAGGATGAACGTGGCGAACAGCGGTGCGTTGAAGAACGAGAACAGCTGCTGCAGGTAGTCCATCAGGTTCGAGTACTGCGAAGCGATGGCGGCCGTGCCGATGGCCAGGATCGTCGCGCCCGCGGTCACCCATCGGCCCATGTTCAGGTAGTACGAGTCCGGCTTGTGCTTCCTGATGTAGGCCTGCCAGATGTCGTAGGTGAACACCGTGTTGAACGAGCTCAGGTTCGCCGCCATACCGGCCATGAACGAGGCCAGCAGACCGGCGATCGCGACGCCCAGCACACCGTTGGGCAGCAGGTCGCGCATGAGCAGCAGGAGAGCGTCGTTGAAGGTCGCACCGCTGGGCGCCGAGCCGCCGGCGACCAGCGCTTCCTTGTTGGCACCCTGCAGCTCGGTCACGGTGACCGCGGCGATCATGCCCGGGATGATCACGATGAACGGGATCAGCATCTTCGGGAACGCGCCGATGATCGGCGTGCGCTGCGCCGCGGACATGCTCTTCGACGCCATCGCGCGCTGGACCTCGACGAAGTTGGTGGTCCAGTACCCGAACGAGAGGACGAAGCCCAGGCCGAAGACCAGACCCAGCACCGACAGGAAGTTGCTGCCGAAACCGGTCAGCTGGTTGCCCGGCCAGGACTCCAGCTGGGCGGACCCGCCGGGGCCGCCGGTGACCTTGTCGACCAGCCCGTTCCAGCCGCCGACCTTGTAGAGGCCGACGATCGTCAGCGGCACCAGCGCGGCGACGATGACGAAGAACTGCAGCACCTCGTTGTAGATCGCGGCGGACAGCCCGCCGAGCGCGGTATAGGCCAGCACGATGACGGCGGCGATGACGATCGACACCCAGATCGGCCAGCCGAGCAGCAGGTTCACGACGCTGGCCAGCAGGTACAGGTTCGCGCCCGCGATGAGGATCTGCGCCAGGGCAAAGCTGACGCCGTTGGTCAGGTGGGCGCCGGTCCCGAAGCGGCGGCGCATGAACTCCGGCACGCTGCGCACCTTGGAGCCGTAGTAGAACGGCATCATCACGACGCCCAGGAAGAGCATCGCGGGGATCGCGCCGATCCAGAAGTAGTGGGCGGTCGGCAGGCCGTACTGCGCACCGTTGGCCGACATCCCCATCACTTCGATGGCGCCGAGGTTGGCGGAGATGAAGGCGAGGCCGGTCACCCACGCCGGCAGTGAGCGGCCGGACAGGAAGAAGTCGATGCTGCTCGACACCTGTTTCCGGGCCAGATAGCCGATGCCGAGCACCAGCACGAAGTAGAACGCGAGCAACACGTAGTCGATCGCGTGCGCATCAAGTCGCAGGTTCGCTGCGGCTAGGACATGCACCGATGCACCTCCGGGAGTCCAACATCTCCGAACAAAAATCACCACGATCGAGTGGCAAGCGCACATTACTACGCGGTATCCCGGCTTCGCGCACCGGCTTGGCACGTCTTGACCGTGTCGAGGTCAAGTCTGTGACAACCCAACCGCGGAGCGTCACACTCAAGGATCTCCGCTACGCCCGTACCGGGAATGCCCTCAACTCGGCGTCCAATCGTCGGCGGCGCCTGGGAGGCGTGGCCGTTTACCACGAAGCATGGGCATAACGACCGCCGGGGAATTCGAAACAGCATCGCAGAAATAGGAAGCTGCGTTATCACGACCGGCAACGAACGGCACAGCGCCCGGCACACCAGGGTCGAAAGTCCTTGTCCGGCAACTTTCCTGATGCAGAAATCGTGACCTCGGCACAGCAACGCGGTCAGCCTCGGACGCGACTTCCATGCCGTACCTGGGGACGGCAAACGCGATTGACCGAACGGGCCCAGAGGGCATCACGGTTGTTGACTGGAGTAACAACATGAGAATTTCCCACCCTCATTCGCGGCGGTCAGCCGCAGTAGTGGCCGCCGCGTCCGTGCTGGTTCTCGCGGCCGGAGCGCCCTCGGCGTTTGCCCAGTCCAACCCGGGGCCGGCGGCGACTCCACAAACCAAGGCGGAGGCCGTGCTCGCGCCGAGCCTGGTGTATCTCGACATCGTGTGGAAGGGGTGGCTACGCGACTCCGACGGCGCGTTGCTGTCCAGCGACCCCTACACGGCTGAGACTTCCTGCTCGGGTTTTGTCGCGGATTCCACCGGATACATCGCGACCGCGGGCCATTGCGTGGACGACCAGACCGCCGACGGGGGCAAGGCCGCCATCATCAAGACCGCCCTCGCCGAAGAGGTCCAGGCCGGCACGCTCACCCAGCAAGAGGCAACCAGCGGTTTGTCCTACGCCCTGGCGAACTGGAAGGTCGAGGGAACCACCGCGGGCTCCAATCCGGACCGTGTGGTCAACGTCTACCAGACCGTCGCCGCCTCCGGAGTCCCGGTCACCACCCCGATGCAGGCCAATGTCGTTGACGTGAAGCCACTTTCGCAGGGCGACGTCGCGCTCCTGAAGGTCCAGCCCACCACGCCGATGTCCGCAGTGGAACTGGCCGCCGCGCCGCCGCAGAACGGCGCCCAGGTCATCGCCGCCGGCTACCCGGGCTCGGTCACCGAGGTCGTCGACCCGAAGCTGCAGCCCTCCTTCAAGGAAGGCTCCGCCAGCAGCAGCCAGACCGTCAACGGCGTGCCCTTCGTGGAGGTTTCGGCCGCCTCGACGCCCGGCATGTCCGGCGGTCCCGCCATCGACCTGGACGGGCGCGTGTTCGGCACGGTCAGCTTCGGCCCGAGCGGGGAGAACCAGGCATTCAACTTCATCACCGACACGCTCACCCTCCGGGCGCTGCTCACCTCGCACGGGGTCGCCACCGCCCTGACCCCGGCCGACCGCGCGTACCGGGACGGGCTCGCCGACTACTTCGCCGGCCGGTACCACTCCGCCGCCGCGAAGTTCGACCAGGTTCTCGCCCAGGAACCCAACCAGGCCCAGGCACAGAGCTACCGCGCCAAGGCCGTCGCCGCCTTCCCGCAGGAACAGCTGCCGAGCGCGGGCACGCCTTGGTTGCTGTACGGCGGAATCGGTGGCGCGGTACTGGTGCTGGCCGCCGCGGTGATCCTCATCCTGGTGCTGCGGCGCCGCCGGGCCACGAGGCCTGCGGCCACCCCGGCGACCGGTCCAGGCCAACCTCCGGCGTGGCCGGGGAACGGTGTCCCCACCACCGACCTGCCGACCCCGCCCCGCGGGTTCCCGCAGCCACTCCCGGCGGGCAACGGCCACGGCGAGCCGACGCGGCACCAGGCCCGGCTGCCGGCACCCAACGGGAACGGCGCCGGCTCCTACTGCTCGAACTGCGGTCACCCCCAACCCGGCACGGCCCAGTTCTGCAACCACTGCGGCCAGCGGCTCATCGCCCCCACCCCGGGCTCCTGAGCGGGACCGGCACCGCTGAAACAACTCCTCACGTCGGGGCGACTGTCAGCACGGCACGATGAAGAACTGGTGAGCCGATGGGGTATCTACTGCACTTCTGGCCTCGGGAAACATCCGAGTGGCTGACGTTGGCCGTCACCTTCGGTGTGGTCGCCCCCGTGGTGGGCGTCCTCCTCCACGTCGTCGGGTTTCCGGCGTGGCCGTCGTCGACCAATCTCAGTCATCTCGAATGGGAGCGCGACCGCGTCCTGTCCGTGGCGAAAGGGACCGCCACCAGTGCCGCCGGATTCCTGACGGCTCTGGTGGTGGCCCTGCTCAAACACGACGTCAACGACACCGTCCCCGGAATCTCGATTCTGGGATGCCTTGCCGGCGCGCTCGGGCTGCTGCTGTTCGCCTCGCAGATGAGCCTGAGCGTCCGGATAACGAACGTCGTGAGCCTGAACGCTGTGGAACCACAGCAGGGCGAGGGGTGAATTGGCGTGACTACCGAGCAAATAATCTATGCGATCATCGGCGGTGGCGGATTCGGAATCCTCCTGGCCGCGATACTCCATGGCGTCACAACCGGATGGGGCAAGAACCCCGCCTCGCCGGGGAACAGCCCCCGGCCGACCGTATTGCCGGAACCGACATATCCGAAGGACCACGGGGAGGAAATCGCGGTCTCGGTGCCATCCCCCTGATCCCCCGCGCCGGCTAGAACAGCCTCAGATCGTCGCTCTCGATCCCGCGCAGCTCGTCGTAGTCCAGGACGACGCATCGGAAGCCGCGGTCCTCAGCGAGCGTCTTGGCCTGCGGAGCGATGGACTGGGCGGCCAATACGCCACCGACCGGCTTGAGCAACGGGTCGCGGTTGAGCAGCTCGACGTAGCGAGTGAGCTGCTCGACGGCATCGATGGTGGCCTTGCGCTTGATCTCGACCGCCCAGTGGCGCGCCTTGACGGTCTCGCCGCCGGGCTTGATCTCGACGGCCACCGACCCGCCGTCGCCGACCCGGGCGAGGATGTCCACCGGCCCGATTGCCGTCGGGTACTCGCGGCGGACCAGCGTGTAGCCCTCGCCGAGCGTGGTGATGTGCTCGGCCAGCAGCTCCTGCAGGTGCGCCTCGACGCCGTCCTTCTGCAGCCCCGGCTCGGCACCCAGATCGTGGCCGATCTCGTCGATCCGCTCGGCGATCGTGATCACGAGTTTCTCGCCGGCCTTGTTCTGCACCGTCCAGATGTCGCCGTCCTCGATGAGCCAGCACGGCGGGCTCATCCAGTTCAGCGGCTTGTAGGCGCGGTCGTCGGAGTGCACCGACACCGATCCGTCCGCCTTGATGAGCAGCAACCGGGTGGCCATGGGGAGGTGGGCCGTCAGGCGGCCGGCGTAGTCCACTTGGCATCGAGCGATCACGAGACGCACCCGGCGAGGGTAGAAGATGCTTCGGCAGACTGGTCGCGTGGATCCCATCGAACGGCTTCGCTCCCGCGAGGTGTACCGGAACAACTGGATGACGGTCCGCGAGGACGACATCCGTCGCCCGGACGGCTCGCCCGGCATCTACGGCGTGGTCGACAAGCCGGACTACGCCCTCGTGGTCCCGCTCGACGGCGACCGGCTGCACCTGGTCGAGCAGTACCGGTACCCGCTGGGCCTGCGGCGGTGGGAGTTCCCACAGGGCACCGCGCCCGGTCTGGCCGAGCTGGACCCGCGCGAGCTGGCGGCCCGTGAACTGCGGGAGGAGACCGGTCTGGTAGCCGGCACCCTGACCGATCTCGGCCTGCTCGACGTCGCGCCGGGAATGTCGAGCCAGCGCGGGCGGGTCTATCTGGCGACCGGCCTGACCGAGGGGCCGCACGAGCGGGAGCACGAGGAGCAGGACATGCGCACGGCGTGGTTCAGCCGTGCCGAGTTCGAGAAGATGGTCGCGCGCGGGGAGATCACGGACGCGCAGTCGATCGCGGCGTACGGGCTCCTGCTGCTGCACGAACGCTAGCCATCGCGAAAGCGCCCAGCAGCGGGCCGATCGACAGCAGGGTCACCGCGTCCCGCCAGCCGGTCAGGTCGGCGAGCAGCGGGAGCAGCTGGATGGTGACCGCGCTGACGACGAACCCGGCCGCGGTCATCGCGGTGAGCGCCGTGCCGACGTAGCGCGGATCGGCGACCTCGGACAGTGCCGCGGCGAACTGCGCGGAGTCGGCGATGACGGCGGCGCCCCACCCGAACAGCAGAGGGACGAGCAGGGGCGTTCCCCAGGCCGCGACGGACAGAAGACCACAACCGGCGCTGATGATCATCGCCCCGATCGTCACCGCGGAGCGGCCGAACCGGTCGGATGCCACCCCGCCGAGCAGCGAGCCGGCCGCGCCGGCGAGGCCGATGACCGCGAATGCGGTGACCGTGGAATCGGCGCCGGCGGCGGCGAGGTACGTGGGCAGCCACGCCCACAGCGCGTACAGCTCCCACATGTGCCCGAAGTAGCCGAGGCACACGAGCCGTTGCCGGCGCGCGCGGATCATCCGCAGCAGGTAGCGCGGTTCCCACGGCGGGGCCGGATGCCAGTCGGGGCCCGGTTTGACGAGGAGGAGGGCGACGACCGCGCCGAGGAGGGCCAGCGCCGCCGCGGCGTCCAGGACGACCTGCCAGCGACCGATCCCGCCGAGCAGGCTGGGCATCGCGGAGCCGAAGGTCAGCGCACCGACGAGCACGCCGAGCGCGAGACCGCGCCCGCGCGGGAACCACGACACGACGATCTTCATACCGACCGGGTAGACGGCGGCGAGCGCGAACCCGGTGACCAGCCGCAGCGGGATGCCGGCAGCCGGGCCGGCCAGCGGGAAGACGAGCGTCGCGGCTGCGCCGAGGGCGGCGCCGGACGCGATCAGAACCTGGGGCCGGACCCGGTCGGCGAGGTTGAGCGCGGCGGAGACGACCGCCCCGGCGGCGAAGCCGAGCTGCACCGTGACCGACAGCAGGATCCCCGCCTCCCGCGAGAGGTTCCACTCGGCGCGCAACGCCGGGACGACGGTGGAGGCGGAGAACCAGAGACTCATGGCCAGAATCTGGACGACGGCGATGAGAACCAGCTGCGGTCCACGCCGTCGCAAGATCACCTGACGTGCTTATTGGCGGGAAGTTGCCGCGGTCAATGGCGGACGGGGAGCGTTCATCCGATCGCGTGGCGCACTTCCCACGCCTCGGAACCGGGCGCGGGCTCCAGCCGAAGGTGGAGATTCCGCGCGCGGCGCGGTCAGCATGACATCGGATATCGCTGCGCCACCGGCACCGTCACCGTCGGGTGGAACAGGACGCGGCGAATCGAGTGCAGCACCGCGAACTGCTCCAGCCCAGCAGGGTCTTAGCTCACCTCAGCTGCCCGTGTAGGTGCAGATCGCGGCGACGACGTTCGAGTTCTCGGCGACCGGTTTGCCGTCGACGGTGATCTTGCAGGTGTTCGGCCGGGCGTTGAGGTCGGTACCCACGGGCGTGATGCTGATCGAGGTGAGCCCGAGGTCCTCGACGCCGATCGTCTTCGACCAGGTCTGCCCGGCCTCGACGACCTCCTGGTTGCTGATGCTGAGCCCGCTCGTCCAGCTGAGGTTGCTGCGCTGGCCCGCGGTGACGTCGAGGTGGATCTGGTGCGCGGCGGTGGCCGGGTCCCCGCTCGTCGGGGTCGAGTCGTTGACCTTGTCGACCGCGGCGCCGAAGACGGCGGTCCACAGGATGCAGATCACGAGACCGACCGCGGAGCAGACGATGCCCGCGATGGCGAGCCCCTTGTTCGTCGCCACACCCTTCCTGACGCGGGACAGACCGACCAGCGACAGGATCAGGCCGATGATGACGAGCGGCCACGCGACGACGCCGATGAGCGGGATGAAGGCGAACACGAGCCCGACAAGGCCCAGGACGAAGCCGGCGGTGCCCAGTCCGTTCTTCGGCCGCGCGGGGGCGGCGGGACTGGGCGGGGCGTACTGAGGATTGGTCACGAGCGGTCCTTGGAATGCCGTGGCAGCGGCCCTTCCCGCTGCGTCGCACCATCCATCGCCGGGCGCTCGCTCGTGTAACAGCGTTCAGGGGGCCGATCTCCGGAAAGCCGATCTTGCCCGAGATCGTCCACATCGTCCCTGATCTGCGGAAACCGCCACTCCGTTCGATATGACAGAACATAGTAGTTGAATATTCATGTTCACTCGAACGGAGTAAACAAAGGACGGTCAGGCAGGCCACTCCGGCTTGCGCTTCTCCAGGAACGAGGCCATCCCCTCGCGCGCCGCCGGCGTCTGCGAAGCCGCCGCCATCACCTCGACCGCGATGGCGTACGCGTCGGCCTCGGGGCGGTCCAACTGGGCGTACAGGGTCTGCTTGCCCAGAGCCTTGTTCGCCCGGCTGCCGCGCGTCGCCCGGCCCAGCAGGTCGGCCACGGCCTCGTCGAGCTGCTCGTCCGGCACCACCCGGTTCACCAGGCCCCAGTCCCGCGCCGTCACCGCGTCGATGACGTCTCCGGTCAGCGCCAGCTCCATCAGCCGTTTGCGCCCGATCGCCCTGGCCACCGGGACCGCCGGCGTGTGGCAGAACCAACCGCCCTTGCCGCCGGGCAGCGCGAACCCCGCCGAGGCCGCCGCGGCGGCCAGGTCGCACGACGCAACCAGCTGGCACCCCGCCGCCGTCGCCAGCCCGTGCACGCGTGCGATGACCACCTGCGGCACCGACTGCATCGTCCGCATCAGCCGCGTGCACAACGTGAGCAGCCGCCGCACCCCGTCGTAGTCGCGGGCCGCCACATCGCCGAAGTCGTGCCCCGCCGAGAACACCGGACCGGCGGCAGCCAGCACGATGCCCGTCGCGTCGCCTGCCGCCGCCTCCTCGAACGCGGCCAGCAGCTCGGCCAGATGGGCGTCGGACAGCGAGTTGCGGCGGGCGGCCCGGTTCATCGTGATCGTCACCGTCGCGCCGTCGCGCTTGACCAGGATGTGCTCGTACTCGGCCATGTCCCGACGCTACCCCCGGTCCAGGACCGCGTGCAGGAACTCCCGGGTCCGTCCGTGGTCCGGATTGGTGAACAGCTTGTCCGGCGGCGCGTCCTCGATGATCTGCCCGTGGTCGAACATCAGCACCCGGTCGGACACGTCCCGCGCGAACTGCATCTCGTGCGTCACGCAGAGGAAGGTGATGTCCGTCGTCGACGCGATGTCCTTCAGCACCTTCAGCACGCCCGCCACCAACTCGGGGTCCAGCGCCGAGGTGACCTCGTCGAGCAGCAGCACCTCGGGCTGCATCGCGAGCGCACGCGCGATCGCCACGCGTTGTTGCTGTCCGCCGGAGAGCTGCGACGGGTGGGAGTCCGCCTTCTCGCTCAGCCCGACCATTTCCAGCAGTTCCCGGCCGCGCTTTTCGGCGTCCGTGCGCGGCAGTCCGAGCGCCCGGATCGGCGCCTCGGTGATGTTCTGCAGCACCTTCATGTTCGGGAACAGGTTGAACTGCTGGAACACCATCCCGATCCGCTTGCGCATGCGCCGCTGGTGCTTCTCACCCGCGGGCACCAGGTTTCCGTTCCGCTCGACGTGGGTCAGGCATTCCCCGCCGACGTAGATGCGCCCGGCGTTGACCTGCTCCAGCGTCATCAGCAGCCGCAGAATCGTCGTCTTGCCCGAGCCGCTCGGCCCGATCAGCGTGACGAACTCCCCCGACCGCACCCCGAAGTCCAGCTCCCGCAACACCACGTGGTCACCGAACTTCTTGACAACCCCCTCGAACCGGATCATCTCAGAGCTGTCCAACACGACGTTCCAACCTTCGCACCAGGATCGACGACGGGTAACTGATCAGCAGGAACAGGATGCCTGCCAGGGTGTAGGGCTCGAGCACCTGGAAGGTCTCCGCCCCCTGCTCTTTGGCGCGGTTGAGCACGTCGAGCACACCGATGCTGATCAGCAGTGGGGTTTCCTTGAACATCGAGATCATGTAGTTGCCCAGCGCGGGCACCACCCGTGGCACCGCCTGCGGCAGGATGACCCCGGTCCACACCCGTTGCCGCGGCAGGCTCAGCGCCGTCGCGGCCTCCCACTGTCCTTTCGGGACGGCCTCGATCCCCGCGCGGTACACCTCGGCGGTGTAGGTCGCGTAGTGGATCCCGAGCGCGATCACGCCGGTGACGAACGCCGACGGCGTGATGTGCAAGGCGGGCCACAGCAGGTAGAAGATGATGAACACCTGGATGAGCAGCGGCGTGCTGCGCACCACCTCGATGAACAGGTACATCAGCTGGCTCAGCACCGGAATCCGCGCCCGCCGGATCAGGGCGAACACCAGACCCAGCACGTAAGCCAGCAACGAGCCGACCACCGTCAGCTCGAGCGTGACCAGCAAGCCTTCCAGCAGCAGCGGAATGGATTCCCAGACGTAGTCCCAGTTCCAGGTCATCCGGGTGCCCCCGCCCTGGCCCACGCGCGCTGCCGGGTGGGCATCGCGCGACCGAGCCGCCTGGACAACACGCGTTCCAGCGTGCGCATGATGAACGTGATCACCACGGCGATCGCCAGGTAGCACAGCAGCTCGACGCCGTAGATCAGCACGAGGCGGCTGCCGTACACCGGCCGTAGCAGCTCGCCCTTCTCGGTGATCTCCCCGGCCGAGATGAAGTACAGCAACGCGGTGCTCTTCATCAACTGGATGAACAGGTTGTTGAACGGCGGCAGCATCTCCACGACCGCCTGCGGCAGGATCACCCGGCGCATGCGCTGCGCCGGGCTCAACGACAGCGCAACCGCGCCTTCCTGCTGTGCCCGAGGCACGGACTGCACCGCACCACGCACGATCTCGGCACCGTAGGCGCCGTGGTTCAGCCCGAGCACGATGATGCCGGCGAACAACGGGACGAGCTTGAAGCCGACCAGCGCGGGAAGCACGAAGAACAGCCAGAACAGCTGCACGACCTCGGACGTCCCGCGGAAGCCCTCGACGTAGATCCGGCTGATGACGCGCACCGTCCGGGAGGGCGACAGCATCGCGAGCCCGGCGACGAAGGCGAGCACGATGGTCAGCGCGACACCACCGACCGTCGCGTACACCGTCGCGCCGAGTCCACTGAGGATGGACGAGATGATGTTGGATGTCGAGTCGGACACGACGCGCCTCTGGCCCTGGACGTCAGGCCGCGCAGAGCTTTGCGGTCGTGAGGTCCGCCGGTGGCAGGTTGCTCTGGTCGAACCCGAACGGCGTGGCGATGCGCAGCCACTCGCCGTTGGCGTGCAACGCCGTCAGCTGCCCGTTGAAGGCGTCGCGCAACGACCCGTCGTCCTTGCGGAACACGAAACCGCCGGCGGTCTGCACCGGCTGGCCGTTCTGCGTCGGCTGGAACCCGGGCGTCACCTCGACACCCGAGTTCGGGTTCTGTTTCACCAGCCACTTGAGCGAGATGTCGGTGAGCGCGGCGGCGTAGACGCGGCCCGCGGTCACCGCGCGCAGCATGTTGTCCTGGGTGTCGAGGGTTTCGATGTTGCTCTCGGGAACCCCTGCCGCCGTGGCGAACCCCTTCTCGACGGCGGCCGAGAGCACCGCGAGCCTGACGTTCTTCGCGGCGACGTCGGCGAGCGTGTTGACACCCTGCGGGTTCCCGCTGGGCACCAGCAAGGCCGTCAGCGCGGAGTAGTCGGGATTGGAGAACAGCGCTGCGTTGCACCGCGTCGGCGTGATGTTCATGCCAGCCGCCACGATGTCGAACTGCTTGGCGTTGAGCGCGGGGATCAACTGGTCGAACGGCACCACGTTGGCCTGCACCGTGTCGATTCCGATACCCCGGAGAGCCGCGCGCGCCACTTCCGGCGCTTCACCGGTCGTGTTGCCCGACGTATCGGCGAAACCGTAGGGCGCCTCGTTGGCGATGCCGATCCGGATGGTCCTGGAATTCTGAGCCGAAGTGAGGGTGTCCCCACTCTCGGTACTTTGGCAGGCGGCCAATAATGTCGGCCCCGCAACGGCGGCGGTACCCAGCACTGCCGATCGTCGGAAGAAGTCCCGTCGTGTCCACTGACCGTGCGTCATCTTCGTCGCGCCCCTTATTCGGTTCAGTCTGTTCACCGAACGTAGGTGGTTCACTCGGAACGGTCAAAACGATCAGCGGAGTACCCCCGGTCCCGTTACCGGATAGAGATCAACGTTGAGTGTGGACGGCGACTACGGAAAGTGACGAAATCGTCTCAGTCCTGCGGCAACCGGTGTCGTTCCCGGATCACCGAGATGATCTCGTCCATGATCCCGGTCAGCTCGTAGTCCTTGGGCGTGAACACGCGGGCGATGCCGCGGGCGATGAGCAACTGGGCGTCCTCGGGCGGGATGATGCCGCCGACGATCACCGGGATGTCCGCGGCGCCGGCCGCATGCAGGCCGTCAACCACCTGGGGCACGACCTCGAGATGCGAACCGGACAGCACCGACAGGCCGACGACGTGCACGCCCTCCTGGACCGCCGCCGCGACGATCTGCTCGGGCGTGAGCCGGATGCCCTGGTAGATCACCTCGAACCCGACATCGCGAGCCCGCACCGCGACCTGCTCGGCGCCGTTGGAGTGCCCGTCCAAGCCGGGCTTGCCGACCAGGATCCGCAGCTTCTCGCCCAGCTCCTCGCCGGTCGCCCGCACCCGGTCGCGCACGCGGGACAACTCGCTCGCGTCGCCGGACATCGCGGCCGCGGACACCCCGGTCGGCGCCCGGTACTCGCCGAACACCTCGCGCAGCGCGCCCGCCCACTCTCCGGTGGTCACGCCGGCCGCGGCACATGTGAGCGTGGCCTCGAACAGGTTCTCCGACGTCTTCGCGGCGTCGCGCAGCCGGGCCAGGGACTCGTCGACCGCGCCCTGGTCACGCTGCTCACGCCACTCCGCCAGCGCCGCGATCGCCTGCTTCTCCACCGCCGGGTCGACGGTCTCGATGGCCTTGGCACCCTCGGCCTGCAACGGGCTCGGCTCGGTGGTGCCGAACCTGTTGACCCCCACCAGGATCCGCCCGCCGGACTCCACCTCCCGCCGGTACTCGGCCAGCGAAGCGACCAGCTGCGACTTGAGGTAACCGCTTTCCACCGCGGCCACCGCGCCACCGAACTCGGTCACCTGCTCGATCTCCGCGCGTGCCCCGGCGACGATCTCGTCCACTTTGGACTCGATCACGTGCGATCCGGCGAAGATGTCCTCGTACTCCAGCAAGTCCGTCTCGTAGGCGAGCACCTGTTGCATGCGCAGCGCCCACTGCTGGTCCCAGGGTCGCGGCAGGCCAAGCGCCTCGTTCCACGCGGGCAGCTGGATCGCTCGCGCCCGCGCGTCCCGCGACAGGGCCACGCCGAGCATCTCCAGCACGATCCGCTGCACGTTGTTCTCCGGCTGCGCCTCGGTCAGCCCGAGCGAGTTGACCTGAACGCCGTAGCGGAGGCGGCGCGCCTTCGGGTCCTCGACGCCGTAGCGTTCGCGCGTGATCTCCTCCCAGAGCCGGGTGAACGCCCGCATCTTGCACATCTCTTCGACGAACCGGACCCCGGCGTTGACGAAGAACGAGATGCGGCCGACGACCTTGGCCATGTCGCCCGGCTCCACCTGACCGGAGTCGCGCACCGCGTCCAGCACGGCGATGGCGGTGGACAGCGCGTAGGCGACCTCCTGCGTCGGCGTCGCGCCCGCCTCCTGCAGGTGGTAGCTGCAGATGTTGATCGGGTTCCACTTCGGGATGTGGTGCACCGTCCAGGCGATCACATCGGTGATCAGGCGCAGGCTCGGAGCGGGCGGGAAGATGTAGGTCCCGCGGGAGAGGTACTCCTTGATGATGTCGTTCTGCGTGGTGCCGGTGAGCTCGGCGAGCACCTCGTCCCGGTCCCGCCCCTCGGCGTCGGCCTGCTCCTGCGCGACGGTGACGTAGAGCGCGAGCAGCCACATGGCCGGCGCGTTGATCGTCATCGAGGTGTTGGCCTCGGCCAGCGGGATGCCGGTGAACAGGCGGCGCATGTCGCCGATGTGCGAGATGGGCACGCCGACCTTGCCCACCTCGCCCTTGGCGAGCGGGTGGTCGGGGTCGTAGCCGGTCTGGGTGGGCAGGTCGAAGGCCACCGACAGGCCCGTCTGGCCCTTGGCGAGGTTGCGGCGGTAGAGCTCGTTGGAGGCCGCCGCCGACGAGTGGCCGGCGTAGGTGCGCATGACCCAGGGGCGGTCGCGCTCGCGATCCGTGGGGTAGGGCATGGTGCACCTCCTGCTGAACGACACACAGAGCGTACTCGCGGGTAACTTCGCGCGCAGCCCCGCGAGGACGCACGTCACTGGGTACGAAATCAGCCTGACCCCATCATGCCGCCGGAGCTAGCCTCATTGGTGTGACGTGGAGCGTGTACGCGAGCTATCTGGTGTTCGTGCTGCTCATCGCGATCATGCCCGGCCCGGACACGATGGTCGTGCTGAAGAACGCCCTGTCCGGCGGTGCCCGCGGCGGGCTGTTCGCGTGTTCCGGCATCGCGCTCGGCAACTTCGTGCAGGCGACCGCGGTCGGTCTCGGACTGGGCGGGCTCATCGTGCAGGTACGGCCGTTGTTCGAGGTCGTGCGCTGGGCGGGCGTGGTCTATCTATGCTGGCTCGGATTCCAGGCGTTGCGCGGGGCGTGGCGCGGGAACTACGACACGCTCGGCGACCTGAAGCGGCGGCGGGCGAACGGGGCGCGGCGGTTCCGCGAGGGGTTCCTGTCCAACATCACCAACCCCAAGGTGATGGCCTTCTACCTGTCCGTGCTGCCGCAGTTCCTCGACCCGGCCACCACGGGTGCGGGCGAGGCGCTGCTGCTGGCCTACACGGTGCTGGTGGTGGGAACCGCGTGGCAACTGACGCTGCTGGCCATGGTGCGTCAGGCGAGCGCATGGCTGCAGCGGCGGCGGGTGCGCCGCACGATGGACGCGGTCACCGGGACCGCCTTGATCGGGTTCGGGCTCGGGCTCGCGGTGGAGTGAGTCGGAGCAGTGCGGCGAGGTCGAGCGTGATCTGGAACGGGTCGACGACGGTAACCTTGCCGGTGTCCAGGCCCGCCGATGCGTAGACGTGGGTTACGCGCATCGGCGTACTCCCCTGGCTTGTCGATGCGGTCCGCCGTCATCGAGCCGGGGGACATCACCTCGACCACAAGCAGGCAGTGCTCCGGCCGCAGCACGGCGTCTTCGTCGAGCGACGAGTCGTACACGACGAGGTCCGGCCTGCGGTTGAGTAACGGCACGTCACGGAGCCGGAGATCGACGTCGAAGTCAACCTCGTAACCCGAGCCGCTCGCGTCGGCGAGCAGAAAGCACAGATTGCGGATGATCCGCTGATGCACCCTGCGAGGAACCGGATTCACGACAATGGCTCCATCGACGATTTCCAGACTGCGGCACACTCCCTCCGCAAGGGCTTCGTAGTCTGCCGCCGTGAAGCCGTCAGGCGGGAGCACCATCCACTCGGGCAGCGCCGTCATCCGCCCCAACCGTGCGTTCCTGGTTTCGAGGTTACTTGACTTCCAACAGGGTTGAAAGTAAAGGCGCGGTCAGTAGCGCTCCACCGCACCGATCACGCGCTCCACGCGTGCGCCGAGCCGGTTCAGGTTCTCGACGAAGTACGGGTATCCGCGGTCGATGTGGAAGACATCCCAGATCTCGGTGATCCCGTCGGCGCACAGGCCGGCCAGCACGAGGCCCGCGCCGGCACGGATGTCGGACGCCCAGACCGGCGCGCTGGACAGCTTGTCGACCCCGCGGACCACCGCGTGGTGCCCGTCGGTGCGCGCATCGGCGCCCAGGCGGACCATCTCCTCGATGAAGCGGAACCGAGCCTCGTACACGTTCTCCGTGATCATCGACGTGCCCTCGGACACCGCGGACAACGCGACGGCGAACGGCTGCAGGTCGGTAGCGAACCCCGGGTAGGGCAGGGTCACGAAGTCGACCGCCTTGGGCCGGTCGTTCTGCAGCACCCGGAAGCCCTGGAGGTTGCTGTCGTCGAACGTCGTCACCTCGGCGCCGGCCATGCGCAGCTTCTCCAGCACCAGGTCGAGGTGGTGCGGGTTGACGCCCTTGACGGTGAGGTCGCCACGGGTCATCGCCGCGGCGAAGGCCCACGTCGCGCCCACGATGCGGTCGCCGATCACCCGGTGCTCGGTCGGGTGCAGCTCGGACACGCCGTGCACGGTCAGCGTCGACGTGCCGGCGCCCTCGATGTTGGCGCCCATCTCGTTGAGCATCACGCAGATATCGACGATCTCCGGCTCGCGCGCCGCGTTGTCGATCACCGTGGTGCCCTCGGCCAGCACCGCGGCCATGAGGATGTTCTCGGTCGCGCCGACGCTCGGGAAGTCCAGCCAGATCTGCGCACCCTTGAGCTCGTCGGCCTTGGCGACGACACAGCCGTGCTCGATGGTGCTCGTCGCGCCGAGGGCGCGCAGCCCGTTCTGGTGCATGTCGAGCGGACGGGAGCCGATCGCGTCCCCGCCGGGCAGCGCGACGACGGCTCGCTTGAGCCGCCCGACCAGCGGGCCGAGCACACAGACCGACGCGCGTAGCTTGCCCATCGCGGGCGAATCGGCGCGGTGGGACAACCCGGACGGGGTCGTGATCTTCGCCGTGTCCCCGTCCAGGACGACCTCGCACCCGACGCTGCGCAGCACGTCCGCCATCAGCGGCACATCCAGGATCTCCGGGCAGTTGGTGATGGTGGTGGTGCCCTCGGCGAGAAGGGCGGCCGCCATCAGCTTCAGAACGCTGTTCTTGGCTCCGACGACCTCGACCTCGCCCACCAGCCGCGCACCACCGTGCACGTCGAAGTGCTCGCTCATGGCCGCCATCATGCCTTCCGGTTCAGACACCCGATCGGAGGGGCGGGACATAACAGAGGGCGACCGGGTTCGCACTATCGTGTGAAACACTGTGCGCCTCTCGCGACGATCATGCGCCTGACGGCTTACCCGACTGGGGGAACCTTGAGCGAAATGTTGACCCCGCCGGCGCCGCCGTCGCTGCCCGAGGTGCACCGGACGGAGATCGACGATGTGCCCGTCTTCTGGACCGACCAGCCCGGCAGGCTCAGCGCCGGCCTGCTGTTCGGGGCCGGCCTCGCGCACGAATCGTTCCTGGAAACCGGGATCACGCACCTCGTCGAGCACCTGGCGATGCGGCGCGTGCGGACCAGCCGGTACGAGAACAACGCCGTCACCGACGTCCTGCACACCAGCTTCGACGTCACCAGCGCGCCGGAGACCGTCGTGGAGCATCTGCGGCGCGTGTGCGAATCGCTGGCGGACCTGGACACCGGTCCGCTGCGGCTGGAACGCGGCGTGCTGCTGGCCGAGGAGCGCGGCAACGACGGCCCGGGCGTGACCGCATGGCTGCCCTCCGCCCTGTGGTTCGGGAACCGGGCGTTCGGCCTGACCGGCAACGTCCAGCTCGCGGCCGTCCACACCGGCCCGGACCAGGTGCGCGATTGGTGCGCGCGCTGGTTCCACCGGGGCAACGCCGCGCTCGTGCTGTCCGGCCCTCCGCCGGCCGGACTGACGCTGCCGCTGCCGGCGGGCCCACCGCGGCAGCCGCCGACCGTCGAACCGTTCGACCTGCCGACCCCGGCGCACACGAGCATTCCCAACGGCGTGGCCGGCTGCGCGCTGGTCGACTGGACCGCCGAGATGGCGTGCGCGGCCGGCGTCCTCATTCACCGGCTCACCGACCGGCTGCGGCACCTCGAAGGGCTCGTCTACGACATCGCGTTCGACCACCAGATCGTCGGCGCGCACCGGGCCGTGCTCGGGTTCGGCACGGACGTGCCGGACGAGCACGCGGGTCGGGTGGTCGAGGCGATCCGCACCGAACTGGCCGAGTTGGGCCGCGGCGGGCCCACGGCGGACGAGCTCGCGGTCGACCGGGCCGGGCTCGCCGACGAAATCGAGGAGCGGGACTTCGCTGTCCACCGGGCGTTCGACGCGGCGATGAGCGAGCTGACCGGGTGGCCGTCGGCCACCGAACACCAGCAACGCGTGCTGGCCGGTCTCGACCCGGCGGCCGTCGCCGCGGCCGCCCGCGACCTCGCCGCGCGGCTGGTGCTGTGCGCCCCGGACCGGCATGTACCCCGCGACCTGCCGGAACTGCCCGGCAGCCCGCTGCCCGCGCCGCCCGGGCGCGAGCTGAAGCGCGCGCTGGTCGGCGCGACCACGCCGCGCGGTTACCGGCTCGTGGTGGGCAGCGGGGGCCTGTCCACCTACTTCGGGCCGAACCCCTCGCCCGCGGCCGTCGTGCGGTTCGACGACCTCGCCGGGGTCGGCATCGAGCACACCGACGGGCAGCTGCCGATCCTGCACCTGTTCGGACGGCACGGCGGGGCGATCACGGTGCGGCCGGGCGACTGGCGCGGCGGCCGGACCCTGGTGCGGGACCTTCGGGCGCGGCTGGATCCGGCAGTGTGTTTCGAAGCGCCGGAGGCCATGCGGATGTTCGAGCAGTCGTAGAGTTCGGCGTATGCCGGTACGGATCAACCGCGTTTACACCAGGGTCGGCGACAGCGGGACGACCGCGCTCGGCGACGGCTCACGGGTACCGAAGACCGACCCGCGGCTGGCCGCCTACGCCGACGTCGACGAGGCGAACTCGGTGGTCGGACTGGCGCTCGCGATGGGCGGTCTCGACGAGGAGATCGTGGTGGTCCTGCGCCGTGTGCAGAACGACCTGTTCGACGTGGGCGCCGACCTGTGCTCGCCGGTGGTCCCTGATCCGAAGTTCCCGCCGCTACGCATCACCGAGGCCTACATCGAGCGGCTGGAAGGCTGGTGCGACGAGTTCAACGAGCGGCTGCCGAAGCTCACGTCGTTCATCCTGCCGGGCGGCACGCCCGGGGCGGCGTTCCTGCACCAGGCACGCACGGTGAGCCGCCGAGCCGAACGGGCAGGCTGGGCACTCATCGAGGCGGAGGCGGACCGCACGAACGTGCTGGCCGTCAAGTACCTCAACCGGCTCTCCGACCTGCTCTTCATCCTCGCCCGGCTGGCCAACCCGAACGGCGACGTGCTCTGGAAGCCCGGCGGCGACTGACCACCCGCCTGGCCGTTCCCGGCGCCGCTTTTGCCGGGTAGCGCAACGGCGACGTCGCACTTTGTCGAAAAAGTGCCACCGTCACAGCGGCCGGGTCCAGCGCAGGCCGGGGAACTTGCCGAAGTCCAGGTCATCACTCACCCACGTCGCGCCCAGCTCGATGGCCAGGGCGGCGTGGTAGGCGTCCGGCACGAGGTTCGCCCGCGCCCGGACCGATCGGCACAGCCCCGCGAAGATGTCCCAGTGCCGCGGCCCCGGCCGGACCGGGATGGCGGACGGGGCGTTGCGCACCGCGTCGCAGAAGCCCAGCGCCTTCTCGGGCGTGCTCGGTTCGCGGAAGACACGGTGGTTCGTCACGATCCGGAGCACCCCGGACAGCACCAGCTCGCTGACTCCCACCGGCTCGACCCCGAGCAGGCGTGACTCGAGCCAAGCGCGGAACTCCTCGTGCCTCGGCAAGTCCGCGCGGAACGCGTGCACCAACACGTTCACGTCAACGAGGAGCATCAGGCCACTCATCGTCCAGCAGGACGGCCAGCGCGTCCTTGTCCGCCAGATCCACCCCGGGCCGCAGCCCGCCGGCACCGTCGGTGGGCAGCGAGAACTCGGGCGCGGCGCGGTCAGCCTTGGCGTGCTCGGCCAGCAGCACCCGCAGCGCATCCTCGAACACCGACCCCAGCGGCCGACCGGTGCGCAGGGCCAGGCCCTTGGCCTCGCGCAGTACCGCGTCGTCGATGTTGACCGTCGTGCGCATGGTGACATCATAACATCAGTGGCGCGCATCATGATGCGCCGAAATAGGGAGCGCACTCTCTCCAGGAGTGCGCCCCTGCTCAGGAAGCTCGTGGGACCTGGCGCCCCGGCGGAGCGGACTCCAGCCAGGACAGGAAACCGGTCAGGGCGTCCGGCCCCATCGCGATCTCGATGGGCTCCTGGACGGCCGATTCGCAGCGCAGGACCGTCGCGTCGGAGGGCACCGCGTACGCCTCGGTGCCGACCGGGTCGCGCCGGTCGGCGATCATCACCATTTCGCGTTCGAACACCCGGTCCGGGCCGCTGCGCAGGCTCCACACGCGGTACCAGGCGAACACTTCACCCTCGTAGCGCCCCATGCCCAGGTGCCAGCCCGCCCGCGCGTTGTCCGGATCCCACCGCAACGCGACGCTCACACCCCCGTTGCGGCGCATCCGTACCCAGCGCAGTCCGTACCAGACCGCGAGTACGGCGATACCGAGCAGGAGGACCAGGACTGCGAGGGCGATTTCCACGGTCGGCTCCTGCTCGTCGCCGGGTCAGACCGACTGACCGGCGGCGCGGAGCCGGGCCGTCGCTCTGGCCCGCTCGGCCTCGTCCTCGGCGCCGAGCGCCGACCGGGCGGCTTCGACGTCGATCTCCTCGGCGAGCTCGGCCGTTTCGGCGAGGATGCTGACCCGCTCGGCGGTCACGGACAGGAAACCACCGTGGACCGCGGCGCGGACGGTATCACCGTCCGTGGTCGTCACCTTGACGACGCCACCCTCGACGAGCTGACCGAGTACCGGTTCGTGGCCCGGCATCAAGCCGATCTCACCCTCGGTGGTCTGCGCGACCACGAACGTCGCCTGACCTGACCAGAGACGGCGCTCCACGGCGACAAGCTCGACGGTCATCTCAGCCACGTGGTTCTCCTTCGTTCCCGCGCCGACGAGCGCAGTCTAATAGGTTCGCGACCGGTTACGACAACGGCGGGGTGAGAGTCCATAAAGGACACCCGCCCCGCCGTCGTCCTGGAATCACTTGCCGGTGATTTCCTTGTACTTCTTCTCGAGGTCCTCGAGGCCACCGATCCCCAGGAACGCCTGCTCCGGGTAGTGGTCGAACTCACCCTTGCTGATCTTGTCGAACGCCTCGACGGTCTCCGCGCGCGGCACGGTCGAGCCCGGCTGGCCGGTGAACTGCTCGGCGACGAGCATGTTCTGCGACAGGAACCGCTCGATCCGGCGGGCCCGCTGCACGGTCAGCTTGTCCTCTTCGGACAACTCGTCCATACCGAGGATCGCGATGATGTCCTGCAGCTCCTTGTACTTCTGCAGGATCCGGATGACCTCGGAGGCCACCCGGTAGTGGTCCTCACCGACGATCGCCGGGTCGAGGATCGTCGACGTGGAGGCCAGCGGGTCCACCGCCGGGAAGATGCCCTTCTGGAACACCGACCGGGACAGCTCGGTGGTCGCGTCCAGGTGGGCGAACGTGGTGGCCGGGGCCGGGTCGGTGTAGTCGTCCGCCGGCACGTAGATCGCCTGCATCGAGGTGATCGAACGGCCCTTGGTCGAGGTGATCCGCTCCTGCAGCTCACCCATCTCGTCGGCCAGCGTCGGCTGGTAACCCACGGCCGAGGGCATGCGGCCCAGCAGGGTCGACACCTCGGAACCGGCCTGGGTGAACCGGAAGATGTTGTCGATGAACAGCAGCACGTCCTGGTTCTGCACGTCGCGGAAGTACTCCGCCATGGTCAGCGCGGACAGCGCGACCCGCATACGCGTGCCGGGCGGCTCGTCCATCTGGCCGAAGACGAGCGCGGTGTCGTTGATGACGCCGTCCTCGCTCATCTCCAGGAACAGGTCGGTGCCCTCACGGGTGCGCTCACCGACACCGGCGAACACCGAGGTCCCGCCGAAGTTCCGGGCGACACGGGTGATCATTTCCTTGATCAGAACCGTCTTGCCCACGCCGGCACCACCGAACAGGCCGATCTTGCCACCCTGGACATAGGGGGTGAGCAGGTCGATGACCTTGAGCCCGGTGTCCAGCATCTGGGTGCGACCCTCGAGCTGGTCGAACGCCGGCGGCTTGCGGTGGATGCTCCAGCGCTCCAGGTCCGCGCCGTAGCCCGGCTCGTCGAGGCAGTCGCCCAGTGCGTTGTAGACGTGCCCCTTGACCGCGTCGCCGACCGGGACGGAGATCGGGCCGCCGGTGTCGGTGACCTCGGCACCCCGGACGAGACCGTCCTGCGGGGCCAGCGAGATCGTGCGGACCAGGTTGTCGCCGAGGTGCTGGGCGACCTCGAGCGTCACGGTCTTGCGCAGCTCCGCGAACTCGATCTCGACCTTCAACGCGTTGAAGAGGTCCGGCACCGCGCCGCGCGGGAACTCGACGTCGACGACGGGGCCGGCGACCGAGACGATCCGCCCCTTGGTGCGGGTTTCAGTGGTGGTCATCTACTCATCACTTCCTACAGCGGCGAGCGCATCGGCCCCACCGACGATTTCGCTGATCTCCTGCGTGATCTGGGCCTGCCGGGCCTGGTTGGCCAGCCGGGTGTAGGTGTTCACCAGGTCGTTGGCGTTGTCCGACGCCGACTTCATCGCGGTGCGGCGGGCAGCCAGCTCGGAAGCGGCCGACTCCAGCAGGGCCGAAAAGATCCGCGTGTTGATGTACTTCGGCAGCAGCGCCGACAGCAGCCGGTCCGCGCTGGGCTCGAACTCGTACGCCGGGAGGATCTCGTCCCCGGCGGGCTCCTGACCCGCCTCGGTGTACTCGACCTCGAGCGGCGCCATCCGCTTTGCCACCGGGGTCTGGGTCAGCATCGACTTGAACTCGGTGTACACGATGTGCACTTCGTCCACGCCGAGGATTCCCTCCGCGGCCGGCCCGTTCGCGTCGTCGCCGACGCCGGCGAGGAACGCCTTGGTCAGCGTGTTGCCCGCGGTGGCGGCGTTCTCGTAGTGCGGCTGGTCGGAGAAGCCGGTCCAGCTGTCGACGACCTCGCGGTTACGGAACCGGTAGTAGTTCAGGCCCTTGCCGCCGATGACGTAGACCAGCGGCTCCTTGCCCTCGGACCGCAGCAGCGAGAGCAGCTCCTCGGTCGCCCGCAGCACGTTGGTGTTGTAACCACCGCACAGGCCCTTGTCACTGGTCACCACCAGCACGGCCGCCCGCTTAGGGTCCGGCCGCTCGACGAGGAACGGGTCGTCGAGGCTCGCGGCCCCGCCCGCCAGCGCGGAGAGCACCTTGGTGATCTCCGTGGCGTACGGGCGCGACGCCTCGACCCGCGCCTGCGCGCGTCCGATGCGCGAGGTCGCGATCAGTTCCATCGCCTTGGTGATCTTGCCGATCGATTTCGTCGCCCGGATCTTTGCCCGGAGCTCGCGAAGTTGCGCCATCAGCTATCCGGTCACTTCGTCGGGGCGGGCTTGTTGACCTTGACGGTCTCCTGACCCACCTTGTCGGCGTCCATCGCCTCGGCCTCGGCCTCGTTCACGAGCTGCTCACCGGAGGCGGTGGTGAAGCCCTTCTTGAACTCGGTGGAGGCAGCGGTGACGCGCTCGGCGAGCTCGTCGGTCCACTTACCCTTGTCGCGGATCTCGGCGAGGATGTCGTCGTGCTTGTGGCGGATGTTCTCGAGCAGCTCGGTGTTGAAGCGAGCCACGTCCTCCACCGGCACGTCGTCGAACTGGCCCTTGGTACCGAGGTACACGGTGAGGACCTGCTGTTCGACCGGGACCGGCGAGTACTGCGGCTGCTTGAGCACCTCGTACAGGCGGGCACCACGGTCCAGCTGGGCGCGCGAGGTCGGGTCCAGGTCGGATGCGAAGGCGGCGAACGCCTGCAGCTCCTGGTACTGAGACAGGTCGATCCGCAGCGAACCGGACACCGTCTTCATCGCCTTGATCTGGGCGTCACCACCGACCCGGGAGACCGAGGTGGTGACGTCGACCGCGGGGCGCTGACCCGAGTTGAACAGGTCGGACTGGAAGAAGCACTGCCCGTCGGTGATCGAAATGACGTTCGTCGGGATGTAGGCCGAGATGTCGTTGGCCTTCGTCTCGATGATCGGCAGGCCGGTCAGCGAACCGCCACCCAGGTCATCCGACAGCTTCGCGCACCGCTCGAGCAGCCGCGAGTGCAAGTAGAAGACGTCGCCGGGGAACGCCTCGCGGCCCGGCGGACGACGGAGCAGAAGCGAGATGGCGCGGTAGGCGTCGGCCTGCTTCGACAGGTCGTCGAACACGATCAGGACGTGCTTGCCCTGGTACATCCAGTGCTGGCCCAGCGCCGAACCGGTGTAGGGCGCCAGCCACTTGAAGCCGGCGGAGTCCGAGGCCGGGGCCGCGACGATGGTGGTGTACTCCAGCGCGCCCGCGTCCTCCAGGGACTTGCGGACACCGGCGATGGTGGAGCCCTTCTGGCCGACCGCGACGTAGATGCAGCGGACCTGCTTGCTCGGGTCACCGGTCGCCCAGTTGGCCTTCTGGTTGATGATCGTATCGACGCAGACCGCGGTCTTGCCGGTCTTGCGGTCGCCGATGATCAGCTGGCGCTGGCCGCGGCCGATCGGGGTCATCGCGTCGATCGCGGTAATGCCCGTCTGGAGCGGCTCGGAAACCGGCTGGCGCTGCACGACCGAGGCGGCCTGCAGTTCGAGCGCGCGGCGCCCCTCGGCCGGGATGTCGCCGAGGCCGTCGATCGGCTTGCCCAGCGGGTCGATGACACGCCCCAGGAAACCCTCGCCGACCGGGATCGAGAGGATCTGGCCGGTGCGCTTGACCTCCTGACCCTCCTCGATCGACTCGTAGTTACCGAGGATGACGACACCGATCTGGCGCGGCTCCAGGTTCTGGGCCACGCCGAGGATGCCGCCGGGGAACTCCAGCAGCTCGTTGGCCATGGTCGAGGGCAGACCCTCGACGTGGGCCACGCCGTCGCCGGTGTCCACGACGACGCCGACCTCTTCCCGGTTGACTTCCGGTGAGTAACTCGAGACGTAGTTCTCGATCGCGCTACGGATCTCGTCCGAGGAGATCGTCAGCTCCGCCATGTCGTTCCCGCTCTCTCGTTCCTGCAGGTGTGCAAAGTCTTGTGTGGTGTCAGGCCAGCTGCCGGCGCAGCTCGGCGATCCGGCCGGCGGTGCTGCCGTCGATGACCTCGTCGCCCACCCGGACGACGAGCCCGCCGCCCAGCCGGTGGTCGACCTCGACGTGCAGCCCGATCGGCCGCCCGTAGATCCGGTGCAGCTGCTCGGCCAGCCGCTCCCGCTGCTCCGCGGACAGCTCGCTCGCGCTCGTGACATACGCGACCGAGCGCTCGCGGCGCTGCGCGGCCAGCCTGACCAGCTGGTCCAGGTTGAACCCGACGCCGCGGCCCGCCGACCGGCCGACGACCTGCTCCACCAGGGCAAGGGTGACGTCGTCCACCTTGCTCTGCAGCAGCTCGCGTACCAGCCTGCGCTTCGCCTCACCGGGTGCCGTCTGGTCGGACAGCGTCTGCTCCAGTTCCGGGTTACTCACCACGATACGGGCGATCCGGAAGAGCTGGTCCTCGACGGCGTCCAGCTGCCCGGCCTTCTCCGCGCTGGTCAGCAGCGCGTTGCGGCCGAGCGACTCGACCCCGTCCACCAGTTCCCGTGGGCTGGACCAGCGCGCCGCGACCACGGCGTCGAGCACGCGCAGGGCCTGCTCGGACACCTTTCCGGTCAGCAGCGTGCGGACCAGCCGCGTGCGAGCCCCCGGGTCGGAGGAGGCGTCGGCGACCGCGCGGCGCAGCCCGATCTCCTTGCCGAGGAGGTCGACCACGGCCAAGAGCTCGCTGCCGAGCGCGGCCGGGTCGGCGCCGGCCTCGCCGGTGACCTCGGCAAGCCGGGTCTCGGCGGAGGCGAGCGCTTCACGGCTCGCGGCGTGCAACGTCAGCGTCAGTGTCGTCATCAGCGCTACTTCCGGGCCCCGTTGCCGGCGCTGCTACCGAGTTCGGCGAGGAACCGGTCGACCGTGCCACGGCGACGGACCTCGTCCTCGAGGTGCTCCCCGACGATCCGGCTCGCCAGCTCGATCGAGTTGCGGCCCAGTTCGTTGCGCAGCTCCGTGACGATCTGCGCCTTCTGGGCCTGCAGCGCGGCGTGCCCTTGCGCGATGATCCGGGCAGCCTCGTCCTGGGCCTCGGCCCGTAGCTCCTCCTTGATCCGCTCCGCCTCGAGGCGAGCGTCGTCGCGGATCTTGGCGGCCTCGGAGTAGGCGTCCTTGAGCTGCGCCTGGTACTTCACGAGCGCCTCTTCGGCTTCGGCCTGCGCCTTCTCTGCCTTGGCGATGCCACCCTCGATGGCCGCCGTGCGCTCCTCGTACATCTTCTCGAAGCGGGGCACGGCGTACTTCTTGAGCAGCCAGAACAAGATCAGGAAGGCGACCAGGCCGAGGATGATCTCGCTGACGTGGGGCAGCACCGGGTTCGGCGCCGCTTCCTGGGCCAGCACGATCTGGGTTTTCACCACAACGACTCCTTCAGCGGTGAGCGGTTAACTCAGGCGGCGGAGGCGATGAAGTAGACGACCAGACCGATCAGGGCGAGCACCTCGGTAAGCACGAAGGTGGTCCAGGCGATACCCATGAGCTTGCCCTGGGCCTCCGGCTGACGGGCGGTGCCGTTGATGACGGCGGCCCAGATCAGACCCACACCGATGCCCGGGCCGATCGCGCCCAGACCGTAGCCGATGGCGGCGAGACCCGGGTTGAGGTTGACGGCGGTCTCGGCGGCCTGGGCAAGAACGATGTTGCTCACTTGCGTTTCCCTTTCAGTCGGTCCGCTACCACGCGGATCGGGGGCTTTGGTTCGGTTTCTTCTAGTGGTCTTCGGCGAGCGCCGCACCGATGTAGTTCGCCGACAGCACGGCGAACACATAGGCCTGGATCACCTGGATCAGCGCTTCCACGAAGGTCATCAGGATCGCGAATAGCCACGAGACCACCGAGATCGGCTTGAACACGCCTCCGGCGTGGAGAAGCAGGAACTCACCCGCGACGGTGAAGACCAGGAGGATCAGGTGGCCGGCGAACATCGCGGCGAACACCCGGACCGCCAGCGTGAGCGGGTTGAGAACGAACTTCTGCAGGAACTCGATCGGCGTCAGCAGAATGTAGATCGGCCCCGGCGCGCCTGGGGGGACGGTCGCGTGCTTGAGGTAGCCGACGAAACCGTGCCGCTTGAACCCGACGTAGTGGTAGACCGGATATACGACGAACAGCGACAGCGCGAGCGGGAAGCCGATGTGCGCAAAGGTGGGGAACTGGAAGATCGGGATGATCCCGAACAAGTTGTTGACCAGCACGAAGCTGAACAGCGCGAGCACCAGCGGGACGAACGGTTTGAAGTCCTTCGACCCGATCTGCTCGCGGGCGATGCCGTTGCGCGCGAAGTCGTAGACGTATTCGGCGGCGAACTGTCCCTTGCCCGGAACCACCTTCAGCTTGCGCGAGGCCAGCAGGAAGAAGGCCGCGATGATGATCAACGACAGCACGATGAGGATCATCGGCTTGGTCACGCCGAGGAAGATCGGCGGCAGCTCGAAGTCTCCGGCACCCGGGGGCGTGAACGTGTCGCCCTCGGCCAATACCAGCGCGCCCAACTGGGCTCCTTCCGGTTCTCCCGGCCGGCGTTCACTCCGCCGGGGGAATCGTCACGATCTGGACTTAACGTACCCGATACGTTTCGGGTAGTTGGAGGCGGATCCCCTCAGTGAACAGCGGGTGTACATTCAGCCACTCGAGGGTTTCGGTCCGACGATCTCCGACGGCAGAATCAGCCAACCCGGCTCAGGGGCCATCCGTCGCGATCGCCACGTTGCCGGTCGGGGTTCCGCATCGGGAGCGCGGCCCTGGGGGCCCACCTCCACACTTGCGGACGATACCAGCCGGAGGAGCGACACCGTACGGGCGTACTCCTTAACGCACGCCGGCGCGCGGCCTGAGCCCGAAAAACCGCGCTTGACCTGCGGATTCAGCTGGGGATGATCGTCGGGATCTTGGTCTTGCGGAAGGCGAGGAACTCCGCGCCGGCCCACACCAGGATGACCGCGAGCGTGGTGAACGCCAGCGCGTAGCGGTTGAACGCGTCCACGCCCTTGAGCCCCGTCATCACTCCGAACAGGACGAGCACCTTGAGGATGTAGCCGCCGACCGCCACCGCCATCACCATGAACGGGTCCAGCGCCGCGGACTTGCGCATCATGAACAGCGTGACCAGCGAGGACGCGAACGCGATGGCGCCGCCGACGAGGGAGCCGAGCAGGCCGGGGACCCCGGCGAGGACCGTCGAGACGACCACGCCGATGACGACCGTCGCCACCGCCGGCCAGAGCGCGAAGCGCAACATCGCGTCGGCCAGCTTGAGCACCGACTGCGCGTGCGGGTTGTCGGTCTTGTCGGTCATGACACTCCCTGGTTCCGCGACTTCAGACGCGGAATGACGGACACGATCGCGGCGAGGACGAGGCCCGCGCCGACAATCCAGAGTACCGCCGTGGTGTCGAACAGCGTCATCGAGACCGCACCGAACCCGAGCAGCCCCGCCCACAGGTAGATCAGCAGCACCGCGCGGCGCTGCGAGTGGCCGATCTCCAGCAGACGGTGGTGCAGATGCATCTTGTCCGCCGCGAAGGGGCTCTCACCGCGCCGGGTGCGCCGGATGACCGCCATCAGCAGGTCGAGCACCGGCAGGAACAGGACCGCGACGACGACCAGGAGCGGCGACAGCAGCGCCAGCGCGTCCGAGCCGCTGAACCGGGTGTAGTTGATCTTCCCGGAGGCGGAGGTGGTGGCGCCGGCCAGCATCAGGCCGATCATCATCGAGCCGGAGTCGCCCATGAAGATCTTCGCCGGCTGGAAGTTGTGCGGCAGGAAGCCCAGGCACGCACCGGCCAGCGTGGCGGCGATGAGCGCGGGTGGGTAGACCCCGACGTCGCCACCCTGCGAGTTGAGCAGGCCGAGTGAGAACGCGCAGGTCGCCGCCGCCGCGATGAACCCCAGCCCGGCGGCCAGCCCGTCCAGTCCGTCGACGAAGTTCAGGGCGTTGACCAGCAGAACCACGAGCAGGACCATCAGCAGCCCGCCCTGGTTGTTGTCCAGGGTGACGACCGAGCCGAGCGCGTCGCCGTTGCCACCCCACGGCACCCAGAAGACGTTCCACTGGACGCCGAAGATGACCAGGATGCCGGCGCACATGACCTGACCGGCGAGCTTGGTCCAGGCGTCGATCTCGAAGCGGTCGTCGAGCGCGCCGATCAGGACGATCACGCCGCCGCCGATCAGGACGCCGACCGGGTCGAGGGAGAAGTCGAACGCGCGGCGCAGCACGGGCAACTGGTGGGCCATCGCCATGCCGCCGAGCACGCCCAGGTACATGCCCACGCCGCCCATCCGCGGGATCGGGATGACGTGCACGTCGCGGGCGCGCGGGTTGGCGATCGCGCCGAGGCGGATCGCCAGTCGCCGGATGACGCCGGTGAGCAGGAACGTCAGGGTCGCGGCGATGAGGCCGACGAGGATGTACTCCCGGATCGGCAGGCCGGCGGTGGTTACGGGGGTCATCAGGACGGGGTCTTCACCGGCGCGCCGAGGACCTCCGAGACCGCCTCGGCGCTGACCGCACCGGCGCGCAGCAGCACGGGCTCGTCGCCGGTCAGGTCGACGATGGACGAGGGCACCGGCTCACCGCTGGGCCCACCGTCGAGGTAGACCGAGACCGACTCGCCCAGCTGGTCCTGCGCCTCCTGCGCGTTGGACGCCGGGGGCTGCCCGGAGACGTTGGCACTCGAGACGGCCATCGGACCGACATCGCGCAGCAGCTCGAGCGCGACCGGGTGCAGCGGCATCCGCAGCATGACCGTGCCGCGCGTGGTGCCCAGATCCCACTGCAGGCTGGGCGCGTGCGGGAGCACAATGGACAGATCGCCGGGCCAGAACGCCTCGATCAGGGCCCGAGCCTGTGGCGGCACACCCAGCACCAGTCCGTCTATTGTGGACCAGGAGCCGACCAGAACACCAACGGGCATGTCCGGGCCGCGGTTCTTCGCCCGCAGGAGTGCGCGCACGGCGGCCGAGTCGAAGGCGTCCGCCCCGATGCCGTAGACCGTGTCCGTGGGCAGCACGACCAGCCGCCCCGAACGCACCGCGCTCGCCGCCGCGGCCAGCCCTTCGGCCCGCGATTCCGGACGGCTGCAGTCGTACACCGCGCTCATGGGGTGAAGACTATTCCGACGCGTGTAACGGCTCGGTTGCGGGTGGCGGTGAGGCCGCGAGTCCCAACTCCCAGGCGCGAATTCTGCGCTCCGGGGCGCGAGTTCTGCGCTCCCGGTGGCAGCCCAGGCCGAGACCGGCACCCTCAGGCGCGCAGGGCCGTCACGAAACGCGGGCGCCCGGCGAGGTCGCGGTGGTCCTGAACGTCGGTGAGCACCTTGCGCGACGCGACGAGCGCCGGGGCGGCCGAGCCGTGTGTGTCGTCGTGCTCGATGGCCACCCCTCCCCCGTGCTTGAGCAGCCGGCAGGCGGTCGCGACGGCCTGCCGGACCACGGCGAGACCGCCGTCCGGCGCGAAAACGGCCTGGGGCGGATCGAAGTCGACCACCTCGGGCGGCAGGTCGCCGCCCGGCGGGACGTAGGGCGGGTTGCACACCACCAAATCGACCAGCCCGTCCAGCTCGGCGAAGATCGTGCCGTCCCCGACGTCGCCGGAGTACAGGCGGATCGGCGTGTCACCCTCCGCGGCCTGCTTCTCCGCGTTGTGCCGGGCCCAGGCAAGCGCGTTCGGGTCGACGTCGACGGCGTAGACCACCGCGTCCGGACGCTCGTGCGCGATCGCCAGCGCCAGCGCCCCGGAACCGGTGCACAGGTCGACCACCACCGGGTACTCGCGGCCGTGGATGACCTGCAGCCCCCAGTCGACCAGCAGCTCGGTCTCCGGACGCGGGGTGAAGACGCCCGGGCCGACGTCGAGGGTGATCCCGGCGAACCCGGCCCACCCGGTCAAGTGCTGCAGCGGCACCCGCTTCGCCCGCTGGGCGACCAGCTTGCCGATCGCCTCGATCACCGGCGGGTCGACGAGCGGCACGAGCGGCAGCCGGCCGCGCTCGACGCCCAGCACGTGCGCGGCGATCAACTCGGCGTCCACGCGCGGGGACGCCACCCCCGCCTCCTCCAGGATGCGCATCGCCTCGAGGATCGCCAGTCGCAACGGTTGCCGCTTCACGGACCCAACTTTTCCACAGCGATCACCCACGTGCGGGGACGTGTGCGGCACATTGTCGTAAAAGTGCCGCAGTCTCGGTGGTGCGTGAGGCGGCACATTGTCGAAAATGTGCGACTCACTGCCCCGCGGCGGCGAGGCGCTCTTCGCGGTCGGCGGTGGCCAGGGCGTCCAGCACGGCATCCAGGTCACCGTCCAGGACCTGGTCCAGGTTGTACGCCTTGTAGTTCACCCGGTGGTCCGAAATGCGGTTCTCCGGGAAGTTGTAGGTTCGCACCCGCTCCGAGCGGTCGACCGTGCGGACCTGCGACTTCCGCGCGTCGGCGGCCTTCGCCGCGGCTTCTTCCTCCGCCAGGGCCTGCAGGCGGGCCTGCAGCACCTGGATGGCCCGCGCCCGGTTCTGGATCTGCGATTTCTCGTTCTGACAGGACACGACGATCCCGGTCGGCAGGTGCGTCACCCGCACCGCCGAGTCCGTCGTGTTCACGCTCTGACCACCGGGGCCGGACGACCGGAAGACGTCGATGCGCAGGTCGTTGGGGTCGATCTCGACCTCGACCTCTTCGGGCTCCGGGTAGATCAGGACACCGGCGGCCGAGGTGTGGATCCGGCCCTGCGACTCGGTCGCGGGCACCCGCTGCACCCGGTGCACGCCGCCCTCGAACTTCAGCCGCGCCCACACCCCGTCGGCGTCGGTGCTCTTCCCCTTCACCGCGACCGTGACGTCCTTGTAGCCGCCCAGGTCGGAGTGGACCGCGTCGAGCACCTCGGCCTTCCAGCCGTGCCGCTCCGCGTAGCGCAGGTACATCCGCAGCAGGTCGCCGGCGAACAGGGCCGACTCCTCGCCGCCCTCACCGGACTTGATCTCCATCAGGACATCCGAGGCGTCATACGGGTCACGCGGCAGCAGCAGCTCGGTGAGCCGCGCCTCCAGCTGCGGGATGCGCTCGGCGATCTCCTCGGCCTCCGCCGCGAACGCCGCGTCCTCGCCGGCCAGCTCCCGGGCCGTTCCGAGGTCGGCACGCGAAGTGTCGAGCTCGTTGATCACCTTGACGATCGGGCTCAGCTCCGCGTACCGGCGGCCCAGCTTGCGCGCGCGCCCCTGGTCGGCGTGCACGGCCGGATCCGCCAGCTGCTTCTCCAGGTCGGCGTGCTCGTCGAGCAGCCCGTGCAGGGAAGACGAATCCACGACCGCCCCTTCCTCTCGTTGCCTGAACACAAAAGCGGCGCCCACCCCCTTGTTCGGGAGCGGGCGCCGTCGGTGAAGCTACTTGGCGTCGGCCTTCTTCTGGCGCTTGCCGTAGCGCGCCTCGAAGCGCGCCACCCGGCCACCGGTGTCCATGATCTTCTGCTTGCCGGTGTAGAAGGGGTGGCAGTTCGAGCAGATTTCGACCGTGATGGCACCGGAAGTGTTGGTGCTGCGGGTCGTGAACGTGTTGCCGCAACCACAGGTGACCGTGGTGGGCACGTACTCGGGGTGGATACCGCTCTTCATGGAGTCCTCTCATCGTGGCCGCCGGGTCCCCGCTGGCGGGGTGAACCGGAGCCGGACGTTAGCGGATTGATTCTGCCAGACGCGCTGACGTGCAGGTCAACGCCCCCCGGCCGGCGCATATTCCGGTCGGCCCGGCGCCGGCCGGAACACGAGAACGGCCACCCTCCGCGGAGGGTGGCCGTTCGCCGTGACGGTGCTCAGTCGTCGTCGGACGCCAGCGCCGTCTTCGAAACCTGCATCAGGAACTCGATGTTCGTCTTGGTCTTGCGCAGGCGGGACAGCAGCAGGTCGATGGCCTGCTGGGAGTCCAGCGCGTGCAGGACCCGGTGCAGCTTGTGCGTGACGGCCAGCTCGTCCGGCGAGAGCAGCAGCTCCTCCTTGCGGGTGCCGGACGGGTTGACGTCCACCGCCGGGAAGACGCGCCGCTCGGCGATCTTGCGGTCGAGCTTGAGCTCGGCGTTGCCGGTGCCCTTGAACTCTTCGAAGATCACCGTGTCACCGGTGGACCCGGTCTCGACCATCGCGGTGGCGAAGATCGTCAGCGAGCCGCCGTTCTCGATGTTGCGCGCCGCGCCGAGGAAACGCTTCGGCGGGAACAGCGCGGTCGAGTCGACACCACCGGACAGGATCCGGCCGGACGCCGGGGCCGCCAGGTTGTAGGCGCGGCCGAGGCGGGTGATCGAGTCGAGCAGGACCACCACGTCCATGCCCATCTCCACCAGGCGCTTGGCCCGCTCGATGGACAGCTCGGCGACCGAGGTGTGGTCCGACGGCGGGCGGTCGAAGGTGGAGGCGATGACCTCACCCTTCACCGACCGCTGCATGTCGGTGACCTCTTCCGGACGCTCGTCGACCAGGACGACCATCAGGTGGCACTCGGGGTTGTTCGTGGTGATCGCGTTCGCGATGTCCTGCATGATCGTTGTCTTGCCCGCCTTCGGCGGCGACACGATCAGGGCGCGCTGCCCCTTGCCGACCGGCATGACCAGGTCGATCACGCGGGTGGTCAGCTTGTGCGACTCGGTCTCCAGGCGCAGCCGCTCGTTGGGGTAGAGCGGGGTCAGCTTGGTGAACTCGGGGCGGCGCTTGGCCTCGTCCGACTCCAGGCCGTTGACGGTGTCGACGCGCACCAGCGGGTTGAACTTCTGGCGCTGCTGCTCGCCCTCGCGCGGCTGCTTGACCACACCGGTGATCGCGTCACCGCGGCGCAGGCCGTGCTTGCGGACCAGGGACAGCGACACGTACACGTCGTTCGGCCCCGGCAGGTAGCCCGAGGTGCGGACGAACGCGTAGTTGTCGAGGACGTCGAGGATGCCGGCGACCGGCAGCAGGACGTCGTCCTCGCGGATCTCGGTGTCGGTACCGCCCTCAGCGCGGTTGCCACCGCGACGGCGGCGGTCCCGGAACCGGCGGCCGCGACGGCCGCCCTCGTCGTCGTCGGGACCACCGGAGTTCTGGCCGCCCTGGTTCTGCTTGGGCTGGGCGCCACCGGAGTTCTGGTCGCGCTGCGACTGGTTGTTCTGCTTGCGCTGGTCACCGCCGCCCTGCTGGGCCTGGTCGCCACCGCGGTTGTCCGGGCTGCCCGCCGGGCGGTTCGAACCGCGACGACGGCGCGCACCGCCTTCGCGCCGCGGACCGTCCTCACCCTGCTGCGGCGCCTCGGCGCCGTTCACAGGCTTGTCTGCCTGCGCCGGCTTCTCGGCCACCGGGGCGGGCTTCTCGGCCTGCTGGCGGGCCGGCTTCTCGGCGGACCTGACCGGCGCCGGGGACTCCACCTTCGCGGCGATGCCGTCGAGGGGGAGCGTGTCGTCGCCGGAGCGCTTGCGCGGCGCCTTGCCCTGGCGCTCGCGGATCGCGGCGATCAGGTCGCCCTTGCGCATCCCCTTGGTGTCGCCGATGCCCAGCTGGGTGGCGAGTTCCCGCAGATCGGCGATCACCATGCCGGACAGGCCGCCACTGCGGCGCTTCGGCGCGGCCGTGCCGTTCTGGTCCCCTGGCTCAGCGTTCGACGCGGCGGCCGCCACGTCGCCGCTCAAAAGATCGGTGTTGCTCACACATGTCCTTCCTGACCGATCCACGCCTCCAGGTGGATCAGCGGACTACCGCCCGCGTCCGATCGCGGAACGGCTTGCTCCTGCCCGGTGTGGCTTCCCCGGCCGGGACGCACAGGTCACAGCGGCGGAGCCGCCACCCGGGGTTCTCGCGTGTTCCAGGTGGAACGCGCCGAATTCGTGTCACCGTGGCTACCGGGAACCCGGTTAGGTCGATCCCTGCACCAGCTATGCGGAATCATCGACTCAACAAGAGAATGCGATCCGGGATGGATCCCCCGGGACCGACACCGGGTGCGGAGTGCGCGCGGTGATCGAACGCCCCCGAGGGTAGACCGACCGGGCACGAGGTGCAACAACCACCCCCCGGCGTGCCGTGAATCTCCGCACGGAATCTACCGGCCCGTGACCTGAACGCCGGTCTGGTCGACCGGCAGCTCGACGACTACAAACCCGTCAACGTCGACCGATGCCGGGATTATTCCGTCGATCGTCAGTGCCAGCACGGTCGGACCGGCACCGGACACCGCCGCGGCGATCCCGGCCGCGCGCAGGTCGCGCACCAGGCGCCCGGTGGCCGGGTAGGCGGGGGCGCGGTAGTGCTGGTGCAGGCGGTCCTCGGTGGCCGGCAGCAGCAGTGACGGATCGCTGGTCAGGGCGTGGACCGCCAGTGCCGCGCGGCCGGCGGAGAACGCGGCGTCGGCGTGCGGCACCTCGACCGGCAGGAGCCCACGGGTCGCCGCGGTCGACGACTTGATTGCCGGCACCGCGACGACCGGCCGGATCGACGGGTGCGGGGTCAGCCGTTCCGCGTGAAAGCGGCCGTTGTCACACCAGGCCAGGACGAAACCGCCCAGAAGGCTCGCGGCCGCGTTGTCGGCGTGCCCCTCGAACTCGGCCGCCAGTTGCACGGCGGCGCCGTCGAGCGGCCGGCCCGCCAGTGCGTACCCGGCGGCGATCCCGGACACCACCGCCGCGGCTGAGGAACCCAGGCCGCGCGCGTGCGGGATCTTGTTGAAGCACCGCAGGTGCAGGCCCGGCGCCGGGACGCCGAGGTGCTCACACGCGCGCCGCAGCGCGCGCACCACCAGGTGGGTCTCATCGGTGGGCACGTCGTCGACCCCCCCGGCCCCCGCGTCGAACACCTCGACCTTGAGACCGGCGTCGGTGACCCCTACCTCGACGACGTCGTGCAGCGCGAGCGCCAGCCCGAGCGCGTCGAAGCCCGGGCCGAGGTTCGCACTCGACGCCGGAACGGTCACCTTCAGAGTGGTCACCGCAGGTCCAGCGCGGCGGCGACGGCACGCGGGTCGACCGCGAGTGGTTCGACCTCGACGTTGCCCTCCAGCGCGGTGGCCGGGTCCTTGAGGCCATGGCCGGTGACGGTGCACACCACCGTCGAGCCCTTCGGGATGCGGCCGTCGGCGGCGGTGGCGAGCAGGCCCGCGACGCTCGTCGCCGAAGCCGGCTCCACGAACACGCCCTCCTTGCTCGCCAGCAGCCGGTACGCGGCGAGGATCTTCTCGTCGGTCACCGCCTCGAACAGGCCACCGGAGGCGTTCTTCGCCTTGACCGCACCCTCCCAGGACGCCGGGCTGCCGACGCGGATCGCGGTCGCGATCGTCTCCGGTTCGGCCACCGGCTCGCCCTTGACCAGCGGCGCCGCGCCCGCCGCCTGGAAGCCGAACATGCGCGGTGTGGACTTCACCACACCGTCCGCGGCGTACTCGGAGTACCCGGCCCAGTAGGCGGTGATGTTGCCGGCGTTGCCCACCGGCAGGCAGTGGATGTCCGGCGCCTCGCCGAGGACGTCGCAGATCTCCCAGGCGGCGGTCTTCTGGCCGATCAACCGCACCGGATTGACCGAGTTGACCAGCGTGACCGGGTGGTCGATCGCGGTCTTGCGGGCCAGTTCGAGGCAGTCGTCGAAGTTGCCGTCGATCTGCAGGATGCGGGCGCCGTGCAGGATGGCCTGCGCCAGCTTGCCCATCGCGATCTTGCCCTGCGGGATGAGGACCGCGCAGGTGAGCCCGGCGCGCGCGGCGTAGGCCGCGGCCGAGGCCGAGGTGTTCCCGGTCGAGGCGCAGATGACCGCCTGCAGACCGCTGGCGAGCGCGTGCGTGATGGCGACCGTCATGCCGCGGTCCTTGAAGGATCCCGTCGGGTTGGCGCCTTCGACCTTGAGGTAGACCGTCGAGCCGGTCAGCTCCGACAGCTGCGGCGCGGGCATCAGGGGGGTGTTGCCCTCGCCGAGGGTGATCACCTTCGCCCCGGCCGGAACCGGTACCCGGTCGGCGTACGCCTCGATGATCCCGGGCCAGCCGGCCTTCGCAGTCATGAATCCTCGCCTTCCACCCGCATCACGCTGACCACCTCGTTGACGACGTCCATTTTCCCGATCGCCTCGACCGTGGCCTCGAGTGCCGCGTCCGGTGCGAGGTGCGTCACGATGACGAGGCTCGCCGTGTCGTGCCGGTCCCGCTGCCGGACCGCGGCGATGCTCACCTCGTGCGCCGCGAAGACCTGCGCCACCTGGGCGAGCACACCCGGCTTGTCGGCGACGTCGAGGCTCACGTGGTAGCGCGTCGGGGTCTGGCCCATCGGCCGCACCGGCAGCGCGGCGTGCGCCGACTCGCGCGGACCGCGCCCGCCGATCACCCGGTTGCGGGCCACCGCGACCAGATCGCCGAGCACCGCGCTGGCCGTGGGTGCACCACCGGCGCCCTGGCCGTAGAACATCAGGTTCCCCGCCGCGTCGGCCTCGACGAACACCGCGTTGAACGCGCCGCCGACGTTCGCCAGCGGGTGGCTGCGCGGGATCATCACCGGGTGCACGCGCGCGGACACCGATTCGGTGCCGTCCTCGCCCTCGACGCGCTCGCAGATCGAGAGCAGCTTCACCGTGCGGCCCAGCGCCTTCGCCGCCGCGATGTCCGAAGCGGACACGGTGGAAATGCCCTCGCGGTGCACGTCGGACGCGGTGACGCGGGTGTGGAAGGCGAGCGAGGCGAGGATGGCCGCCTTCGACGCGGCGTCGTAGCCGTCCACGTCCGCCGTCGGGTCCGCCTCCGCGTAGCCGAGGCGGCTGGCCTCGTCGAGGGTTTCCGCGTAGCCGGCGCCGGTCGAGTCCATCGCGGACAGGATGAAGTTGGTGGTGCCGTTGACGATGCCCATCACCTTGGTGATGCGGTCACCGGCCAGCGACTCGCGCAGGGGGCGCAGCAACGGGATCGCCCCGGCCACCGCCGCCTCGAAGTAGAGGTCGGCACCGGTGGCATCGGCCGCCTCGAAGAGCTCCGCGGAATACTCGGCCAGCAGCGCCTTGTTCGCCGTGACGACCGACTTTCCCTTGCGCAGCGCGGTGAGCAGCCATTCGCGAACCGGGTCGATGCCGCCGATCAGCTCGACGACGACGTCCACATCGGACTCCACGAGCGCGGCGGCGTCGTTGGTCAGCAGGTGCGGCGGCAGCTCGGGGTGCTTGTCCGGGCGGCGCACGGCGATACCGGCCAGCTCGACCGGGGCGCCGGCGCGGGCGGCCAGTTCCTCGGCGTGCTCGGTGAGCAGCCGCGCGACCTCGGTACCCACCGTGCCGCAGCCGAGCAGCGCCACGCGCACCGTCTTGCCATCTACAGTGGACATTGCAGTCACGACACCTCCAGCTGCAGCATGTCGTCGATCGTCTCGCGGCGGAGCAGCGGACGCGCGCTGCCGTTGCGGACCGCCACGACCGCGGGGCGCGGCTGCCGGTTGTAGTTGCTGGCCATGGAGTAGCAGTAGGCGCCCGTCGCCGCGACGGCGAGCAGGTCGCCCGGCGCGAGGGTGTCGGGCAGCCAGCAGTCGCGCACGACGATGTCGCCGGACTCGCAGTGCTTGCCGACGACGCGGGACAGTGCCGCGCCGACCTGCTCGCTCGTCCCGTCGTCGCTCGCGCGCGACACCAGGCGGACGTCGTACACCGCGTCGTAGAGCGGCGTGCGGATGTTGTCGCTCATCCCGCCGTCGACGCTGACATAGCGGCGGGCCTCGTTGTCGCCCAGCGAAACGTCCTTGATGGTGCCCACCTCGTACAGCGTGACGGTGCCCGGGCCGGCGATGGCGCGCCCCGGCTCACCCGCGATGCGCGGCACCGGCAGCCCCGCGAACTCGCACTCCTTGCGCACGATCTCGCGGATCTGGGTGATCATCTGCGCCGGCGGTGGCGGGTTGTCCTTGTCCGTGTAGGCGATGCCGAAGCCGCCGCCGAGGTCCACCAGCGACAGCTGCTCCAGAAGCTGATCGCCGTGCTCCTTGACCAGATCGCCGATCAGCCCGATCACGCGGCGAGCCGCGACCTCGAACCCGTCGGCGTCGAAGATCTGCGACCCGATGTGGCTGTGCAGGCCGACCAGCCGCAGCGACGGCGCGTTGAGCACCCGGCGCACCGCCTCGGCGGCGTCGCCGGCGGCGAGCGAGAAGCCGAACTTCTGGTCCTCGTGCGCGGTCGCGATGAACTCGTGGGTGTGCGCCTCGACACCGACGGTGACGCGGATGAGCACCTTCTGCTCGACGTCGAGCCGGGCCGCGACGTCGGCCAGCCGCGCGATCTCGTAGTAGGAGTCGAGCACGATCGTGCCGACCCCGGCGCCGACCGCGGTCTCCAGCTCGGCGACCGACTTGTTGTTGCCGTGGAAGGTGATCCGCTCCGGCGGGAACCCGGCGCGCAGGGCGACGGCCAGCTCGCCGCCGCTCGCGACGTCCATGCTCAGGCCCTGCGCGTTGATCCAGCGGGCGACCTCGGTGCACAGGAACGCCTTGGCCGCGTAGTGCACCAGCGACGGGTCGTCGAACGCCTCGGCGTACTCGGCGCAGCGCGACTTGAAGTCCGCCTCGTCGACGACGAACAGCGGCGTGCCGTAGGTCTCGGCCAGCTGGCGCACGTCGACGCCGGCGATCCGCACGACGCCGTCCGGGGCCCGGTAGGTGTTGCGCGGCCAGACCTTCGGGTAGAGCCGGTCGAGCTCGTCGGAACTGGACGGGGGGAAACCGGAGGTGTCGGCGTGCGGGTAGACCTCCGCGTGCCGCGGGCCGGCGGGGTGAGCCATCAGCGATTACATCCGTTCCGGAGCGGAGACACCGAGCAGGGCGAGACCGTTGGCGAACACCTGGCGCGCCGCCTCGCACAGGGCGAGCCGGGCGAAGGTGAGCGGGCCGGCCTCCTCGTCACCCTGCGGCAGGACCCGGGCGACGTCGTAGAACTTGTGGTACGCGCTGGCGAGGCTTTCCAGGTAGCGCGCCACGCGGTGCGGCTCCCGCAGCTCGGCGGCGCGCTGCAGCACGGTGGGGAACTCGCCGATCGTGCGGATGAGGTCGCCCTCGCGGTCCAGCGTGAGCAGTCCCAGGTCGGCGGCCCCGTCCAGGTTGATGCCGAGTTCCGCGGCGTTGCGCTGCAGGGACGCGAGCCGGGCGTGCGCGTACTGCACGTAGTAGACCGGGTTCTCGTTGCTGTTCTTGCGCAGGAGGTCCAGGTCGACGTCCAAAGAGGAGTCGACGGAGTAGCGGGTCAGCTCGTAGCGCGCGGCGTCCACGCCCACGGCCTCGACGAGGTCCTCCATCGTGATGACCGTGCCGGCGCGCTTGCTCATCCGCACCGGCTTGCCGTCGCTGACGAGGTTGACCATCTGGCCGATCAGCACCTCGACCACATCCGGGTCGTGGCCCATCGCGGCAGCGGCCGCCTTGAGCCGGGCGATGTAGCCGTGGTGGTCCGCGCCGAGCATGTAGATGCACAGGTCGAAGCCGCGGCCGATCTTGTCCTGCAGGTAGGCGATGTCCCCGGCGATGTACGCGGGCGCGCCGTCGCTCTTGATGACCACCCGGTCCTTGTCGTCGCCGAACTCGGTGGACCGCAGCCACCAGGCCCCGTCGGCGTGGTACAGGCTGCCGTTCTCCTTCAGCCCCTCGACGGCCTTCTCGACCGCGCCACTGGCGTGCAGCGAGTCCTCGTGGAAGTAGACGTCGAAGTCGGTGCCGAACTCGTGCAGGCTCTTCTTGATCTCGGCGAACATGAGCTCGACCCCGACGCGGCGGAACGTCTCGTGCCGCTGCGCCTCGGGCAGCGACAGCGCGCTGGGCTCCTGGCGCAGGACCTCGGCCGCGATGTCGCTGATGTAGCCGCCGGCGTAGCCGTCCTCCGGCGCGGGCTCGCCCTTGGCGGCGGCGATCAGGGACCGGACGAACCGGTCGATCTGCGCGCCGGCGTCGTTGAAGTAGTACTCGCGGGTGACGTCGGCGCCCTGCGACCCGAGAATGCGGCCGAGCGCGTCCCCCACCGCGGCCCAGCGGGTGCCGCCCAGGTGGACCGGGCCGGTCGGGTTGGCCGACACGAACTCGAGGTTGATCTTGCGACCGGCCAGGGCGGTCCCGCGGCCGTAGGCGTCGCCGAGGGAGAGCACCTGGCGGATCTGCTCGCCCTGGGCGTCGGCCGCCAGCCGGAGGTTCACGAAACCGGGGCCGGCGATCTCGGCGGAGTCGATGCCGTCCGTGGCCGCGAGCGCGTCGGCCAGCTCCTGGGCGAAGTCGCGCGGAGCCAGGCCGGCCTTCTTCGCCACCTGCAGTGCCACGTTGGTGGCGTAGTCTCCGTGTTCCGGGTTGCGCGGGCGCTCGACGGTCACCACGGCGGGGAGCACGGCCGTGTCGGCGCCTCGGGCGGAAAGCACCTGCGCGGCGGACGTACGGACCAGGTCAGCTAGGGCCTCGGGAGTCACCAGCCGAGTGTAAGGGCCACGACCTCGGCCGTTGACAGGGACCGAACACGGGGTCCCTAAACTCTACCCGGGTATATCCACTCGACGAGCCACACAGAGGGACTCAGCAGCCATGGCCAGCGGCACGAAGAAGAAGGGCGCACCGAAGAAGGGCAGCGTGAAAGCTGCCCGCGGCTCGGTGGTGTCCAAGAAGGGTGTGCCCTGGGGCACGGTCATCTCGGTGGTCGCGGTGATCGCGCTCGCCGCCGTGGTGATCACCTACTACATGGTCCAGTCGGCACCCAGGCGCGCGCTCGCCAGCTGGGCGCCGACGGCGGACAACCCGGACCCGTCGCTGCAGATCCAGGGCATCGTCACTGCCCAGTACCAGGGCAGCGTGCACATCCTGCAGAACGAGCGTGTGGCGTACGACCACACGCCGCCCTTCGGCGGCCCGCACGACGGCTACTGGGCGGCCTGCAACGGCATCGTCTACCCGGTCGCGGTGCGCACCGAGAACATGGTGCACTCACTCGAGCACGGTGCGGTGTGGATCGCCTACAACCCCGACCAGGTGACCGGTGACGCGCTGAACACGCTCCGGACGAAGGTCGTGGGCAAGCCGTTCACGATGATGTCGCCGTACCCGGGCCTGGACTCGGCCGTCTCGTTGCAGTCGTGGGGGCACCAGCTCAAGGTCGGCTCGGCGACCGACGAGCGGATCGACGAGTTCGTCACCGCCCTGCGGAGCAACCAGAACACCCACCCGGAGGTCGGTGCCTCGTGCGACGCTCTTGGCCCCGGCGCCTTCGACCCGGACAACCCGCCGCCGTTCGACCCGGCCCCGCCGGGTCCGGACGCCAAGCCGATGAACTACCAGGGCTCGGACGGCGCCCGGCCCGAGGGCGGCGGCAGCGGGATGCCGAGCCCGGGCCCGACGTCCTGATCCTGATGGCGGACGAAGACGAGGCCACGGTGACGGAACGGCCGGGCCCCCGGCCGTTCGTCATCGGGGCAGCGGTGATCGTGGTCCTGCTCGTGGGCGTCGTCCTCGGGATGTTCCTGACCCAGCAGGCCACCCGGGACGACGCGCCGTCGGCCACACCCGGCGAGGGATCGGTGGAGGTCGGCTTCGCGCAGGACATGTCCGTGCACCACCTACAGGCCGTGACGATGGCGAGCTGGGAACGGGACCACACGACGGACCCGGAGCTCAAGCAGATGGCGTTCGACATCGAGAGCACGCAGCGCGAGCAGGTCGGACGCATGAAGGGCTGGCTCATGCTGTGGGGCCAGCCGGAGCAGGCGACCGGCGCGTACATGACGTGGATGACCCCCGACGCGGGGCACGAGCACATGGCGATGGCGCCGTCGACCGCGTCTACCGCGGGTACCGACGGTGCGGTGATGCCCGGCATGGCGACCAACTCGGAGCTGGCCAGGCTGCGGTCGCTGTCCGGGCAGCAGCTCGACGTGTACTTCCTGCAGCTGATGTTGCGGCACCACCAGGGCGGGACTGCGATGGCCCAGTACGCGCACGATCACACGTCCGTCTCGGCGGTCAAGGCGCTGACACAGAGCATGCTCGTGTCGCAGGGCGCGGAGATGACGCTGATGCGGGGCATGCTCGCCGCCCGTGGCGCGCAGCCGCTCCCCTACCCCTGACGCCGCGAGTCCCCCGCTGCCGAGCGCGAGTTCTGCACTCAGGGACGTGAGTGCCGCGCTCGGGTGCCGGCGGTCACCAGCTGAGCTCCTGGCAGCGCGCCGCCGACTCGCGGGGTTCGCACTGCAGGGTCGCGTGCTTGATCGAGTACTGGTCGGCCAGGAGCGTTTGCGCGGCGGCGAGCACCTCGCCCGGCTCCGCCGTGCGCTCCAGGCTGAGGTGCGCCGAGGCGACCTCCATGCCCGAGGTGAGGGTCCACACGTGCAGGTCGTGCACGTCGTGCACACCCGCGAGCGCGGCCAGGTCCGCGTTGATGCGCTCGACGTCGACCTCGGCGGGGGCATGCTGGAACAGGATCCGCAGCGCCCGCCGGGCGAGGTTGAACGTCCGCGGCAGCACGAACAGTCCGATCGCGACACCGATGATCGGGTCCGCGTAGCGCCAGCCCGTGGTCAGCGTGATCACGCCGCTGACCAGAACGCCGATCGAGCCGATCATGTCGGCGAGGACTTCCAGATACGCGCCGCGGAGGTTGAGGCTCTCCTTGGCGCCGTCGCGCAGCAGGACGAACGCGACGACGTTCCCGGCCAGGCCGCCGACGGCCACGAGCAGGACGGGCAGCCCGGGCACTTCGGGCGGGTTCGCAAAGCGTTCGACGGCCTCGTAGGTCACGTAGGCAGCCACCCCGAAGAGCAGGAGGGCGTTGGCCAGCGCGGCGAGCACCTCGGCCCGGTACAGCCCGAACGTCCGCCGGTACGTCGGCCCCGACCTCCGCGCCAGAACGATCGCCGTGAGGGCCATCCCGAGGCCGAGAACGTCCGTCAGCACGTGACCGGCATCGGAGATCAGCGCGAGCGAGCCGGTGACCACACCGACGACGACTTCGAGGAGCAGGACCGCGACGCCGATCCCGAGCGCTGCGGCCAGCCGCGGCAGGTATCGAGCGGATGCGCTGCCGGGCGTTTCATGCCCGTGTCCGTGGCCGTGTCCCATATGCGCTCGCGCCTCCTTCGACCCGCACACGGAATATATAGTGATATGCGCATGTGTGCAAGGGCAGGTAAGGCTTGCCTTTGGGTCGCACTCTAACCGACCCATGCCTGTTGCGGGCCGGTAAATGGGTGGCCGCTCCACGGAGGGACACGGCGGTGCGCTAGGCTATCTCACGTCGCCCAGCGATGGGCCCTCGTAGCTCAGGGGATAGAGCACTGCCCTCCGGAGGCAGGTGTCGCAGGTTCGAATCCTGCCGAGGGCACCCAGGTCAGAGCGCTATTTGACGTTCTGGTGACTCTTTGCGTGGTGCCGTACGTGGTGCGAGCCCGCTACGCTCGCACCATGACGGACGCCAAGAAGCGGTCTGAGCGCCGCCAACGGGGCGAGATCGAGACCCTGCCGAGCGGAGCACTCCGGGTCAAGGTCTACGCAGGCGTCGACCCTCTCAGCGGCAAGCGGCACTACCTCCGGGAGACCATCCCAGCCGGCCCGAAGGCCGAGACGGAGGCCGAGAAGGTTCTGGTCAAGTTCGTGAACCAGGTCAATGAGAGCCGCAATCCCAGGACGCGCGCGACAGTCAGCCAGCTCCTCGACCGGTACATGGAGTACATCGACGTCGATGTGACCACGCGGACTCGGTACGAGATCGCGATCCGGAAGCACATCAAGCCGCTGCTCGGGAACCTCGCTATCGCCAAGCTCAATGGGGAGACGTTCGACTCGTTCTACAAGACGCTCCGCACGTGCCGCGACCACTGCGGTGGCCGCCCGTTCGTCGATCATCGCGTCAAGGCGAGCACGAGTGCACGGACAAGTGTCGAGCCCACAAGTGCGACCCGCTCTCCCCCGCGTCGATCCGGAAAATCCACACGTGCCTGAGCGGAGCGCTCAAGACGGCCATCCGCTGGCAGTGGATCACCGTCAACCCACTCGACCAGGCCCACCCGCCGAAGCGCCCAACTCCTGATCCACGACCGCCCTCACCAGAGGAGGCGACCTCGATCGTCAACGAGGCGTTCAAGGATCTGCCGTGGGGAATGCTCGTCTGGCTAGCCATGACCACCGGCGCTCGACGGGGCGAGCTGTGCGCGCTGCGCTGGGACTGGCTGGACCTGGATAACGCCACGCTGCGGATTCACACCAGCATCGCCCAGGACGGCGGCAAGACGTGGGAGAAGGACACCAAGACCCACCAGCAGCGGCGCATCACGCTCGACCCCGAGACGGTGGGGCTGCTGCGCGCGTACCGCCAGCACTGCGAGACCGAAGCCCGGACGGTCGGTGCCACACTGGCAAGGAACGGCCGCCTGTTTTCTCCGGAGGTCGATCACTCCACGTGGCTCAAGCCCAGCACCGTCACCCAGCGGTATCGCCGCATGTCGCGTTCACTCGGCCTGGACACGCACCTGCACCAGTTACGCCACTACTCCGCGACGGAACTGATTGCCGCTGGCGTCGACGTGCGCACTGTGGCGGGCCGACTCGGCCACTCCGGAGGTGGCACGACGACGCTCAAGGTGTATTCGGCATGGGTCGCTGAGGCGGACCAGAAGGCCGCCGGAAAGCTGACGGGACGGATGCCGCAAGCGCCAATCACGATCGACGTCGACGGAAACGCGCGATCGACGCTGGAGCCGGACGCTACGAACCCCTACCAGAAGATTGCCGCCGATCTCCGCGGCGCAATTAGCGCAGGGATTCTTCGTGTCGGCGATCAGCTTCCACCAGTTGCCGAGCTTGCCACCCGTTATCACGTCGGTGTCGCTACTGCGCACCGCGCAATCATGGAACTCAAGGCCGACGGTCTAGTGACTGCCAGCCGTGGTAAGCGTGCAACTGTAACCGCTCCGACTGGCGGTACGGAAACAGCAGACGTAATTACGCTTCGTTTCTGACTCGTCAGCTCAGCGCGCCCGCGACCCATCTCACGGAAAGAAGGCGTCACTTCCCGACTGTAACGACATGAGCCCCTTTGACGACCCAATCGGCAAGATCGTCAAACGTGGAGCAGCCCTTGACGCTGCTCCCGAATGAACGGCTAGGTCGATGCCCCGGGCTCTCAGTGAAGCTGAAGCAATAGCCACCCTGCGTGCAGCACTACTTGAGCCGCTAGAACCTTACCGGAACTCGGAAACACCTTGGCCCTGTCGTTGCATGCGCTGCGGCAACCCCGTTTCACCTCGGCTGCATAACATCCGCAACGGCTGGGGCGGCTGTGATCCATGCGGCGTAAAGGACATGGTGGCCACGAAACGGGAACACGAAGCCGTCAGAGCCGAAGCCGATATGCGAGCAAACGGCCTGGAGCCGCTAGTTCCCTTTACTCATACCAAGACACCGTGGAAGTCGATGTGCATGAAATGCGGCCGCACGGTGACACCGCGTCTGAACAATGTCCGCAGCGGCCACCTCGGCTGTGTTCATTGCGGCGGCAAAGCACCCGTTGATCCGGCTGTTGCAGCGGCAGATGTACGCGAAATCGGATTGGAGCCATTGGAACCTTACACCACGGCTCTGGACGCCGTGGCAATGCCGCTGTCTTCGCTGCGGCCGCGAGGCTATCGTCCGCCTTGGACAGGTTCGGATTCGGAACGCGGGGTGCCTCTACTGCGGCAAGGCCGGATTCTCACTCCGAGGCACCGGCGTGCTCTACCTCATCACGCATGATAGATATGGCGCCTACAAAATAGGCGTGATGGGCCATCGAGCAGGCCGCCTGGATGTACACCAAAAACACGGCTGGAAGATCTACAAGAAGCTTGAGTTCACCCACTTCGTCGACGCTTATCGAGTTGAGCAGTCAACTTTGAGAATCCTTTGGAAGAAATGTGGCGCAAAACCGTATCTCTCAGCATCTCAGATGCCACGCGGTGGATGGACCGAAACCATCGACACAAGATTGATCGATCTTCCCCGACTATGGAGACTGATCAAGAACGAGGAAAGAAGGCTGACGGTCGATTAAGCGACCGAAGGCCAGCGCACTGTAAGCACGACCGACTCTTCAAGCGCTTCCCAGGAATGATCCACCCCCGGACCCCACATCGCGTAGTCGCCCTGCTTAGCGAAAGTTGCCACACCCTCGGTCGACTCGACCCGGAAACGGCCACTGATCAGCATCACCAGAGTGGTGCGCTGGTCATCAGCAGTCCACTCCGGCCGCTCGTCGCCCTTGGGGTGGGTCGCCCACTTGACTTCGACGTCCTTCGTCGACCGCACACCCTTCGACGAGTCGATGAAGTGACCGACGATCCAGCCCCGTGTGTCCGCGCCGTCTTCGACGGCGTTGCCGGTGTGCCAGCCTTCGGTCACGTCAACTCCCATTCCACGGGCGGTAGCTTCACGCGGTGTCCGCCGAGGTCTGAGAGGCGTCGGAAGCCTTGCAGCACGGCGAACAGTCCTTCGTTGCTCCACGCTACATCGGCTAGCAACTCGGTCAGGAGATCGGTGTCTAGCGTCGAGTAGCGCCGGAGGTTGGACGTTTCCCAGTTCGCTTCGATCTGACCGCCGAAGCGAAGCCAGAACTGTTCGTCCTCGATCACGATCAGGCTGGGGAACTCGTAGTTGCCGCTCACCAGGTTCAGGCCGAAGCCGGTGCACTCCACGCGCAACCGCTCACCGAGCGGACGTTCCAGCAGCCACCGCATTGGCTCGGACAGCCGGCTGGGGTGCATCGGGTCGGCTGCGCGCTGGTCGCCGAGGGTGTTGTCGACGTCGTCGCGGCCGAATAGCTCCTCTTCCATCTCCCGTAGCAGCGTGCCGCCGAGGTAGGTGTCTCCGCGGAGGTCTGCGGCCGGCTGGTGGAAGCCCTTGGGGATCACGGCGAGCTGGCGGTTCGCGTTGACGACGTTGCCGGAGCGCTGCTGAATCAGGACGAGGTAGTCCGCGTCGCCGTGCAGCCCGGCTGGGCGGGCTATGGCGCACAGAGCGAGTACACCGCCCGCGCAGAGCCGGTGGTCAAGCCGAGTCACGGCGTCCAGGTCGGGTAGGAAATGCTCCCGCAGCGGGAGACGACCGGGACCGGCATTGGTCGCGATGGCGTCAAGTAGCTCGCCTTCGAGGAGGTCCATGGTCAGCGCGTAGTGAACGAACGGCGCTACCCCGACTGTCCCGGAGATGCCAGCCTCCCCGGCGTCCGCGCTCCTCAGCCGGTAGAGAGGCATGTTCACGAGTTTGGTGCCGAGTTCCAGGGTCTCGGCGATCCTCTGGATGGCCGCGTGAAGCGCCTGCTCGTTGAGGCTCGCGGGCGATTCAGGCGGCACTTGATCGAGTGTCAGGCCGTCGGCACGGGTCAGCAGCGGAGCCCCGAGATCGAGCCAATCCTCACGAGTCAGGATGGTTGTCGCGGCGGCTCGGTTGTCGCCGAACCTCGCGCTGTAACCGCCGTATCCGTTCTCGGCGGCTCCGTAGTAGTCGTGCAGCGCGCGCGTGACCTGGGCCTGGCTGACACCTCCGCGGCGTACTCCGCGATCGCGCAGCCCGCGAACGTCAACGTTGGCCAGCTTGGCCGCGACCTTGCGACGGCTCGTGCCTGCCTCCCACCCGGCGTGTCCGTCCAGCCATGCCAGTGCCGCGCCGATCTGTGGGTCGGCGCTCAGCCGAAGCTCGGCGGCAGCCCTGGTTCCGTCGTCGGCTTCCGCATCGGCGAGCGGCACAGCTGCACTCTGGCCGAGAAGCTCGGCGAAGCGCGCTCGGACCGTCGCCGATGCCCGCTCGTGGGCCGTGTCGAGGAGCTGTTGCATCTCGGATTTTGGCTTGAGGTCTGGCTTTTGGTGCCACGCGGCGACTGTTCGGAGGCCGATCCCGAGGTGTTCGGCGAACAGCTCATTGCTGAGCCGCAACGCTTTCTGGAGCGCGCAGGCCGTCCGTCCGGTCCATGGATCGGTCGACATCGCTTACCGATCCTCGGAGGATCGCGAGGACTTCAAGAGGCGGATGACCGTGGCAAGTTGCTCTGTGATTCCGTCCAACCGCTGCTCCAACGCCGCAAGCCGGCCGGAAAGATCTTGCTCGGTCAATTCCTCCCGCACGGGTGGCCGCTCGCCGCGCAATACCGCTTCCAAATGCTGGGGATGCCAGCCGAGGGCAACCGAAAGAGATTCCAGCGTGCGCGGGCTACGCTTCCGATTCACGGTGTTCCGCTGAATCTCGCGGACGATGGCCGATGATACGTGCGACCGGGCCGCCAGTTCCTGCTGTTGCCACCCGAGTTCTTTCACGCGCTCATTAATGGCCTTCGCTACTGCTGCCCAATCCTCCGACACCTGCTCCTCCGCGCTCTGTTGCGGCGCCGACGTTAGCGGAAACCCAAGGGTTTCAGCGACATCTCGCCGCAACCGGGCATGCCACAGTCGACGTATCGCTAACTTCATTGATATTCCGATGAAATCATCGGCTCTTAGGTCGACCCGTGTCCTCTTTGAGGGCAGCCGGAAAACCCTCTCCGACCCACGCCGACAAGCCTCAAATTCGCCAAGAAAAGAGGAACATGCACTAGTCCTGCATTGGTTATGCATTCGATCTGCACTGGACATGCATGGTTGACAACCCCGATTTTTCCTTGAATCGAAGGCATGGAAAACACCAACACGGAACACCTTCGGGATGCAGTTCCGGAAACCACAAATAACAGCAATTCGCGACCGGCCTTCTACACGGTTCGGGAGGCAGCCAAGCTCCTCCGTGTCGGCCCGTCGACGCTCTACCGGATCATCCGGGACGGCGACTTTCCGGCGGTCCGGCTTCGGTCCCGCTACGTCATCCCGGCAGTCGCCCTTGAGCGCCTGGTGGCCGAGGTGGACGCGACGGGCGGGGTCGTCGATCCCAGCCGGATCGCCGCTGAACGGCGGACAGCCCGTGAGGTTGCCCGGCTCACCGGAGGTGAGTCGTGGTGAACCCGGACGACTTCGAGGACTTCACGACCTACCTCACGGCTCTCGCGGTTGAGCTTGATCGCTACGCCAACGTCCCGGACGACGTGCTTGAGGACATCGTGCGCCGCGATGGTTCATGCCTGTGGCTCTACTCGACCGGCGACGCTCCGGAGTGGACAGGCGACGACCTGAGCGACCGCGAGCTGGCCGCGGTGATCTGCGCTCGATGCACCGCACAGTTGGCCTGTCTGGAACTGGAGTTGCGCACCGCCGGCCCGTTCACGCTCGGGGTCTGGGGAGCACTGTCCGAAGACGACCGCCGAGCCCTGTATCCGATCTGGCGCGCTCGTCGCGCCACCACGAACGGAGGTGATCAGCGATGAACCTGACGTCAACGCAAGTCCTTATAGCCTTGGGAATCCTGGCTGCCTGGTTCCTCCTGTGGCGCATCCGTTCATGGAAGAGGCGGCGCGCACTCGAAGCGTCGCGAACGACCAGCCGCCTGCTGTCACTCTTCGGACGGGTGGTGTTCACGGCCGCTCTGATCGTGGGCGTTCAATGGGCCGTCATCGCAGCCGCACCGAGCAACCACGGACTCTTGTTAGCCGTGCTCGGGGTACCGGCGCTGTTCGCCGCACACGGACTAACAAAGGCGTTGACCGTTGTCACCGTGGACGGTCCCCGCGTCCGGGGTGGTCGTCGATGAACCGCGAGCTGAACAGGGTGGCCGCCTCCGGGCGGCCACCCGCCCGCCACGACATCGAGCGGGTCCGAATCCAGGTGGACCGGTTGTGCTGGACCGGAATCACGCTCGGGCTGGCGTTCACGATGACCAACGTCCAGCACTTCGCGGCGGCCGGCGCGCCCGCATGGTCGCTGACCTGGCTCGCCGCCTGGCTGCTCGATCCCACGGTTTCCCTGGTGCTGATCGCGATCCTGCGCGCCGAGCAGGTCACCGCTCGGCACGGGGTACGCATGGGTCCCTGGGTAAGGCGCGCGAAGTGGTTCACGCTCGCCGCGACGTATCTCATGAACACCTGGTCATCGTTCGCGGCGGGCTCGTGGTCTGGGATCGTGCTGCACTCCGTGCCGCCACTGCTGGTGTTCACGGCCGCAGAGGCCGTGACCGACCTACGCGAGAAGCTCATCGAGGCGGCCACGGTCTCCCACCCGCCTCACACAGTCGACGACAGGGGCCAGGCTCAGCGCCGCACGGGGCGGAAGCTGTTCGCGGACTACCTGTCCGACGCCCGCCAGGCGTGGTCACCGAACGTCGAGGTCACGCCCGCATGGGTGCGACAGGTGACAGGGTGTTCACGCGGGTTGTCGCCTCGTGTAGCCGCCGCGCTCAGGGCCGAGGTCGGAGGACGGGAGGCCCGGTCATGAACGACCGCCATGAACGGGGCGCGCTCGAGCCGAAGGTGTTCGAGGCGGAGATCGTCACCGACGAGCCGTCCCCCTCTGCGCGGGTTCGATCCGCGCTCGGCAGGTGGTGGAACGCGCCGGGGGCTGCTCACTTGCGGACCGTAGCCGCATACCGCATCCGGAAGCTGCCTCGGGACTTACTGCGTCTGGCGTGGTTCGTGCTGCGCGGTCATGGACGGTGGCTGGCGAAAGCATGGACGTGGGCAACGTATGGCGACCTGCGGGCCGACGCACGCACCGCGCGAGTCTCCGGTGACTCGGACGCGCGGCGCCACGCACAGGAGCTAATTCGTGCCGACTCCAAGGCGCGGTGGGGCCGTTTAGCGATCGTCCTGCACCGGTGTGCTGTGTTTACGGCTGTCGTGGCGCCCGTGGGGCTCGTGCTGTGGTGCGTCGACTCATGGATGGCACGCGAGGACATGTGGCCCTGGCTCGCGCAACTGCTGAACCTGATCGGCATCGGCTGGGACATAGCGAAGACCGTCGTGTCGGCACTGCTCCTCGTCAGCCCCATTGGCTGGGTCGTCGCGGCGGCTTGGGAGGGCCGGGATAAGAAGCCCGGCGCGGCCTGGCTCACCAGGCCCGACCGCGACGACGCGGATTCCTGGATCGACGAACGCATGGTCTCAAAAGCACTCGGGCACCTGGGCATCGCACCGCTGAACGCATTCTTCAAGAACGGAGGTGACCTGCTCTACGGCATCCCTGCCCGGCGAGACGGCAACGGCACGTTCGCACAGGTGCGGCTACCGCTCGGGACGACGGCCGACATGGTGGCCGACCGGCGCGACAAGCTCGCCGCGAACCTCGGACGCGCGAAGCTGGAGACCTGGCCGACCGAAGGCGACGAAGCCGGCGTGCTCAACCTCTGGGTAGCCGACAAGGGCGCACTCGCAGGCGGAGCCGGGGAATGGCCGCTTCAACATGACGGGCAGCTCGACGTGTTCGACGGCGTCCCGTTCGGCCTCACCCAACGCGGCACGGTCGTCAACGCGCCGCTGATCGAAGCCAACTGGCTGATCGGTGGACGGCCCGGACAAGGCAAGTCCGCCGCGCTCCGCACGCTGCTACTGGGAGCGGCGCTCGATCCAACAGCCGAGCTGTGGATCTTCGTGATGGGCGAGTCACCGGACTTCGACCCGTTCGAGCCGCGCGCATCCCACTACCGGATGGGCATGGACGACGCGGTGGCCGAAGCCGCCGTGGACGCGCTCGAAGATCTGTCAAGGGAGATGGAGCGGCGCGGCAAGGTGCTCGGTGAGCAGCCCGGCCGGCCACCCAAGGTCTCACGGAAGCTCGCAGACAAGGCGGGCCTGGGCTTGCACCCGCTCGTGTGCGCGATCGACGAGTGCCACGAACTGTTCCAGCATCCCAAGTTCGGCAAGCGAGCGGCTGAGCTGGCGGTCAGGGTGATCAAACGCGGCCGCAAGTACGGCATCGTACTCCTGTTGGCGACGCAATCGCCAACGAAGGACTCGATTCCCAGGGAGGTCACCCGGAACGTCTCATGTGGCGTGGCGTTCTCCGTCGCCGATCAGATCGCCAATGACGGTCTACTCGGCGCGGGCAAGTACCGAGCGGGCATCCGCGCGACCGACCTGCGTATGAAAACCGACCGAGGCACCTGCGTCGCGGTTGGCGTGACCGATGCGGCCTTCGAACTGATCCGCACGTTCTACGTGCCCTTCGAGGACGAGGCCGACATGGTGACACCAGTGATCCACCGCGCCTTGGCGATCTTGCACGAGCATGGCCGCGAGATCACCGCACCGCCTTTGACCGAAGCCATGCCGGTCAATCACCTGGCAGATGTGGCGACGGTGATGCGCGGTGAGCGACGGGTTCCGACGCGGGTCGTGCTCGCTCGTCTCACCGAGCACAACCCGGCCGAGTACGAACGCTGGACGTTCTCGGACCTCAAGGCGGCCCTCACTCAGCACGGCTTCGGACCTCGCAAGTCGGGCGGGGTGCAGGTGATCCGCGCGGAGGACGTGACCGACGCAGTGAACCGCCGGGCGGATGCCGAGTAGGCCCAGGGGACACAAGAGCGGGGTGGGGAGTTCTCCCCACCCCGCTCCCTCGCGCTCTTCCCTCTTCTGACCAGTGTCGATGCCGCTCAGGGAAGCGGATTGGCAGTCCCTCGCAGGAGGCACGGTCACACTGTTTCGGGCAAGTCGCCGAGGTCTCGCCGGTTCCCTCCCCGCGTGGATGCAGCGTCACTGACGAACGTGCCCTTCGCGGGCACCGTCACGACGAGGCCCCTGGACCGGAGCAACTGGGTCGCATGCCGGGCGGTGCCAAGCGACACCTCGTGCTGCTGCGCAAGCCTGCGTTCCGCGGGTAGCGGCGTCCCAGGCCGAAGCCACCCCGTCTCGATGAGCTGCGCGAGGTGATCGGCCAACTGCTCATAGAGGTAACCCGTAGGCTGGGGCCGAAAGGCTGGCTCACGAGCAATCTCGTCGCCTTCAGAGGCCTGTTGCAGCGGGACGAGTCGCAAGCAGTCCTCGCAGGGCATACCGGTAATCCGATCGAGCAAGTCCAGCTCATCGGCGTTGAACTCCGCGCCGCAGAAGGCCTTAAGCACCCCCGGCCTTCCGGACGACCCGGAGCGGCCCACGACGTGCACCAGCCGTTCGCGCTCACCAACCGAACCCGCCACCGGCCGCACGAGAAGAATCGGACCCGCCACGTGCTCATCACCCCGTCCTGCCGACTCCAACCGCGACATCACGCATCCGACTCAAACCGGGGGAGAAGGCCCGGGACAGAGCAGAACGGTCGGAGTCTCGCTGCACGAATGTTGCACTCTATCCTTCTACCTGCGTAAATGAACGGAAGGTTGCTATGGTGGCTCGAACCGGCACGGGAAGGATCGTGATGAGACGGGCAGAGCTAGCGACCGTGCGCAAGGCGGCTGGGTACACGCAGGAGCGCCTTGCCGCCGCCCTCAACGTGGACCGCTCGACCGTCATCCGCTGGGAGGCCGGCGACTACTCCCCACTCCCGTACCTGCGACCGAAGCTAGCGCGACTCCTCCGGCAGACACCAGAACAACTTCGCACCCTGATCGACGGCGACCCCGGTTCGGTTCCTGGCACCCTCGGCCCAGACGTGGAGGCAGCCTGCATCTGGCTCGACGAACGACTCCACTGGAAGCCCGGAACGAGCGCGCGACGGGTGACGGCCCGCCTGCCCAAAACACGCCGCGAGCTACCGATCCGCCAGGCCCGACGCGCCCGCGTAAGCCGTTCCGATGTGGTGGCCGCTCTGCGCGCCTACTACGGCACCGACCCGGAATACCGTCTCTACACAGCCCACTTCGGCGGCCAAGCTCTCGAAACCAGTATCCTCACCCGTCCACAATGGCTCGACCTCAACATCCCACTCAACGAGACCACCGACGCGCTATCGCTCGCTCCGACAACCTCTGAGCCGACCGCCGATCCTGTCCCCGAAGCTGCCTTGGAACGACTCGCCGAGGTCGAAGGCTCAGGCGTCCGCCTTACCAACGAGCAGACCTACCGCCTGCTCGACGTCGATATCCGCAATGGCTCAATCCGCGGCAAGGTCGACGTAGCTCCCTTCCTTGAGTACGCCCTGACACTCGACCTGCTCGAAAGCGAACTCCTCGACACACTCGCGGCCGGCAAGCCCATCAAGCCCGGCTCACTGCCGCTCCGAGATAGGTACCTCCCGTCGCTCGCGTCGGTGGTCGACCCTGCATCACGGCTCTGCGCCGGTGGCGCGCTCGCCCTTTGCGCCATCGCCCGACCTGCAGGCCAGCGCGGGCAAGCTGATCACCTCTTGCTGGTCCAGGAGCGTTCACAGCTCGTCGTCAATGCCACGCGCCAGCTGACCGTGATCCCCAAGGGTTTCCACCAGCCGATTACGGATGTCCACGTCGACACATCGCTCCGCAACACGTTGCTACGAGAAGTCGAGGAGGAGCTATTCGGCCGCGCGGAACTCGACAACACTGTCAGTGCCCCACGGGCGGCCCTTCCGATGCATCCCAGTCGACTGTCGGGCCCAATGAAATCACTCCTATCGCACGACGGGCTTCGACTGGAGTGCACCAGTTTCGGCTTCAATCTGGTGAGCGGGAACTACGAGTTCGCCTGCCTGCTAGCGATCGAACGTGAGGACTTCTGGTCGCAGTTCGGCGGGCACATCGAAACGAACTGGGAAGCGAGAGGACTACGGAGCTACCCAGGTCGGCACACTGAATCTCTGATCCGGTTGGTGCAAGCCTCAGCGTGGAACAACGAAGGGCTGTTCACCTTCTCGCGTGGACTGAGCCGTCTAAGTTCTGTAGCCGCCAAACCCTCGCCGTCCGAGCAGACATTTCCTTGACCCCCTCGCTGGCCTGCGGCTCTATAACAGGATCCGGCCCAAGAAACGCGAGGCTTTGCCGGACCGGGCGAGCGAACTTGAGCACTTCAGAAACATCCACCCCCGCGACCGGCTCCAGCGCGTAATCATCAGCTCGGTGGCCCCGACCGGCCGGTCGGTCTGCAGATCCCCTTCTACGCGCCCCGCCACGCACTGACGCGCCCACGGGTGGCTGCGACCGGGGGTAGCGCTGCCTCAGGGCGGCCGCCGAACGGAGGCCCACCTGGTCACAGAAGGAAACCAACGAAGCGTATGAGAAAATGAGAGCATGGACGAAGCGCCGAGACAATACGAAGGTGAATGGTGGCACCCAGCCGATCCAGATCGCAAGCTGGGTGGCATTCTAGAGCTCGGCGACAGTTTCGAGCTCCGCTTGTGGGGTTCGCTATACGAGCGAACGTTTCCATCTATCATGAACGGAGCGTTTGATGCAAGCATCCTCAACGGCATAAGCCACGGCAAGGCGCTCACGATCATTGACGGCAGGTTTGGGGGAAGCCAGTATTCATCCACCGGTAGCTCAACTATTCGAGTTCGTGCCCCATTGGTTTTTACAGGCTCCTATCTACTCGAAAGCGCGGACGAGGCAAAATTCACCAAAGTTAACGCAAGCCCGGGTAACCTGCTCGAATGGACCGCACGAAGCGGACTCAGCCGGGAGTGGCCGAACCGTGGGCACGCTAAGCTTGAGTATATGCCGGTGGAGCCTTCGGTGGCATCAATACAAGGGGCGACTATTGAACTTCATCAAGGACGCGTAGAAGACGGAGATGACCATTGGGCCAAGTGGCAGGAAGTGGGCAGCCTGCTATTCGAGTTGTCAGAACCTCAGACAGTATCCGACATTGAGTTCAAGTTCTTGCGTCCCTTCCGCTACTTCTTAGACCTCGCCACCGGCAGCGCGTCTCCCCCCGGACTACTGCAAGTAGCCAACCCAGACCACCACCTAGAAGAACCGACAACGCAGTGGCTTGATGTCCACGCATACGGACGTGACAGGCGAGTCCCCCAGAAGAAACCGCCAATGGTGCACGACATGCTGTTTACCTTGGGTCAGATCGAGTTTACCGAGGTCGTTCCCCGATGGTATGCCCTAGTCGACAAACTTGGCATAACCTGCGACCTACTCTTTTCTCTAAATGCTCCACAAAATGTCTTCGCTGGCAACAAGTTGTTCAACGTAGCTTCAGCGGCCGAGGGAATTCATCAGCGCCTGTATCCTGGAGCGGATCGCCGAACATCTGAACATCGGCAACGCGTGAAGGAAATCTTGGGCGCCACCCCTGAAGCTCATCGAGATTGGCTCAAGGCGAAGCTAGCGTTCTCGCACACTCCGACGTTTTCCGACCGCTTGCAGCAATTGATTGACCACGCTGGATCATGTATCAATCCGTTTGTAGGCGACCGTGACAAGTGGGTCCGCCTCGTGAAGGACGTCCGAAATCAAATCGCACATGCACGACGCGAGCGCTATATTGTCGAGACAGATGTCGTTAAGCAGGTCAGATTAACGGCAACTATCGACGTAATGTTGCGTTTTATCTTGCTCCGCGAATTGGGTTTTACCGATGACCAATGCGCCAGTATGATTCACCGGAATCCTCAGTGGTCACACCTGCAAAGTGTCCTGCCGTCCGAGTTGCCTGAGATATTTTGATCGCACACTTCCTACGGTCACACTTTGAGCAAACAACAGAACATGCCGTGAAACAGTTGCAAAGAAGGCGTTTTGCTTCCATAATTTCGTTCATGAGTGCACTCGAAGACTGGTTGCTGGGGTTGGCGGAGGCCGTCAAGAACGGAGAGCCTGTTCACTCCGTCACACGGCGCCTTCTTGCGCCCGGGTCAACACCACTAGACATGGAAGGTTTCGTCAGGGTTCAGGGAATTGGGCCAATCTATCGACCGGGGAGTACCCCTGAGTCGATGTCAGTTCTCCAATGGTGCGCGGGCGGTGAAGGCGCCGATGATTTGAAAGACGCCGAGCTGGGCGCCAGCATCGGCGCCGTTCTGGCCCTCCTGACCGATCGTCGTATCGAAATCTTGGAGGAGCTGCCGGCATCAATGGAGGGGCAGCCCGATCGTCTTACCTTTATTAGCTATACGAGCGTGTTCGATCGACGCCTGGTCACACCAGTTGACGTCGTTGATTTCGACGCCACCCTGCGCGAGTTCTTGGGAAAGTTCATTTCCATACCGGAAGGACAGCGGACAGCAGTTGCGGCCGCTCTTGACCTACATTACGGCTCGGCCCTGTTGTTTGAGAAGGACCTATCCGCCGCATACACCCTTGCCGTAGCCGGTATCGAGGCGCTCTCGCGAGGTTTTGGCGCTCCGCCGAGCAACTGGTCCGACTGGGACCAGTCGGCGACTTGGGACAAATTCGCACGGCATCACAAGCTGCCGTCTGAGCTGTACGATGCCCTTAAGGCCAAGCTGATGAAGAACCAGCATCTGCGCCTGAAGGAAACGTTTGCGAACTATGCGGCCTACCGGCTGCCAGATGACTTCTGGGACGATGAGTGGAACGAGTGGATATACAACGTTCGGATGCCGGACGGGGTGTACGACGGAGGAGACTGGTCTAGCCGGAAGCATGTGCGGGACTACTTGACTGTCGACCGAGACGTGCTGCGCGCTGCGTTGCGGCGAAGCTATGACGCACGTTCGGGCTTCGTGCACACCGGGAACCGAAGTGTGAACACGTCAAGCGAACTGTACAGCCAAATACACGCCTCCGGCGAAGACCGGCCACTTTCTTATGCTTGTATTCGGTCGATTCTCTCCAGGCTCCTCCGTGAGGAGATCGACAAGTATGATACTACCGATTTGCCCGATGTCATCCTTACCCACGGTCGCCCGGAGGACAATCAGAAGCCGCAAGACAGCTAGTTAAGATTGACTAGTTCCCGAGTGGTGTCGGTGGTCACCGGACGGATGGCCAGCGCGGTAGCCGCGCCCCGCCGTAGTCGCGGCCGACGTATTCACCGAACCGGAGTTCACAACAGGGCCCACAAGAACAAGGAAGCCACTTCGCCGACGCGCTGTCCGTGGCGCGCTTCAAGGTCCGAACAAGACCGGACCAACACCGAGGCCGCCGCCGACAGACGACCATTGCCAAACTGACCGTCACCCTGGAGGAACGTGGATGTCCCGGCCCTGCTGGGGAGAGCTCGTTACCAGCACCACCGAACCCACCTGAGCGAGCGGATGATCACTTGAAGCTCACCGTCGGATGGCACGTGCTCGTCGTCGAGGCTAGTCAGTCGTCCCGGATCGCTGAACCGCTTGTCCTTCCGGCGCGCGAGCATCGTGACAAGCAAGCGTCGGGCGATCTCGTCATCGGCTCTATCAGGCGCGATCTCGGCCGTCTCAAACACCGCACGTCCCACAATCCGCCTCACTCGTCGGCGTACCAACCACCTTCTCAACCACGCCAGATCTTCACTGGCGAGGACGATCTCGGATGCGAACTTGTAACGGCCGACCCCGTTTGACGCACGCGCGCCAGCCTGCCCCTTCGGGTCTTGCCTGCGCTCCAGGACCTGCCGAACCAGTTCGGTAGCCGCCGCCCTGATTCGCGCCTTCGCGGCCGCGACACGCTTGCCTCGCTCCTCGCGGCCGACCTTCCATGAGGCAGTCGCAAGCGCTACAGCTCCGCTCACAGCGGCCGATCCAACGACAGATGCCAGGTCGAATGCCATGTCACCACTCTTCACGACACGAACAGGAGCCGTTACCGCCGGTGAACTGAAGGTCAGCGAAGTCTACTACGTACTGCGTCTCGGCTGATCCCGTCTACTGACGCCGTCTCAATCACGCGTTGTTGGGCCGCAATGCTCCGCGCGTGGTGCGGCTCATGGTGCGAACTGCTGACAGGAGCGGCACAAATGGGGCGTGGTGCAAGGACGGAAGCAAAGAAACAGCAGGTAGAAGCCATATGCACAGTGGAACCGCGCCCTCCGGAGGCAGGTGTCGCAGGTTCGAATCCTGCCGAGGGCACCCACTTCTGATCTCGGAAAACCGGCCCCGACCAGCGAAAACGCGGTAGGGGCCGATTCATGTCATTCCCGGCCAACCACGGCGAACCGTGGTCACCTGCGGTGGTCTACGGACAATGCACGGACACAGTCACCGCGGCCCGCGCCCAAGCGCCGTTTGCACCTGCCGGCGCGCCACGACGTCCTGGCCGTTGAGACAGGCCGCGTAGATCTCCATCAGTACGGACAGCGAGTGCCCTGCCCATAGGGCGATCGTCGCCGCGGAAACCCTGACCCCAGCGAGGTGCTCACCGCCGCATAGCGGAAGTCATAGTGCCGCCGTGCGAGACGTCACGAACAGTAGCTGGGCGGCGGTCTCGGCCGGACGTTCCACATGGGACAGACTGGGACGGAGGCCGCCGTCACACAGGTCCCGCGGCTCGGCTTCGACCCGAGCGACGTCCGCGACATCGTGCGTCGACTTCCCCGGAGCCGACATCCACATCTACGCCAAGGTAGTACGCGCGATCAGTCAAGGCACCGCGGGTCGACTTGAACGAACCCGCTATCGGCCGATCCGGATCGCACACGACCCGCTATGGATTCCCTACGACGACACCGGGGAGCATTGGTTCGGCTTCGATGCCGCCCGTGAGCTGACCGGTCTCGGTCCGGAGATCCTGCCCGTCCCCCTCGCCGGCCGCACTCGCGGACATGCTGGCGCGATAGCGCCGCCGAACCCCACGCGCTAGTCGCCGAGGCGCCCCGCCCTCTCACCGAGGTGGTTGCCGTGGATCAAGGGGGGCTGCGACCGGGGTTCAGCCAGCGGCACGGTCCGCGCCCAGTCCGCCCAGCCGGCAAGGGCGTCGAAGAGCCGCACCGCGGCCTCGACTGTAAGTCGCATCGACCGGGTCTGCGGGCTGTCGCCGAACTCGCCACGGTCTTTGGCGTCGGCGTACCTCCGGTACGTATCGGCCTGTTCCCGGTAGAAGCGCGCCTCCATGTCGAGATGGGATTCCAGGTCCTTCGGCTCCACCACCCAGAAAAACAGCGACCGCAGCAACGGCTCGAGGCGCATGGTGTGATCGACCGGGACCTCCGCCAGCCAGCGGCGCAACTCCGCGAGGCCCGCTTCGGTGATGCGGTATTCCTTGCGTCTGCGCGGGCCTTCCTCCGCGGCCTCGATGAAGCCCTCGGCGGCGAGCCGGGTCAACTCCCCGTAGATCTGCGGATGCTTCGCGGGCCAGATGAGACCGAGCATCTGCTCGAAGCGACGCGTCAGGTCGTAGCCGCTCCCCGGTTCGCCGGCGAGTAGCCCGAGCAACCCATGACGCAGCGACATCAGCTCCACTCATCCTTCCCACGATCGGCCGGAAGCCCGCCGGAACGGTACTCCACCTGCTGTGGCCGACTCGTCGCCTTGACAACGTAGCGTACGTCCAATTACACATGTATAAACTTACATGTTGTTTCGATCATGTTGGAGTGTTCATGTCGAATGATGGTGCACAGGCAGTGCTGATCACGGGTGCCGGAGGCGGTGTGGGCGTGCCAACCGCCACCGCGTTCGCCGAACGTGGCTACCGCGTCTACGCGGGAGTACGGGACCTGGCGGGGACGCTCGGGCTCGATCGCGCCGGGATCCGGCGCGTCCTGCTCGACGTCACCGATCCGGCGAGTATCGCCGCCGCCATGGCGACGATCGCAGCGGAACGCGGTGAAGCCGGGCTCCAGGTGCTCGTCAACAACGCGGGCGTGATGGTGCAGGGTCCACAGGAGCTGTTGCCCGATGACGAGTTGCACCGGCAGTTCGACGTCAACGTCTACGGGCCGCAGCGCGTGCTGCGGGCGGCACTGCCGCTGCTGCGGGCCGGCGGCGGCCGCGTGATCAACATCAGCGCAGTCACCGCGCTGGTCGCGCCGCCATTCTTCGGCCCGATCGCCGCGAGCAAGGCGGCGCTGGAGTCGTTGTCGGAGGCGGCCCGGGTCGAGCTCGCCCCGTGGCGCATCCCGGTCGCGGTCGTGGAGCTCTCTGGCATCGACACCGCCCTCTTCGCGAAGGCGGAAGCGGGGATGCGGAAGGTGCTCACGGACGCCGACCCGGAACTGGAGGCGCTGTATCACAACCAGCTCGATGCGCTCGCGGCGGCGCAGGCGAAGCAGCCGCCCGGTCCGGTCGCGCCCGTGGTCAAGGTGATCCTGCGGGCTGCCCAGGCCCGGCGGCCCAAGGCCCGCTACACCGCGGGATCCGGCGCGGGCGCGTTCGTCCTGCTCTCCCGCCTGCCCGCCCGGCTGCGCGACCGTCTGATCACCACGATCCTCGGCCTTGGTAAGGCTGGGTCCGCCGTGGAGGTCACGCGATGAGCGTGGTCGTACTCACCGGCGCTACCGCGGGGATCGGCAGGCAAGCGGCCCGGCAGCTGGCCGAACAGGGGCACACGCTGATCCTCGTCGGGCGCAACGCGACACACGGCGAGCGGCTGGCCCGCGACACCAACGGGATGTTCGTCCGCGCCGACATTTCCACAATGGACGGCGTGGTGCGGGTGGCCGACCGGGTCCGCCAGACGACCGACCACGTGGACGTGCTGATCAACAACGCCGGGGTCATGACGCCGCGCCGGGAGGTCACCGCCGAGGGCTTCGAGCTCAACTTCGCCGTCCACCACCTCGCGCCGTTTTCGCTCACCGGACAGCTGTTGCCGTTGCTGCGTCACGGGGAAGGACGTGTCGTGAACGTCAACTCGGAGGGGCACCGCGCCCCGCTGCGCGGCAGCGGGCCGGTGCTGATCCCGTTCGACGACCTGCAGAGCAGCCGTGCGTTCAACACCTTCCTCGTCTACAGCAACACCAAGCTCGCCAACCTGCTGTTCACCTACGAACTGCATCGCCGCCACCCCGAGCTGACCGTAGTCGCACTCCACCCTGGGATGGTGCGCACCGACCTCGGCCGGTCGTTCCCCAGAGCGCTGGTCGCGGTCATGGGTGCGCTCTCGCTCTCGCCGAGCCAGGGCGCCCGGCCGGTCGTGCACCTCGCTACGGCGCCGGACGTGGTGGGCGGCGGCTACTACAACCGCTTCACCCATACCGACTCCTCGCCCGCGTCACGCGATCTCCAGTCTGCACAACGGTTGTGGGACGTCACTGAGCGGCTTCGCGGCCCGTTCGCCTCCGTCGGCCGGCTGCGAGACAACAACTAAGCCTCGATCCACCGACATGCGTTGGGTGTGGTTCGTGCGGCTGCGGCGACCCGGCCCGACCACTTCGCGGCGTGTCAGCCTGGCATCGCTTCGCGATCCGCCCATCGATCCGGAGTGCCCCGGCAGATCCAGCGCGCCTGAGTGAGGTCCCAGTAGCACCGGCTGGTGTGCTCGTGGGGCGCGCCGAACGGGCGGGTGGCCGACCACGGGCAAGCCCGCTCGAGCTGGCCGGCGAGGCGGAACAGGGTGGCCTCGTCACCGGTGCGCCCCTGGAAGTGCACACCGATCGGCAAGCCGGCCTTCGAGACGTACAGCGGGACGGACATCGCCGGGGCTCCGGTGATGTTCGCGATCACGGCGGGAAACGCGACGAAGGCGGAACCACGCTCCGCGGCGCGCCATGGTTCATCCATTGTGGACGTGATCTCGCCGAGCGGGACCGGTGGCTGGGCCAGCGTCGGGGTCAGCCAGGTGTGCACGCCGGTGAGGAATTCGGCGACGCGCCGCGCGTAGGCCTGGAGCGTGGTGACCGCCAGCAGGTAGTCGCCACCGCTGACTCGGCGTCCCGCTTCCCAGTACGCCTGGGTCAGCGGCTCGAGTTCGCCCGCCCGGGGCTCCCGGCCGATCTCGCGCGCCCAGTAGGCGATGATCCAGGCCATCCCCGCGCCGTACACGGTTCCGATGGCGTCGCCGACGTCGGGGGTGATCTCGGGCGGGTCGGCGTCGATGACCTCATGCCCGAGGGACGCACACAGCCGCGCGGCGTGCTCGAGCGCAGCCCGGCAGTCGGGGTGTACTGGGTGTCCGCCCTCGGCTCGGGAGCTGACGGCGATCCGCAGCCGGCCCGGGTCGCGCCCGACCTCGTCGGCGAAGGGCCCGGGCGGCATGGGCGCGGGATAGGGGTCGCCGGGGTGCGGCCCCGCGACCGCGTCGAGCAGCGCAGCGGAGTCGCGGACGGAGCGGGTGAGCGCGTGTTCCACCGCCCAGCCGCCGAACACGTCGCCATAGGCCGGCCCGAACGGTACCCGGGCCCGCGACGGTTTCAACCCGAACAGCCCACAACACGACGCCGGGAACCTCAGCGAGCCGCCCGCGTCGTTGCCGTGCGCCGCGGCGACCATGCCCGAGGCGACCGCGGCGGCGGAGCCACCACTGGAGCCACCTGGTGTCCGGGTGAGGTCCCACGGGTTGCGGGTGGCGCCGTGCAGCACCGGTTCGCACGTCGGGGTCATCCCGAATTCCGGGGTGTTCGTCTTTCCCAGGATCACCAGCCCCGCCGCGCGCAGCCGCCGGACGAGTTCCTGGTCCTGGTGCGAGACGTGATCGCGCAGATAGGCCGAGCCCTCGGTGAACCGGACCCCGGCCTCTTCGGTCGCGAGGTCCTTGAGCAGGTAGGGCACCCCGCTGAAGGGGCCAACGGGCAGCCCCGCCCGCACCCGGTCCAGCGCCCGGTCGAAAGTCGGCGTGACGACGGCATTCAGGGTGGGGTTGAGCGTCTCGATCCGCTCGATCGCCGCGCGGACGAGTTCCTCGGCGGTCACGTCGCCGGAGCGGACGCGCGCGGACTGCCCGGTCGCGTCGAGCGCGAGTAGGTCGTCCACTTCGGACCTGGTGGCGGTCATGGCCGTGCCTCCAGGATGATGTTGAACGGGGCGGTTTCCCGGGCGATCCGCCCTACGTTCGTCAGCCCGCCCGCGGCCAGTACCTCGCGGAGCTTCGCTTCGCCGGCCATGGCTCCCAGTCCGGCCGCACCCGGCTGCGACAGCGACGAGGGCGTGCAGACCAAAGTGGACACGGCATAGCCGATCCTGGCGTAGGGGTTGGCGAAATCGTCGGCGAACTGGTCGGCGGCGAGCGGCTCGATCACCAGGACCACGCCATCGTCGGCGAGGATGTGCCGCGCCCGCGCGACGGCGGCGACCGGGTCGCCCATGTCGTGCAGCGAGTCGGTGAAGGTCACCAGATCGTAGTCACGGCCGGGCACTTCCGTCGCGGCGGCGACCTCGAAGGTGACTCGCCCCGTCAGTCCCGCATCGGCCGCGGCCTTGCGGGCGTGGGCGACGCTGCCGTCGTCCAGATCGAAACCGGTGACGGTGCAGCGGGGCCAGGTCTGTCCGATGAGGATGGTCGACAGGCCGTACCCGCACCCGACGTCGGCGACCTTCGCACCGTGCTCCAGCTTGGGCAGGATCCCCGTGACCGCGGGAATCCAGGCACCGACCAGGCCGTGCAGGTACTGCGGGCGGGTGAAGCGCTCCTGCGCCTCGCCGAGCACCGGGTCGTGATCGCCCCAGCCCATCCCACCGCCGGTGCGGAAGAACCGCTCCACGTGATCGAGCGCGGCCCAGAAAGCGCTCAGGCCGGGCAGGATCCCGATCATCGCCGTGGGTGACGAGTCGTCGGCCAGTACCGCCGCCATCTCGTCGCTGAGGGTGAATGTGTCCGCTCCGGCGTCGTAGCCGAGGTATCCGGCGACCGCGACGCCGCGCAGCCACTCGCGGACATACCGCTCCACGAGGCCGGCGCGGGCGGCGAGTCCACCGGGAGTCACCGGCCCGGCCCCCGCCATCGCACGCCACAGTCCGAGCCGGTCGCCGAGCACCAACAGCGGTGCCGTGGCGTTCACGCCGATTTCGGTGAAGACCTTGCCCACCGCCTGGTCGAGTTTGCCGGGATCGAGTGTCATGTCGCACCTCCTGATCCCGAAGGCGTGAGAACCGGCCTCACAGCCCGTGGGTCACAACTCCCACCGGATCGGCTCGTCCGGCCGGTAGCAGCACAGCCGCCCGGTCTTGACGGTCGCTCGCAGGTGCGTACCCAGTTCCGGGTGCTGTTGCTCCAACCGCCGCAGCGAGTCCCGGATGCGGGCGGTGACGGTGGTGCGTGCCCGTTCGCCCGGGTCGCGCAGGCGCCTGACCCGGCCGTGCAACCCGTAGGCGTGTGTCAGTTCGGTCACCAGCGTGTCGCGTTCGGTCACGCTCCGCGCGAGGCGCTCCAGGTCGTGGTTGGCCTCGGCCTCGGCGATCTCCTCCTCGAGCGTGCTCAGCCGCGCCCGGTACTCCCGGCGTGCGCGCTCGTCGAGCACCTCGTCGGATCCGGTCTCCGGCTCGGCCGGCAACAACGTGGTCGCAGGGATGTCCCGGCCCGGGGACCGCAGCAGCGCCGCGATGTCGTGCAGACCCTTGGCATCGCGCAGCCGGGCCGTGCGGCCCGCGAACGAGACCGTCCACACCTCGCCGTCCAAGCGGAAGGTGTTGCGTACCGGTTCGGCGAGGACGGCCAGCGCGCGGTCCCGGACCCAGTCCAGCCCCAGTTCGTCGGCGACCTCGGCCGCTACCGCGAGACGGGCCCGGCCGGGTTCCCGTTCCCCGCGCGCGAGCATCGCCGCGCCGAGCTCCACGCCGGCCCGGGTGGCCAGCGGCCGGGCGCCGAGCCGTTCGGCCCGGCCCAGCGCGTCCTCGAAATGGGCCACCGCGCGGTCCAGGTCACCCGTCGCCGCCGCACACAGCCCCAGGCACAGCGCGACCAGCCCGACGACGGCCACCGCACCGCCCACCACCACGACATCTTCCGCGAACGGCGCGAGGTAGTTGTACCGCTCGCGACAGACGTCGCCCGCGCCGACCGCCACCGCGATCTCGACGTCAAACATCGCGCCCGCCAGGGCCCGCCACCGGAAATGCGTCACCGACTCGGCCGGCGGCAGCCCGCGCAGGATCGCGGCGGCCATCGACGTGTCCCCGGCCGCGAGAGCGGCAAAACACCGCCAGTACGGCGCGAACTCCGGTGGCAGGGCACCCTCGCCGTACTGGCGCAACTCCTCGACGACCCCGGCCGGGCCCGATCGGCTCAGTGCCAGCGAGATCAACTGGGTCGTGAGCACACCCGTGCCGTCCGGTTCGCCGATGCGATCCGCGAAGGCGGCCGCCTCCCGCGCCAGGCGCTCGCCCTCGGTCAGCTCGCCGGTGAGCAGCTTCAACGTGGCGCGCCGCGAGAGCACGAGGTACCGCGGCCGCGGCAACCGCCAGCGATCGGCCACCTCCCCGGCCTGCCACAACGCCTCGTGCGCGCGAGGGTCGGCGAGCTCCAAAAGCGCCACGAAACGGCTGAACCGAGCCTCGAACTCCAGTTCCGGCGCTCCGCCGGCCCGCGCGGCGACAGCCATCCGGTCGGCGATCGCGACCCGGCGAGCCGCCGTTCCCGGAGCCCACAGCACGTCGTGCTCGGCGAACAACGCCCAGGCGAGCGCAACCTGGTCGCCGGCCTCCTCGGCAGTCGCGACCGCGCGGACAGCCAGCTCCTGCGCGCGCGGCGGATCGCTCTCCTGCCCGTCGGCGAGCTCCCGCGCCTGTGCCGCGAGCAGCCGCGCGCGCAGATCGGGCCCAGCACCGGCCAGGGCACGTTCGAGCAGCGCGATCACCTCTCGCCGCGACGCGTCGGTCTTGATGCCGGCACGATGCACGCCCAGCGCGGCCACGGCGAGCGTGTGCACCTCACAGTCCGGGCGCGCCGCCTCCTCGGCGAACAGTGCCCTCGCCGCGGCGGGACTTCCGGCGCGCAGTTCCGCCTCCGCCAACGCGATTCTCATTCCGGGACGCCCCTGCCCGAACCGGTCGCCAATTCCCACCGCGGTTCGCCAGTGCCGCACGGCGTCCTCGTAGGCCAGGACTCGCTCCGCGTCCTGGGCCGCCCGCACACACCACTCGACAGCGACGGCCGGATCGCCCAGCGGCAGCGCGGCGACGTAGTGCCGGGCCAGCTCGCCCGGCCGCGGCGACACCAGCCCGCCCGCCACCAACAGGTGCAGACGGCTGCGCTCCGCCGGGCCGAGATCGTCGTAGAGGCATTCGCGGAACAGGTCGTGGACGAACCGGAACGCACCCGCGTCGCCCGGGGTCACGATCCGCGCACGCACCGCGGGTTCGAGGGCGGCGACGGCCTCGGCCGGGTCGCCGAGCAACGCCACATCGAACTCGGTACCCGCCACGGCCGCCACGCCCAAGAGCGTCGCGGTGTCGCTCGGCAACCGCGCGAGACGCCGCGACACGAGTTCGCGCACCGCCACCGGAACCCCGTGGCCGCCGCCCGCGTCCCGCAGCCTCGCGAGCTGCTGCACGAAGAACGGATTGCCGCCGGTGCGGCGGTACGCCTCGGCGGCCTCCTCGGCGTCGCCCGGACGGCCGAGGGTGGCCAGCAGCGCCGCGATCTCCGCTTGCGTCAGCCCGCTCAGCGGCACAGTTTCGGCCTGCATGAGCACCTCGCGGAGCGGGTGGCGAGGCGAGATCTCGACGTCCCGGTAGGTGCCGATGATCAGCAACGACCCGAGCCGAGCCCGGCGCGCGACGAACTCGAGCAATCGGATGGACCCGCCGTCGGCCCACTGGAGATCGTCCAGGACCGCGACGAGGGGCCGCGCCAGCAGGGCGTCGGCGATACCGTCGAAGAGCCGCAACCGCGCGTCGGCGGGATCTCCGGCCGGTGCCGGCGTATCGAGGAGATCCGGCTCGCCGGTCACCTGCCGCAGGATCTCGCGCCATGGCCAGAACCCCGGTGCGCCGTCGGCGCACGCGCCCCACGCGGTGTCCACGGCGGACTCCCGTGCGTAGGCCACGGCTTCGGCCGCAACCGCGGTCTTGCCGATACCGGGCTCGCCCGCGACGAGGATCAGCCCACCGCGCCCGCCCACGGCGGCATCGATCGCCCGGTGCAGAGCCGCCGACACCAGGCCCCGCCCGAGCAACGTCTCGCGCGCGCGAACCGTCATCGAGACATTCTGCAGCCGGCGTTATCACGGCACCAGAGGGCTCTCACACCCCGTGCGATCGATCCTCACGCCTATGGGACGACAACCTGTTGGAGGTAGCCATGTTCCTGGGTGCATACCATTTCGACGGTGACCCGGCCGCGCTGGTCGCGGCCTACGAACGGCTGGCGGCCGACTTCCGGCCGGAAAATCTCGACCTTCACCTGTGCGTGATCGGTGACCGCGGCGTCACCGTCTACGACGCCTGCCCGACGCCGGAGATCTTCGCCGAGTTCAGTGCCGGAGCACAGTTTCGGGACGCGCTCCGCCACGCCGGGCTGCCCGCTCCCCGCGTCGAACCGCTCGGCACGGTGCACTCGGCACATCTCCGCCAGCCCTGAATCGCATCCGCCAGATCAAACGGCCGCTCGCAACTGGGCGAGGTCGCCTCGCGCGGCGACGCGTTGCAAGGCGTACGCGCTCGGCTTCGGTTGGCGACGGAAGCCGTTCGCCTGGTCGACCGCGATGAGGCCGAACTTCGGACGATAGCCTTCGGCCCACTCGAAGTTGTCGAAGGCGGACCAGTGCAGGTATCCCCGCACGTCGATCCCGTCGCCGATGGCCCGCAACACCGCATTCAGGTGGCTGTCGAGGTAATCGATCCGTTCCGCGTCGTCCTCGGTGGCGATGCCGTTTTCGGTCACGTACAGCGGCAGCCCGGTCGCGGACGCCCGATGCAGGACCTCGCGCAGACCGTCCGGGTACACCGCCCAGCCCATCTGGTTGATCGCGAAGCCTGGCGGCGGAGGCACGAAGATCGTGGGCGACGCGGGGTCGACCCAGTTCTTGCGGTAGTACTGGATACCGAGCCAGTCCCCACCGTCACCAGGTTTCAGATTGTCGAGATAGAGATCGACGATCTCCGCTCGCAACTCGTCGCAGAACCGGCGCGTGACCGCGTCCTCCCGAGCCGGTGCCAGCACCGGAAGCTGCACGACGAGCCCGGGCGCGGCATCGGCGTGTGCTCGCGTCGCGGCCACGGCCCGGTGGTGCGCTTCGAGCAGAACGCGCCCGACGCGCTTCCAGCGGACGGCGTTGGCGATGCCGGGCGGATGGTAGCCCTCGAGGTAACCGTGCAGCGCAACCATCTGCGGCTCGTTGACCGTGCAGACGAAGTCGGCCAGGTCGCCGAGCGCCGCGACGGCTCGCGCGCAGTACCGCTCGAAGAACGTGAGCGCCTCGCGGCCGAGCCAGCCGCCGCGGTCGGCGAACCAGGCCGGAAGCGTGAAGTGGTGCAAGGTCACGAACGACCGGAGCCCTCGCTCGCGCAGCGCCTCGAGCACGCGGCGGTAGTGGGCAAGCGCCGCCTCGCTGAACTCGCCCGGCGCCGGCTCGATCCGCGCCCACTCCACCGACAGGCGGTGCGCGTTGTGGCCGAGCGACGCCAGCAGATCGAAGTCCTCGCGGTACCGGTGCCAGTGGTCGATGCCGTCGCCGGACGAGACGTGCACCCCTGAGGACGCCTCGTGCTCGAAGCGCCACCAGTCCGAGTTGACGTTGCCACCTTCCACCTGGTGCGCCGACGTCGCGGCGCCCCAGAGAAAGTTCGAGGGAAAGAGCGCGCTCACAGTCCTCCGTCCCAAATAGCAGTCGATGACAGGTTTTAGGATAGCTTACCGTCCTCCGGTCGTGCAGATCGCGCACCGCGCACCCGGCGGGTGACTACCATGTCCGCATGACAGCTCGAGGGCCGTACGCGAAAGGCGAAGCCAAACGCGCCGAGGTCATCGATGTCGCGCTCGAGCTGTTCAGCCGGAAGGGATACGACCGGACGTCGTTTCGTGAGGTCGCTCGGCTCGCCGGGCTGAGCCAAGCCGGTCTCCTGCATCACTTCCGCACCAAGGAAGAGCTGTTCATCGAGGTCCTGCGCCGCCGGGACGAGCGCAACACCCGCTTCTACGATCAAGCGGTCGATGACAACGTCAGCATCGAAGGCCTCACCGAAATCATCAAGCACAACGCCGGGGAACCGGGCCTGGTGCGGCTGTACGTCGCGATGTCGGCGGAAAGCACGGACGCGGCGAGCCCGGCACGGCAGTTCTTCGTCAACCGCTACGGCATGTTGCGCGCGAACATCGCCGCGGATATCCGGCGCAAGCAGGAAAGCGGCGAATTGCCGGATTCGCTGGATCCGCAGAGCGCGGCCAGCCTCGTGATCGCCGCCGCGGACGGTCTCCAACTGCAATGGCTGCTCGACCCGGACCAGGTTGACATGGGTGCGATGCTCGAACAGCTGACCAGCCTCCTGCGCGGGGTCGAGGCCTCGTCCCGGCGCCGGTGAGGCTCGCCGAGAGTCCGGACTGGACTGTGCCGCGCAGCGCGCCGGCGCTGGTCAGGATCACGTGCGCGAAGACGAGATCCCACGCGATCGGTGGGCACGCCGAGCACGATCACGAGGACCGTGATGGTGAGGCTGACCGAACCGGCCATGCCGAAGAAGCCTCTGGCGGGTGTACCCAGACGGTGAGTTCATTCGGCCTGCACCTGGGCGCTCCCGTCGGCGCGGACGGCGCTGCCGGAGTCGCCGCCGCCGGGAAAAGCTACAGGCAGACAGGACGGCCACAGCCCGATGCGCCTCAGCGAGCACGATTCAATTCGGCGATGACCGCGACGCCCTCCTCGATCTCGCCGGGCGGGGTGGCTCCGTAGCCGAGCACCAGGCCCGGCCGGCCGGGGAGCTGGCGGTGCCAGGACAGCGGCTGCACCTTCACGCCGCGGGCCAGCGCCGCGGTCGCCAGGTCCACATCGGACAGATCGCGTCCGAACGTGATCGTCAGGTGCAGGCCGGCCGCCGCGCCGTGCACGGTCGCCGACGGGAGGTGCCGTGCCAGTGCGGCGATCATCGCGTCCCGGCGGCGGCGGTGGCGGCGCCTGAGCAACCGCAGCTGCCGTTCCAGCTCACCCGAGTCCATCAGGTGGGCCAACACCAATTGCGGCAGTACGGAGTTCCCGAGGTCGGCATACCGCTTGGCGTCGACGAGATCCCGCTGGAGGCGCTCGGGCACCAGCACCCATCCGATCCGCAGCGCGGGGGCGAGCAGTTTCGAGACGCTGCCGGTGTAGCAGACCCGCTCCGGCCGCATCGAGCGCAGTGCGGGCACCGGCGGGCGATCGTAACGATGCTCGGCGTCGTAGTCGTCCTCGACGATCAGGCCGCCCGCACCCGCCCACCGCATCAGCTCCCGCCGGCGCTCGCCGCCGAGCACGACACCGGTGGGGAACTGGTGCGCGGGTGTCACCAGCACCGCCGGCGAGCGCAGGGCGCCGACCCGGATGCCGTCGTCGTCCACCGGCACGGGCGGCGTAGCCAGGCCACTGTGGCGCAGGTGCTGCCGCGCGCCCAGCGAACCGGGATCCTCCACCGCGACCTCGGCGATGCCGTGCGCGCGCAACACCGTCGCCAGCAGTCCCAGCGCTTGGGCGACCCCGGCCACCACGACGACGTCCGCCGCATCGGCGCGGATGCCCCGGTTGCGGGCCAGCCAGTTCGCGACCGACTGCCGGAACGCCGGCGCGCCACGGGGATCGCCGTACCCGAAATCCGTCGCCGACAAGCCGGTCAGCACCGCTCGTTCCGCGCGCAGCCACGCCGACCGCGGAAACGCGGCCAGATCCGGCACCCCGGGTGTGAGGTCGATGCGCGCCGGTGCGGCTCGCAGCCGGTCGAAGACGTCCGGCCGGGGCTCGAACGCGACGTCCGCCTCCGGTGCCGGGGCCCGTGACGGCGACGCGGTGACGGGCACGGCGACCACGACCGTCCCGCCCCGGCCGCGACCGGCGACGTGCCCGTCCTCCACCAGCCGCTGGTACGCCTCGGTGACCACGCCCCGCGACACGCCCAGCTCCGCCGCGAGCGTCCGGCTCGGGGGCAGCCGGCTGCCGACCGGCAGGCGGCCGTCCGCGATCGCGTCGCGCAGGCGCGCTGCGAGCCAGGCCGACCGGCCGCCCGGAGCCGCCGCGGCGACGTCGAGTTGCAGGAAGTCCGAGCCCGTTATGGACCGGTGGAACGGCTCGGGTTTGGACCTGTTCATCGGACCAGTATCGGGTCAGAGTCGTCCCATGTCCGTTGAGTTCCTGGTGACCGCGCTGGTCATCGTGGCCACGCCGGGTACCGGCGCGCTGCTGACCATGAGCGCCGGCCTGGCCCACGGCACGCGGGCGAGCGCCATCGCCGCCGTCGGCTGCACGCTCGGGATCGTCCCGCACGCGGTCGCGGCGGTCACCGGCCTCGCCGCGCTGCTGCACGCCGGCGCGATGGCGTTCCAGGTCATCAAGTACGCGGGCGTGGCGTACCTGCTCTACCTGGCGTGGTCCGCATTGCGCGAGAAGGACCATCTTCCGCAGACGCCCGCTCCGAGGTCCGCGGCACGCGTGATCGTGTCCGCGGTGCTGGTGAACGTGCTCAACCCGAAGCTCACGATCTTCTTCTTCGCGTTCCTGCCGCAGTTCGTGCACGCCGGTGATCCGCGTTCGGTGCTCACGATGGCCGAGCTGAGCGGCGTGTTCATGGCGATGACGCTGGTGGTGTTCCTCGGCTACGGCGCAGCCGCCGCCGGGATGCGGGACCACGTGCTGTCCCGGCCGCGGGTACGGGCCTGGATGCGCCGGATCTTCGCGGGCACGTTCGTCGCCCTCGCCGCACGGCTGGCGGTGGAGTGAACCAAGAGGACTCCCCAGCCCCGGACGCGGCACATTTTCGACAATGTGCGACCGATCGCGTCGAGCTCGATGTCGAAGCCGTTGAGCGCGACCGGGAGGGTGGTGCGTGCCGGGAGGTTGTCCGTACCGAAGAATTCGACGTAGATCTTGTTCATCGCGTCGAAATCGGCGTAGTCGCGGAGATAGACACCGGCGCGAACCGCGTCGGACAGGGACGCAGCCGCGGCCTCTGCCACCTTCCGCAGGTTGGTGAACGCCTGCCGGGCCTGCTCCTCGAACGAGCCACGCACCCAGGTGCCGTCCGACAGCACCGGGCAGGCCCCGGCGAGATACACGTGGTCACCCGCGACGACCGCCTGGGAGTACGGTCCTCCGGGCGGCGCGGCCTCGGTGGTGGTAGAACCGCCATGACAAGATCGCCGTACTGAAGTTCCTCGACGAAAAGGGTGCGTTCTTCGTCAAACGCGCGGTGGATCGGGTGGCCCGCAGGTTGAACGTCTCCCGCGTCACCGCCTACAACTACCTCGAACAGATCCGCTCGGACGACACCGGCGGGCGACGCCGCGGCACGGCCTCCTGAGTCCCCCGCACTCCGGCTGTCAACCGCAACGTCGCGCCGCGCAACCGGTCAGCGGCCGCGGGGTCGAAACCGGGGCCGGTAACCGGGATCCGCCTGCCCTCGACGAATGCGCGCAACGATTCGTCAAGCGGCGAGTCGAGCACGCGCACGATCGGCGCCACCGCCTCGGCCACCGGCTTGCCGAACTCCTTCATCGCCTCGATGTGCCGGGCGGTCGCGGCGAGCGGGACGCGGTCACCGCGGCGGCCGTGGACACGTTCCTGCTCGCGTACGGCTGACGACCGGTCCGGCGCTCGGCTGCGCGCTCCCGCTCACGGCTGTGCCGGGGGTCCGCGCAGGAACCCCCGGCACAGTGCCGATCAGGACTTCGCGAGCATGCCGTGCGGGTCGAGCACGTACTTGCGCGCCGCACCGTGGTCGAACTCCTGGTAGCCCCGCGGAGCCTCGACCAGCGGAATCGGCGTCGCGTTGACCGCCTTCGCGATCTGGACGCGGTCGTGCAGGATCGCCATCATCAGCCGCCGGTGGTAGCGCATCACCGGGCACTGACCGGTGGTGAACTCGTGGGACTTCGCCCAGCCCAGGCCGATCCGAATGGACAGCGAACCGTGCCGCGCGGCCTCTTCGGAAGCGCCCGGGTCGCCTGTCACGTACAGGCCGGGAATGCCCAGCGCACCGCCGGCCTTCGTGATGTCCATCAGCGAGTTCAGCACCGTGGCCGGGTGCTCGTCCGCCGCCTCCCTGCCGTGCCCGCGCGCCTCGAACCCGACGGCGTCGACACCGCAGTCGACCTCGGGCACGCCGAGAATCTCCTCGATCTGCTCCTTCGGATCGCCCTTCGAGACGTCGACGGTCTCGCAGCCGAAGCTGCGGGCCTGTTCGAGCCGGTCACCGTTGAGGTCACCGACGATCACCACGGCCGCGCCGAGCAGCTGTGCCGACGCCGCCGCGGCGAGGCCGACCGGTCCCGCACCACCGACGTAGACCGTCGACCCGACGCCCACGCCTGCGGACACGCACCCGTGGAAGCCGGTCGGGAAGATGTCCGACAGCATCGCCAGGTCGAGAATCTTCTCCATGGCCTGGTCCCGGTCGGGGAATTTCAACAGGTTCCAATCCGCGTACGGGACCATAACGTACTCGGCCTGCCCGCCGACCCAGCCGCCCATGTCGACGTATCCGTATGCCGACCCCGGCCGGTCCGGGTTGACGTTCAGGCAGATTCCGGTCTTGCCTTCCTTGCAGTTGCGGCACCGTCCGCACGCGATGTTGAAGGGCACCGAAACCAGGTCGCCGACCTTGATGAATTCGACGTCCCGGCCGGTCTCCACGACCTCGCCGGTGATCTCGTGGCCCAGCACCAGTCCTTCCGGCGCGGTGGTACGCCCCCGGACCATGTGCTGGTCACTGCCGCAGATGTTGGTCGCGACGTTCTTGAGAATGACTCCGTGGTGACAGTCGCGTCCCACGTTGGCCTGGTGCACGCCAGGGCCGTCCTTGAGCGAGAAGGTCGGGTAGTCGATGGTGTCGATCTCGACCTTGCCGGGTCCCAGGTAGGTGACCGCTTTGTTGCCCGCCATATCCTCTACCGCCTCGATTCCTCGTTCGCCGTTGAACGTCAGGAAACGATGCTAGGAACCCGCGCGCGCCGGTCCTAGGGCCGGAAGACCATTCCGGGCATCGGTTTTTCACATCAGGATCTTGCGCACGCAGAGACTGTCCACAGTGGAACGGCCGAGACGCGGTCAGGGCAGCAGCGCCACCTGGAGTGATGTGAGGACACCCGCGGCTACGACAGCGATCGTAGCGGCGCCGAGGACCCGCCGCGAGCTGCCGGCCGCGGGCGGGCGACGCACCGCGACGAACCAGAGCACCACGACCGCGGCGGCGCACCCGGAGGCGGCGATATCCAGCGGGGCGTTCCGGGTGAGCCCGCTGCGCAACAGCAGGATGGCCGCGACGGCGGCCGACGCCGCGGTGCGCTGCCAGGCCAGTGCGGTCCGCTCCGGTTGCAGACCCGGATCCCTCATCGCACGCCGGCCAGCACGACCACGATGACGACGGCACCGATCGCCGCCGCGGCCCAGCCGACGACGAACGGCAGCCAGGTCATCGGCAGGGGCCGCTTGTGGCGCATCGCCTGCTGGACCCGGGCCCACCGGCGGTAGGCGAAGGCCGCGAGCAGGGTGCCGGTGACGGCGAGCAGCGCCGCGAGGGCGGCTCGCAGACCGGCGATCGAGAACTGCGGCACGAACTGCGTGAGCGCCACGGCACCGGCGATGAGCGCGAGCGCGGTCCGCAGCCACGCGAGAAAGGTGCGCTCGTTGGCCAGGGTGAACCGGTAGTCAGGCTCCTCCCCCTCTTCGTACCAGCGTGGGCTCATGCGCCACACGTTACTGTTCGACCAGGTGAGGAGAACCCCGGGTGGGTCAGTGACATTCGCGGTCCGCGGGGCCAGGGCAGGTGCGCTCGTGCAGCCGCGGCCAGCCGAGCCGGTCCAGTGCGGAGCCGCCGCCGGAACCTGGCCGGATGTCCTTCAACAACCGTGCGGTCGAGTGAGCGGCTGGAGTGGCAGTGGGCGAGCGGGCCGCCGATCGTGCGAAACCGGACGCCGTGTAGTTGCAGCTGTGGCGTGTGCGGCGAAACCCATCCCGAGGTGCGATCGCCGTCCGGGCTCCCGGCCTGACCAGTCATCCGAGCGCGGAGACCGGTCGTTTCCGGAGCGGTCAGCGGGCGCGGGGCAGCTTGACCGGGTCGTCGTGGAGGTCTTCGAGCAGGTCGCCCAACTCCTCGACCCGGTCGAGGACATCGTCGCTGAGAAACTTCAGCTGGACGGGGCGCCGGCAGGACTCGACCTCGTCCCAGGTGACCGGCGTCGACACCGTCGGCTCCGCGCGCCCGCGAAGTGAGTACGGCGCCACGGTCGTCTTGTGCGGGTTGTTCTGGCTCCAGTCGATGAACACCTTGCCCGGACGCACGCTCTTCGTCATCGCCGCGGTGATCTTGTCGGGCGTCTCCGCGGCGAGCTTTTTCGCCGCGGCCTTGGCGTAGGCCGACGAGTCCTCCGGGCTCTGCGTACGCACCGCCGCGTACAGCTGCAGCCCCTTCGACCCGCTGGTCTTCGGGTACAGCCGCAGCCCGTCGGCCGCCAGCAGGTCGCGCAACCGCTCGGCGACGCGGCAGCACTCGACGATCGTCGCCGGCTCGCCCGGGTCGAGGTCGAATACCAGCAGGTCGGGGTTGCGGCGGGCGCCGCGCGGCCCCACGGTCCACTGCGGCACGTGCAGCTCGAGCGCGGCGAGGTTGGCCGCCCAGATCAGGGTCGGCACGTCGTTGACCAGCGGGTACGCGTTCACGTCCGCGCTCTGCCCACGCCCACCACCGGCGATCTTCGCGGTCTTGACCCAGCTGGGTGCGTGCCGTCCGGCGTCCTTCTCGTAGAACGGGTTCGACTGAACACCGTTCGGCCAGCGGCGGAAGGTCAGCGCACGATCCCGCAGGTGCGGCAGGATCACCGGGGCGATTCGGGCGTAGTAGTCGATCACCTGACCCTTGGTGAAGGCGGCCTCGGGGTAGAGGACTTTGTCCAGATTGGACAACGACAGCCGGCGCCCATCGACCTCAACCGTCACCCTGTCCTCGGCCATGTTCCCAGCGTGCCTCAGCGCGACCGGCCGTGCACGCCGAGGCGCTCTCCCGTCGCAGCTCGGGGCGCCAGGAGACCGAACATGGAGCGGCTCCGCTCAACACGGTAGTCGCGCGCCGGTTCGACGAGCGGCTTCGGCCCGGCCAGCACCGCCGCCGAGGTCCGGGCAGCTCAGTGGCCGCTCCCGCTTTCCGGCGGGAATGTCGAGGCCACGTCCAGACGGGCGCCCGTGGTCGGCGCGCGAATCCGCTCGCACGGTGCGGGGCCCGCCGGCTCAGCACCGACGCCCTGTTCTGGCTCGCCCCTTTGGGCCGCGCGCGACGGCCCACGGTCGCACCCAAAGGCCGGCAGGGTCAGGCGCGAGTGCCCGGCATGATCGGCGTTAAGGCCAAGGAGGGTTCGCCGCCTTCGACAAGATCGCTCCGGCTCGAGGACCCAGCACGGGCTGGCGTCCGCCAGGGCCATGCCAGCCCGGGCCCCATGGCCACCGACCCTGGGCGTCCGCGTGGACGAGTTGCGTCGCGCGGATCTCGGGCCCGAACAGGTCGACCGCGGTGGACAGGTGGACCGACGGCACCTCGACACCGACGGCCTCCAACAGCAGGTTTCCCGGCCCAGGCAGACGCTCCCCCGGCTCGAGGTCCGGCTCGCCGGTGTGCAGCAGATGTGCGGCTACTTCGTTGAGCAGGTCGCGGGCCGGACGTGGCTCCATCGCTGTCACGACCAACTCTGGTCTGCCGCGTGCCGTCAGGCCCACCGTGTAGGCCCAAGGCGGCCGGGAACCGTTGCCCTCGAACGACATCACCGCCCAGCCGTGTTCGGTGATGATCTCGCACAGGTGGCGCAGGTGACCGCCCGGCCGATCGCATGTTCCGCACATCGTCTCCCCCTCGGTTCGGGTTGCTCTGCGATCGACTATGCAGGGCGGCACAGACAAAAAGACAGTCCTCACGCCATCCCATTCACCCAATCGTGGCAAATCGCGGGCAAATTGGCGCACTGCACGGGAGTTTCCAAATCGGACAGAAGGTTCCGCGCCACGTCGCGTCAGTCCGGCGACGGTAAGAACCTGGCGCCGCGCCGGTCGATCAACAACCGGAGGCTATTGCTCTTGTGAAAGGTCGACGAGGAGCGCCCCGGGATACTTGATCTGCTCGCGGAGGATGTCGCCGTGGCCGGCGTGCCGTGCGAAGTCCTCGATCGCGAGCAGGTAGATGAACCGGAGGTTGACGTCGCCGACGCGGGGGTGCGTCCTGACGTCATCGAGGTCGAAGCCGGCGGCGATCACCCGCGAACGCTCGCTGGCGCGCTCGAATTCGGCGATCACGTCGGCCAGGGTCTCGTTGTCGTCGACGACGAAACTGGCGTCGCCCGGCGTCGTGCCGCCGTCACATTCGCTCGCCGGCAGGCCGGCCAGGACGCGCTGAAACCAGATCCGTTCGGCGACCGCGGCATGCTTGAGCAATCCGATCGGGGTGGTCAGCGACGCGACGAGCCGGCGCCGGGCCGCCGATTCGGACAGACCGCGTGCGGTGCGGATCAACTCGGCCCGGTTGCGGTCGAGCGTGCTCTCCAGCAAACGGCGTTCGGTGCCGGTGGTGATTCGTGGCCAGGACCATGTCATGCTCGGGCTCGATTCTGTGACAGGGCAGGACTTCCTGCCCCGATGGGGTTGATGACAGAGGTTTGGGCCGCTCGCTGAGTGCGTGGCCTTTGATTCACCAGATCTGCGCGTCACGGGGCCCGGGATGTCTCCGGCCCGTTGCAGTGCACGCAGGCGTAGCTCGAACTCTATTCCAGGGCAGGCAGCGGCCGCTAGTCCTTAAGCGTCGAGACGTTCGGACCGGGTGATCAGCAGCAGGGCTCCGGCCGCGCCGGCGAGATACGCGATGCCGATGATCACGAAAGAGACCGCCGGGCCGCGGTTCCAGTCCACGATGGTGCCCAGTACCACGCTCATGGCAGCGACACCCACCAGCGTCCCGATCTGGCGGTTGGCATTGAGCACCGAGGCGGCCACGTTCGCATGCGCGACACCCGCGGCGTCCACCAGCGCGGCGGTCATCCCCGGAGAGATGATGCCCGCGCCGGTATTGGCGATCGCGACGGCCAGCGCCATCACCCAGTACGGCGTGGACGGGGCCACGGTGACCATGGTCAGCGAGGCGATTCCCGCGACCAGCAGGAAGACCGTCAGGAGCGTGCCGTTGGACAACCGTCCGGCAATGCGCGAGTAGACGAGATTGCCCAGGGGGAACCAGATCGTCATGGGCAGCAGCTCGATCCCGGCCTGGAAAGCGGTTGCCCCGCGTGCGTGCTGGAAGAACAGGCTGAGCATGAACATGCTGCCGTACAGGGCGAAGTTGAAGAGAAAACCCACCACGTTCGCGCCGGTGAAACCCGGCAGGCGAAACAGGTTCCACGGCATGACCTGATTGCCGGTGCGCCGTTCGCGGGCCACCAGGGACCCTGCGGTGATCACCAGCACGGCATACGAAACGAGCACCGGTCCGCCGACCCAGCCGAGCCGCGGGCCCTCGATGAGCGCGAAGCTCAGTGCGGCGAGCGCCGCGATCCACAGGACGTGGCCTGGCGCAGCCAGTTTGACGGGGCGCCCCTCGACCGGAGCGATGTAGCGCCGGGTCATCAGGATGCCGACGATGCCGATGGGCAGGTTGAGCAGGAAGATGCTCTGCCAGTTGAACACGCTCACCAGCAGCCCCCCCAGGGTAGGCCCCAGCGCGGCGGCGGTGGCCACGATCGCCGACCACCGACCCAGCATCCGGGTGCGCTGCCGTTTCTCCGGGAACGAGAACACCAGCAGGGCCAGGGAGCTCGGCATGAACAACGCCGCCCCGGCCCCCTGAACGAGACGCGCGGCGATGAGCACGCCGGCCGTGGGCGCGAGCGCGCAACCGAGAGAGGCGACGAAGAAGACCACCATGCCCCAGAGGTAGATGGTTTTCGCGCCGACGCGGTTCGCCAGGCCGCCGGCCGGGATCAGCAGCGAAGCGAAGACGAGCACGTAGCCATCCACGATCCAGGTGAGCTCCGCCAGCGAGGCGTGCAGCTGCTCCTGAATCGCGGCCCCGGCGACATTGACCACGGTCACGTCCAGGGAAGCCATGACGAAACCGGTAGCGAGAGCCGTCAGTTTCAGGCCTGAGGCAGCGCCGTGGTGCGCGGGGGTTGCACTGCTGGACGACGACCCCGCAGCCGACTCGGCGACGGACATGGCTGTCTCCTCGGGACGAACTCCGGTGATCACTGTCGATACGACGATAGCCATCAAATTAGATCGTCGTCAAACTTTGATGGCTGTCGTAATATGGTCACGTCGAGCTGAGACCAAGGAAGGCCGATCCGAGTGACCGCACAGACCTCCGGGCGCATCACCGATCACGCCGCCGCCGAGGACATCACGTTGCAGGGCGTGCTGGAAGCCCTGACCGATCCGGTGCGGCGGAAGATGGTCCGGCAACTCGCCGACGCTGACCAGGACATGGCCTGCGGGACCTTCGACATCGACGTCACCCGGTCCACCAGCACCCATCACTTCAAGGTGCTGCGCCAAGCCGGAATCATCTGGCAGCACTACGAGGGCACCATGAAGCTGAACTCCCTGCGCCGTGACGACCTGGAGCGGAGGTTTCCCGGGCTGCTCGACGCGGTCATCCGGGCAGCGGATCACGAGCCGGCGGTCAAGGGGCGGCGCGCGCCCACATCATGACGGGGAGGGCGAACGGCCCCGTCACCCCGCTCCGGCGCCGGCTCAGCCTCCATGAGCCGGCCCGCGCTGGTCGGTCCTTCTTGAGCAAGGTGGTAATGCCGTTCGCGCAGGATTGCGGTCAGCTACGCGCGAGTGAGGTCGCGGGGGGCGTGCGGCGAGGTGTGGGACTCGCATCGTGGCGTCTTCGGCCGCTGGGCCGCCGCCTCGGCCCGGATCCGGAGCGCGTCGCGGTCCTCGATGTCGAAACTGCCGGACATCCGCGGGGATTCCTGGCGGCGGTGGTTGCGGTTGAGGCCCCACACGACCAGGGCGACGAGCAGGAGAAACATCATCAATCCAGCCATGGCAGAAATTATTCGCTCCACCAGAAGCCGCCAGAAGTGGCAGGACTGACGTTGCCCGGCAAAATCCCGCCAGTTACGCTGAGGGGCATGCTCCGCACTGTGGCCGCTGTGCTGGTCGACCGCTCCGCGCCGTTCGAGTTCGGCGTCGTCTGCGAGGTCTTCGGCATCGACCGGACCGAGGACGGCGTGCCGCCCATCGAATTCCGCGTGTGCGGCGAACGCGCCGGGGCCCCCATCCAGGCGAGCGTCGGCCTCCAACTGGTACCCGAATTCGGTCTCGACGGGCTCGCCGGGGCCGACCTGGTCGCCATCCCCGCCACCACCATCCGTGACGACTATCCCCCGGCGGTGCTCGACGCGATCCGGACAGCTCACGCGAACGGCGCCACGATCCTCACGGTGTGCAGCGGCGCCTTCCTGCTCGGCGCCACCGGACTGCTGAACGGCCGCCCCTGCACGACGCACTGGAAACATATCGACGAATTCAAGCAGCGCTTTCCGGAGACGACCCTCGACCCGGACGTCCTGTTCGTCGACGACGGCGACATCATCACCAGCGCCGGCACCGCGGCGGGGATCGACGCGTGCCTGCACCTCGTCCGGCGAGAGCTGGGCTCGGCGGCGGCGACCGCGATCGCCCGGCGCATGGTCGTGCCCCCGCAACGCGACGGCGGCCAGCGGCAGTTCGTCGAGCTGCCGATTCCGGAGTCCACAGCGGACAGTCTGGAACCCGTGCTGTCGTGGATGATGGAGCACCTTGCCGATGAGCACACCGTCCCGGCGCTCGCGCACCGCGCGCAGATGTCGGAGCGGACGTTCGCCCGCCGGTTCGCGGCCGAAACCGGCACGACGCCGGTCAAATGGCTGACCACGCAACGGGTGCTGCACGCCCGCACCCTGCTCGAGACCACGCCGCTGAGCATCGAGGAGATCGCCCGCGAATGCGGTTTCCGCACGGGCGCCCTGCTCCGGCACCACTTCCACCGGGTGGTGGGGGTGTCCCCGCACGACTACCGTCGCACGTTCGCTGCGTCGTGAGGCACTCTCATGGCCTATGAAGTTGCCGCTGTCCGCAAGCACTTTCCCGCACTCGCGGAGGGTGCCGCGCACTTCGACGGCCCGGGCGGATCGCAGGTTCCGGACGTCGTCGGCGACGCGGTCGCGGCGATCCTGTGCGCCCCGATCGCCAACCGCGGCTCGATCACCGCCGCGGAGCGACGCGCGGACGCCATCGTGGTCGAAGCCCGCCAGGCCGCCGCCGACCTGCTCGGCGCCCAGCCCGGCGGCATCGTGTTCGGCCGCAGCATGACCCAGCTGACCTACGACTTCTCCCGATCCCTGGCCAAAACCTGGCAGCGCGGCGACGAGGTCGTGGTGACCCGCCTCGACCACGACGCGAACATCCGGCCGTGGGTACAAGCCGCGGCGGCGCGCGGGGTCACGGTGCGGTGGGCGGACTTCGATCCGGCCTCCGGCGAGCTGCCTGTCGACGCGATCAACGGTTTGCTGTCCGGCCGCACCCGCCTGGTGGCGGTCACGGCCGCGTCGAACCTGCTCGGGACCCGCCCGGACATCCCGGCGATCGCCGCCGCGGTGCACGAGACGAACGCGCCGCTCTACGTGGACGGCGTGCACCTCACGCCGCACGCACCCGTCGACGTCACCGCTCTGGACGCGGACTTCTACGCCTGCTCGCCGTACAAGTTCCTCGGCCCGCACCTCGGCCTGGTCGCGGCCGCCCCGGAACTGCTGGAGACCCTGCGCCCGGACAAGCCGTCGCCGTCGACGAACGCCGTTCCCGAGCGATTCGAGCTGGGCACGCTGCCGTATGAGCTGCTCGCGGGCACCACGGCGGCGATCGACTTCCTGGCGAACCTCGTGCCGGGCGAGGGCACGCGCCGGCAGCGGCTGGTGCGATCGCTGACCGAACTGGAGGAGTACGAGCGGAGCCTGCTCGACCGTCTCGACGCCGGCCTCGCGGCGATTCCCGGCGTGACCAGCTACGGCTCCCCCACACGGCGCCGCACGCCGACGGTCCTGTTCTCAGTCGACGGCGTGCCGTCGCAGGCGGTCTACGAGCGCCTCGGCGCACAGGGCGTGAACGCGCCGGCGGGCAGCTTCTACGCTCTGGAATGCTCCCGTCGTCTGGGGCTGGGCGATACCGGCGCCGTCCGCGCGGGGATCGCGCCCTACACGACGATCGCCGAGGTCGACCGCCTCCTCGACCGGATCCGCGCGCTCTGACTGGCTAGACGTTTCGCTGAACCGGGACGCGGAACTCGCTGTCCCGGCGGTCGGTGATGAACATGTGGCCCGGCGAATGAGTGATCGCGAGCGGCGGCTTCGACGCCATCAGCGCCGCTTGCGGCGTGACCCCGCACGCCCAGAACACCGGCACATCACCGGGTTCGGCCACGACCGCGTCACCGAAGTCGGGATGGTCCAGGTCGGCGATGCCCAGCTCCGCGGGGTCGCCGACGTGCACGGGCGCGCCGTGTACGGCGGGCATCGCCCCGCTGATCGCGATCGCGTCGTCGACCTGGCCGGCCGGGATCGGGCGCATCGACACGACCAACGGCCCGTGCAAGCGCCCGCCCTGCCGGCACCGCCGGTTCGTCACGTACATCGACACGTTGCGGCCCTGCGCGACATGCCGCAGCGGGATACCGGCCGCGAGCAGCCCGCTCTCGAACGTGAAGCTGCATCCGATCGAGAACGCGACCAGGTTCTCGTGCCACCGGTCGCTCAGGTCACCGATCTCCTCGGCCAGCTCACCGTCGCGCCAGACCCGGTAGCTGGGCAGGTCGCGGCTCAGGTCGGCGCCGGGCGCGAGCACGGTCGACGTGCTGCCCGGATCGGTGACGTCGAGGACCGGGCACGGCTTCGGATTGCGCTGGCAGAAAAGCAACACGTCGTAGGCCCAGTCGCTCGGCACGGCGATCAGGTTGGTCTGCGCGTAACCGACGGCCCAACCGGAGGTGGGCGCCACGGTCCCGGCGCGGAACGACGCGCGCGCCTGCTCCGGGGTCAAGGTCGCCGGGTCCCCTACCGTGGTCATACCCCAGCTCAACACACGCAGGCACGCCCGGCATCACCGCGGTGAACTCGCGCGTGCGAGCGTGGGACTCGCGGTCAGCCGGCGAGGTCGAGCTTGGTGAGGAGGCGGTCCAGCTCGGCCAGCTCCCCCGCCTCCAGTGCGACCAGCGACGGCGGCGGCTCCATCAGCATGCGCTCCGCCGTGGCCGCCGCCTCCTGACCCGCCGGCGTCACCGCCACCAGCCTCCGCCGCCGATCCGTGGGGTGCATCGTGCGTGACACCAGCCCCCGCAGTTCCAGGTCGTCCACCACGAGCGTCACATACGGCCGGTCGGTGCCGAGGCGCTCGGCCAGATCACCCAACGTCAACGGTCCGGCCGCGAGCTTGCGCAGCGCCTTCACCTTGATGAAGCTCAGCCCGAGCGTCTCGGTGACCGCCTTCTTCCGGTCGTGCCTGCTGAGCACGAGGTCCTGCATGCGCGCCCACACGGCGGCCGCCGTCATCGCCCCGCTCCCACCGGCTCGTCGAACATCTCCGTCACCCGCGCCGCCGTCACCTTCGCCCGCGGGGACGTCGTCAGCACGCCGAGCACCATCACCACCACGCCGCATCCGGCCATGATCCACCATGCGATGTGGCTCGCGGCCGGGAAACCGGTCGCGAACGGGCCGTCGATGTGCGACGTGACCACAGCACCGAGCACGGCGACCCCGAGCGACGCCCCGATCTGCCGGCTCGTCGAGGCCACCGCCGCCGCCACCCCGGCCTGCGCGCGTGGCATTCCGGACACGGCGGTGTTGGTGATCGGCGGGTTGAGCATCCCGAAACCGGCGCCGAACACCACATACGCCACCACCAGCCACACCGCCCCGGTGTCCGCATCGATCTGGGCGAGCAGCACACCGCTGAGAGCCAGCCCCAGTCCCCCGGCCACCAACGGGATTCGCGATCCACGCAGCCCTGTCAATCGCCCGGACAGCGGCGCCAGAGCGAAGATGCCCAGCGCGCTGGGCAGCGTCAGCAGGCCCGCGTGCAGCGGCGTGAAACCCCGGACGGTCTGCAGGTACAACGCGTTCAGGAACAGGAACCCGCTCAGGCCGGCGAACCCGCACACGGCGATCACCGTCGCACCGGTGAACGGCACGCTCGCGAAGAACCTCGGATCGAGTAGCGGTTCCGCGCGGCGTCGCTCGTAGGCGACGAGGCCGATCGCCGCGAACACCGCCAGCGCGAAGCACCCGAGCGTCAGGCCGGACAGCCAGCCGTGATGCGGCGCTTCGATGATGCCGTAGGTCAGGCTCGCCAGCACCACGATCACCAGTAGCTGCCCCACCGGATCCAGACGCCGGGCGCGCGGCGCCTTCGACTCCGGCACGAACAGGGCGGTCAGCACGAGCGCGGCGATCCCGACCGGAATGTTGATCCAGAAGATCGACCGCCAGCCCACGGCGCCCACGAGCGCACCCCCGACCACCGGCCCCAGCGCCATGCTCAGCCCGACGACCGCGCCCCAGACACCGATCGCCCGCGCCCGCTCACGCGGCTCGGTGAAGGTGTTCGTGATGATCGCCATGGCCACCGGGTTCAGCATGGACCCGCCGACGGCCTGCAACATCCGGAACACGATCAGCAGCGCGGCGTTCGGCGCGAGACCGCACAGCAGAGAACCCAGCGTGAACAGCACCAGCCCGGTCTGGAACGTGCGCCGCCGCCCGATCCGGTCCCCGGTCGACCCGGACAGCATCAACAGGCTGGCCAGCACGAGCGTGTAGGCATCGATCGTCCACTGCAGACTCGACACGCTCGCGGAGAACTCCCGCTCGATCGAGGGCAGCGCGAGGTTGACGATGGTGGTGTCCATCGCGACGGCGAAGAGGCTCACGCAGCAGATCGCCAGCACGAGAAGACGACGACGGTGGGACGGCTCCGGCACGCGGGACCCCAAACGTTGTACTCCTATAACAGTTAGCACTGTACAACTTTCTACGCAGCACAGGCGCTGTGATTCAGGACTCCCCTGGACTTGAATCATCCAATGATTTACTAATCCGACCGAAAGTAGGCGGACACGGTCCGCGGCCCGACCTGCTCGTAGAAACCCGTTTCCGCCGTGGCTGCCGTCGGATTAGTAACGAACGGCACGGTAACGTCCGAGCCGCGGACCCAACGGAGAGGAACAGGCTCGTGACGGGGCGAAGGCGCAGCGCGGCGTGGTTCGGCGAGACCGGCCGGGCGGGGATGATCTACCGGTCGTGGATGCGCAGCCAGGGCTTCGGTGCCGAGGTCTTCGACGGCAGGCCGGTCATCGGCATCGCGACCAGCGCGTCGGAGCTCGCACCGTGCAACGCGCACCTGCACCGGGTGGCCGAAGCGGTCAAGCGCGGTGTGTGGCAGGCCGGTGGTTTCCCGCTCGAGTTCCCGACGATGGCCACCGGCGAGACGCTGATGCGCCCGACCGCCATGCTCTACCGCAACCTCATGGCGATGGAGGTCGAGGAGCTGATCCGGGCCAACCCCCTCGACGGCGTGGTCCTGTTGTCCGGTTGCGACAAGACGACCCCGGCGATGCTGATGGCCGCCGCGAGCGTCGACCTGCCCGCGGTGATGGTCACCGGCGGCCCGATGCTCAACGGCAAGTACCGCGGCACCGACGTCGGCTCCGGCACGCAGGTGTGGAAGTTCGAGGAGGACCTCAAGGCCGGGCGCATGAGCCAGGAGGAGTGCTTCTTCGCCGAGGGCTGCATGGCGCGCTCGAACGGGCACTGTATGACGATGGGCACCGCGTCGACTATGGCGTGCCTGGCGGAAGCACTCGGCATGCAGCTGCCCGGCTCGGCGACCTGGCCCGCGGTGGACGCGCGCCGGTTCGAGATCGCGCAGTCCGCCGGGCAGCGAATCGTCGAGATGGTCGAGGAGGACCTGCGACCCTCGCGGATCCTCACCCGGGATGCGTTCGAGAACGCGATCCGGGTCAACGCCGCGATCGGCGGTTCGACCAATGCGATCATCCACCTGCTCGCCATCGCCGGCCGCTCCGGAGTCGACCTCGCGCTCGACGACTTCGACGCGCTGATCCGCGCGGTGCCGACGCTGGTGAACCTGATGCCGTCGGGCAAGTATCTGATGGAGGACTTCTGCTACGCCGGCGGCTTGCCGGTCGTGATGCGACAGCTGGCCGACGCTGGGCTGTTGCACTCCGGCTGCGTCAGCGTCACGGGCAAGCCGGTCGGCGAGAACGTGGCCGGGGCGGAGAACTTCGACACCGGCGTCATCACCACCGTCGACGAGCCGTTCCAGCCCGCCGGCAGCGGGACCGCAGTGCTGCGCGGCAACTTGTGCCCGGGCGGCGCGGTGATCAAGCAGTCGGCCGCGTCGCCGCACCTGCTCGAGCACCAAGGCCGGGCGCTCGTGTTCGACACCGTCGAGGACTACTACGCCGTCGCCGACGACCCGGACCTCGACGTGGACGAGAGGAGCGTCCTGGTCATCCGCGGCGCGGGCCCGAGGGGCTACCCCGGGATGCCGGAGGTGTCGAACGTCGCGCTGCCGGCGAAGTTGCTCAAGGCGGGCGTGACGGACCTGGTGCGCATCTGCGACGGGCGAATGAGCGGCACCGGTTACGGCACAGTCGTCCTGCACGTCACGCCGGAGTCGGCCGCCGGGGGGCCACTCGCGCTGGTGCGGACGGGTGACCTGATCACCCTCGACGTGACCGCCCGGACCCTGAACGTCGAGGTGCCGGACGAAGAACTGGCCGAGCGCCGCGCGTCCTGGCAGCCGCCGGTCTCGCCGTACGCCGGCGGGTACACCTGGCTCTACACGCAGCACGTGCTGCAGGCCGACCAGGGCGCGGACTTCGACTTCCTGCGCGGTTCCCGCGGGCACGCCGTGCCGCGGGATTCGCACTAGGTGGTTGGTGTCGAACGGGGGCTGGGCGGTCGGTCGCAGGCTCCGCATGACGGGCGGGCCGGTCTGATGGCTGATCGTGATCGAGGATGATCAACGCGGCTGGTGGGGCGCGGCAGGGTTGTGACCGCTTCGCGCCGCAGCGGGGGTGTCTGGTGGCTGTGATGGGTCGGCTGTCAGCCGGATCAGATGGTGGTCACGGCCCATCCGCCGGGTGTGTGGGCGATTTTGAGCGTGGCCAGCCGTGCGAGGTTGACCGAGGCGGCCAGTAGCGAGAAGTCGGCGGTTACTTTCGGTAGCCCTCGAACACGGGCGCGGCGTCCGCCGTGGCGGCGGCGCATCAGGTGGCCGATCTTGCGTTCGACTTTCGGGCGGGTGGCCCGGTAGTCGGCCTTCCAGTCCGGGTCACTCTGGCGGGCCCGGCCGGCGGCCAGGTGTGCTTCGTGGTGGCCGATGGTGATGGTGCGACCAGCTGCGGCCGTGGTGCACTGGGCAGCCAGCGGACACGCGGCGCAAGCGCCAGCGAACTCGGCGATCCCGGCGTGCCGCTTGCTGGTGAGTGGACGCACGGACGCGGTGATCCCCACCGGGCAGGTCACGGTCCGGGCTTCCAGGTCGATCTCGAAACGGTCTTTGGAGAAATGGCCTTTCACCCGCGACGACGGCTGCACCTTAAGTCCATTATGGACACCAGCGTTGTCCAGTCGTGCCAATAGTTCCCCAGCGCCATAGGCGGCATCCCCATAGACAGCAACCTGTGCTTCGGCTTCGGCTTCGGCTTCGGCTTCGGCTTCGGCTTCGGCTTCGGCTTCGGGTGGGAGGGTGTCAGCCAGAAGACGCTCGGCGACCTCGGCGTCGCCACTGTTGCCGGGTGTGACGTCGGTAGCGGTGATGATCTCGGTGTCCGGATCGATCGCGATGTGCCCTTTGTAGCCATCGAAACCGCGGGCTTGGGTCTTGTGGCCGTGACGGCATTCGGGATCGACGGTGGAGATGACCCGGTCGGCCGCGACCTTGCGGGCGATCCGGAACACCCCGTCACCGTCGTCGGTGAGGTCCTGTCCCAGCACCGTGGCCAGCAGCCGTGCCGCCTGGTCCACGTCGGCATCCAGGTGGCGGCCTTCCAGCAGCGCCAGGATCGCTAACCCGTCCCGGGCGCGGGAGTCGATCAATGCCTCCCGGGCGGCCGCGTCGTCCCAGTCGATCTGCGGTTTCGCGGTGCTGGAGTAGTCATCCCCGCTGGTGATCGCAGCGCGCAGCTCGCCGGTCAACTCGGTGTCGGTGGCCGCGAGCAGGCCCCGGATCGCCGAGCGGATCAGGGTGATGGTGTCCATCGTGGCGACCGCGTCGTAGATCGGGGTGGAGTCCAGCACCCACCGCCCCACCAACCCCGCCTGGCGCGCCACATCCAACACAACCTGGAAGATCCGATCGGGCCGCTCCGAACGGGCCAGGCGGGCGCGCATGTCCACCAGCACCGTGTGCACGAACCCCGGATAGTCGAAATCCAGACCCCCGGCGGCGTACTTCCAGCGGGCGTCGAAGGCGAACCGGTCCACCGCCTCCCGGTCGGACAGGCCCTCGATGCGCTGCAGCACCATGACCACGGCCACGATCATCGGTGGCACCGACCGCCGCCCGATGTCGGTGAACAGATCGGCGAACATCTCATCCGGGAACAGCGCGAAACAGTCCCGGTGCAGCACCGCATAGATCGAGTCCGCAGCCACCCGATCAGCGCAGTAGTCCACCGTCGAGCGCAACAGGTCGGTCTGGCGAGGTGCGCGTCCCAAAGCCACAACAAGCATCCTGCCGGTTCACTCGCCCCACCAGGGCGACCGACACACCGGAATACTTAGCCACCCAAAACACCAACCACCTAGAGAGTGTTTTGAAAGTGGTTTGCGTGGCGGTGCGGGTGGCGGAACCTGAGGCGGCCCCTGGCTGTGGGATCGCCTCCTCATGTATGCCGATACACCACGTCGGCGCTGTCCTCGCCAGAAACCACCTCAGAATTCGGCAGCAGAGTGCGGGTTGCTCGCCCACCGCAAGCGGCTCCGCCGCTTATGAAACAGAACCTAGGTCGCGGTGCCGCCGGTTGAGCCCAGGACCCGGAACCGCAACCCCGGCTCGCCGTACTCCTCGAGTGCGTGCGCGGTCCAGCCGGCCGTGCGGGCCACCGCGAACACCGCCTCGCCCGCGTCGGGGCGCATCTCGAAGCTGTGCATCATCGCGGCGAGGGCCAGGTCGATGTTCGGGAACAGGTCGGCGCGGCCGCTGAGTTGGTCGAGCACCAGGTCGACCACCGGGTTGTCCGGCAACAGCGCCAGGAGTGCGTCCGCGCGCGGGTCGCGCCGCCGGTAGATCCGGTGGCCGAACCCGGGAATGCCTCCGGCGGTCCGCAACCGCTCGGACAGCGCGTTCACCGGATCCTCCCGCGCCTCGGCGAGGAACCGGTACGCCAGCGTGCTCGCCCCACCGTGGTACTGCCCGTCCAGTGCGCCCAGCCCCGCGGAAACCACCGCGTACACGTTCGCCCGCGCGCTCGCCGCTACCCGAGCGGCCACAGTGGACACCGCCAGGCCGTGGTCGGCGAGCAGAACCAGTGCGGCGTCGAGGATTTCCGGATCCGGCCGCCGGGACGTCAGCTTCGGCCACAACCGTTCCCCGAGCGTGCCGCTCGCCGTCCCGCCCGGCAGCGCGTCCGCGAGCACGCCGATCAGCCGCTCCGCGGCCGGCCGCACGGCATCGGGCGCGAGGTCGAACCGCAGCGGATCGGCGGCGCCCAGCACGGCAACCGCGACCCGCAGGTGATCGGTCAGGCGCGCGGTGGCCTGCAGGGCGCCGGTCGCGGACCGCACCAAACCGGTCAGCTCCGGCGACGCCGGGAACGCGGGCCGGCCGGCCAACTCGCCGGTCCACAGGAAATGCGCGACAGACTCGAGGGAGGACTGCCCCACCAGATCGACGGCCCGCCGATCGCGGAAGAACAACTCGTCGTCGGCGAACCGGGTCAGCCGCGTCCGGATACCCTCCACCACGCCCGGCTCTCGGCCGCGCCCGGCCAGCCGGTCGACCTCCTCCGCCGCGAACAGGCTCCCCCGCCGGCCTGGCCGCTTGACGCTCGTCAGCACTCCCCGACTCGCGTACGCGTACACGGTTTCGGCCTTCACGCCCAGCCGCTGCGCCACTTCAGCGGTGGTGAGGTACCCCTCGTCGCCCATTGACCTGCGCTTTCCCGATTCACATTGACACGATCAATATTGACAATATTAAGTCAATGTAAGGACAGTGCAAGCCATGACCGAACTCATCGAGGTGCCAGCGGGTCTCCGCGACGTCGTCGTCACGACCACGGAGCTGGGAGACGTGCGCGGGCGCGAGGGCTTCTACCACTACCGCCAGTACTCGGCGATCGACCTGGCGCGCACGAAGACGTTCGAGGACGTGTGGTTCCTGTTCCTGGAAGGCCGCCTCCCTCAAGCCGCGGAACGCACCCGGTTCGTCGAGGAACTGGCGCCGCTGCGGGTACTACCCGCCGAGCTGCGGGAGATCCTCCCGCCGGTCGCCCGTGCGGGCGGTGACCTGATCGCCGGGCTGCGCACAGCGCTGTCCGTCCTCGCCGCGGCGCGTGGCCTGCCGCCGCTGTGGGACGCCGGCCCCGGCCGCCGCAAGGCCGACGCGATGCTCGTCTGCGCAGTGACCCCGACGATCCTGGCCGCGCTCCACCGCCTCCGCGAGGGCCGCGAGCCGCTCGAACCACGCGCCGGCCTCGGTGCCGCCGCGAACTGGCTGTACCTCGTCACCGGCGAAGAACCGACTGCCCAGCACGCTCGGGCCATCGAGCAGTACCTGATCGCGACGATCGACCACGGGTTCAACGCCTCGACGTTCACCGCGCGCGTCGTGGCCTCCTGCGGCGCCGATCTGGTGTCCGCCGTCGCCGCCGCGCTCGGTGCGTTCACCGGGCCGCTGCACGGCGGCGCGCCCGACCGGGCCTTGGCGAGCCTCGACGAGATCGGCACGCCGGACCGCATCGACGACTGGGTGCGCACCCGGATCTCCGCCGGCGACCGCATCATGGGCTTCGGCCACGCCGTCTACCGGACCGAGGACCCGCGGTCCGTGCTGCTGCGCGAGATCGCGACCGGACTCGGCGGGGACCTCGCCGACTTCGCCACGACGGTCGAGCGGCGCGTGGTCGAAATCCTCGCGGAGCTGAAACCGGGACGCGAGCTCTACGCCAACGTCGAGTTCTACGCCGGAGTCGTGATGGCGCTGTGCGGCCTGCCGCGGGCGCTGTTCACGCCAACGTTCGCGGTGAGCCGGGTGGTCGGCTGGTGCGCCAACGTCCTGGAACAGGCGGCCGGGTCGAAGATCATCCGTCCGGCAGCCCGCTACGTCGGGCCGCCGGCCCCTCAGCCCGTGAGCTGAGGCAGTACCTTCGACGACCAGGCGTCGAAGAACTTGTCCTCCTCCGGGCCGATCTGCGAGACGTACACCTCGTCGAACCCGGCGTCGGCGAACTGGCGCACCGCCTGCGCGTGCGCGTCGACGTCCGGGCCGCACGGGATCTGGCCCGCGACCTGCTCCTCGGTGACCACCGGGACGGCCTGCTCGAAGTCCCGCGGGGTCGGCCCGCCGGCCTCACGGTAGGCGTGGATCAGCTCGCCGTCCGGCAGCACCGTGGCGAAGCCGTCCGCGATCCCGGCGATCCGGCGAGCGGTCTTCGGGCCGAACGCGGACAGGTAGATCGGCACCGGCTGCTCGGGCAGCGTGTAGATGCGCGCCTGTTCGACCGTGTAGTGCTTGCCGTAGTGCGTGACCTGCTCGCCGGTGTGCAGCCTGCGGATCACCTCGACGGCCTCCTCCAGCATCTCCAGCCGCCGCTGGACAGGAAGTAGCCAACACTCACCATGTGCGAGGGCTACCCGCGCCGCTCACCGCTCACGCACCTACGCCAGCGGGTCGAAGCCGGACATCTCCAGCACGCGGCGCACCGGTGAGGCGGGTGCGACGATCAGGTCCAGCTCCATCTGCAGCACCTTCAGCCGCCCGGCGAGCGTGAACAACACGCGCAGGCCGGAGCTGTCCAGATAGATCACCTCGGTGAGGTCGACCGACACGCGCACGGCGTCATTGTCGATGGCGGAGAAGATCTGGTCCTGAACGAGGCCGGCGTTGGCGAGGTCGATCTCGCCGCTGACCGTCACCAGCACGTGGCCGCCATCGCTCTTGGCGCCGACCGTCGCCGACGTCATTCGGCTTGCCCGTTCGCGATCGTGCGGCGGATCATGACCTCCGTCCCGTGCGGGCGATGGTCGATGCGGACCTCGTCCCCACAGCGGCGCATGAGCAGGGTTCCCCGGCCACGGTTCTCGCCCCGCGGCGGTCGCCAGCGGCCCTCGTCGCACACGTTCGCGATCACGTCCTGCCCCCGCAGCTCAAGCCTGATTTTGATCACCCCGCCCGCCGGGCCGTAGGCGTGCTCGACGGAGTTGGAGGTGGCCTCACCGACGGCGACGAGCAAGTCGGAGGTGGCGTCCGGGCTCGCGTTCACGATGATCAGCCACCGCCGCATCGCCGAGCGGACCTCCTTCAGCGACTCCGGAATCGCCGGCACCGTGAGCTCCAGCGGGCCGACGTCGGCGCCGTCCTGGCGGCGCACGGCCAGCAGCGCCACGTCGTCGTCCGGGGTGTCCTCGCCGATCATCATGGCCATCACGTCGGCGCAGACGGAGTGGGCCTGGGCGGGGTGTACGGCGTCACAGAGGCGCTCCAGCCCGTGGTCGAGCGCGGCGCCGCGCCGCTCGACCAGGCCGTCGGTGTAGAAGCAGACCACCGATCCGGGTGGCATCTCGACCACGCTCACCCGGCGCCGCACGTCCCGCAGCGCTCCGATCGGCGGGTCGACGGCGACGTCCAGCAGGCGCGCGCGTTCACCGACGCGCCCCTGGACAGGCACCAGGTGCCCGGCCGAGGACACGTGCAGCCGCTCGAAGGTGGGCTCCACCAACGCGTAGAGCACGGTGGCCATCATGCCCGGCTCGAAGTGCTGCATCTTGCGGTCGAGATTGGCGAGTACCTCGGCCGGGTGGCCGCCCTCCAGCGCGAAGGCCCGCAGCGCGCTGCGCATCCGGCCCATGACGATCGCGGCGGGCAGGCCGTGCCCGACGACGTCCCCGATCACGACGCCGAGCCAGCCGTTGGGGAGGAGGAAGACGTCGTACCAGTCGCCGGCGATCGCGCCCTCGTCACCCGGCACGTAGCGGGCGGCGAGCTCGAGACCCGGGACGGACGGCAGCTTGGTCGGCAGGAGGCTGCGCTGCAGCTCCGCGGCCGCGGCGCGCTCGGCCTTCGACCGCTGGGCGTGGGCGGCCAGCGCGATCCGGTCGGCGGCGAGCTGGAGCAGCTCGACGTCCTCCGGGGTGAACTCGCGCGAGGTCAGCGTCCCGACGTGCAGCACGCCCAGCGCTTCGCCGCCGACGAGCAGCGGAACGCCGAGGAGAGTGTGGATGCCCTTCTCCCAGAGCAGCCGGTTGACCACCGTGGTCGAATCGACCCGGTTCAGCTGAATCGGCTCGCGCCGGGCGACGACCTGCCCGGCGAATCCCTTGCCCACCGGGACGCGGACGCCCTGCGCCACCTCGGTCTCGATACCGCGCGCGGCGATCGCGACGAGCTCGCGGTCACCCGGCTCGAGCAGCAGCACCACGGCCGTGTCGGTACCCAGAACCTGCCGGACGCGGTCCAGGAGCTCGGGCAGCAGGTCCTCGGTCGCCAGATTGGCAAGTGCGCGGTCACTGACGAGACCGATGCGCCGCAGCTTGTGCTCAGCCTCGAGTCGCGCTCTGGCCGAAGTGGACATGATGCGAGATTAGCCCCTGCACAGATGAGAGAAACCTGCGGTTTCCGGCGTTTCAGGTCGTTCTCGCCACGGTTCCGCATTGGTTGCCACAGCGAGCCGATTCGACGATACCGCAGGCCAAGCCACGCTGCCCGGCTCGATCAACGTGCCAGGCTCGCCGCCCTCAAGCCCGACGGGGACTCGCGTGGCGGCGGTCAGCCTCGTTCGATCAGGTGTCCCACGGAGTCCGGGCCGGGGTGGGGGGCGCCGGAGGCGTCGCGGCGGAGGGTGGGTTCCGGGAGCTCCACCGGGTCGCCGTTCTTGGCCGCCGCGGCCGGCCTCGGGCCGATCCAGCCGACCGTCAGGCGCGTTTCGCCCTTCAGGAAGCGTTGCGCGCGCACCCCGCCGGTCGCCCGGCCCTTCGCCGGGTACTCCGCGAACGGCGTCATCTTCACGCTCGCCCCGGTGGCGGTCACCACCATCGGCTCACCGTGCTCGGCGTCGTCGGTCCGGAGGGCTCCGAAGAACACCACATCAGCGTCCCCGGCGAGCTTGATGCCGGCCATCCCGCCGCCCTTGAGCCCCTGCGGCCGCACCAGCGACGCCGGGAACCTCAGCAGCGACGCGTCCGAGGACAGGAACGCGAAAGTCTCGTCACCGTCCCTCAGCCACGCCGCGCCGACGACCTCGTCGCCGTCCTTGAGGCTGATGATCTCGAACTCGTCGGACCGCACCGGCCAGTCCGGCGCCACCACCTTCACCACACCCTGCCGCGTGCCGAGCGCGAGCCCCGGCGATCCGGCGGCCTGGTCGCCCAGCGGCGCGATGCCGATGACCGTCTCACCCTTGTCCAGCGGCACCAGCTCGCGTGCGGCCATCCCGCCGCGCAGCGACACCGTGCCGGTCTGCTCGGGCAGCACCGGCAGCGGCAGCACGTCCGTCTTGAACGCCCGCCCCCGGCTGGTGACCAGCAGGACCTGACCGCGAGCCGTGGAATGCACCATCGCCGCGACCGCGTCGTGCTTCACGCGCCCGTTGCGCCGGCGGCCTTCCGGCGCCTCCTCCGACTCGGCCGCCGTGCGGGCGACCAGGCCGGTGGCCGACAGGATCACCTGGCACGGGTCGTCGGCGACCTCCAGCGGACCGGCCGGTTTCGACGCGGCCAGCACCTCCTTGAGATCACCGTCGATCAGCGCCGTGCGCCGCTCGGCCGTGAAGTCCTTGGCGATCTTGGCCAGCTCGCCCGACACGACCTTCTTCAGCTCGCGGTCGTCGTCGAGGATCTTGCTGAGCTCGGCGATCTCGGCGCGCAACCTCTCCTGCTCGTCCTCGAGTTCGAGCTTGTCGTACTTGGTGAGCCGGCGCAGCGGCGTGTCGAGGATGTAGGTGGCCTGAATCTCCGACAGCTTGAACCGCTTCATCAGGCCGTCCTTGGCCTGCGCGGCGTCGTCGCTGTTGCGGATCAGCCGGATCACCTTGTCGATGTCCAGCAGCGCGATGAGCAGACCCTCGACCAGGTGCAGCCGTTCCTCACGCTTGCGGCGCCGGTACCGGGTGCGCCGGGTGACCACCTCGTAGCGGTGGTCCAGGAACACCTCGAGCAACTGCTTGAGGCCGAGCGTCTGCGGCTGGCCGTCGACCAGCACGAGGTTGTTGATGCCGAACGACTGCTCCAGCGGCGTGAGCCGGTACAGGTCGGCGAGCAGCGGCTGCGGGTTGACGCCCACCTTGCACTCGATGACCAGCCGCGTACCGTTCTCGCGGTCGGTGAGGTCCTTGACGTCGGCGATCCCGGTGAGCCGCTTGGACTTGTTGACCTCCTCGGTGATCTTCTCGATCACCTTCTCCGGCCCGACGCCGTAGGGCAGCTCGGTGACCGTGATCGCCTGTCGCCCTCGGCTGCCGGCGAGCGGACCGATCTCGACCTTCGCCCGCATCCGGACCACGCCGCGGCCGGTCTCGTACGCCTTGCGCACCTCGTCCAGGCCCAGCAGCATCCCGCCGGTGGGCAGGTCGGGGCCCGGCACGAACTCCATGAGCTTGTCGAGCGTCGCGGCGGGGTGGTTGATCAGCCACCGCGCGGCCGCGATGACCTCGCCCATGTTGTGCGGGATCATGTTGGTCGCCATGCCGACCGCGATCCCGGACGTGCCGTTGACCAGCAGGTTCGGGTACGCCGCGGGCAGCACCGAAGGCTCGGCCAGCGAGCCGTCGTAGTTCGGCCGGAAGTCGACCGTCTCCTCGCCCAGCTCGCCGACCAGCAGCATCGCCTCGGGCGACATCCGCGCCTCGGTGTACCGCGACGCCGCGGGCCCGTCGTCCGGCGACCCGAAGTTGCCGTGCCCGTCGATGAGCGGCGCGTTCATCGAGAAGTCCTGCGCCAGGCGGACCATCGCGTCGTAGATCGCGGTATCGCCGTGGGGGTGGTAGCGGCCCATCACGTCACCGACCACCCGCGAGGACTTCACGTACGCGTGGTTGGGCCGGTAGCCGGCCTCGTTCATCGAGAACAGGATCCGGCGGTGCACCGGCTTGAGGCCGTCGCGCGCGTCGGGCAGCGCGCGCGAGTGGATGACCGAGTACGCGTACTCCAGGTAGGAGTCCTCGATCTCGGTCTTGACCGGGTTCTCGAAGACCTGTGCGCCCGCCTGGTCGAACGCTGCCGGGTCGACCCGCGTGACGGCTGTCTTGGATCGGCGTGCCATGACTTTGTTGTCTCCTCAGGAAAGAACTCAGACGTCGATCGCTTCGCGGTCCACCCGGGCCGCGGATTCGACGAGCCAGTTGCGCCGGGGTTCGACCTTCTCCCCCATCAGCAAGTCCAAAGTGGCCTCAGCCTCTGCGATTCTCTGGGCGTCGTCGAGCGTGATGCGGCGGACCGACCGGGTGGCCGGGTTCATCGTCGTCTCCCACAGCTCGTCGGCGTCCATCTCGCCCAGCCCCTTGAACCGGGGCACCGGCTTGACGATCTGCCTGCCCGCGGACTCCAGCTCGGTGACCTTCTGCTCCATCTCGCGCTGGGTGAAGGTGAAGAAGGTCTCCGCGTTGCGGCCCTTCGTCACGATCTTGTGCAGCGGCGGCATCGCGGCGAACAGGCGGCCGTCCTCGATCACCGGGCGCATGTACTTGGCGAACAACGTGATCAGCAGCGTGCGGATGTGCGAGCCGTCGACGTCCGCGTCGGCCATCAGGATGACCCGCCCGTACCGCATCGCGGGCAGATCGAACGTGCGCCCAGTGCCCGCGCCGAGCACCTGCACGATCGAGGCGATCTCGGCGTTCTTCAACGTGTCGCCGAGCGAAGCCTTCTGCACGTTGAGGATCTTGCCGCGCAGCGGCAGCAGCGCCTGGTACTCCGACACCCGCGCCATCCGGGCCGACCCGAGCGCGCTGTCACCCTCGACGAGGAACAGCTCGCTGCGCGAGATACCGGTGGTGCGGCAGTCGACGAGCTTCGGCGGCATCGCCGCGCCCTCCAGCGCCGTCTTGCGGCGCGCCGCGTCCTTCTGCTGCTTCTGCGTCAGCCGCACGCGGGCGGCGTCGACGATCTTCTGCAACACGACCTTGGCCTCGGCCTTGGTCTTGCGGTTCTCCGTCCACTCCTTGAGGTGCCGCTCGACGACGCCCTGCACCACGCGCGTGATGCCGGTCGTGGACAGCTCGTCCTTGGTCTGCGAGGTGAACTGCGGCTCCGGGATGCGCACGTGGATGACCGCCGTCATGCCCTCGAGCACGTCGTCGAGCGTGGGCAGGTCCTCCTTGGCCTTGAGCAGGCCGCGGGTGCGGGAAATGGTCTCCTGCAAGGCTTTCGTGGCCCCGCGGTCGAAGCCGCGGCGGTGCGTGCCGCCGTGCAGGTTGCGGATCGTGTTGGTGAAGCACTCGACCGTGCGCTCGTACCCGGTGCCCCACCGCAGCGCGATCTCGACCTCGGCCTGACGCTCCACATTGGACCGCATGACCCCGTTGGCGTCGGCCGCGTTCTCCTTGTACGTGCCCTCACCCCGGATGATCAGCGTGCCGGACACCGGCTTCTCGTCCGACGGCGCGAGAAACTCCACCATGTCGGACAGGCCGTGGGGGAAGTGGAAGGTCTCCTCACCGATCGACCCCTCGGTGGCGGTGCGCAGCACGTAGGTGACGCCCGGCACGAGGAACGCGGTGTTGCGCAGCTTCATGCGCACCAGTTCGACGTCGAGCTCCGCGCCCGTCTCGAAGTACCGCGTGTCGTGCCAGTACCGGATCGACGTGCCGGTGCGCTCGCCGCGCTTCATCTTCCCCGCGATGCGCAACCCGGGCTGCGGCATGAACTTCGTCTTCGGGCCGGGACCGTCGAACACGCCGGGATTGCCGTGCGCGAACGACATCTCGTGCACCTTGCCGCCGCGCTTGACCGTGACGTCGAACCGGTGGGACAACGCATTGACGGCCGAGGCGCCGACGCCGTGCAGACCGCCGGAGGTCTTGTAGCCGGAGCCGCCGAACTTGCCGCCCGCGTGCAACCGGGTCAGCACCAGCTCGACACCGGACAAACCGGACTTCGCGTGGTTGTCGGTGGGGATCCCGCGGCCGTCGTCGTCGACCTGGACGCTGCCGTCCGCGTGCAGGGTGACGACGACCTTCGTCGCGTGACCCGCGACACCCTCGTCGGTCGAGTTGTCGACGATCTCGGTGAACAGGTGGTTGACGCCACGGCTGTCGGTGGACCCGATGTACATGCCGGGGCGCTTGCGGACCGCTTCCAGGCCTTCCAGATGGGTAAGGTCGTCGGCCCCGTAGAGAGGCTCAGCAGAAGCAGTCACAGGTTCTTCTCTCCCAGCAGCGATTGGGGTGGTGTGGCGTCCGTGCCCCACGACAGTGCAGGGTAACCGAGGGCACCGACAACCCCGGGGATTGTTGGCCTACTGCCGCCGTGCGGCGTGGATCGCGCCGATGAGCATGTCGAGCTCCGCCTCAAAGATCTCGCCGGCGGTGGCGGCACGCAGGTGCGGTACCAGTGCTTTCAGTGTAGGCGCTGCCGAGCCGGCCTGTGCGGCGTCGAAGATCCGCGCGTTGCGATCCGGCGAGGTGGGGTCGCCGTGCACCTCCCGGTGGGCGCGCCCGAGAACGATGTCCAGGAAGATCAGGTAGAACCGCGCCTGCCCGCGTTCGTCCAGCCCCGCGGCCGCGAGGATCTCCGCGATCGCCTCGCCCACCCGGAGGCCGCCCGGGCCGTGGTTGCCGCGGGTCATGATGAGCTCGGCGATCCCGGGATACGCCAGCAGTTCCCGGCGCATCCCGTGAGCGAGCACACGCAGGCGCTCCGGCCACGGACCGTGATCGGCCTCGGCGGGGCGGATGTGGTCCATGGCGATCGCGTCCGCGACCAGCCCGAGCAGCGCCTCCTTGTCCGGCACGTGACGGTAGAGCGCCATGCGGGACGCGCCGACCTCGGTCGCGAGCCTGCGGATGGTCAGCGCCGCGATCCCCTCGCGCCGGGCGAGACCGACCGCCGCCGCCACGATCTGCTCCCGCTCGAGGCTCCCCCACGCACGGCGTTCAGCTGAACTCGACACCTCGCCCACGCTACTGCGCGGGCGCCCGCAGGTCCCGGTGCGGCCGCCGCGCACGCGTGGTCATGGACACACTTGCGGACAGTGTCCGCGAGTTGGTTGACTTGAGGACACTCGTCCACTCCGGACACTCGGGAGGTCCCCTCATGCAGCGGTTCGTGCTGCCCGCCGTGCTGCTGGCCGCGTTCGCGGCGAGCGTCGCGCAGACGATCGTGATCGCGGCCCTGCCCGCGATCAGCCGGGAGGCCGGGGTGCACCCCGCGCAGGCGACCTGGGCGCTCACGGCGTTCATGCTCGCCGGGGCGGTGGCCAACCCGGTCGCGGGCCGTCTCGGCGACCTCTTCGGCTACCGGCGGGTGCTGCTGGTGTGCCTCGGGGTGTTCGCCGTCGGCAGCGCGGTGTGCGCGCTCAGCCACTCGTTCCCGGTGCTGCTCGCCGGGCGGGCGGTGTCCGGGGTGTCCGCGGGGGTCTTCCCGGTCGCCTTCGGCCTGGTGCGGCAGACCCTCGAGGACAGCCGGCGGGCGGGCGTGATCGCGTTGCTGTCGGCCATGTTCGGCCTCGGTGGCGCGGTCGGGATGGTCGTGGCCGGTCCGGTGCAGGACGCGTGGGGTACGCCGTGGCTCTTCTGGCCGCTGCTCGGACTGGCCGCGCTCGCGCTGCTGCTGGGCACGCTGGTGCCGCGCGATGCCGCGGCAGGCGGCGGACGCGTCGACTTCGTGGGTGCGGTGCTGCTGGCCGGGGCACTGGTGTGCCTGTTGCTGGCGATCAGCGAGGCGCGGATCTGGCATCCGGTGGTGGTCGTGCTGCTGCTGGCCGGCGCACTGGTGCTGTTCGTGGTGTTCACCGGCGTGGAGCTGAGCATCGCGCAGCCACTGGTGGCGGTGCGTTTGCTGCGCGTTCGAGCGGTGGCGACGGTGAACGGTGTCACCGTGATCATCGGTGCGGCGATGTTCGGCGCGGTGACGATACTGCCGCGGCTGATCCAGGACCCGGCGGTGTTCGGGTTGTCGGCGACCGAGGCCGGGCTGGTGCTGATCCCCACGGCCGTCGTGATGCTCGTCGCGACGCCCCTCACGCCACGGCTGGGCGGGCGGCAGGCGCTCTGGCTCGGCGCGGGCCTGGCCGTGGCGGCGTATGTGCTGCTCGCGGTCGTGCACGACGCGATGTGGGCGATCCACGTGGCGAACGTGCTGGTCGGGGCCGGGTACGGGTTCTGCTTCGCGGCACTGGGGAATCTCGTGGTGAACGCCGTGGAGCAGCGGCAGACCGGCATGGCGACCGGGGTGAACACCGTCGCCCGCACAGCCGGTGCCGCCGTGGGCGCACAGCTGGCCGCGGCCCTGCCCTACACCGCCGGCTTCGTGGCGTTCGCGCTGGTCGCCGCGGTGGCGGTGGTCGCGGTCGGCGCGGTGACACCTCGCTACAGTCCTGCTTGATGAGACGAAAGCCGCCCCCGTCCCCGTTGCCGCCGCGCGACGGGGTCAACGCGGCGCGCATCCGGACGCCGCCGGACGGACCGTGGGACACCATCCGCGACTACCTGGTGCGGAAGCTGACCAAGCTGCCGCCCGAGTCGATCGACGCGATGCTCGCCGCGGGTGCCGTGGTCGGCGTGGACGGGCCGATCGACGCCACCACGCCGTTCGCGCCGAGCATGTTCCTGTGGTTCCACCGCGACCGGCAGGACGAGGTGCCGGTGCCGTTCGAGCTGACCGTGCTGCACGAGGACGACGTCCTGCTGGTGGTCGACAAGCCGCACTTCCTGGCGACCACGCCGCGCGGCGGGCACGTGCGCGAGACCGCGCTGGTCCGGCTGCGGCATCTGCGCGATCTGCCCGATCTCACGCCCGCACACCGGCTCGACCGGCTGACGGCGGGCGTGCTGATGTTCGTCAAGACCGCGGCGCACCGCAGCGCCTACCAGAACCGGTTCCGGGATCGCCTGGTGCACAAGGAATACCAAGCGATCGCGCGGCACCGGCCGGAGCTGGAGCTGCCGCGCACGGTGCACAGCCGGATCGTGAAGAAGCGCGGCGTGCTGACCGCCCGCGAGCTGCCCGGGCCGGTCAACGCCTCGACGTACGTGGAGCTGGCCGAGCACCGCGACGGGCTGGGCCGCTACCGGCTGGTGCCCGAGACGGGCCGGACGCATCAGCTGCGGGTGCACTTGAGCTCACTGGGGATCCCGATCCTGGGGGATCCGCTCTACCCGGAGGTCCACGAGGTACCGGCCGGTGACTTCCGGCGGCCGCTCCAGCTGCTGGCGAAGGTCCTCGCGTTCACCGACCCGCTCACCGGCCGGGAACGCCGCTTCGAGAGCGCACTCCGGTTGCGCGCGTGGGATTCGCACACCGGCTGGGCGGGCGAGTAGCAGCCGGGTCAGGACCGGTCGGTGGGCGGCGCCAGATCGATCTGCCGGTCCAGCGTCGCGCGGAACACGTCATGCGCCGCGTCGGCCGCACGGCTCGTCGTCTCGACGACGATCACGCGGTCGTAGAGCACGTACGCGGTGCCGAAACGGGCCGGCGACGCGCCCACCGGCGTCCGGTGCGCGCTCACCCCCACCAGCGACAGGTTCCGGTCGGCGGCCAGCCCCTGCAGTTCGAGCCCCCTGTCGTAGGCCGCCACCGCGGCACGCGGGTCGGCGGTCACCAGGGCGTACAGCTTGATCGTCACCTCACCCCGCGTGGCCGTCCGGCGCACACCGTCGCTCATCCCGGCCGTGGTCAGCGTGTCGACCACCGTCTGCGGCAGCGACACCGTGTTGCGCAGCGCGGCGAGGGTGAACGGCCCGCTCGGGCCGGGCGCGCCGGGCGGTTCGACGAGCGCCAGCGCGCTGTGCTCGGGCGCCGGCTTGGCGTCCGGCGGATCCGCGAGGCCGCGGTTGCGCGTGAGGAAGTAGCCGGTGGCGGACACGGCGAGTCCCAGCGCCAGGACCAGGATGATCGTGACGCCGAGGGTGAGTTCCCGGCGCTGCCGGCGGACGCCGCTGGACACCGTCAGTAATTCCCTCCCCGCCGCCCATTCTCGGGGATCAGTATCACCCACGCCCGCGATACCGGTAGCCTCCCCGCTCATGGTGGGTTCTCGGGGGATCGACTGGACCGGTGAGCGCTGCGTCCCGTGGGCCGACGACATCCAGGTGATCTACGAGCACTACCACCGCTATGCCCTCGCGGCCCGCTACACCTCCGGCCGCCGGGTGCTCGACCTCGCCAGCGGCGAGGGGTACGGCAGCGCCCTGATGGCGGCCGGTGCGTCCGAGGTGGTCGGTGTCGACATCGACGAGGCCACTGTGGAGCACGCCCGCACGCGCTACGGCGGCGTGCCCAACCTGCGGTTCACCACCGGTTCGATGACCGACACCCGGCTGCTGGCCGACGCCGGGGAGTTCGACGTCATCACCTGCTTCGAGGCGCTCGAGCACGTCGTCGAACAGGACCGGCTGATGAGTCTGGTGCGCGACCGGCTCGCCCCCGGCGGCATCTTCTTCACCAGCACCCCGGACATCCTCGTCTATACGCACCAGCACGGCAACGAAAACCCCTTCCACGTCAAGGAGTTGACCGAGCCGCAGTTCCGTGCGCTGCTCGGCGGCGCGTTCCGGCACGTGAGCGTCCTGCGGCAGAACGTCGCGGTCGGCTCGGTGCTGACCGGCGACCGCGAGCACGGGCCGGTGCTGGCGCAGCAGGTGCGGCGCACGGGCGAGGACAGCTGGTCGGTCGGCACCGGCACGCCGCACACCTACCTCGTCGGCATCGCCTCGGACCATCCGGTGGAGGTGCCGGCCGCGGCGACGATGCTCGACCCGGACCACACCCTGCTCGGAGCCGTCGCCGAGCGAGCCGCCGGACCGCTGCGCGCCGAACTCGAAGGCCGCACCGGGGCGAGCGGTCCGAAGTCGCGGCGGCTGATCGAGCGCTACCGGCGCCGCGCCGCGGACGGCCCGGTTTCGGTCGGCACGAGCGACGAACCGCTGGTCAGCATCGTCATCCCGGTGCACGGGAAGTGGAGCTACACACGCCGTTGCCTGCGGTCGATCGAGGAGAGCGGTTCCCGCGTGCCGTTCGAGATCGTGGTCGTGGACGACGCCTCCCCCGACGACTCGGCGGACCGGCTGGCCGCGTGCCCCGGCGTGCGGCTCCTCCGCACCGAGGAGAACCTCGGGTTCCTCCGGGCCGTCAACCTCGGCGCCGCGCAGGCCCGCGGCGATCTGCTGGTGCTGCTCAACAACGACACCGAGGTGCGGCCCGGCTGGCTGGACGCGCTCACCGAGGTCGTCCGCAACGACGACGAGATCGGCCTCGCCGGGGCGAAACTCGTCTACCCGGACGGCCGGTTGCAGGAGTGCGGCGGCATCGTGTTCGCCGACGGCAGCGCCGCGAACTACGGCCACGGCGACAACCCGGACGACCCGCGCTACCACGGGGTGCGCGACGTCGACTACTGCTCGGGCGCGGCGATCCTGGTGCGGCGGGACCTGTGGGAGCGGCTGGGCGGTTTCGACGAGCGCTACTCCCCCGCCTACTACGAGGACACCGACCTGGCGTTCGCGGTCCGTGACGCCGGCTACCGCACCGTAGTCGTCCCGGACGCGGTCGTCGTCCACCACGAAGGCGTGTCGCACGGCACCGACCTCACCGCGGGTATCAAGCGGTTCCAGGACGTCAACCACAAGGTCTTCGCCGAGAAGTGGGCGGACGCCCTCGCGGATCAGGCCGACCCGGGCACCACCCTGTGGGTCGCCCGCGGGCGGGCGCCGGGCCAGACCCAGCGGGAGGCCGAGTTCGTCCTGGTCGCCGACGTCACGGTGCCGGCCCCGGACCGCGACTCGGGTTCGGTGCGCATGCGCGCACTGCTCGACCAACTGGTGGCGCTCGGGCACCGGGTGGTCTTCTGCCCGATGGACTCCTCGCCCGGGCAGCGCTACGTCGCCGAGCTACGGCGCGCCGGGATCACGGTCCTGCTCGATTCGGCCGCGCGAGAACAGTTCCTGCACGAGGCCGGCAGCCGCATCCGGCTCGCGGTGCTGTCGCGGCCCACGGTGGCCTGGCACCTGGCCGACCGGCTGCGCATCTGCGCGCCACAGGCCCGGATCGTGTTCGACACCGTCGATCTGCATTTCGTGCGGCTGTCCCGGGAGGCCGAGCTGGTCGAGCGGCTGGGCGGCGCGCCGGAGACCTCCACCATGCTGCACCAGCGGTCGAAGCTGTACCGCGAGCTGGAACTGGCGCTGGTGCGCGCGTGCGACCGGACACTGGTGGTGTCGGAGTCCGAACGCGACCTGCTGGCCGGCCTCGCGCCCGGCGCCCCGGTCAGCGTCCTGTCCAATGTGCACACTCCGGGACCGGAGGCGGGTGTTGCGGGACGCCCTGGCGTGCTGTTCGTCGGCAGTTTCGAGCACCCACCCAACCGCGACGCGGCCTATTGGCTCGCCGGGGAGATCTGGCCGCTGGTCCGCCGCCGGGTACCGGACGCGGTACTGGACCTGGTCGGCCACGACCCGACCAACGAACTGCGCGTCCTCGACGGCCAGGGCGTCCGGTTCCGCGGCTGGGTCGCCGACCTCGCGGCGCTGTACGACACGGCCCGGCTCTCGGTCGCGCCGCTGCGGTTCGGCGCCGGGGTCAAGGGCAAGGTCGGCGAAAGCTTGGCCGCGGGTGTCCCGGTGGTCGGCACCACGCTCGCGTTCGAGGGGATGCGGCTGCGTGACGGCGCGGAAGTGCTCGTCGGCGACAAGGCCGAGGAGATCGCCGTGGGAATCGTGGCACTGCTGACCGATGACGCGCTCTGGCTGCGACTGTCGCGGGCCGGGCAGGCCGCGGTGGCCGAGCAGTTCGGCCCCGGGGTCGCGCGCGCGGCCCTGGCCGAGTTGCTGGGGTGACCGTGCGGTCGGGGGACGGCGCGGCGGAGCGCACACAGGAGATCCGCCCGGTCCGGTACGCCAAGCCCGAGACCGGGTTCGCGTGGCTGCGGCTCATCGGCGCGAGCATGGTCGTGATCGAGCACTCGTTCCCGCTCGTCGACCCGCAGCGGCTGACGATCCTGCCCGCGGACTGGGACCTGTCCCCCGGGTACTTCGCGCTCATGGGTTTCTTCGCCATGAGCGGGTTCCAGATCACCGACAGCTGGACGCGGGATCCGTCGTGGTGGCGCTACGCCGCCAGGCGGGTGCTGCGGATCTGGCCGCCGCTGCTCGTGGTCGTCATGTTCACCGCGTTCGTCATCGGTCCGCTGGTCACCGTTCTCGGCCAGGCCGAGTACTGGGGGAACACCGCAACCTGGGGATACGTCGTGCACAACGCCGCGATGTACCCGTTGCAGCACCTGCTTCCCGGCGTGTTCGCGGAAAATCCCTACCCCTGGTCGGCGAATGGCTCACTGTGGACGCTCCCGATGGAGACCACCGGGTACGCGCTGGTACTCCTCACGGGACTGACCGGCCTGCTCAGCCGGAGCCGCCTGGGCCTGTTCGCGGTGCTGGCCGCGATGGTCGTGCTCGACGGGTTCCTCGGCGCCACCTACACGTTCCAGGGCCGCGGCGGATCGTTCCTGTCGATGCCGATCGGCGCGACGGTCGCGTTCGGGGTGGCGTTCGTGGTCGGCATGGTGCTGCATCGCTTTCCGGACGCGATCCCGCTGTCCCGTGGTGCCGCGTACGCGGGGGTGGCGCTGTTCCTCGTGGTCAACTTCGTGCCCTTCCTGCAGCCCGGCGCGCGGGTCGTGCTCCCGTTCGCCGCCGGGTACGGCGCGGTGGTGTGGGCGCACCACTGGCCCCGGCGGGCGGCACGGTACGACAAGTGGGTCTATGGCAGCTACGGCATGTACATCTGGGCGATGCCGATGCAGCAACTCATCGTGTTCGCCGGTGTGCGCAATTCGTATCTGCTCATGGCACTGGCGTTGCCGGTGGCGTACTCGTGCGGGCTGCTCTCCTGGCAGGTCGTCGAGATCCCCACGCAACGGCTCCGGATTTACTTGCGCCCTCAACCGAAATCTGCTCGTAACGTTCGTCCGCGCGATTCCGTCTCCGGAAGGGGGACAAATCGTCGTGAAAGGACGGGCGTATGAGAACATCCCGAATCCTGCTGACGGCCGCCACCGCGCTCGCGGTGACCCTGGTTCCGCTGAGCGCGGAGGCGGGGGGCAAGGTGTCCACAGTGGCACAGGGCCTCAACAGCCCGCGCGGCCTGGCGTTCGCCCCGGACGGCGCCCTCTACGTCGCCGAAGCCGGCCGCGGGGGCGCCGGTCCGTGCATGGCGGGCCCCGAAGGTGACGAAATCTGTTACGGCACCACCGGTGCGGTCACGCGAATCGATCACGGACGACAGACGCGCGTACTGAGCGGGTTGCCATCGCTCGCCGGCCGGGACGGATCGCAGGCCATCGGCCCGTCCGACGTCTCGTTCCTGGGCAAGGGCAACATGTACGTCACTGTGGGTCTGGGGGCGAACCCGGCGCTGCGGACCAGCCTGCCGCCATTGGCGCAGCAGGTGATGGGCTGGCTGCTGCGCAACGGGAAACCGGTCGCCGACATCGCCGGTTACGAAGCCACCGCCAACCCCGACGGCGGCGAGCCGGACAGCAACCCGAACTCCGTGCTGGCGCTGCCCGGTGGCCGCGTGGTGGCCGACGCCGGTGGCAATTCACTGCTCTGGGTTTCGGAGAAGGGAAAGATCTCGACCATCGCGACCTTCCCCGACCGGATGGTCGACGCACCACCGTTCCTCGGGCTGCCTCCGGGCACCCAGATTCCGATGCAGTCCGTGCCGACCTCGGTCACGCTCGGACCGGACGGTGCGCTCTACGTCGGTGAACTGACCGGTTTCCCGTTCCCGACGGGCGCGGCGCGGGTGTTCCGCGTGGTGCCCGGTCAGGCGCCACAGGTGTACGCGCAGGGCTTCACCAACATCATCGACATCGGCTTCGCCCATGGGAAGCTCTACGTTCTGGAGATCGCGCACAACGGCCTGCTCAGCAATGACCCGACGGGCGCGCTGATCCAGGTGGGCAGCAACGGCTCGCAGAACATCGTCACGCAGCAGCTGATGCTGCCCGGCGGGCTGGCACTGCGGGATGGCACGGCGTACGTGTCCAACTGCAGCGCCTGCGCCAACCCGGCCAACGCACCCGGCAGCGGCAGCGTCGTCCGGGTCGGTCTGTAGATCGGGTGAGCCGGCCGCCGGCTTCGCGGCCAGCGGCCGGCTCCACGCGGCGGAGCCCGCGGGTCTACCTCTTGAGCACGCTCCGGATGGCGTCGCGGACTCGGTCCATGAGTGCGACCGGCGGGCCGAGCAGCATGTTCTTCGCGGCGCTGTCCGCTCCCGGGTGCGGGCGGGTCGGGGCGACGGCCTCGGCCGCCCGCACCGTGTCGGCCATCGCTTCCAGCCGCTTGGCGCCGCAGTTCTGGCGCAGTAGCGGGAACTCGGACACCTCCTCGTGCTCGGCATGCGCCAGCACGTCGTCCCGGAGCTGGAGAAGGAGGGTGTCGAAGCCCTCCGCGTCCGGGCCCATTTCATCCAATGTGGACAGCAGTTCCTTGGCGCGGTGCTCCTCGCCGAGCCGCGCCTCGACGATCGGCCGGCCACCCTGCTGACGCCGCACCTCGGGGTGGACCAGTTCCTCCTCGGCGGTCTCGTGCACCGACAGCAGCCGCACGAGGTCGCGGAAAGCGTCCCGCCGCTCGTCGCCCTTGGCTCGTTCGACCGCACCGAACAGCCGGCGGATCTCCTGGTGCTGATCCTCCAGCAACGCGATGACGTCCTTCTTGTCAGTCGACACGGGTGACCTCCTTCGCTTCGCGGGAAGGGCTACCCGCGAAGCCCGGGGTTCACTCGCTCAGTGCCGGACGCGGACGACGACCTTCCCCACCTGGGAGTTCGACTCCAGGTACCGGTGGGCCTCGACGATGTCGTCCAGGTCGTCGAACACGCGGTCCACGGCCGGCCGCAGGGTGCCGACGCGCAGGCCCGCGCTGATGAAGTGCTCCGACCGGCGGCGCCGCTCCGCGTTGCCCTGCACGTACTCGCCGTTGCCGTAGCCGAACACGGTGACCTGGCGGCCCCAAAAGCTGCGCGACCTGCTGCGCTCACTGGGGTTGTGAGCCGGGCCGGTCACCCCGGCAGCGCGACAGGGCGGCACATTGTCGAAAATGTGCGACCTGCTCGTCGAACGAACGGCTACCCGGTGCGCTGCGGCGTCAAGCGTGCAGCGAGTGCACCCGCAGGGCGAGCTGGATCTCCAGCGCCCGCCCGGGCTCGTGCCAGTCGTCGCCGAGGAGGGTCGCCACCCGGTCCAGGCGCTGCACCACCGTGTTGACGTGGACGTGCAGCGCCTCCTTGGCCCGCATGTGGTTGCCGCCCGCCGCGAAGTAGGCGCGCAGCGTCCCGATGAGGTCCGTGCCGCGCCGCTGGTCGTAGTCGAGCACCGGGCCGAGGGTCCGGCGCACGAAACCGGTCAGGTCACCGCGATCCCCGAGCAGCACGCCGAGGAACCCGAGCCCGGCGGCCGAGGCACCCTCGCCGCGCCGGCCCAGCGCCAGTAGCGCGCGCAGGCACCCGATCGCTTCCGCGTGGGCACCGGCGATCGCCGCGGGACCTCGGGCCGGGCCCGCCGCGCCGACCGTCACCGGGGTGTCCGTCGCGGCGGTCAGCGCCTCGGCGATCCGCGCCGCAACCGCGTCCGGGTCGTCGCCGCGCACGAGCAGCACCACCTCCTCAGCGTGGATCCCGGCCAGCGTCGCGTGCCGGGCCGCGGCGACCGCCAGCCGGGCGCGGGAGACCGATTCGGCGTGCGCGACAAGCACCGCCTGCGGCTCGGTGAGGTCGACGCCCAGCCGCTCGGCACGCGCGAGCAGCGCACCGCGGTTGCGATCCGGCGCGGTCAGCAGGTCCGTGAGCAGCTCGCCGCGGACCTCCTCCTCGGCCTTGGCCACCGACCGGCGCAGCAGGAGCAGCAGCGCGGTGACGACGGCCGCGCGCTCGAACAACCGCCGGTCGGCGTCGAGCAGCTCGTGCGGCCCGGCCAGGACGATGCTGCCGAGCAGTTCCGGCCCGGCCTGTACCGCGCACACCAGCGAACCCGCGCTCGCCACCGATCGCCCGGTGCTCCGCGCCACCGCGACCACCTCCGGGTCCGGCGCGGGCGGAGCCGCTCCGGCGTGCGCGAGCTCCTCACCCGCTGCGTCGAACAGCCCGATGGAGCCGTGCAGGACGTCGGCCACCGCGGCAGCGACCTCGGGCACGTCGCCGCCGCGCAGCACCAGCTCCATGAGCCGGTCGTGCGCCTCCTCGGCGCGGTGCATGGCCGCCGAGTGCGAGCTGATCTCGTCCAGGAGCCGCGCGTTGTCGAGCGCGATGACGGCGTGGTCGGCCAGGGACGACAGCAGCGCGACCTCGTCCGGGGTGAAGTCGCGGGGGGTCCGGTCGGAGGCGTAGAGGACGCCGATGACCGTGCCGCCCAGCGACAGCGGCACGCCGAGGATCGCCGCCAGACCCTCGTCGCGGACCGCGTCGTCGATCGGGGTGGTGTGCCGGAAGCGCTCGTCCCGGAAGTAGTCCGGGGTCGCGTACGGGCGCGCGGTCTGCGCCACCAGCCCGCCCAGCCCCTCGCCCATACCCAGGATGACCTGCTTGAACAGGGGCGACACGCATCCGTCCGTGACGCGCATGTAGGTACGCCCGGCGGTTTCGTCGTTGAGGCTCAGGTAGGAGACGTCCGCGCCGAGCAGCGTCCGGGCCCGTCGCACGATCGACCGCAGCACGGCGTCCGGATCGCGCAGGCGGGCCAGATCGCTGGCCGTGTCGAACAACGCGGTCAGCTCGGCCTCGCGACGGCGATGCGCGGTCAGGGTCGCGTGGATGCGCAGCGCCAGTTCGGTGGCCTTTGGGTGCGCGGCGCCGGCGTGCGCCAGCTGCTCGCTGCTCGCCCCGCCGGCGAGCAGGTCGAGCAGGTCGAGCAGCCGGAGCACATCGTCATCCACGCCGATCATCGTCTCACCGCGTGGCCGCTTCCGCGGCGGATGCGGACTAACAATCTTTTGGGTTTGGGGAACTGGACGGGCACGCGCCCTCCCCGAAAACTCCGTTCCTCGGCTATGTTCCACGTTCCGCGCTCAAAATGGCGGGCAAGCGACCGAAACCGCACTGCCGGAGGGACCCGCTCACAATGACAGCCGTGGCCGAACCGGGAGCAATGCCCGACCACGCCGGAATTTCATTCCTATGGCTGGAAATCACGGGCAAGTGCCAGCTCGAATGTGTGCATTGTTACGCGGACAGTTCGCCGCGCGGCGACCACGGCGCGATGCGGACCGAAGACTGGATCCGGGTGATCGATGAGGCAGCGAGCGCCGGGGTCCGCATCGTGCAGTTCATCGGCGGCGAACCTACCTTGCATCCCGACCTTCCTGATCTCATCCTGCACGCGCAGCTTCGCGAGCTCGCTGTGGAGGTCTACACAAACCTCGTGCACGTGACCGACGAGCTGTGGTCGGTGTTCGCCCGTCCCGGCGTCAGCCTGGCGACCTCCTACTACTCGGACGAGCCCGAACAGCATCTGGCCATCACACGCCGTCCCACGTACTCGCGCACGAAGGCGAACATCGCGAAGGCTGTGCGGCGCGGCATCCATATTCGGGCCGGCGTCGTGGACATGGGTGGGGCACAACGGGCTGACGGCGCGAATGACGAGCTGGTGCGGCTCGGCGTGCCCTCGATCGGACGCGACCGTTTGCGACAGGTCGGGAGGGGAATCCGTGACGCCGGCGAGTCCGTGACGCAACTCTGCGGCCAATGCGGACAGGGCGTGGCTGCGATCGGCCCGGACGGATCAGTATGGCCGTGTGTGTTCTCCCGCTGGCTGCCGGTCGGGAACGTTTTGAACACTGCGCTCAGCGACATTCTGGCGGGCCGCGAGGCCAACCGCGTCCAGGCAGAGCTGCGCGCCGAGTTCGATCAGCGCATCGTGACCATGCCCTGCGTGCCGAACATGTGCGACCCGCAATGCGGGCCGTCGTGCAGTCCGGCGTGCCGCCCCGCGGGCAACTGCCGCCCGGTCGGGGCCTGTTCACCCGACTACCGATAACCGCACAGATAGGCTTGACCGATGCTAGTTCGCCGTGTCTACATCCCTGAACACGCGCGTCCGACAACGCTCGACGCGTGGCCGTTCACGGTGCCATGCGTCGCCGAGCTGGCCGAGCACGGCTTGGAGTTTTCCGCTCCGGTGACCTTCCTTGTGGGCGAGAACGGCTCCGGCAAATCAACGCTCGTGGAGGCGATCGCGGAATCGTTCAAGCTGGACGCCCACGGTGGACGAGCCGGACGAAAGTACGTAAACGATCGACCAAAGACCGTGCTCGGCGAGGTGCTGGAGGTGGACGCGACCGCGGAAGGCCGCAGGATGCGCTCGGGACCGCGCACGAAGCGCAAGGGGTTCTTCTTGCGAGCGGAGACCGCGTTCGGCCTCATGAACACGGTCTCCGGGATGCGCGGTTATTGGGAAGCCGACACCAGCGAGATGAGTCACGGCGAAGGTTTCCTGACGGTGTTCGCGGAAATGTTCCAGGAGCCAGGGCTGTACTTGATGGACGAGCCGGAGGCCGCGCTGTCGTTCAGTTCGTGCCTTCAGCTCGTTGCTCTCATGCACGACCTCGGCCGATCTGGCGCACAGGTGATCTGCGCGACGCACTCACCGATTCTCGCGTCCACGCCAGGCGCCGACATCATCGAAATCGGCGACCACGGCAGCCGACGCGCCAAATGGGAAGAACTGGACCTCGTCGTGCAATGGCGCCGGTACATGTCGGCCCCTTCCGCCTACCTGCGGCACATCACCGAATGACGAGCATCGAACAGTCTGACGAGACGTTCATGCAGTGGATGCGGCACAACCTGCGTCACGCAGCCGGGCACTTCGGCCTGACGCTCACCAGCGAGCCCGTGTTCGGCTGGCGTCTGCGCTCCCTCAGCGCGAGCGCCCGGACGCGCGCCAACCAGGCCTGCTGGTTGCGGGTGTGCTCGGAACACTCGCGCTGGGTACGGGAGATGCCCGAGCTGTGGACGGGCAACGCGGACGCCAACGTCATCGATGGCGTCCCGAAGCCGAGGGTCCTCGACACGCTCGAATGGGAAGTGCGTGAGGAAGATCGGTTCGTTCGCGCCGAGCTGATGACGCTCGTATCAGGGCTTCCGTGCTCGCCCACGGAGGTGCTCCGTGGGCCGCCGAACCTGCCCGATCCCTGGTGGAGCCAGCTGCGTGTCGCGCTCGCGAGGCTGGCCAATGTCAACACGTCACGGTTCATGGCGCCGGTCGGACAGCGGGAAGGACGCGTCCGGCAAGTCTTCGGCGACCGTGTTGCGGACGCGATGCGGCCGCAGCGCTGGGAGACCGCGCACGGTGACCTCCACTGGGCCAACGTGCTCGGGCCGGATCTCGTCATCATCGACTGGGAGCTCTGGGGGCGCGCACCGGCCGGGACGGATGCCGCCACGCTCTACCTGTTCTCGTTGCCGGCCCCGGAGACCGCTGCGCAGGTCCATGACGTGTTCGCCGACGTGCTCGGCTCCCGGCACGGTCGCATCGCGCTGGTTGGCGTCGCTGCCCGCATCCTGTACCGCGCCCGGCTCGGGGACTTCCCTGACCTGGCCGATGCGGTGCAGGACCATGTCGGGGAGCTACTAAGGCACCACCGATAGAGACCGGACCGAGAACGCCGTGCTCCGGCTGCCCCACGAGCGAGCAGCCGCAGCACGTCGTCATCCACGCCGATCATCGTCTCACCGCGTGGCCGCTTCCGCGGCGGATGCGGGCTCCTCGTCGTGCAGGGTGGTGCCCGCGGTCTCCGTCGCGCTCGTCACCGCGACGAGCGTGATCAAGCACATCGCCACCACGTACAGCGAGACCGCCAGGGTGCCACCGAACTCCTTGAACAGCGCGACCGCGAGGATCGGCGCCAGCGCACCGGCCGCGATCGACGAGAGCTGCCCGCCGATCGACAGCCCGGTGTAGCGGACGCGGGTCAAGAACTGCTCGGCGAAGAACGCCGCCTGCGGCCCGTACATCGCGCCGTGCAGCACCAGGCCGACCGTCGCCGCCAGCACGATCATCGCGGGCGAGCGGGTGTTCATCAGCGCGAAGAACCCGAATGCCCAGCCGGCCATGGCGATTGCGCCGAACAGGTACACCGGGCGTCGGCCGACCCGGTCGGACAGCGCGCCCCACAGCGGGATCGTCACGAAGTGGATCGCCGAGCCGATCAGGACCGCGTTCAGGCCGGTGGACTTGCTCAGTCCGAGCGGGCCGGTGACGTAGACCAGGATGAACGCGGTGAGGACGTAGTAGGAGACGTTCTCGGCCATGCGCGCGCCGATCGTGATCAGCACCCGGCGCCACGCGTCACGGAAGACCTCCAGCGCCGGTGCGCGGTGCTGCTCGCCGCGCTGCCGGGCCTTCTCCTGCGCGGCCAGGAACACCGGCGACTCGGTGACGGTGAGCCGGATCCACAGTCCGATGATCACCAGCACCCCGGACAGCAGGAACGGGATGCGCCAGCCCCACGAGTTGAACGCGGCGTCGGACTGCACCGCGGCGAGGACGGCGAGCACCGCGGTGGCGAGCAGGTTGCCGCCCGGCGCACCGCACTGCGGCCAGGAGGCCCAGAACCCGCGGCGGCGGTCGTCACCGTGCTCGGACACGATGAGCACCGCACCACCCCACTCGCCGCCGAGCGCGAAGCCCTGGATCAGCCGCAGCGCGGTGAGCAGCAGCGGAGCGGCTGCGCCCACCGTGGCGTAGGTCGGCAGCAGGCCCATCGCGCAGGTCGAACCACCCATCAGGAGCAGGCTGAACACCAGCAGCTTCTTGCGGCCCACGCGGTCGCCGAAGTGGCCGAACACGAGCCCGCCCAGCGGCCGGGCGAGGAAGCCGATCGCGTACGTGGCGAACGAGAGCAGGGTGCCGGTCAGCGGATCCGAGCCGGGGAAGAAGAGCTTGTTGAACACCAGGGCCGCGGCCGAGCCGTAGAGGAAGAAGTCGTACCACTCGATCGTCGTGCCGACGAGGCTCGCGCCGACGACTTTCGCGATCGAGCGGTTCTCGCTGCGGGACATGGCAACACTCCTTTGTGCCGGTGCGGAGACTCAGGCGGCGGTCCAGCCGCCGTCGAGGGGCAGGGAAATGCCGGTGATGTGGCCGGTCCGGGGGCCGCACAGCCAGCGCACCGCGTCGGCGACCTCGGCTGGGTCGACCAGCCGCTTGATGGCGGCACGCCGCAGCAAAACCTCGCCGACAACCTCGTCCTCGGGACGGCCGTGCGCGGCGGCCTGATCGGCGATCTGGCCCCGGACCAGCGGCGTGTCGACGTAGCCTGGGCTGACGCAGTTGCTGGTCACCCCGTGCGGCGCACCCTCCAGTGCGACCACTTTGGACAGTCCTTCGAGTGCGTGCTTGGCGGACACGTACGCGGACTTGAAAGCGCTTGCGCGCAGGCCGTGGACGCTGGAGAGGTTGACGATGCGACCCCAGTTCTGCTCGTACATGTGCGGCAGCACCCGGCGGATCAGCAGGAACGGCGCGGTGACCATGACCGCGTGCATGCGGCTGAACACGTCCGGCGGGAACTCGGTCAGCGGCGCCACGTGCTGGAATCCGGCGTTGTTGAGCAGGATGTCCACGTCGGCCGGCAGCGCGTCCACGGCAGCCGGGTGGGCGAGGTCGGCGGTGTGCGCCCAGCCTCCGCACTCGGCTGCGACGCGTTCGGCGGCGGCGCCGTCGATGTCCACCGCGTGCACCTTCGCCCCGGTCTCGGCCAGGACAAGCGCACACGCGCGCCCGATCCCGCTGCCGGCGCCGGTCACCAGCGCGACCCGCCCGTCCCAGTACTCACTCATGGCGACAGACGGTAAGCCGCCAGGAACGGGATGCCTATGTGCGCGGGCACCACAAGTCCGGCGAATGCCATGGGAAGTCGAGCTACCCGGAATAGGTGACCTCGGTGCCGTGTTGCACCGCGCATGGCGACGGTAACGCTGACCAAGGACAACTTCGAAGAGGTCGTCAACTCCGACGGCATGGTGCTCGTGGACTTCTGGGCGGCCTGGTGCGGGCCGTGCCGGATGTTCGCGCCCGTGTTCGAGGGAGCTGCCGAGAAGCACTCCGACATCGTGTTCGGCAAGGTCGACACCGAGGACCAGACCGAGCTTGCCCAGGCCTTCGGCATCCAGTCGATCCCGACGCTGATGGCGGTGCGGGACGGCGTGGTGCTCTACGCCCAGCCCGGGGCGCTGCCCGAACCCAGCCTGGAGGAGCTGATCGGGAAGCTGCGTGAGGTGAACATGGACGAGGTCCGCGCGGAGATCGCCAAACAGCAGGCCGAGTGAACGTTTGCCGCTGATCGGCGGCGAGCCGATGATGGTGCCATGACGTCCGGCGGCAGGCACCCATGAGGTTCGAGACGGTCGCCGATGAGCTGTATGCCCTGCCCCGCGACGAGTTCACCGCCGTCCGCACGGAACGGGCCAAGGAGGCGAAGCCTCGCCAGCCGGACCTCGCGAAGCGCATCACGGAGCTGCGCAAACCGACCGTCGCCGCGTGGCTGGTGAACCAGGTCGCCCGCCGGCACCCGGACGAGGTCGCGCAGCTCGCCGATCTGGGCGAGCGGCTGCGGGCCGCGCACCAGAAGCTGGCGGGCGACGAACTACGCACGCTGTCCCGGCAGCGCAACGAGCTGATCCGCCGGCTCGGCGGCCGGGCGGGTGGCGTCGCCGGGGAAGCGGGCGTGGCCTACAGCGACGTCACCATGCGCCAGGTCGAGGACACGTTCGAGGCCGCGGTGTCCAATCCGGACTGTGCCGCGGAAGTGCGGGCGGGACAGCTGTCCGCCGCACTCACACCATCCTCTTCGGAGGATTGGCTGGCGGCGGCGCTGGCCGCATCGCCGAAGCGCACGGCTCCGCCGAAACCGCCGCCGGAAAAGCCGCCGGCGAAGAAGAAGCCGCAACGGGACCCGGAAGCCGAACGGCGCCAGGCAGCGCTGGCGGACGCCCGCGCGCAGGCCGACACAGCCGCCTCGGCTCGCGACGAGGCACGGCGGAAGCTCGACGAAGTCACCGCCCGGGCGGACAAGGCGGCCGAAACCGTGGCGGAGCTACGCGAGCGGCTGGAGAATGCCACGCGCGAAGAACGCGCGATACGCAAGGAACTCACCGCCGCCCGCAAGGCGTCGACCGCGGCGGACAAAGCCGCCGACGAGGCGCGGCAGCGGGTCGGCGAGATGCAGTCGTTCGGCAGGCGATCCAGGCGCTGAGGTGTGCCAGCTGGCCGGGGAGGCCGGGCGAGGGACTGGGGGTGATCAGCCGTGACTCCCCCGCGTGAACGCACCCAGTCGTACACACCGGCCGGTGTGTACGACTGGTACCTGGGCGGCCACCACCACCTGCCGTGCGATGCCGATGTTGCGATCACGACCCAGCGCGTGTTCCCCCTCGCCGCCCGCGCGGCGCGCTACAACCGGGACTTCCTGCAGCGCGTGGTGCGGATGCTGGGCGGGCTCGGCATCCGCCAGTTCCTCGACATCGGCTCCGGCTACCCCGCCTCGGGCAACGTCCACGAGCTCGCCCAGCTGTCCGCGCCCGGCGCGCGGGTGGTGTACGTCGACCGCGATCCGGACACCGTGGCGGTGAGCAACGAACTGCTCGCCGGCGAGCCGCACACGATGTGCCTGCAGGGCGACCTCGATGAGCCGGACGACATTCTCGGCCGGGCGGATCCGCTGGACCTCGGCAAGCCCGTCGATTGCTGATGATCTCGGCGCTGCCGTTCGTCCTCGGCGACGCCGCACCGCTGATCCGGCGGTACCTGACGCGGCTCGCGCCGGGCAGCTACCTGGCGCTCACCCACGTCACGCCACCCAGCGGCGAGCAGATCCGCCGGCGCCAGGCGGAGGTGACCGACACTTACAACGCGAAGGTGCCGCAGAACATCCGGCTGGGCACCAGAGAAGAGGTCTCGGAACTGTTCGAGGGCACCAATCTCATGCCGCCCGGCCTGGTGCTCGCCACGCACTGGAACCCGCCGCGCGGCTACCTTCCGGCACCGGACGACCAGGCCAGCGCCGTGCTGGTCGGCGGCGTGGGCCGCGTCCGCCGCCGGTCCCGCTGCGGCAGGCGACCATCCGATAACCTCCCGGAATGGATCGGGTCGAGACGCGAGAACTCGCCTACTTCGTCGCCGTCGCGGAGGCCCTGCATTTCGGTCGCGCAGCGGAAGGGCTTGGCCTGGCCCAGCCGGCACTGTCGAAGGCCGTGCGCTCGCTCGAACGGCGACTCGACGTGACCCTCTTCGAACGCACCAGCAGGCGCGTCGAGCTCACCCCGGCCGGTCAGGTGCTGCTCGACGAGGCGAGGAAGGCGCTCGCGGCCGTCGCCGCGGCGGCCCGGCGCACCCAGCGGGCCGGCCGCGGCGTGCCGTACCTGGCCCTGGCCGCCAAGCCCGGCGGTGACGCCGGGCTGCTGCCGCGCGTTCTCCGCCGCTACGAAAGCGATCCGGCCGCGGTGCCCGTCGAACTGGTGGCCGCCCACGAGGACCGGGTGTCGCTCCTGCAAGACGGCCGGGCCGACGTGGCGCTGCTGCACACGCCCTTCGACGACGCGGGCGGCCTGGAGACCGTCGAACTGCGCGCCGAACCGCGATCGGCGCTGCTGCCGCCCGGGCACCGCCTCGCGCAGCGCGCGATCCTGCAGCTGAGCGACCTGCGCGGCGAGCCCGTCGGGCGCTGGGCCGGTTATCCCGACGACGGCGGTGTGGAGGTCACCGACCTGGCGAAACTGCTGCGGGTGACCGCACGCGGCCGGGCCATCGCACTGCTGCCGCTGTCGGTTCTGGAGGGCCTCGACCACGACCTGGTCACCGTGCCGGTCGTGGACGCCGCTCCGGCGCGGCTGCTGCTGGCCTGGCCGCGGGGCGCCCACTCCCCCGCCATTTCCGCGCTGGCCGGTGCGGCCCGGGTGGTGGGCGGCAGCTCGGACAGGTCCCCGCGGCCGGTGGCCCAGCAGGCCCTCCGCTGACCCGGGATCGTGCCGCTCGTGGATGTACGTGGAAAAGGGACCTTCGACCCCTGGACCCGGGCGGGATTCTCCGGCATCGTTTGAGACAGACCCCGAGGTGCCCGGGCACTACGAGGTCGAGGCCCTACGGTCCCGCCGGACGGTGGCTCCGAAGGCCGCAAACGCCGAACAATGGCACCGGTCCTGGTTCACCCCCCCGTCGGCGAATCAGGCCGGTATTTGTGTGCACACGCAGGTGGAGGGCCCTTCGCAAGCGCTGCGAAGGGCCCTTCCGCGTGTTCATGCCGGGCTACGGCCCCGGATCAGGGGACCACGACCGCGGTATCGGCCAGGCGTGCCGCGCGGTTCGTCGCCGCCAGCTCCTCCGCCGTCACCCGCGGCGGGACGCCGCCGGCCAGCCACGCGGACAGCAGCAGCGCCACCTTCGACCGCATTTCGGTCCGCAGGCGGTGGAACGAGTCGACCGGGTCGGCGCCGACCTGTCCGAGCAACAGCCACCACGCCCACGCCGCGGCACCGGCGTTGGCCACGAAGTCCGGGACCACCGGGATCCCGCGCGCGGCGAGCGTCGACTCGGCCTCCGGGGTCGTCGCGGCGTTGGCGGCCTCAACGACCACCTTCGCGGCCACGTCCGCCGCGTTGACCGGTGTCAGGGCGTAGGAGATGGCGGCCGGGACAAGGATGTCCGCCGCGACCCCGACCACCGCTTCGCGCGGCAGACGCTGGATGCCCTTGGGCAGCCGGGACCGGTCCACCTCGCCGTAGGCGTCCCGCAACTCCAGCAGCACCGGCACGTCGAGCCCGGCCGGGTCGTACAGCGTCCCGGCCGCGTCGGCGACCGCGACCACCCGCATACCCGCTTCGTGCAGGTACCAGGCCGCGCCGCCGCCCATGGTCCCGAAGCCCTGGACCGCCGCGGTCGTCGCCGCCGGCTCCCAGCCCCACGCGCTCGCCGCGCCGAGGCAGGCCTGCGCGACGCCGTAGCCGCCGACCACGTCGCCGAGCAGCAACCCGCCCGGCACCGGCGCGTTCAGCCCGGCGTGGACCCGCCGCAGGGTCCGCGCCGGATCGGGTGACCGGCGGATGGCCGCGTGGTAGGACTGCTCCAGGCCGAGCCGCGCGAAGACGTCGTCGATGAGGTGCTGCGGCACGCCGAGGTCCTCGGCGGTCACCCAGTGCGCGTCCAGCCAGGGGCGCATCGCCTGGCAGAACCGCTCCAGCACCCCCACGGCCCCCGGGTCCTTCGGGTCGAAGTCGATCCCGCCCTTCGCCCCGCCCACCGGCAGGTCGAACGTCGCGGTCTTGGCCGCCATCCCCCGGGCGAGGTCCTCGACCTCGGACAGCGTGCAGCCGGCCCGCATCCGGGTGCCGCCGGTGGCCAGACCGGAGACGAGCGTGTGCACCACGAGATAGCCGTGCGTGCCGGTGACCGGATCGGTCCAGGTCAGCCGCAGCATCGGCTCCTGCGTGCGCGGACGGGCCCGCTCACCGGCGACCCCCCGCGGGTCCTGCATCGTGGTCAACTGTCCCCTCCAAGCCGTTCGCCGATCCGCGCAGGACAGAGCGCACCGGAAACCACCGCGTGGTGGCTTCTTTTCGCCTGTGGTGTGGAATCGGGAGATCCATTCCCGCTGCCACCAGAGTGCGGCAGGGGTGGCGGAGACGTCCAGTTAGGGATCATGCACAGTTACGTTCACGTTCCCTGCACAACCGCCGGGCCTTACCTACCCTGACCTCATGGAGCTGTCGCTGCACCGGCTGCGGATGCTTCGGGAGCTGCATCGTCGCGGGACCGTGACCGCGGCCGCGGCCGCCCTGCACTACACGGCTTCCGCTGTCTCCCAGCAGCTCGCGCAACTGGAACGGGACGTCGGGGCCAAGCTGTTCGAACGGCACGGCAGGCGGGTCCAGCTGACCGAGCTGGGCGTGGTGCTGACCGAGCACGCCGAGGAGATCCTCAAATCCGTCGAACGGGCGACGATGGCGCTGGAGGAGGCGCAGGAGGGCGTGACCGCGCGGTTGACGGCCGGTGTGTGGGCGTCGGTGGCGTCCGGGTTGCTGCCGTTCGCGCTGTCCGCGCTGGCCGCGGAACACCCCGGGATCGAGGTCCGCACGAAGGAGCTGGCGCCGGAGGAGACCGCCGGGGCCGTGCGGGACGGCGCGCTCGACTTCTCGTTCGTCATCGACTACTCCGACTACCCGATGCCGTGGGACCCGGCGCTGACCCGCGTGGTCATCGCGGTGGAGCGGCTGCACGCGGCGGTGCCGCGCGGGACCGTTCCGGCGGGCAGCGTCGGTCTCACCCAGCTGGCCGAGCACCCGTGGATCCTGGCCGGGCCGCGGTCGCACTTCGGCCGAGCGGTGCGACTGACCTGCCAGCGCCACGGGTTCGAACCGAAGATCGACCACGAAGTCGGCGAGCAGGCCACCGCGCTCGCGATGGTGGGCGCCGGCCTGGGGGTCACGCTGGTGTCCGACCTGGGGCTCTCGCTGCGCCCACCCGACGTGGACATCGTCGCGCTGACCGAACCGCCGATGCGGACCGTGTCGATCGCGCACCGCACGACCTCGGCGCGGCCGTCGTTGCAGCTGGTGATCGACGCCGTGCGCGCGGCCGCCGCGGAACAAGGGCTCGGTGCTGCGGCGCCGCTCCCATGACCGCTGCGCGGTCGCACATTCTCGACAAAGTGCCGCGTCGGTAGCGCCGGGGTGCGGCACATTTTCGACAATGTGCGACGCGGCGGACCGGGCGTCAGCCGGTCAGCGCCTGCTCGCAGGTCGGGTAGAGCGGGAACTCCTGGTCCAGGCCCACGATCTCCATCGCCCGGACCACCACCGGGTCGGCGGCGGCGAGCCGGATCGGGAGATCACCCGCCGCCTGCCGGACCGCGACCAGCGAGGCCATGCCGGCCGAACCGAGGAACGTCACGCCGGTCAGGTCGAGCACGAGCAGCGACGGGTGCTCGCGCAGCGCCTGGCCCGCCGCGTCGTCCAGCCGCGGCTTCGTCAGGAGATCGAGTTCCCCGCTGACCTGGACCACGACGGCCTCGCCACGGCGTTCGACTGCTACCGCCAGCCCGTCGGCGGGATCGTCGGCCGGCTCGCGCGGATTCAGTGGATCGGATGCCTGCACGCCACCATCCTCCACTTCCGCGAGCCCGGTGGGAACTCCTCGCGTTCCGTTCGCGCCGCCGGTGTCAGGCACGCACCTCCGGCAGCCAGGTGCGCAGGCACCGCAACAGTTCCTGCGCGTCGACCGGCTTCGTCAGGTAGTCCGAAGCGCCGGACGCGAGCGCCTTCTCCCGGTCGCCCTGCATGGCCTTCGCGGTGACGGCGATGATCGGCATGTCGGCGAAGCGCGGGATCTCCCGGATCGCCGCGGTCGCCCCGTAGCCGTCCATCTCCGGCATCATCACGTCCATCAGGACCAGCTCGATGTCGTCCTCGGCCAGCAGCGCGTCGATCGCCTTGCGCCCGTTCACCGCGTGCCGCACGTCCAGACCGTAGCTCTCCAGCGCACCGCGCAGCGCGAAGACGTTGCGCGGATCGTCCTCCACGATCAGCACCTTGTGGCCGCGCAACGGTTCCTGCGCCGGCCCGTTCTCCGCCGACGGGATCAGGTGGGCCAGCGGCGACCGGGGCTGGGTCAGCGGGATGACGTCGTCCGGCCCCTCGGCGGACAGGTGCAGCGCGATCCGTTCGCGCAGTTCGTCGAGCGAGGGCAGCAGTTCGAGCGGCTGCATCGCCGCGCGGGTGTGCACCAGGCTCTCCTGGTCCGGCGTCAGCTTGCGGGACGGGTGCGCGAGCACCGGCACCGCCCGCAGGTCTGGATGTTCGGCCAGCGCGTCCAGCACGGCGAAGGCGCCGCCCTCCGGCAGGCTGATGTCCAGCACGACGCAGTGGTGCGGGCGGCTGAGCAGGACGTTCGTCGCCTGCTCCGCCGTGCTCACCGTGGCGACCGCGACCGTGCCGTGGGTGTCGGCCAGGTCGGTGGCGGCGCTGCTTGCGAGCAACGACAGCAGACCGGTACCGGACGGCTCGACCACCAGCACCTGTCGTTTGCCGTGCGGCTCACGGGAATCCTCCACCTCGCCCGGTTCGGCGTGCTCGGTCTCGTCGGCCGCGAGTGCCGGTGCGCCGTCCACGGAGTGGTTGCCCAGCGGCAGGAACAGCGTGAACGTGCTGCCCTCGCCCAGCTCGCTCTCCGCGCGGATCTCGCCGCCGAGCCGGAAGACCACCTCGTTGCTGATCGACAGCCCCAGCCCGGTGCCGCCGTAGCGGCGGTTGGTCGTGCCGTCGGCCTGCTGGAACGCGGCGAAGATCGCGCTGAGGTTCTCGGTCGCGATGCCGATGCCGGTGTCGGTGACCGCGAACGCGACCACCGGTCCGCTCGTGCCGGGCGGCAGCTCCTCCGCACGGGCCATCCGGACGCGCAGCTCGACCCGTCCGTGGTCGGTGAACTTCACCGCGTTGGACAGCAGGTTCCGCAGCACCTGCCGCAGCCGCTGCTGGTCGGTCACCAGTTCGCGGGGCACGTCCTTGTCGGCGGTGACGGTGAAGGTCAGCCCCTTCTCCGCGGTCAGCGGCTGGAACGTGGCCTCCACGTAGTCCAGCAGCTGGCTCAGCGCGAACGGCTCGGTGTGGATGTCCATCCGGCCGGCCTCCACCTTGGACAGGTCGAGGATGTCGTTGATCATCTGCAGCAGGTCCGAACCGGCGGAGTGGATCACCTCGGCGTACTCCACCTGCTTCGCGGTCAGGTTGCGGCTCGGGTTCTGCGCGAGCAGTTTCGCCAGGATCAGCAGGCTGTTCAGCGGGGTGCGCAGCTCGTGCGACATGTTGGCGAGGAACTCGGACTTGTACTTCGACGCCAGGGCGAGCTGCTCCGCGCGCTCCTCGATCTCCCGGCGGGCCTGCTCGATCTCCGTGTTCTTGACCTCGATGTCGCGGTTCTGGCGAGCCAGCAGCGCCGCCTTCTCGGCCAGTTCGGCGTTCGAGCGCTGCAGTTCCTCCTGCTGTACCCGCAGCTCGGCGGCGAGCCGCTGGGACTCCTCGAGCAGCGAGTCCGTGCGCGAGCTCGCCACGATCGTGTTGACGTTGACGCCGATCGTTTCACCCAGCTGGTCCAGCAGGTCCCGTTGCGCCTGGGTGAACCGTTTGAACGAGGCCAGCTCGATCACGCCGAGGGTGTGGTCCTCGAACAGGATCGGCAGCACGACGAGGTTGACCGGTGGCGCCTCGCCCAGGCTGGAGGCGATCCGCACGTACCCCGGCGGCGTCTCGTCGACGATGATCGGCCGCCGGGTGCGCGCCGCCTGACCGATCAGCGTCTGCCCCATCTCGACCTCGGCGCGCAGCTCCGCGGTGGAGTGCGCGCCGTAGCTGGCGATCAGCCGCAGCCGCTCGCCGCCGTTCTGGCCGCCGGACAGGAAGAACGTGCCCTGCTGGGCGCCGACCAGCGGCACCAGCTCGTCGAGCACCAGCTCGGCGACCGTGGCCAGGTCGCGATGGCCCTGCATCAGGCCGGCGATGCGGGCCAGGTTGGTCTTGAGCCAGTCCTGTTCCTGGTTCGCGTGCGTGGTCTCACGCAGGGACCGCACCATCGTGTTGATGTTGTCCTTGAGCTCGGCGACCTCGCCCTGGGCCTCGACCGAGATCGAGCGGGTCAGGTCGCCGGTGGCCACGGCGCTCGCCACCTCGGCGATCGCCCGCACCTGGCGGGTGAGGTTCCCGGCCAGCTCGTTGACGTTCTCGGTGAGCCGCTTCCAGGTCCCGGACACGCCCTCGACCTCGGCCTGACCGCCCAGCCTGCCCTCGCTGCCCACCTCGCGCGCCACGCGCGTCACCTCGGCCGCGAAGGAGCCGAGGGTGTCGACCATCGTGTTGATCGTCGTCTTGAGTTCGAGGATCTCGCCACGGGCGTCGACGTCGATCTTCTTGGTCAGGTCGCCGTCCGCGACGGCGGTGGTCACCTGGGCGATGTTGCGCACCTGGTTGGTCAGGTTGTTGGCCATCGAGTTGACGTTGTCGGTGAGGTCCTTCCACGTCCCGGCGACGTTGGGCACCCGCGCCTGGCCACCGAGGATGCCCTCGGTGCCCACCTCGCGGGCCACGCGCGTCACCTCGTCGGCGAACGCGCCGAGCGTGTCGACCATCGTGTTGATCGTGTCGGCGAGCGCGGCGACCTCGCCCTTGGCCTCGACGGTGATCTTCTTCGACAGGTCGCCCTGGGCCACCGAACTGGCCACCTGCGCGATCGAGCGCACCTGGCTGGTCAGGTTGGACGCCATGCCGTTGACGTTGTCGGTGAGGTCCTTCCAGGTACCCGAGACGCCGCGGACGTTGGCCTGGCCGCCCAGGTTGCCGTGCGTGCCCACCTCGCGGGCCACCCTGGTGACCTCGTCGGCGAACGCCGACAGCTGGTCGACCATCGTGTTGATGGTCTCCTTCAGCTCCAGGATCTCGCCGCGCGCGTCGACGCGGATCTTCTGCGTCAGATCGCCCTTCGCGACCGAGGTGGTCACGTCGGCGATCGACCGCACCTGGTCGGTCAGGTTGGCGGCCATGACGTTCACCGACTCGGTGAGCGCCTTCCACGTGCCGGACACGCCCTTGACGTCTGCCTGGCCGCCGAGGCGGCCCTCGGTGCCCACCTCGCGCGCCACGCGGGTCACCTCGTCGGCGAACGCCGACAGCTGGTCGACCATCGTGTTGATGGTGTTCTTCAGCTCCAGGATCTCGCCCCGCGCGTCGACGGTGATCTTCTGGGAGAGGTCGCCGTCGGCCACCGCGGTCGCCACCGAGGCGATGGACCGCACCTGATCGGTGAGGTTGCCCGCCATGAAGTTCACCGAGTCGGTGAGCGCCCGCCAGGTCCCGCCGACACCGGGCACCTGCGCCTGGCCGCCGAGGCGCCCGTCGGTGCCCACCTCGCGCGCCACGCGGGTCACCTCGTCGGCGAACGACGACAGCTGGTCCACCATCGTGTTGATGGTGTTCTTCAGCTCCAGGATCTCGCCACGCGCGTCGACCATGATCTTCTGCGAGAGATCACCGCGCGCCACGGCGGTGGTCACCTGCGCGATGTTGCGGACCTGATCGGTGAGGTTGCCCGCCATGAAATTGACCGACGTGGTGAGGTTCTTCCAGGTTCCGGAAACACCGGGAACCTCCGCCTGACCGCCGAGAATCCCTTCGGTGCCCACCTCGCGCGCCACGCGGGTCACCTCGTCGGCGAACGACGACAGCTGGTCGACCATCGTGTTGATGGTCTCCTTGAGCTCCAGGATCTCGCCCTGGACGTCCACCGTGATCTTCTGCGACAGGTCACCCTTCGCGACCGCGGTGGCCACCTGCGCGATGTCGCGCACCTGGCCGGTCAGGTTGCCGGCCATCGCGTTCACCGAATCGGTGAGGTCCGCCCACGTGCCGGACACCCCCGGAACGCGCGCCTGTCCCCCGAGCTTGCCCTCTGTGCCCACCTCGGTCGCGACGCGGGTGACTTCGGAGGTGAAGACGGAAAGCTGATCGACCATGCCGTTGAAGACCGCGGCGATCTCGTCCATCAACTCGTCGCCGACCTGTGGCAGGCGGGTGCCGAAGTCGCCGTCCCGCACCGCGGTGAGTCCGGCGAGTAGTTGCTGCAGCCGGGGATCGGCGAGCTCACGCTCGCTGCCCCTGCCCGGGTCACGCTTGACCTGGACCGTCCGGCTCTCAGCCATCAGCGCACTCCGGTTTCGTGAGGCGTTGTCGATTGCCCTTGCGAACAATCGCTGCAAAAGAGGAATCTACTGGTAGCGCGAGGCCAATCCCACTGCCAGTTCAATAGACTTGTCCGCCTCCGCCCACCGCGACCGAGAGGCTCAGGTGACGGTCCAGCACCCGCCGCAGAAGCGCGACCTCGATCCGCGGGCCGCCCGGCTGGCCGCCGTCGTGGAGGGCCAGCAGCAGGAGATCGAGCAGCTGCGCGCGGAACGGGACGGCGGGCGGCTCGTCCCGCTGGCCGAAGGCATTCTCGTCGACCGGCTCGGCTACTCCCCCACCGAAGCCGCCGCGCACCTCGCCGACCTCGCCGCGCGCACCGGCATCACGGTGCCGGAACTGGCCGCGGACCTGGTCGCAGGAGCGGTGCGGTTACCGCGGTCGCCCGCTCCGGCCACGGACTCGATTCCGGATTTCGCCCGGCTGCCCGACGGCGACGAGGAGAATTCGGCTCTGCTGGAGGAAGTCCGGCGGACCGCCGGTGCCGTCGCGGTCGCGCTGTGGCAGGTGCAGCCGGACGGCGCGCTTGGGTTGGCCGCGCACACCGGACTCAACCTGCTCGACGCCAGCCGCTGGCGGCACATCCCGGTGCTGATGGACTGCCTGCCGCAACGTGCGGCCCTGCAACGACGTCCGCAGTGGATGCCGGACGGCGAACTCACCCCCGCCGTGCCGTTGCTGGCCGACGGTCAGCGGGGCGCCCGCGCGGTGATCCCGGTGACCACCTCACGCAGCGTCGCCGGAGTCGTCGAGTTCGTGTGGGCAGCCCGGTCGGCGGCGTTCGCATCCGAGGAGAAGCGACGGCTCACCGCGCTCGCCGCGCTGTGCGGGCGGGAGATCATGTTCAGCACGCAGCCTGCCGGAGCGCTGCCCTCGACCGTTGGCCTGCTGGACTCCGGCCTGTTCGCCCGGCCCCGTACGAACGAGTCCGGCCAGGTGGTGGACTTCGAGATCGCCCAGGTGGGCGAGGACTTCACCGACCCCGGCGGGCGTCCGGCGCCGGACCTGGTCGGGCGCGGGCTGACCCGGATGTACCCGCTGCTCTGCGCGTACGGGCTGGCCGACCGGGCGGTCGCGGTCCTGACCACCGGGGCGACCGCGCAACTGGGCCCCGTCCCGCTGGTCACGCGCAGCGGCGACGCGGCCACCCCGGCGATGGTGGACGTGCGGATCACCCGATTCCTCGACGGCGTGCGGATCGGGCTGACCGTGGGGCGTGACGACCACCGGCTCGCGCAGCTGCTGCACAACCTGCAGCACATCGCGCGGCTGGGCAGCTGGGAACACAGCCTGCTCACCGGCGAGATGACGTGGACCGAGCAGACCTTCGAACTGTTCGGACTGCCACCGACGACCGGCCCGGCCTCATGGAACGAGCTGCGCACCTACGTCCACCCCGAGGACCTGCCGATCGTGGACGCGTTCCAGAAGACGCTGCTCGCGCGGCAGGAGGCCGCGGCCGTGTTCCGCCTGATCCGGCCGGACGGTACGCACCGGCAGATCCGCGCGCACGGCGAGCCGGTGTTGTCCGGGACCGGTGAGCTGGTCGCGGTGCGCGGCATCTACCAGGACCTGTCGGCGGAGTACCAGAGCCAGGTCGCGCTCAGCGCCACGCGGGACCGGCTGGCCGACACCGAGCACGAGGCGCGCCAGCAGTACCGGATCGCGCGCGAGCTGCAGCAGGCGATCCTGCCGTCGTCGGCACGGCCGGTGGCGATGGACGGGCTCGACGTCGCGGTCCGGTACCGGCCCGCGGCGCAGGAGCACAAGGTCGGCGGCGACTGGTACGACGCGACGGTGCTGCCGAGCGGGAAGATCCTGCTCGTCATCGGCGACGTCGCCGGGCACGGGATCGTCGCGGCGACCGGGATGATCGCGTTGCGCAACGCGTTGCGTGGGCTGGCGGTGACGGGTGCGGGCCCGGGGCGGCTGCTGGAATGGCTGAACACGACCACGTTCAGCGTCAACCAGGGCATCACGGGCACCGCGTTGTGCGGGCTGTACGACCCGGACGACCGGACACTGACCTGGGCGCGCGCCGGGCACCTGCCGCCGTTGCTGGTACGCGACGGCGTGGCCGAGCAGCTGCCCCTGCCGCGCGGCATCCTGCTCGGGGCCCGGCCGGGCGCCGGGTTCGAGGAGACGGTGCTGCGCCTGCGGCCGGCGGACACGCTGGTCCTGTTCACCGACGGGCTGATCGAACGGCGCGGGGTGCTGCTCGACGACAGCCTGGACCGGCTGGCCGCGGCGGCGTGCCACGCGGGGACGGACGTCGAGCGGATCAGCGACAAGCTCCTCGCCGGGGCGACGTCGGACACCGAGGACGATTCGTGCGTGATCGTGATCCGGGTGTCGGAGCCGGTCACATCGGCGTGACGGGATACGTCAGAGCGGTATGACCGAGAACGAGTGGCTGGCCGAGCGGTTCGAGACACACCGGGAGCACCTGCGCGCGGTGGCGTACCGGATGCTGGGCTCGCTGACCGAGGCCGACGACGCGGTGCAGGAGACGTGGCTGAAACTGAGCCGCAGCGATGCCGATGAGGTGCGGAACCTGGGCGGCTGGCTGACGACGGTGGTCGGCCGGGTGTGCCTGGACATGCTGCGCTCGCGGACGTCGCGGCGCGAGGTGTACCCGGAGCGGATGCCGGACCCGGTCATCGATCCGGCGGACGGCGCGCACCCCGAGCACCAGGCACTGATCGCGGACTCGGTCGGGCTGGCGCTGCTCGTCGTGCTCGACACCCTCGACCCCGCGGAGCGGCTGGCGTTCGTGCTGCACGACATGTTCGCCCTGCCGTTCGACGAGATCGCCCCGATCGTCGACCGGACGCCAGCCGCCGCCCGGCAGTTGGCGAGCCGGGCGCGACGGCGGATACAGGGGACGCCCACCATGCCGGACGGGGACCTGGGCCGTCAGCGCGAAGTGGTCGACGCGTTCTTCGCCGCGGCCCGGGACGGGAACTTCGCCGCGCTGGTGAGCGTGCTGGATCCGGACGTCGTGCTGCGGGTCGAGGCCGCGTCGCTGCCGGCCGGAGCGTCGCGCTTGGTGCACGGCGCCGAGGCGGTGGCCGGGCAGGCGCTCACCTTCCGGCAGGCGGGAGCGGGCGGCCGGGGAGTCCCGGCGCTCGTCAACGGCGCTGCGGGAGTGCTCATCCTGCGCGACGGGCGGCCGCAGACGCTCTTCGCGTTCACGGTGGTCAACGACCTTATCGCGGCGATCGACATCATCTCCGACCCCGAGCGCCTCGCCGGCCTGACCTACTGACGGCGGAACCCGGGGTCTACTCCAGCAAGCCCACCACGTCGTCGACCGCCCAGAACCCGGCGACCCCGCAAAGCCCGGCCAGGTACTCCGCCACCCGCGGCGCGGTCCACTCGTGCGCCTCGCGCAGTCCCTCGGCCAGCATCCGCAGGTACGCCGCCGACGGCGGGTTCCACGGCACCTCCTGCGCCGACCACGGGGCCGTGAACGTCAGCACCGGAGCGCCGTCGCGGTCACCGACGTGCAGCACCGTCTCGTACCGGCCCGGCCCCAGCACGTCCCGGCCCGTCTCCAGGACCGTCGTCAGGTCCAGGTCCCCGTCGGGCGCGCGGTACATCTCCTGCGCCGCGAGGTCCGAAAACTGGCCCCGCGTCAGCAGATAGGCGCGCGCGGCCGCCGTCCCCGGCAGCGACGGGTCGTAGAACGCGCGCCCGCCGCCCCAGGTGGCCGACTCCGTCGCGAAGTACACCCCGCCGGGCATCGAATGCGCCGCCACGCGCAGCGGCGGGCGGGGGTCCCGGCAGCCGGGGCACGCTCGCCGCCCGCCGGGCGGAGTGCCGCCCTCCAGGTAGTAGCGCAGGCGCCCGGCGTGCAGATTCGACCCGTAACCGACGTACCAAACCGACTCGACCACGACCCGATTCTGACGAACTTTTTCCAACCCCGCAGGGTGTTGTCGCAGGCAGAGGGGTCTGCGAGGATGGACCGCCTCGCGATGGAGGGAGATCCGGAAATGGTTTCACGGCTCAATCCGTACATCAGTTTCGCCGGCGACGCGCGGCAGGCGCTGGAGTTCTATCGCCAGGTGTTCGGCGGCGAGTTGAACCTCAACACCTACGGCGAATACGGCGGGATGGAGGGCGCGGACGCCGACAAGATCATGCACGGCATGCTCGAGAGCGAACGTGGCTTCACCCTGATGGCCTCCGACACCCCGCCAGGCATGGATCACAAGCCGGGCAACACCATGTCCATCAGCCTCAGCGGCGATGACTCGACCGAGCTGAGGGGCTACTGGGACAAACTGTCCGACGGCGGCACCGTCACCGTCCCACTGGAAAAGCAGATGTGGGGCGACGAGTTCGGCGCCTGCGTGGACCGGTTCGGCATCTCGTGGATGGTCAACATCGGCCAGAGCTGACTCGACGATCGCGGCGGTCCGCGGCCAAGTTCACGGCCCGCGGGCCGTCTCGCCGGGACACCCCGTTCAGGGGTCGTTCGACCCGGCGAAAAACCTCCGCACTCTTTCCGGAGCGCGCGGTTCCGGCACACACTGAATAGCGATTTCCGCTTTCTGCAAACCGTTTCGTGAATTCGGGAGGGCGAGATGGCGGGTGCCGAGGATTTCCCGTTGGCGACGATCGACGAGGCGGGCGGCGTGAGTGACCCCGCGCTGGTGTGGGTCGCGGGCCTGCCGGCTGCGACGGCCGCGGCGCTCGGGACCCCGGACCTGACGGAACGGGTGCGTCACCTGATCCGCGCCGAGACCGCCTATCGCGCGTGCGCCGCGGACGTGGCCGCCCGGATGGGCGAGGAGCTGATCCCGGCCCTGCCGCCGGATCTGCGACGGCATGCCCTCGAGGTCCGGCGCCGGCTGCACCGCGGCGAGTTCGCGCAGCCCGGCGAGCTGGAATTCCGGCCGCTGGCGCGGGTCGCGGAGTGGGGCGCCGCGCTCGCCGCGGAGACCGCCGCGTTGCACGAAGCGGTGGCGGACACCGAACGGATGCGGTACGGCCTGGTCTGGGACCTGATCCGTCACGACCCCGCGACCCGCCGGCTCGTCCTGGCCACCGCTCCCGACGTGGTCGAGGACGTCCGCGCCCGGCTGGCGGCGGGCGAGCCGTGGACGAGCAAGTGCATGCGTAAGCGCGCCGACTTCCTGCTCCGGCTGCTGTGGGGCGCCGCGTTCAAGACCACGTCGCGCGGCTGGCTCGCGCACGTCGCCCTCACCGGGACCGCCCCGGGACCGCCACCGGCGGGCGACACCGGAATGCACCGGCTGAGCTCCCCGAGCGGCCCACACGCCAGCCGGGGAGGCCAACACGCCGGCAGCGGCAAGCACGCCACCCGCAGCGGCCAACACGACGGCCGGGGTGGCGAACTCAGCGCGCCCAGCGGCCAACTCAGCGCGCTCAGCGGCAAACACGCCGCCCCGAGCAACAAGCACGGCGGCCGGGGTGGCGAACTCAGCGCGCCCAGCGGCCAACACGACGGCCGGGGTGGCGGGCGCGGCGGCGCGGGTGACCGGTGCGCGCACGGTGGTATCCCGATTCCGGCGCGGCTGCCGGAGCTGGTCGCGCACGCGGGACGGCTCGCCGTGGTGCTGGCGGGCCGGCGATCGCACCCGGCGCTCGACCTCGTCGGCCCCGACCCGCGACCGGTCTCCGCGATCGTCGCGCGGGCTCTGGACCTACCCCGTCCCGCCTGGCCCGGCTCGGCGTGGCCGGCGCCCCGGCCGCGGACTGTCTACCAGCGACTGTGCGAGTGGATGGCCCGGCACGCCGACGAGTGCGAGATCGACCTCGGCCCGGCGGTGCTGGACTACCTCGGCGTGCCACCGGCGAGGCCATCGCCCTGGCCGGTCGACTGCGTGCTCCGCCCGCTGCCGGACGGGCGGGCCGTGCTGGAGGCCATCACCCCGGCCGGCGTGACCGACACCCGATTCGCCGCGACGCCGCACGTGCGCTCCCATCGCGCGTTCCTCACCGAGACCGCGGCCCGCTGCGGCGCCGAACTCGTCGAGATCCTCGTGCCACCACAGGGCAGCGAGGGCACCGGCACCACCCGCCCGCGCTACACCTTCTCCTGGACCGGCGCCGGTGATCTGGTGACCTTTGTGGACGATCCCGCCGGGATGCGCCGGTACCTGCCGCTCGAGGAGATCACGGTGCGGCGCGACGCGCGCGGCGTGATCGCCGAGGATCGCGCGGGCCGGGTGCTGTGGCCGCTCTACCACGCCGCGGGCCGTCCGGCGCCGCCGTGGGATCTGGTGGTCTCGCTGCTCACCGCCGCCTCCCCGGCCCAGCGCCTGGTGACGCCGCGAGCGTTCGGCGATCCCCGGGCCGCCTTCCCTGGCCGCGCGCGTACGCCGCGGCTGCTGCTGGACCGGGATCTGGTGATCGCGCCGGCGACGGTGTTCGCCGGCCGCGACCTGCTGCCTCAGCCCGGCGGCGACCAGTTCGGGCGGGTTCGGGCGCTGGCGAACCTGCGGCTGGTGACCGGGGCGCCGCGGTGGGTCTTCGCCCGGCACGGCCACCAGTCCCGGCCGGTGGACCTCGACAGCACGGCCACCCTGCGGGTGTTCGACCGGATGCTCGCCGATCCGGCCGTGGACGGTCTGGTCCTCGAGGAGATGCTGCCGGCGCCCGACGACCTGGTCGTGTCCGATGTGGACGGCGGCCGGTGCGCGGCACGGGCTCTGGTCAGGCTGCCGCTGAATACCTCGCCGTCCCAGCTGGCCGAGGAGGTCGCCGCGGCCTGGCAGCGGATCACCAGCAGGCGGCGCGCCCGCGAGACCACCGCAGTCTGACGGACCTCGCGAGGGCCGCGATCAACCGGCGTGGCTCGCCGCGAGCCGGATGAGCGCGCTTTCGCTCCCGCGTGGGCCGAGATGGGAGACGCCAACGGCTCCGGTGCTCGGCGCCGCGACGACCGGGCGGCCGGTGATCCCGGCCAGACACGTGAGTCTCAGCGTGCTGCGCCGGTGAACCTCCAGCTGGGTGGGATCGGCCCATCGCGCCGGGGCGGGGCCGCTTGCGGTCGGCATGATCAACACCTGGTCTCCGAGGACGTCGTCGAGCCGTGCGCGCAGACGGGCCAGCGCGGCCCGGGCGCCCTCGTCGTCGGCCGCAGTCACCTGCGCCGCGGTGGCGAACCGGTCCCGGACGCTGCCGGCGAGGGCACCGGGATGCGCGCTGATCCACCGGCCGTGCACCTGCCAGGCCTGGTAGGCCTGGTGGATCCGGAACGCTTCGTAGCATTCGTCCAGTGCGGGCAGCTCCGACGACACCTGCTCCCACCTGACCATCCCGCTGATGACCGGCGCATCGGGCTGGTCGGGTCCGAGCAGCGCCGCGGCGGCACGGCCCAGCAGGTCAGGCGTGCGAGTCAGCAGGCCCACCGTGTCGAAGTCGGGCGCCAGCGGCAGCACGCCGTCCATCGGCGTCGCACCGTGGGTGGTGCGCAGGCCCCAGAGCCCTTGGTAGGACGCCGGGACGCGGATCGAGCCCCCGGTATCCGTGGCCAGGCCGATGGTCGCGGCGCCGAGCGCGACCGCGGTGGCGCATCCACTCGACGAGCCGCCGGGCAGGCCGCCGGGGACAACGGCATTCACCGGGGTGCCGTAATGCGGGTTGTCGCCATCCAGTGAATACGCGAACTGGTCGGTGCGCGCGATACCGCGCACACTCGCCCCCGCGGCGAGCAGCCTGCGCACCGTGGTGGCGTGCTGGCGCCGCGGCTCCTGCTCGGCCAGGTACTTGGGAACACCGCCGCCCACCGCGAATCCGGCGACGGCGATCAGGTCCTTCACCGCGACCGACTCGCCGGCGAGATCGCCCGTGCCCAGCGGGGCGACCAACGGGTCGCCGACGACCCGCCAGACGGCGGGGTCGAAGGTGTTCGGGGGCGCCGCCACGTGCGCGGCGGTGATCAGCCACTCGCCGTCGACGCGCTCCCACAGCTGTGTCTGGAGGCCGCGCCCGCCCTGGTGCGGTGCGGTGACGGCGACGACCAGCGCGTGCTCCTCGTCGATCGGGCGAACGTGCAGGTCGACGATGGTTCGGCTGGGCGCGCCGCGACGCGCGCGCCGAAACGCCCCGATCGCCTCGTCCCCCGCCAGCAGCCCGTCTGCGTCGCCACGCAGGGTGCCCGGCCCCGGCGCGAACAGCCGGTCGAGCGTCGTGATGTCGTTGCGCATCAACGCGTTCTCGTACGCCCAGAACGCGTCGAGCAGACCCTCCGGCGCCGTGCTCATCGGACGAAGTCGGCTTTCCGGATACGGGCGTGCACGCCCTTGACCACGTCGACCACCTGCGAGATGTCGAAGTCGGTGGCCGCGCTGAGGTAGGCGTAGGCCTGGGCGCGGTCCATCCCGTAGCGGGCCTCCAGCAGCCCGAGTGCCGCGCGCACACAGTTCTGCACCGCGACGTCCAGGTCCGCGTCCAGCCCCGTCGGCACCAGGAAGTCGGCGGTCTCGGCCACCGGCCCGACGAGGTGGCCGAACACTTCGGCGGCATCCGTGGCCGGCACGACGTCGAACCGGAGCGTCGCGCGCAGCGAGGCTTCCATCGCGGTCAGCGCTACTTCGCCGTCGCCCTGGGCGAAATGCGGATCGCCGACATAAGCCAGCGCGCCGGGGACCTGGACCGGCAGGTACAACGTGCTGCCGACGGTGAGCAGATTGATGTCGAGGTTGCCGCCGTACGCCCCGGGCGGCACGGAATGCGGCCGCTCGGGTCCCGCGGCGGCCACACCCATGATCCCGAGGAACGGGCGCAGCGGGAAGGACACGGTGTCCCGGCCGCCGGGCCGCAGCGGCAGCACGCCGTAGGCGGAGCCGTCGTCCTCCTCGCGCACCCCCGCGAACGCGCAGTAGGGACCGGCATCCGCGGGGAGCTCGCCGGACAGCGCGCCCCGCCCGTGCCGGTTGGAGATCACCCCGTACGGCACCCGTCGCGACGTTTCCAGAACCGTGATCGCGAGCAGGTCTCCGGGCCGGGCACCGACGACCCCGATCGGTCCGCTTACCACGTGCGGTCCGTCGGCCGCCGGGTCGTGCCGCCCGGTGGCCGCCAACTCGACGGCCTCGTCGAGTACCTGACCGGCATCGACGCCGTACCGGCCGAAGAACGCCCGCGGATCCCGGCCCTGGTCTTCGAGGATGCCCTCGTGGCTGAGGGTGTCGACGGTGACGGTGGTGCCCGGGCGCACTGTGATCGTCGCCTGATCCGCGGCGCAGGGCAGCCGCCCCCAGAAGACCTGCGACGGCTCACAGGGCAGGTATTCCTGACCGGCGACGGTGCCTTCACCGCGCCGCAGCGCCGGCGCCGTCATGCCCCGGCCTCGGCCACGAGCCGGGCGACGTCGCTGAGATGCTCGACCATCGTCCGCGTCGCGGCGCCCGAGTCGCCGGCGGACACCGCCGCAAGCAGCGCCCGGTGTCCGTCCACCGAGGTGCGCCGGCCGGCCCGGGTGGCGTGGGATCGGGCCCGGACGTCGTGCACCCAGCCGTTGGTGAGCTCGCACAGCGACAGCAGTAACGGATTTCGCGCGGCGGCGGCGAGTTCGGTGTGGAAACGAATGTCCAGCGCCAGTGACTCCGCCGGAGTGAGCCCCGCGTGCGCGGCCGCGAGGGTCTGCTCCAGCCGCACCAGGTCGGCGTCGCTGGCCCGGGATGCGGCCAGTCCGGCGATCTGGGGCTCGACCACCAGTCGCAGCTCCGCGACATCGGCCTGTTCCGCGGCGTCCAGCGACAGTTCGCGCGCGAGTTGCTCGGCGGTCCGCGGTTTGGCGAGCACGGTCGTCCCGCGCCCCGGCGCACGCTCGATGCGCCGCCGCTGCTCGAGTTCGCGCATCGCTTCGCGCACCGAGCTACGGGACACGTGCAGCTGGTCCGCCAGTTCACGTTCCGGCGGCAGGCGATCGCCCGGCGCGAGCTCGGTGTCGATCAGCCGCTCCACGTAGGCGCCGACCGCACCGCTGACCGAACGGCCGCGGCGAATGAGCGGGGCAGGCTCCACGGATCGCTCCCTGCTTCTCGGCACCATTGGTATGGCATTGGTTCCTTTGCTGGACCAAGTGTGCAACACTCGGCTGGTCATGTCGATCCCCTTCATGCCCACGCCCGCCCGGACCGCCGGGCCGCCGAGCGCCACAGTGGCATTGCCGGCGGCCGGCGATCTCGTCCTGCGCGCCGTCCCGGCCGCCGCACCGCAGCTGGGTCACGTCAGCGCCGCGCCGGGAACGGCGGCGGCGTGATGGGCACCGGTTACGAGCAGCTCAACCCGCCCCCGCGGCTGCTGATGGGCCCGGGGCCGATCAACGCGGATCCCCGCGTGCTGCGGGCCATGTCCGTCGGTCTGGTCGGCCAGTTCGACCCGGTGATGGCGGACTACATGCACGAGACCTCGCAGCTGTACCGACAGGTCTTCCGCACCGCCAACGAAGCCACCGTGCTCGTCGACGGCACTTCCCGCGCCGGGATCGAAGCGGCGCTGGTGTCACTGCTCGAGCCGGGCGATCGGGTGCTGGTTCCGGTTTTCGGGCGGTTCGGCCATCTGCTCGCCGAGATCGCCGGGCGGGCCGGCGCCGAGGTGCACACGATCCACACCGAGTGGGGCACGGTCTTCGCGCCGGAGCAGATCGAAGACGCGCTGCGCGCGGTGCGGCCGAAAGTGCTGGCCATCGTGCAGGGCGACACCTCGACGACCATGTGCCAGCCGCTCGCGGATCTCGGCGCGCTGTGCCGCGAATACGGCGCGCTCTTTTACGCCGACATCACCGCCTCCGTGGGCGGCAACGCGTTCGAGATGGACGCGTGGGGCCTCGACGCGGCGACCGCGGGGCTGCAGAAATGCCTGGGCGGGCCGCCGGGGAGCGCGCCGATCAGCCTGTCTCCCGCGGCGGTGGACGTCATCCGCGGCCGGCGGCACGTGGAGGCCGGCATTCGCGAGGACGAAGACCTCGACGCCGGCCGGCGCATCGGCTCGAACTACTTCGACCTCGCGATGATCCTCGACTACTGGGGCCCGCGGCGGCTCAATCATCACACCGAGGCGGCCTCGATGCTCTACGCCGCCAGGGAATGCGCACGACTGCTGGTCGCGGAGGGAATCGAGGCCGCGGTCGAACGGCATCGCCGGCACGGGGCGGCGATGGCCGCCGGGGTGCAAGCGCTGGGGCTACGGTTGTTCGGGAACCAGGAGCATCGGATGCACAACGTGCTGGCCGTCGAGATTCCCGAGGGCGTGGACGGGGAGTCGGTTCGCCGCGCGCTGCTGCACGACTACGGCATCGAGATCGGCACGTCCTTCGGGCCGCTGCACGGTCGCGTGTGGCGGATCGGCACCATGGGATACAACGCCCGGCACGACGCCGTTCTGCTCACGCTGGTCGCCCTGGAAGAGGTGCTGCGCCGCTCCGGTGCCACGCCGGCGGCCGGCGCGGGCGTCACGGCCGCCCGGGAGCTGTACGACCTGGTGGCGGTCGCGTGAGCCGGGCCGCGAGGATCCTGGGGCGCTGCGACGAACTGGCCGCGATCACCGCCGTACCCGGGCGCATCGATCGCTTCCACCTGACGCCGGAACATCGGCAGGCCAACGATCTGGTCACCGGCTGGCTGGCGGAGGCGGGCCTGCGCGCGTGGACCGACCCGGCGGGCAACGTCTTCGGTCGCCGCGAAGGACGCGAGCCGGGGCTGCCGGCGCTGTTGCTCGCCTCGCACCTGGACACCGTGCCGGACGCCGGACGCTACGACGGCCCGCTGGGGGTCGTGCTCGCCATCGAGGTCGCCGAACGGCTGCGCGACGAGGACCTGCCGTTCGCGCTCGAGGTGGCCGGATTCAGTGACGAGGAGGGCAGCCGGTTCGGCACGGCGATGCTCGGCAGCAAGGCCGTCGCCGGCCTCTGGAAGGAGGACTACCTCGACTCCACCGACGCGGACGGCGTGACGCTGCGCGAGGCGATGGCGGCCTTCGGGCTCGATCCCGGTGGGGTGGCCACGGCGGCGCGGCGAGACCTGGCCGGCTACCTGGAGGCCCACATCGAGCAGGGTCCCGAACTCGAAGCGGCCGGACATGCGCTGGGCGTGGTCTCGTCCATCTGCGGCGCGCGCCGGTTCGGCCTGACCGTGCTCGGGGAAGCACGCCACGCCGGCGGCACACCGTACCGACGGCGCCGCGACGCGCTGACCGGGGCGAGCCAGGCCGTGCTCGACGTCGAACGAATCGGCCGGCAGCGGGGTGTGATCGCCACGGTCGGGCAGCTCCAGGCCTACCCCGGGGTGACGAACGTGATCCCCGGCCGCGTCGAGTTCTCCCTGGACCTCCGGGCCGAGCTGGATTCCGACCGCGACGCGGCCTGGAGCGAGATCCGCTCGGCGATCGAGCGCATCTGCGACGACCGCAAGCTCGACCTGGTGGTCCGCGAGCTGCACAGTGCGCCCAGCGTCGCCTGCGCAGCCCACTTGCGGGACGCGGTCGCGTCCGGCATCACCGCGGCGGGGCAGGCCACCATCCCGGTGCTCTACAGCCGGGCCGGTCACGACGCGATGGTGCTCGCGGCGGTGACCGAGGTCGGCATGCTGTTCATCCGCTGTCACGACGGGATCTCGCACCACCCGGCCGAATCCGTGCTGGCCGAGGACGTGGAAGCCGCGGCGGTGGCATTCGAAGCGAGCGTGCGCGCGGTGGCTAGCGCGTGACGATGCTGCCCCGCAGCTCGCCGGGCACGACCGGTGCGCCGCCGAGCCACGTCTGCCGGACGACGCCATGGAGCGAGCGTCCCGCGTAGGGGCTGAGCGGGTTGCGGTGATGCAGCCGCGCCGGGTCGACGACGAACGGCTCGTCCGGCGCGAACACGACGAGGTCCGCCCGGTGGCCGCGCGAGATCGCCCCGCGGCCGGCCAGACCGGTCAGTGCGGCCGGGGCGGCGGCCATCCAGTGCGCCAGCCGGTCCAGGCCGATACCGCGCGCCCTGGCCTCGGTCCACATCACCGGAAGTCCTAACTGGACGGAGGCGATACCGCCCCACGCCGCGCCGAAGTCGCCGGTGTCCAGGCTTTTGGCCGCGGCGACGCAGGGCGAGTGATCCGAGACCACGCAGTCGAGGGTTCCGTCGAGCAGACCGGACCAGAGCGCTTCCCGGTTGCGGTCGTCGCGGATCGGCGGGCAGCACTTGTACTGCGTCGCACCGTCCGGAACGTCCTCGGCCCGGATGGCCAGGTAGTGCGGGCAGGTTTCGGCCGTGACCGGCAGGCCCTCGCGCTTGGCCGCCCCGATGATCGGCAATGCCTCCGCGCTGGAGACATGCACGATGTGGGTGCGGCAACCGGTGCGACGGGTCTGCTCGATCAGCCTTTCGATGGCGCGGGTCTCGGCCAGCGCGGGGCGCGACGCCATGAAGTCCGCGTAGCGGCGTCCTCGCGCCGGCCGGGCCGTGTCGAGCACCTCGGGATCCTCGGCATGCGCGATGAGCAACCCGCCGAACCCGGCGATGACTCGCATCGCGTCGGCCAGTTGGGCGGCGTCCAGGTGCGGGAACTCGTCGACGCCGGACGGCGACAGGAAGCATTTGAACCCGACGACACCGGCGGCGTGCAGGCCGGTCAGCTCCCCGAGGTTGTCCGGGACGGCCCCGCCCCAGAACGCGACGTCGATGCTCAACTGGTCCGCGGCGGCGGCCTGTTTGGTCCGCAGCGCCGCGACCTCCAGCGTCGCCGGGATGCTGTTGAGCGGCATGTCGACGATGGTGGTGATACCGCCGGCCGCGGCCGCTCTGGTGGCGGAGGCGAACCCTTCCCACTCCGTGCGCCCCGGCTCGTTCACATGGACGTGGCTGTCGACCAGCCCGGGGAGCAACACCTCGTCGGGCGCCAACTCCAGGACCTCGGCGCCGGACGTCGGCGCAGCACCGAGCGGGAGGACCTCGTCGATGACGCCGTCGCGGACCACCACGTCGGCAGGCTGTTCGCCCCGCGGCGTCACCGCCCGGGTGGCCCGCACGACGAGCGTGCCGGACCGATACCGGTCTCCCGCGGTCTCACTGCTGCTGGTCAAGCGATCGCTCTTTCGTGGTGCCGGCGCCGGTGGCAACGCGTCCACCGCGACCGTACCCGAGGCCGGCTTGGTGATCCGAAGCGAGCGCGAGCAACCCGGCACGGTGCGCCGCGAGCGGCACTTTTTCGACAAAGTGCGACGCCCGCGGGCCGGGTCAGAGGATTGCGGCGATCTCGCAGATCAGCGAACCGAGCAGGGTGTCCGACACGCAGCCCGTCGCGGGGGGCGGCGGCGTGGGTTCGGACGGCGGCACCGGATACACCGGGTACGACGGATCGGTGGGTGTGGGGGTCGGGGTCGGGCTCGGCGTCACGGGCGCGCTCGGGCTGGTCGGCGGCAGCGGCACGGGCGACGGCACGCCGGGCTGGGGCACACCGGGCGCCGGGATCGCCGGGATGGAGGTCGGGTCCGGCGAGCCGGTCGGCACCTGCGGCCGGTTGACCGGCTGGACCCCACCGGGCAGAACCGGCGCGGCCGGGCCCGGAGTGGTCACCGGCGCCGGCGGCGGTGGGAGCGCCTGGTGGGGCGGCGCGACGACCGGCGGCCGGGTGCCGACCCCCAGCGCGACCGCCAGCGCATCGTCACTCAAGCCGTTCAGTCCGGGGCCCAGCGTCCACGCGACACCCGCCGCGACCGCCAGCCCCGCCGCGGCGGTCCCGATCTTCGCCTTCGCACCCATGACGACAGTTTACCTTGTGGCACAAGGGTTTCCGAGCTAGTACCGGCCAGTCAAATACGTTACACCGCACCGGCCGGACGGGACGGTGATCTCGCAGGTCGGCTCCATTTCGGCCATCCCGGGGGTGGGAAGTCTGGTCACCGGACTTGAAGAGACCGTGGTGAACCGTTCGACCGCTTCCCACAGCTCCCGTTCGCGCCCCGGATCGTAAGACTCCGCCGAGGACCGCGCGACGGTTCGCCGGTCCACATAGGACCCCCGGGGTGCCTCGGGCGCGCTGAGGACGACGTCGGCGAGGTAGCGGTACGCGCGAGGACGTCCGGGGAGCGCCACACCGGGCCCGGGACCACGCCCGGGTTGTGCCGGAAGTCACCGAACTGGGTGTCGCTCATGGTGATCACGATCCGTGCCGGTGCGTGAGCGCGTTCGTGACCGCACACCCGCGTTGCCCACGGACCGTCGGTGGACACGTCTGCGCCGGGAGCAGGGGCGCCGGAGGGGACGATCACGCATCCGGTGGTCGGCGAGATCCTGCTCGACTGCGACGTGCTCCTCGTCCCGGGGGCGGACCTGCGCATGGTCACCTACACGACGGCGACCGGCAGCGAGGACGCGGGCAAGCTCGACCTGTTACGGGTCACCGGCGGGCGCCCCATCCCCGCGACGCCCTGAGCGCGCGTCAGAGCCAGGCGGGCAGCGCCGGCCAGTCCGCCCGCCGCACCCGGCCCGTCAGCCACCCGGCCAGAACCGCGGCCGGCGCCTCGACCGTCCGCTCGGCCGGCACCGTGCCCAGCTGCCAGGTGCCAGGACGGTCGGCCGGCACCAGACGAATCGCGGGGCAACCGTCCTTTCCGGACAGTGCCGCGGTGACGTCGTCCAGCAGCAGGTCGACCACGCCGTCCGGCAGGTCGGCGACCGAAGCCCCGGCGCCGAGGTCGACGGCGTGCAGCCACACCTCGCGGATGCGCATCCACGGGATCTCGGCGGCCGGGATGGCCCGCCCGAGCGCGCTGCGCACCTGCGCCTGCCACTGCTCCGCCGTCAGTGCGTCCAGCGCCGCGTCCAGCGCCTCAGCGGTGGACACCAGCTCGCTGCGCAGCGTCTCCGCCGGCCGGACCGCCGACTCCTCGATCTCCGCGGCCCGCTGGGCGCGGTCGGCGTACATCGGGGTCTCGACGCCGGTGCGCGCCCAGGTGGCCAGCCGGGTCAGGGCCTCGGCGTTGCGGGCGACGTGCGCGGCCACGTGCGCCCGCGTCCACCCCGGCAACGCACTGGGCGCGGCGAACGCGTCGTCGTCCAGCTTGTCCGCGCTCCGCAGCAGGTGCGCGGTGCCCTCGCGCATCCAGCCGAGCGTCACCGGCGTGTCGTGCCGTCCGGTCATGCCGTGACGCCCTCGCCGAGCCGCTCGGCGATGTCGGCCCGCAACGCCTTCTTGTCGATCTTGCCCACCTTGGTGGTCGTCAGCTCGTCGACGAGCACCAAATGCTCGGGCAACTTGAACTTGGCCACGCCCATGCGCTCCATCGCACCACGGACCTCCTCGAGGGTCACGGTGGCCCCGGGCTTCGGGACGACATAGAGGCACACCCGCTCGCCGAGCACCTGGTCCGGCATCGCGACGGCGGCGGCCTGGCGCACCGAGGGCAGCTGGTAGACGAGGTTCTCGACCTCCTCGGCGGAGATCTTCTCCCCACCGCGGTTGATCATGTCCTTGTCCCGGCCCTCGACGACCAGATATCCCTCGGGCGTCATCCGGCAGATGTCACCGGACCGGTACCAGCCATCAGCGGTGAACGCGCGTGCGTTCTGCTCCGCGGCCCGGTAGTAGCCGCGCGGTGTGTAGGCGCCGCGGGTCAGCAGCGAGCCCGGCTCGCCCGGCGGGACGTCCGCGTCGAACGCGTCGACCAGGCGCACCTCGTCGGCGGGCGAGATCGGACGGCCCTGCGTGGTGCAGATGATCTCCTCGCTGTCGTCGATCCCGGTGAAGTTCAGCAGCCCCTCGGCCATCCCGAACACCTGCTGCAGCGTGGCACCCAGCGTCGGCTTCACCTGGCGCGCCAGACTGTCCGCCAGCCGCGCCCCGCCCACCTGCAGCACCCGCAGGCTCGCGAGGTCCCCGGCACCGTGTTCGGTCGCGTGCTCGAGCCAGCGCGCCGCGACGGCGGGCACGACCGCGGTGTGCGTGACGCCCTCGGCCGCGACCGTGGCGAAGACGCGCACGGGTTCGGGCGAGGCGAGCATGACGACCCGCCCGCCCGCGAGGAGCGTGCCGAGGATTCCGGGGCAGGCCAGCGGGAAGTTGTGCCCGGCAGGCAGGTTGACCAGGTAGACGGTGTCCGGCCCGACCGCGGCGTGCTCCGCGGACACGCGGGCGTTGTAGCCGTAGTCGTCGTGGGTGCGGGCGATCAGCTTCGGCAGGCCGGTCGTGCCGCCGGAGAGCAGGAACACCGCCACGTCACGGCTGCCCGGTCCGACCCCGGCGAGCCGGGACCGGTCGGCGGCCGGGTCCGTGGCGGGTCCGCAGAGCGCGCGCAGATCCACGCTGCCCGGGGCGATGTTCTCGCCCGCGACGAGCACGTGCCAGGCCTCCCCGGTCACCTCCTGGACCGCGGGCGCGAGGTCGTGGGCCAGCGCCTGGTGGTCGAAGTCCCGCAGCACGTCGGGCACAGCGATCGCGGTCGCCTCGGAGTGGCGGGCGAGGTAGGTCAGCTCGGTGGCGCGGTGCGCCGGCAGCGCCATCACCGGCACGATGCCGGTGCGCAGGCACGCGAGGGTGAGCACGACGAACTCCCACCCGTTGCCCAGCTGCATGACCAGCCGGTGGCCGGGCTCGAGGCCCAGGTCGAGCAGGCGCACCGCGGCGGCGTCGGCCCGTTCGGTCAGCTCGGCGTGGGTCAGGCGCGCGCCGTCCGCGGGGTCGATCAGCGCGGGCGCGTCCGGAATCCGCTCGGCGACCTCGCGCAGCAGGTCCCCGAGCGGGACCCCCGCCCAGTAACCGGCCGCGACGAAACGCTCGACCTCGGCGTCCGGCCACGGAACGGTGTGGTCACTGATCGGGCTGGGCATCATCGGCCTCCCTGGGAATGATCACGGCGTCCAGCGCGACAAGGCCGTCGCGGGTCAGCCGCAGCGGGTTGATTTCGATCTCGTCGAGGTCGGGGTTGGCGACCAGCAGGTGCCCCAGCGCGACGGCGATCGCGCCCAGCTCCTTCGTGTCGACGACCGGACCGCCCCGCCAGCCGTCGAGCAGCGCCCGCCCGGCCAGGTCGTCCGGCATCTCCGCGGCTTCGGCCGGGGACAGCGGCGCCAGCCGGATCGCGACGTCGGCGAGCGCCTCGGCCGTGGTGCCGCCCAGTCCCAGCAGGACGATCGGACCGAACACCGGGTCGCGGCGGGCACCGAGAACCAGGTCCACACCAGACGGTGCCATCTCCTCGAGGAGGTACCGCCGCGCACCGGCCGCGTCGAGCGCGTCCAGCGCGACGTCCAGCTCGGCGGGGGTGCGCACATTCAGATGCACCCCACCGATCTCGGTCTTGTGCAACACCGACGCGTCGAGGATCTTCGCCGCGACCGGCCCGCCCAGCTCCCGCAGCGCGGCGTGCGCGTGCTCCCGGTCCTCGCACACGCGCCGCGCCGTGGTCGCGATACCCAGCCGGCCGAGCAGGTCCTTGGCCTCGTTCTCGTCGTGGGCACCGGCGATCCCGCACGGCACGGGCACCGGCAGCGGCACCGCGGTGCCGGCGTCACGAGCCTTGGCGCGGGCGTCGGCGAGCAGCGCGCCCGTCGCCGCCGCCACGCCGCGGGCGTCGGTCGCGACCGCGATTCCGGCGTCGAGCAGCGCCCGGCGCTCCGCCACGACCTCGTCACCACAACCGGCCACGGCGAACACGACGGGCACGTCCGGGGTGCGGCTCTGGCGCGCCGCCTCGGCGAGGTCGACGGCGTCGGGCTCGTACAACGCGTACCCGGCGATCACGTCGACGCCGGGATCAGCGGCGGCGGTGGCGATGATCTCGCCCAGCTCGGGCCCGGGGCGGCCGGTGTCGACCGGATTGCGCTGGAACGTCAACGGCGGCAACAGCTCCGCGAGCCTGCGCTGGGTCTCCTCCGCCAGCTCGGGCACGCGGGCACGCCGGCCCCGCAGGTCGTCGAGCAGCAACAGACCCGGTCCCGCCTGCGCGGTGACCACGCCGACTCCGGGGTCGGCGGCCGGCCGGGCGCGGGTGACGGCGAGAGCGCCGACCGCGTCGACCAGCTCGCGCTCGTCGTCGACCAGCACGGCACCGGCCTGTGCCAGTGCCGCCCGCGTTGTGCGCCAGGATGTCGCCAGCGCGCCGGTGTGCGAGGCGGCGAAGGCGCCGACGTCATGTTGTCCGACGACGAGCGCCACGACCGGACGGCGACGGGCCAGCCGCCGCACCGCCGCGACCAGACGGGGGCCGTCCGCGACCGACTCGACGTGCAGCGCGACCGCGCTGGTGTCCGGGTCGCCGGCGAGGTAGTCCAGGACGTCCGGCGCGGTGACGTCCACGCCGTTGCCCAGCCCCACCGCGAGGCTGACGCCGTGCCCGGCCTCGGTCAGCAGGAACGACACCGCGTGGTTGACGCCGCCGCTCGCCGCGACGACCGCGATCCGGCCCCGCCGGATCCGCGCCACGCCCGGCACGAAGCTGGCGGTGACGCCGGCGTGCGGGGACAGGAAACCGCTGGTGTTGGGACCGAGCACGCGGATGCCCGTCTCGGCGACCACCCGCACCAGCTCACTCTGGTACTCGATCCCGGCACCGCCGGCCTCGGCGAACCCGCCGCCGCAGATGACGGCCGCGCGCACGTCGGCGGCCGCGGCCTCGGCGAGCACGCCGGCGCACGCGGGGGCCGGGACGCAGATCATCGCGAGGTCCACCGGACCCGCCTCGGCGGCGGACTCGAGCGAGGGGTGCATCGTCTCGTCGCGGCCGTTGACCAGCGCCAGGTGCCCGCCCTCCGCGGCGAACGAAGCCAGCGACCGCGCCATCGTGGCGCCCAGCTTGCCCGGCGTGCGAGACGCGCCGACGACGGCGATGCCCCGGGGCGCGAACATCGCCGCCAGCGGCGCGCCGTTCCCGGGACCGGCCTGCTCGTCGACCGGAGCCGCGGTGCTCACGCCGCACCTCCGACCAGGTCCGCGCGGCCGGACAGGACGGCGGTCAGCGCGCGGTCCCGGTCGATGCCGGGCTCCACCAGCAACGCCGGAATCCGCTCCACCATCCGGGCGCGCTCGCACACCAGGGTGCGGGTCAGCGGTGTCCCGCCGTGCACGGCCACCAGCGCCGGTGCCGCCGACGCGGCCGTCGTGGCCAGGTTCTCGTACACCACGGGCAACTCCTCTTCGGACCCGGGCGCCTCGATCAGGGCACCAAACGACCCGGTCAGCGGCGTCGAAGAAAGCGGCAGGTCCGCCGCTCCCACGACGCGGGTGGGCGTCGCATCGGCACCGAATCCGACCTCGACCAGCCGCGCCGGGGCCGACCAGCCGCCGGCCGTGAACGGCGTGTCGAGCGGCTCGGCGCCGTGCTCTGCGACCCAGGCGCGGTGGCTGGCGTCGATGAACTCCGGAGCGCGCCGCGCCAGCCGCGCGTCGGTGATACTGCGGGACAGGAAATGGTAGGCGAACTGCCAGGGCTCGAACACCTCGTAGTACCGGCCGAAGTGCTCCCACCACGACAGGCTCGGCCGGGCCGAATCCTGAATCCGGCGTACCGAAGGCTGCGCCGTCTCTTCGTAGGCGGCCAGCGCGGCGGCGACGTCGCCCGGGTGCTCGGTGAGCGCGCCGGCGAGCGCCATCGCGTCCTCCATCGCCATCTTCGTGCCCGAGCCCACCGAGAAGTGGGCGGTGTGCACGGCGTCGCCGAGCAGCACCACCGGGCGCGGGGCCAGGGTGTGCCACCGCTCGGTGCGCCGCGTCCGGAAGTTGCCCCAGCGGGAATTGTTGGTCAGCAACCGTTTGCCGTCGATCTGGTCGGCGAAAAGCTTCTCCAGGTAGTCCTTGGACACCAGGTCGCTCACGCCGGGCGGCTGGGTGACGTCGAACTCGTCCAGCCCGGCGCGCCGCCAGGTCTCCTCGTCCGTTTCGACGATGAACGTCGAGACGTCGGCGGAGATCGGGTAGCCGTGGACGGCGAACACCCCGTCCGGGCCCCGCTCGTGCACGAAGGTCAGGCCGTCGAAGAGGTAGTCGGTGCCGAACCAGATGAACTTCGCCGTCGCGGTCTCCACCTGCGCGCCGAGATCGCCGTAGCCGTGCCGGTCGAGCTGCTCGCGGATCTTCGAGCCGGTGCCGTCGGCCGCGACCACGAGGTCGTAGTCGTCGAGATCGGCCAGCGTGACCTCGGTGGAGAACCGCAGCTCCGCCCCCGCGTCCCTGGCCCTGGCCTGCATCAGCGCGAGCAGGGTCTTGCGCACGACGGCGGCCATGCCGTTGCCACCGCAGCGGATCCGCTCGCCCTTGAGGCGCACCTCGATCTCGTCCCAGTGCCGGCCGTGCTCGGTCAGCGCCTCACGCAGCACCGGGTCCGCCTCGTCGATCCCGGCCAGGGTGCGGTCGGAGAACACCACCCCGAAACCGAACGTGTCGTCAGCCTGGTTGCGTTCGAAGACGGTGACCTCGACCGACGGATCGGCCCGGCGGATCAGCGTGGCGAAGAACAACCCGCCGGGACCACCTCCCGCGACGGCGATGCGCATCAGCCCTCCTCGACCATCGTGTTGCGCAGCTCGCCGACGCCCTCGACGCGCGTGACAAGCTCGGCGCCCGCGCCGAGGTAACGCGGCGGCTTGCGGGCGTGGCCAACGCCGCCAGGGGTGCCGGTGGCGATGAGGTCACCGGGGACCAGCGTGATGATCCGGGAGAGGTAGGCGACCAGGGCCGCCGCGTCGAACACGAGGTCCGTGGTGTCGGCCTTCTGCACGACGTCGCCGTCGACCACGCAGGTGATCTCGCCCGGTTCGGCGTCGGTCACCAGCCACGGGCCGACCGGGGTGCTCCGCTCGAACGTCTTGCCCTGCAACCACTCCATCGTCCGGTACTGGAAGTCGCGCGCCGTGACGTCATTGACGACCGTGTAGCCGGCGATCGCGGCGGCCGCCTGTTCCGGGGTCGCGTGGCGCACCTCGGCCCCGATCACCACGCCGAGCTCGGCTTCCCAGTCCACCTGCGCGGAACCCGCGGGCAGCACCACCGGGTCGTTCGCCCCGACCAGTGCGCGGGCGAACTTGGCGAACACCGTGGGGTACTGCGGAAGTTCGCGGCCCATCTCCAGGATGTGGTTGCGGTAGTTCAGCCCGACGCAGAAGATCTTCTCCGGGTGCGGAACGACCGGGGCGTAGTCCAGGCCGGCGAGGTCGTGGCGGAAGCCGTCGGCCGTCTCGGCCGCCGCCTTCCAGTCCGGCCGGGCCAGGAACACGCCGAGATCGGGCGCGCCGAGCTCCACGGCGGCGTCGGAGTCGACGCGCACGGCGGCGGTGCCGGTCTCGGTGCGAATGGTCGCGAGCTTCACGCGGTGACATCCTCTCGGGCGGTACGGGCGAGGCGCAACGCCTCGAAAACGGGGTCGTCGGAGAAGCGGAAGGCGTCCAGGCCCGGCCCGCTTTCGAAGGACAGCGGCGCCCAGGACGGCACGGCGAACAAATCGCCCTTGCCCACCTCGTAGCGCTCTTCGCCGACAGTCACGACACCGGCGCCCTCGAACACCTGCCACACGGCCGAACCCGCGGTGCGGACCGCCGCGGTGCGGGTACCCGCCCGCAAGCGGTGCATCTCGCAGCGGATGGTGGACAGGCAGTCCCCGGCGGTCGCGGGGTTGGTGAACCGGACGACGGCGTGACCGGGCTCGACGACGCCGGGGTAGCCCTCGTCCTCCAGCTCCAGCTGCGCGCGCAGCGCCGCGTCGGTGTGCTCCCAGCGATACGCCATCAGCGGCGACGCCTTCGGCGCCGGAGCACCGACCGGGGTCAGGCCGGGATGCGCCCACAGCCGTTCGTTGCGCGAGGTGTGCGGGGTTTCCTTGGTGGACAGCTCATCCGGGCCGAACTCGAAGAAGCCGGCATCGAGGTAACGCACGAGCGGGATGTCCAGCCCGTCGATCCACGCCATCGGCTCGTCGGTGGTGTTGTGGTGTTCGTGGAAGTGCATGCCCGGGGTCAGCAGCAGGTCGCCCCGCCGCATCGCGACCGCGTCACCCTCCACATTGGTCCAGACACCGGCGCCGTCCACCACGAACCGGAACGCGGTCTGCGTGTGCCGGTGCGCGGGCGCTTCCTCGCGCGCGCCGAGGTACTGGATCGCGGCCCACAGCGTCGGCGTGGCGTACGGGGTGCCGGGCAGGCCCGGGTTGGTCAGGGCGATCGCGCGGCGCTCCCCGCCGCGCCCGACCGGGACCAGCTCGCCCGCCCGCTCGGCCAGCGGCAGGAGCGTCGACCAGCGCCACAACGCCGGCACCGCGTCCGGCCGGGGGCTGGTCGGCATCAGGCCGCCGATCTGCGTCCACAACGGAGTCATGCTTGCCGCGTCGAAGGCCGCGTACAAATCGTCGAGCCGCGCCGGCTCCTCCGGCGTGATCTCCGGAACGGTCGAGGTCATCTCGGTGCTTCCTCCTTGGTCACGTAGATCGCCGCGGACCGGCCGGCAGACAGGCCGCGGATTCCGGGAGGAACTTCTCGTCGTGGTGGAGGCGTGCGGTCGGCACCCGACATCAGCACCACGCTCCTCGTCGAACCCAGGCGGCGCCGCTTCAACGGCCCACTGGGTTCAACTTACAACATGATACTGACGAACGTCTAGAAAATGGCATACATCGCAGTCAGCCTGCTTGCTCAACCTCGGCCCGGTCGGAGTCGATGAGCTCATCGACGTAGCCCTCCGCGGCGCTCCGGAGCAGGCCGTGCGCCTCCATGAACACCTCGTGCGCCTGGCGTCCGTGCCATCCCTCGGGCAACAGTTCGAGCGGCAGATCCGGATCGCGGAACGGGTACCGCCGGTAGTCGTGCACCAGCCGCATGCGCTCGGCCAGTGCGTGACGGCCCACCACACCGCCGGCGCGGTACGCGCTGAGCCGGGGCCGGTACTGCCGCAGCACCTCGGCGTAAGCCCGGTCCAGCTCGCGCAGGTCCCAGGCCCGCGCCGCGATGTCGCGATCCACGTCCAGGCCCACCGACCGGGACCGGAAGATGTCCAGCCGCACCGCGCGTTCGTCGGCGAAGGCGTCGCGCACGAGCTGCGCCCGGTAGTGCGGGCTGACCCAGACCGACGACGCCAGCGGGCCGAACCCGAGCCACGCCAGCTTCTTGCGCAGCTGCTCGCGCACCGCACGCTCGGACTCCGGGACGGAATACATGACCATGTGCCACTGCCCGTCCCACGGGCCACGGGCGCGGTCGAAGATCCGGTCGCGCCCCTCGTCGAGCAGCTTCCACGCGGCTTCGGTCAGCCCGTACACCGTCTCGCGACCCTCGCGCCGGCTGGTCAGCCAGCCCTCCCGGCGCAGCCGGGCCGCCACGACCCGCACCGTGGCCTCGGCGACGTCGAAACACCCCATCAGCGCGACCAGATGCCGCAGGCGCACCTCGCCACCGCGGTAGCGCAAGTAGTCGCCGAACAGGTCGAACACCACTGACCGGGCCTTCACGTCCACCTCCGCAAACCCTTCCGACCAGTGTGCCAGCCTGCCACGCAATTAGGTCGCTCCACTCGCGGTCGACGCGCATTTGACACATATCACGCCCCACCCCAGCGGCACATTGTCGACAATGTGCGACGCGGTGGGGTCGCACATTGTCGAAAATGTGCCGCGTTATTTGGGGGTGGGGCGGGCGAAGGGGAACGCCAGGCTCTGCCGGATCGACGCACCGGTGAGCATCATGACCAGCCGGTCGATCCCGATGCCGAGGCCGCCGGTGGGCGGCATGCCGTGCTCGAGCGCCAGCAGGAAGTCCTCGTCGAGCTCCATCGCCTCGATGTCACCGCTCGCAGCACGCAGCGACTGCGCCTCCAGGCGGCGGCGCTGCTCCAGCGGATCGGCCAGCTCCGTGTAGGCGGTGCCGATCTCGGCGCCGAACGCGATCAGGTCCCACCGTTCGGCCAGGCGGGGGTCGCGGCGGTGGGCGCGGGTGAGCGGCGAGGTCTCGGCCGGGTAGTCGGTGTAGAACGTCGGCTCGACGGTGGCCGGCTCCACCAGGTGCTCGAACGCCCTGCCGACGAGGTCGCCGTGCCCGGCCTCGTCGTCGGCGGGCACGCCCGCGGCCCGGCACCAGGTGCGCACCTGTTCGGCCGGTGTGTCCGGAGTGACCGTTTCGCCCAGTGCGGCCGACACCGCGTCGTACACCCGCACGACCGGCCACTCACCGGAGATGTCGACGTCACCGCCACCGGGACGGCGCGCGACCGGCGCCCCGTGCGCCGCGACGGCGGCGTCCTGGATCAGCGAGCGGGCCAGTACCCGCATCGTGTCGTAGTCGGCGTAGGCCTGATAGGCCTCCAGCATCGTGAACTCGGGGTTGTGCGTGGCGTCCACGCCCTCGTTGCGGAAGTTGCGGTTGAGCTCGAACACCCGCTCCACCCCGGCCACGCACAGCCGCTTGAGGTACAGCTCCGGTGCGATGCGCAGGTACATCCGCATGTCGTAGGCGTTGATGTGGGTGACGAACGGGCGCGCGTTGGCGCCGCCGTGCACGGCCTGCAGCATCGGGGTCTCGACCTCCAGGAAACCCTCTCCCTGCAACCCTTCCCGCACCGACCGCACCACCCGGCTGCGCAGGCGCAGCATGTCCGCGGAGCCCGGGTTGACGACCAGGTCCAGATACCGCTGGCGCACGCGGGTCTCCGGATCGGTGAGCCCCTTCCGCTTGTCTGGCAGGGGATGCAGGCACTTGGCCGTCACCGTCCAGTCCGACACCAGCACCGACAGCTCGCCGCGGCGCGAGGTCACCACTTCCCCGGTGGCGCCCACGTGGTCGCCCAGATCGACGCCCTCCCGCCACACCGGATCGTCGCCGAGGATCAGCTGGAGGTGGGTCTCACCGTCCTGGAGCCGGGCGAAGCAGACACCGCCGAGGTCCCGGATCGCCATGACCCGGCCCGCCACCCGCACCTTCCGTCCGGTGTGGGTGTCCGGCGGCAGCCCGTCGAACTCCTCGCGCACCGCGCCCAGCGCGGTGTCCCGGTCGAAGCCGGCCGGATACGGATCGATCCCCGCGTCCCGCAACCGGTCCAGCTTGGCGATCCGCACCCGCACCTGCTCGGGCCGCCGCACCGGCCGCGGTCGCGGTCGCACCGCGTCGATCTCGCGCAGCCGCGCCAGGAACGCCTCGTCCACACCGCCGGCGGAGATGACGCGGTGCCCGCCCCCGGTACCGCTGGGCAGGAACCCCTCGAGCGCGCCCGCGACCAGGCCGATTCGCCCCAGGCGCCGGGCCGAGCGGTAGCAGAGGTACCGGGGTTCCCAGCCCGGGCCGTACTTCGCGTTGGACCGGTACAGCGATTCCAGCTGGAAGTAGCGGGACACCAGCCCGAGCACCGCACGCCAGGCGCGCAGCACCGGTCCGGCGCCGATCCGCTCGCCGGCGGCGAAGACGGCGCGGAACATGGCGAAGTTCAGGGAAACGCGCTGCACGCCCAGATGGCCGGCGGCGAGGACGAGCTGCACGATCATGTACTCGTTGAGACCGTTGTCGGCCGTCCGGTCGCGGCGCATCAGGTCCAGGGACAGCCCGAGCCGTCCCCACGGCACGAACGACAGCAGCCCGCGCAGGTTCTGCTCCGCGTCGAACGCCTCGACCATCACGCACCGGCCGTCCGCCGGGTCGCCGAGGCGGGACAGTGCCATCGAGAACCCGCGCTCGGTGGCCGCGTCCCGCCACTGGTTCGCGCGGACCAGTATTTCGTCCATTTCGGACTGAGGGATGTCGGCGTGGCGGCGGACCCGCGTCGTGTACCCGGCGCGCTCGATGCGGCGCGCGGCCTGGCGGACCGACCGCCGCTGCGGCCCGGACAGGCTGAAGTCGCGGATGTCGAGGACTGCCTCGTCGCCGATTTCCAGCGCCTTCAGTCCCGCGCGCACGTAGGCGCGCGCGCCGCGTTCACTCGCGCCCAGCACGCCGGTGGCCCAGCCGTAGGTGCGGGACTCGGCCTGCCACGCCTGGATGGCCTGCGCCCAGGCGTCCGGGTCGCCGATCGGGTCGGCGCTGGCGATGCTGGTTCCGCCCAGCACGCGGTAGGTCACCGCCGCCCGGCCGTCCGGGGCGAAGATGACGGACTTGTCGCGCCGGGTGGCGAAGTAGCCGAGCGAGTCGTCGTCACCGTGTTCGGCCAGCAGCGCGCGCAGCTTCAGCTCGTCGGCGTCGGATCGCCGCCGCTGCCCGCGCACCCCGCGGAAGAACACCCACAGGGTCGCGACCGCGGACAGGGTGCCACCGAGGTCGAGTACGGCGTCGATCCACGCCGGTCCCTCGCGCACGCCGAGCCGTCGCAACTGCAGCAGTTCGCCGGTCGAGTGGTTGACCGACCAGAGGAAGGCGTCGCCGAGACCGGTAAGCGTGCCGGGGAAGGCGACCAGCAGGCCCCATCCGATCAAGATGGTGGCGCCGAACCCGGTCGCGCCGACGACGAGGGCGTGCTTCCACGCGCCCGGGGCCAGCCGGGCGGGGAACGCCGGGCGCAGCACCAGCAGCAGGCCGATCAAGCCGAGGGCGATGATCTCGGCCCCGGTCAGCGCCCACAGCGTGCCCGGCAGGTGCTCCGGTTCGAGGCGCGGCAGGGTGAGGACGCGGGGTGCCCACAGCAGCACCATCTGGAAGGCGACGTCCATCAGCAGCCCGGCGACCTGGAACAAAATCAGCGTGTTGAGGGCGGCCCGCTTGCGCCGCCGCAACGCCGCACCGAGCACCACCAGCACGAGCGCGATGAGGATGTTCGCGTCGGCGGGCACGTTCAGCAGCGAGAACAGCCCGACGGTCCACCGGTAGAAGGGGTGGTGGCCGCCGAATATCAGCAACGCGACGGACGCGACGGCACCGAGTTGCACCACGGTGGCGACCACTCCGGCCGCCTTGGACCGCCACCGCGGCACGGGCGTGCTGCCGCGCGATGCCGTGTCCGGGTCAGAGACTCGTGTCGGTGCCATGGAGCGCTCCGGGGGTTCCGGTGTCGGGCAGGGGCCACGCCGGGATGGCGCCCGCGTCCTGAGGCGAGCCCGGTGCGCGCCCGGCCACCGGGTTACCCAGTTGTGTGTCCAGCCAGTTCAGCACGTCCGGCAGTTCGGTGCGCACCGTGGTCAGGTTGTGACCGGCCGCGGGCCGGACCCAGGCGGTCAGCTCCACCGGTGACGCCGCGGCGGCCCGCAGGCGGTTCAGGGCCGCGACCTCGTCACCGGCGGAGGCGTCCGCGGTGACCAGCAGGCGCAGCGGTGCGGGGTGGTCGCGCAGGATCGCGGAGACGTCGTTGGCCCGGCGCAGGTCGTCGCGGCCATGGAACAGGTCGCCGGTCTCGGGGTCGTCCGGCGTCACGTCATAGCCGTTCATGCTCACGGCGGTCGAGTACCACTGGGGATGCCGGGCCGCGAGGTCGAGCGCGCAGTACCCGCCGGAGGACCACCCCGCGGCGGCCCAGCCCTGCCGGTCGGTGCGGACCCGCAGGTGATCGCGCGCCCAGGTCCGCAGGTCGGCGGACAGGAAGGTGTCGTCGGCGGGCCCGCCCGCGGCGTCCACGCACTCCGAGTCGTGGGTCAGCCGGGGTTCGCCGTTGGGATCGGGCACGATCACCACGACCGGGGGCAGCCGGTGGCTCGCGATGGCGCTGTCGAGCTGTTCGGGCAGGCCGTAGAGCGTGGCGACCTGGCGCGGCTCCCCCGGGAAGTGCGGGATCCACTCCACGACCGGGAACTGGAAGCCGGCCCACTCGGGCTGGGTGTAGGCCGCGGGCAGGTAGACGTCGACGTCGCGGGTCATCCCGGTCCGCTTGCCGGTCACGGTCAGGTGCACCAGCGACCCCAGGCCGCCGCCGGCCCGGCCGCTCGCGGTCGTCAGCGCCCGCCCGATGTCGCGCCCGTCCGGTCCCGCCTCGGCAACGGTGCCCTCGGCGGGGTCGGGCGAGGTGCCCAGCAGCGACCCGAGCGTCGGGTAGAAGCTGCCTGCGGCGTTCACGGCCGATCCGCACGCGAGCACCACCGTGATCACCGCGACGACGGTGGTCACGACCCGGCCGGCGACCCGGCGCCGCCAGCGGTCCCAGGCCCATGGCACCAAGGCGACGCACGCGAGGGCGACAGCAGCCCCGATGACCACGAACACGGTCGTGTCGATGCGGATGGTGGAAGCGTGCACGGCGTCAATCTAGCCGCGCACCTGACCCCGCTCCGGCGCCCCTACCAGGCAGGACGCCGCTCAGCGTCCGCTCAGCTACCGGCGAATAAGGTGATCGCGGGGGCGGTGTGTCCGCCTCCTGCCCGCCTGCCGTTCTCAGGGTCCGCACAGCGTTCGCGGCGCACAGTGTCCACACGACGACGCCCACCGTGAAGGAGACGCGACCTGTGCGCCTGGGTTCCCCTGTGCTCGAGCGAGCCCGGCCCGCTTCCCCGCCGCCGCGCACCCGGCTGGCCATCGCGCTCGCCCGGGCGGCCGCCGCCGCGTCCCGCCGGTTGGGCGCCGGCGCGGGCGGGGTGATCGGGGGGCGGATCGCCTGCGCACTGGACCCCGAGGTGCTGCGCCACCTCGGGCGTGGCCGGACCGTCGTCCTGGTGACCGGCACGAACGGCAAGACCACCACGGCGTCGATGGTCGCCCGCGTCCTGGCGCCGCTCGGCCCCGTCGCGGCGAACAGCGACGGGGCGAACATGCCGGACGGGATCATCGGGGCGCTCGCCGACCGGCCGCACGCGCCCGTCGCGGTGCTCGAGGTCGACGAGAACTACGTGGCCGAGGTCGCGCAGCAGCTGCGGCCGGACTGCCTGGTACTGCTCAACCTCAGCCGCGACCAGCTCGACCGGGTGGGCGAGGTCCGCGCCGTCGAACGGGCCCTGCGCGGGGCCGTCGCCGCGCTGCCGGGCATGGCCGTGGTCGCCAACTGCGACGACCCGCTCGCCACTTCGGCGGCCATGGCGTCCGCCCGGCCGGTGTGGGTGAGCGCGGGCGGGTGCTGGCTGGAGGACGCCCGGGCGTGCGGGCGGTGTGGCCGGCCGATCCTGGACGACGGCCGCACCTGGCGCTGCACGTGCGGACTCGTGCGACCGCACCCGGACTGGGTGCTGACCGGGGACGAGGCGGTGAGCGTGGACGGACGGCGGGTTCCGATCGCGCTGCGGCTGCCCGGCCGGGCGAACGCGTCGAACGCGACGATGGCGGTCGCCGTGGCGGCGCTGCTGGGGCTGGATCCGGGCGCGGCCGGAGCCGCACTGGACACGATCACCGACGTCGCCGGCCGGTACCGGCAGACCAGGCTGGCCGGGCATCCGGTGCGGGTCCTGCTGGCCAAGAACCCGGCCGGGTGGCGGGAGACGCTGCCGGTCCTGGACGAGCGGGCCCCGGTGGTCATCGCCGTGAACGGACGCGAGGCGGACGGGCGCGATCTGTCCTGGTTGTGGGATGTGCCGTTCGAGCGGCTGCGCGGACGCCCGGTGGTTGCCGCCGGGGAACGCTCGGCGGATCTCGCCGTCCGGCTGACGTACGCGGATGTCGCCCACCGGCGCTGCGCCGATCCGGTGGAAGCCGTCGCCGGGCTGGCACCCGGCCGGGTGGAACTGGTCGCCAACTACACCGCTTTCCGGCAGCTGGGGCAGTGGACGGGATGACCGAATCGGTCGTCCGGATCGGCCTGGTCCTGCCCGATGTGCTGGGCACCTACGGTGACTCGGGCAACGCGACGGTGGTGCGGCAGCGCCTGCGGTGGCGCGATGTGCCGGCCGAGGTGGTGGAGATCCGCTACGGCGACGCGGTGCCGGAGTGCCTCGACGTGTACCTGATGGGCGGGGGCGAGGACGAAGCGCAAGCGCTTGCCGGCACCTACCTGCGGGAGCATCCGGGACTGAGCCGGGCCGCCGCGCGGGGCGCGGTCGTGTTCGGGGTGTGCGCCGGGCTGCAGGTCCTCGGCGCCTCGTTCGTGACCGGAGAAGGGTGCCCGCACGACGGGCTCGGGCTGCTCGACACGGCGACCACGCCGGGCAGGCGGCGGGCGGTCGGTGAGGTGGTGGTCGAGACCGGCGACGAGATCGGCGCTGGGCGGCTCACCGGGTTCGAGAACCATCTCGGAGTCACCACCGTCGGCCCGGGCAGCCGGCCGCTCGGCCGCGTGCGGTCGGGCACCGGGAACGGGGACGGCACCGACGGCGCGGTCACCGGCCACGTGCTGGCGACCTACCTGCACGGCCCTGTCCTGGCACGCAACCCGGCGCTCGCCGACCTGCTGATCGGCTGGGTGACCGGCGCACCGCCACCGGACCTGCCGCTGCCGGAGGTGGACGAGCTGCGGCGGGAGCGGTTGCGCGCCGCCCGCGGCGGGACGCGACGGTGAACCGCCGCGTTCCCTACGCTGCGGGCATGTCAGCTCTCCTGGCCCGCCTGGGCGTGCGTACCCGGGCGACGGTGGCGGCGGTGACCGCGGTCGCCGCGGCGATCGTGGTCGCGGGTGTCGTGGTGGTGCTGCTGCTCGGCTGGTCGCTGGACAAGGCCACCACCGAGGACGCGCGCAGCGCGGGACGCGAGGTGGTGCACGAGATCGCCCGTTCCGGTGCCGGGGACCTGACCGGTACCGACGTGGCCGGCACCGGCGACTCCGCCTCGGTGCTGCAGATCCTCGACGCGCAGGGCCGGGTCGTCGCGGCCGATCCGGCGCTGTCCGGCCAGCCGCCGCTGACCCCGGTGCGCCCGGCGCCCGGACACGAGGTCGTGGAGACGGTCGACCTGACGGTGAACGGCTCCGGCGAGGACTACCGGCTCGTGTCGACCGGTGTGCCCGGCCCCGGCGGGCCATACACCGTGGTGTCGGCGCGCTCGCTCGCCCCGGTGACGGAGGCGCTGACCCGCCTGTCGCTGCTGTTCGTGGCGGCGGCGCTGCCGTTGCTGGCGATCTCCGCGCTCACCGTGCACCGCGCGGTCGGCTCCGCGCTGCGGCCGGTGGAGCGCATGCGCCGCACCGTCTCCGAGATCACCACCCGCGATCTGGGTCGCCGGGTGGATGTGCCGCCCGGGCGCGACGAGGTCCACCGGCTCGCGGAGACGCTGAACTCGATGCTCGACCGGCTGGCGTCCGCGCAGGGCGCACAGCGGCGGTTCGTCTCCGACGCCAGCCACGAGCTGCGCTCGCCGGTCAACACCATCTCGACCGCGCTGGAGGTCGCCGAGCACCATCCCGCCGCGATGGGCGGGGACGAGCTGATCGAGGTCGTGTCGCGGGAGACCAGCCGGCTGCGTGAGCTGGTCGACGACCTGCTGGTGCTCGCGCGCACCGACGACACGACCGACAACCCGCCCTACGGCGAGGTCGATCTGGACGATCTCGCGCGCGCCGAGGCGGAGCGCGCCCGCGCGACGGTCGATCTGCGCGTGGAGATCCGCACACAGCCGGTGAAGGTGACCGGCAACGCCGCGCAGCTGCGCCGCGCGATCCGCAACCTGGTCGACAACGCGCGTGAGCACACCACGGGCCGGATCTGCGTGCGCACCCGGATCGACGAATCCATGGCGGTGGTGGAGGTCGTCGACGACGGCCCCGGCGTGCCCGCGCGGGACCGGGAACGGATCTTCCAGCGGTTCGTCCGGCGGGACGACGCACGGCATCACGGCGCCCCCGGCACCGGCGGATCAGCCGGGCTGGGACTGGCGATCGTGGCGGGGATCGCGGCGCGCCACGGCGGCTCCGCGGAGTGCCGGGAGAGCGACGACCCGGCTTATCCTGGCGCGCGGTTCCGGATCCGGCTCCCGTTGCGAAAGGCGCTCTGATGCGCGTGCTGGTCGTCGAGGACGAGCGGGCCTTCGCCGAAACCCTGCGCAAGGGCCTGACCGCGGAGGGGTTCTCGGTCGAGGTCGCGCACACCGGGCCGGACGGGTTGTGGCTCGCCGGGGAGCAGCCCTTCGACGTCATCGTGCTCGACATCATGCTGCCCGGAATGTCGGGTTACGACGTTCTGAAACGCCTGCGGCAGAGCGAGAACTGGACTCCCGTGCTGGTGCTGACGGCGAAGGACGGCGAGTACGACGAGGCCGACGCGTTCGATCTCGGCGCCGACGACTACCTCACGAAGCCGTTCTCCTACGTCGTCCTGCTCGCCCGGTTGCGGGCCCTGCTGCGGCGCGGCGCGCCGGAACGGCCGGCGGTGCTCGCGCTGGCCGACCTGCGGCTCGATCCGGCGGCCCGGACGGTCCACCGCGGCGACCGCGAGATCGAACTGACGGCGCGCGAGTTCGGGCTACTGGAGTTCCTGCTGCGCCGCCGCGGGGAGGCGCTGAGCAAGCGGGAGATCCTGACCCACGTCTGGGACGCCCACTACGACGGCGACGAGAACATCGTCGAGGTCTACATCGGCTACCTGCGGCGCAAGATCGGCCCCGACCTCATCCAGACGCTGCGCGGGGTCGGGTACCGGATGTCCGCGCCCTGACCAGCCGGGTTCTGGCATGGATCCGCGATCCGGGTGACGATGGTGTCAGGAGGCGCGATGGTCGGTCCACGGTGGATGAGCGGGACGGACGTGACCGTCCCGGCCGACGTGGCCCGCTACTGCCGGGCCAACGGACCGCTGGAGTCGTCGCTGATCTGGCTGGGCTTCGCCGTGGCCGCGCTCGTCCTGGCCGGTGTCGCGGTGCGGTGGCGGCACTCCCGGCGAATCCGGCGGCGCGCGACGATCGTGGCGGTGTGCTTCGCGCTCGTAGCCGGTCTGACCGGCGTGAACAGCTACGTCGGGTACGTCCGCGACCGGCACGATCTGGCGGTACTGCTGGAACGGGGCAGCGGTCCGCTGGCCGCGCTGGGCCGGGCGCTCGACAACGGGAGTGCGGCCGCCTCGACCGTAGCCGCCGCCCGGGGTGCGGGCGCCGACCGCGATGCGCCGCGGCTGGACTCGTTCGACCTTGCCGATCCGGCCGACGGGATTCCACCCGGGCGGGTCTACGTGCTCCTGCCGCCGGGTTACACCGATTCGTCCCGCGCCTACCCGGTCGTCTACCTGGCGCACGGCTATCCGTTCGGATCCGCGCAGGACTGGCTGACCGCGGGCGACGCCACCGGCGCGCTGGACCTGCTCTACCGGGACCGGGCGATCCCGCCGATGATCGTCGTCAGCGCCGACCTCACCGCAGGCCGGCCGCAGCGCGACTGGGAGGGGCTGGACGTGCCCGGCGGGCCACGGCTGGAGAGCTTCCTGTCCGGGACCGTCGTGTCTGCGGTGGACAGTCGCTATCGGACGGTCCGGGACCGCGCGAGCCGGGCGCTGGGCGGGATGTCGGGCGGGGCGTTCGCCGCGCTGAACACCGGACTGCACCACACCGGCGAGTTCGGCGCGTTGCTGCTCACGCTGCCCTACGGCACGCCGGGCGACGCCGAGGACCTGTTCCACGGCGACCGCGCGGCGATCGAGCGGAACACCCCGCGCGACTACCTGCCCGGCGTGGTCTTCCACGACCCGGTCGCGGTGTTCCTCGCGGCGGGCTCGCACGACGGCGGCGACGTGGCCAGGGCGCGCGAGCTGGCTGGTGAGCTGACCGCCGCCGGGCAGCGTGCGGTCGTGCACATCGAACCCGGCTTCACCCACACCTGGCGGACGGCGCGCGCCACGCTGCCGTACATGCTGGTGTTCGCCGGGGACACCTTCCCGGGCTCCGGCTGATTACCCGGACAACCGGGCGGTGAGCCAGGGCAACGCGTCGGCGAACGCCTGGCGCCACAGGAAGAAGTCGTGACCGCCGCCGGGGACGACGAGCAGGCGCGTGGCGACGCCGGCCCTGGCGGCCATCGGCTCCAGCATGCGGGCGGCCGCGAGCGGGTCCTCGTCGGCGTCGCCGACCTCGAACCACCCGGCGAGTCCCGGGTAGCGGCCGTGGGTCAGCAGCGAAGTCGGCTCGTGGGCGTCGAAGTTCGCGGCGGAACCGGCGAAGAGCGCCGCGACCGTGTCGCCGAGGTCGTTGCCGTCACCGGAGCGGGGGCCCGCCAGACCGCTGAAGTCGGCGAAGGTCGCGAACGTGCCGGGGTGGCGCAGCGCGAGCATGATCGCGCAGGAGCCGCCCTCCGACAGCCCGGCGACGGCCCAGTGCGCGCCCGGCGGCCGGGTGAAGAAGCGATTGGTGACGAACGCGGGCACGTCCCGGGTCAGGTAGGTCTCGGCCCGTCCGGCCCGGCCGTCGACGCACTCGCTGTCGCCGTCGAGAGTCCCGTTGATGTCGGGCATCACCACGATCGGCGCGGAACCGCCGTGCCCGGCGGCCCACGCGTCCGCGGTCGCCGTGACACCGCCGCCGTCGGTCCAGTCCTCCGGCGCGCCAGGCGTTCCGTGCAGCAGCACCAAAACGGGCAGTTTCGGCCGTGGCCGGGCGAACCACGCGGGCGGGAGGTACACCCGAGCGGGCCGCGCGGCGAAGTGTGAGGTCCCGCCCGGGATCGTGAGCGTGACGAGACGCCCGGACCCGGGCATGCCCGGACGATCGAGTTGCCGCAGCGACGCCGCGTCCGGGCCGGGCAGCCCGACGGCCTGCCCGAGCGTGAGGTAGTAGCCGTAGGAGGCGTTGACCGCCGCGAGGGCGTTCGCCGCGGCCAGCACCAGTGCGGCGGTGGCCAGGACGATCCGGACACCGCGCCGCCGCAGCCGCCAGACGAGCAGCCCGGCGGCCGCGAACGCGGCGAGCAGCAGGACCCGGACCGGCCACCAGGCGGTCAGCGACATCTCGGCGAGGGCCGTCACACGGCGCCAATCTAGTGGCGGCGGGCGCCGCTGTCCGCGCGTGCGCGCGCTGCGCGCTCAGTGTCCTCTCAGGGCACCATCCACCCGAGCACCGCGGTCGACTGCAAGTACACCAGGACACACATCACCGCGAGGAACACCAGGCTCCAGCTCAGCACGCGGCGGAACAGGTCCCCCTCCCGGCCGGCCAGGCCGACCGCCGCGGCGGCGATCGCGAGGTTCTGCGGGCTGATCATCTTGCCGAGCACGCCGCCCGAGGAGTTCGCCGCGGCCAGCAGCGTGGACGACAGCCCGGACTTCTGCGCCGCGACCACCTGCAGCGCCCCGAACAGCGAGTTCGACGAGGTGTCCGAACCGGTGACGGCGACGCCCAGCCAGCCAAGGATCGGCGAGATCAGCGCGAAGATCCCGCCCGCACCGGCCATCCAGGTGCCGAGCGTGGCGGTCTGGCCGCTGGCGTTCATGACGTAGGCCAGGCCGAGGACGGCCATCACGGTGACGATCGCCCGACCGAGCTGCCGGTAGGTGTTCAGATAGGTACGCAGGGCGCGGGCGGGGCGGATGCCGATCACCGGGATGGTGATCAGCCCGGCGATGATGAGCAGCGTCCCCGCCGCGTCGAGCCAGTCCAGCTTGAACTGCGGCAGCGTCGACGGCTTTCCACTGGAGGACTGGATGTGCAGGCCCGGCCAGTTGAACGTCTTGGTGACGCTGGTCAGCGCGTCCTTGATGGCGGGGATCTGGGCCAGCGCGAACACCGCGATGATGATCAGGTACGGCGCGAAGGCGCGGAGCACCTCGGCGCCGCTGTCGCGCCCGCCGTTCCCGCCGTTCCCGTTGCCGCCGGGTGGCCGCGGCGCACGCTCCATGGTGGCGGTCGCGGTCCCGGCCCGCTCGGTGCCGCCGGCGGCGGCCGCACCGGTCCCGGCCGGCCGCACCCCGGTACCCTCCACATAGGACTGGGCCGGGTGCCAGACCCGCAGGAACAGCACCATCGCACCGGCACTGAGCAGCGACGCGACGATATCGGTAAGCGGAGCGCTGATGTAGTTCGACGTCGCGAACTGGACCAGCGCGAACACCAGGCCGCACACCAGCGCGGCCGGCCAGGTCTGCCGCAGTCCGCGCCTGCCGTCGATGATGAACACCAGGGCGAGCGGCACGAACACGCCGAGCACCGGAGTCTGGCGCCCCACCATCGAGGACAGGTCGTGCAACGGCAGGCCGGTCACGGTGGCCAGCGTGGTGATCGGCACAGCGAGGGCCCCGAAGGCCACCGGTGCGGTGTTGGCGACCAGGGCGACCGCGGCGGCCTTGAGCGGCCGGAAACCCAGCGCGATCAGCATGACGCTGGTGATCGCGACGGGGGTCCCGAACCCGGCGAGTGCCTCCAGCAGCGCGCCGAAGGAGAACGCGACGATGACGCCCTGCACCCGCTGATCGTCGCTGACCCGCGCGAACGCGCGCCGCAGCACGTCGAAATGCCCGGTCTCCACCGTCATGTTGTAGATCCAGATCGCGTTGATCACGATCCACAGGATCGGGAAGAACCCGAACGCCGCACCCTCGGCCGCGGCGAGGAACGCCGGCCCGGCCGGCATCGGGTACACCACGATCGCGACGACCAGTGCGACCGCGAGCGAGATCAGCGCGGCCAGCCACGCGGTCATGCGCAGGATGCCGAGCAGGACGAACAATGTGAGCAGCGGGATCGCCGCGACCAGTGACGACCACGCGAGCGACCCGGCGACGGGGTCGAGGATTTGCCGGTACATTCATCACCTCGTTGGTGGAACCCTGCGCGCGTCGTTGTGGGAGCGCGCCCACCCGACCGAGGCGGCCGGGAGTCCACGGATCGAGGCGTCCAGCACCTCGATCGTGTGGGCGAGCCGCACGGGCTCGCCGATTTCGTCGAGGGCGGCGGCCACCTGCATCAGGCACCCGGGGTTCGCGGTGACCAGCAGCGGCGCGCCGGTGGCGAGCACGTTGCGCGCCTTGCGCTCGCCCAGTTCGCCCCCGGCCTCGGGGTTGAGGATGTTGTAGATTCCCGCGGAGCCGCAGCAGATCTCGGGGTCGGGTATCTCGCGCAGGCTCAGGCCGGGGATTTCGCGCAACACCTGCCGTGGCTGCGCCCGGATCCCCTGGGCGTGGGCCAGGTGGCAGGCGTCGTGGTAGGCGATGGTCACCGGGAGGGGATGCCGCGGCGCCACCGGCCCCTGCTCCGCCAGCAGTTCCGACACGTCCCGCACGCGCGCGGCGAACTCGCGTGCCCGCTCCGCGTAGGCGGGGTCGTCGGCGAGGAGGTCGCCGTACTCCTTCATCGCCGAGCCGCACCCGGCCGCGTTGACCGCGATCCAGTCGGCGCCCGTGCCGTCGAAGGCGTCGATCAGCTTGCGCGCGAACGACTGCGCCTCGTCTTCGCGGCCATTGTGGACACTGAGGGCACCGCAGCACCCCTGGACGGCAGGCGCGACCACGTCGAAGCCCTCGGCGGCCAGCACGCGTGCGGTGGCCGCGTTGACCCCGGGGAAGAACTCGCGCTGCACACAGCCGAGCAGCATGCCCACGGTGCCCCGACGCTCACCTCGCGCCGGAACCCGTTCCGGCACGCGCTCGAACCGGGTCAGCGGCGGCGCGAGCGACTCCAGCGCGGCCAGGCGCGGGAAGCCGCGGCCGAGCACCCGGCGCACGCGGCCGCCGAGACGGCTCGACTGGTAGGCGCGCAACGGTCCGCGCACGGCGTGCAACCGCCGCGGATACGGGAAGACGCTGAAGATCGCCCGGCGGAAGAGGCGGTCGCGCAGCGGTCGTGGGTGCCGGCGCTCGACCTGGGCACGGGTCGCCTCGATCAGCCGGTCGTACTGGACCCCCGACGGACAGGCGGTCACGCAGGCCATGCAGCCGAGGCAGGCGTCGAAGTGCTGCACCATCTCGCTCGTCATGGGCTCGCCCTCGAGACCGATGCCCATCAGGTAGATCCGCCCACGCGGCGAGTCCATCTCCTCGCCCCACAGCTGGTAGGTCGGGCAGGTGGGCAGGCAGAACCCGCAGTGCACGCAGTCGTCGAGCAGGTCGGCCGAGGGCGGGTGGTGGTCGTCGAACGCGGGCTCGGTCATGTCGGAATCAGATCCCTCCTGCGAACCGCCCGGGTGCCATCAGGTGCCGCGGGTCGAACTCGTCCTTGATGCGGCGCATGAGTGCGAGGCCGCGGACCGGTCCCCACACGTCGAGCGCGGCCTTGATCGGCGGCGGCGCGTCCAGCACGACGACGTCCCCGCTCCACGACGCCGCGTCCGCACGCAGCCGCGCGACGAACGCGGGGACCGCCTCGGGGTCCGCGGGGACCCCGGCGTGCAGCACCCCGACCCCGGCCGACCCACGCACCGACGCCCGCAGGCCGCACTGCCGCCCGGCGTCGTCGACCGCGTCGAGCAGCCGCGGCAGCCCGGCGATCTCGTGGGTGAGCCGCAGGGCCACCCCGCCCGGATCCCAGGGGGCGCGCCCCCACCACGGGGGCGGCTCGTCCGCCACCGTGGCTCCCTCGCCGAGCAGGTCGAGCAGCGCGTCGACCCGGCCCTCGACGCCCCGCGGAATGCCTTCGAGGAGCACCGCGAGACTCGCGGGCGCGGCGGCGGGGCGGTCGAGTTCGAGCGCCCCGGGCACCACCTGGGAGTGCACCACGCGCTGGACCTTCTCGTGCGCGTCGGCCACGGAGCCGACCGGCACGACGACCCAGCGCGCGGCCGGCGGCAGCGGGTGCAGCCGGAACACGGCTTCGGTGACCAGCCCGAGCGTGCCCCACGAGCCGGTGAGCAGCTTGCCGAGGTCGTACCCGGCGACGTTCTTGACGACCTTCCCGCCGGCCTTCGCGATCGTCCCGTCCGCGCGCACCAGGGTGATGCCGATGAGCAGGTCGCGCACCGCCCCGTGGGACAGCCGCAGCGGCCCCGACGCGGCGGTGGCGATGACGCCGCCCACGGTTCCCGGCCCGGCGCCGGGCGGCAGCACCGGCGAGATGCCGAGCCGCTGCCGCGCCGGGGCGAGGTGCTCCTGCAGGACGTCCAGCCGCAGCCCGGCCTGCGCGTGCCCGACGAGGTCACCGGCCCGGTGCTCGACGAGCCGGTCCATCCGGCTCGTGTCGAGGACGAGGTCGGCGCGCTCCGGCGGCCGCCCCCAGCCCAGTTTCGTGCCCGCGCCGCGCGGCACGACCGCGAGTTCGTGTGCGGCGGCGATGCGCAGGACCGCCGCCGCTTCGTCCGTTGTGGATGGTTCGGCGACCAGCCGGGCGGGCACCCCGTCGACGCGGTCGGCTTCCCCGGCACGGCGGGCGGCGGCGGCCCCGGACAGTTCGTCCAGCACCAAGTCCTCGGCCGCACGCATCAGAACACCTCGGCGATCCCCGCGTCCTGCAACGGGTGCACGCCCTGGTGCCGTCCGGGCACCTCGCCGCACAGGCGCGGCGTCGGGAAGACCTTGCCCGGATTCGCCAATCCGGCCGGATCGAAGGCGCACCGCAGCAACTGCATGGTGTCGAGGTCGTCCTCGGCGAACATGCGGGGCATGAACTTCGCCTTGTCCGAGCCGACGCCGTGTTCACCGGTGATCGAGCCGCCGTGCTCGATGCACAGGTCCAAGATCGCTCCGGACACCTCCTCGGCGCGCTCTGCCTCGCCCGGCACCGCATCGTCGAAGAGGACCAGCGGGTGCAGGTTGCCGTCGCCCGCGTGGAACACGTTCGCCACGCGGATGCCCGTCTCGCGGGACAGCTCGCGGATGCGCCTGAGCACCTCGGCCAGCACGGTCCGCGGGATCACGCCGTCCTGCACGATGTAGTCCGGGCTGATCCGCCCGACCGCCGCGAACGCCGACTTGCGGCCCCGCCAGAAGCTCGCCCGCTCGGCGTCGTCGGCCGCGATGCGGATCTCGAAGGCGCCGTGCGCGCGGCAGTGCTGCTCGACCTCCGCGAACTGCTGCTCCACCTCCGCCGCGGGCCCGTCCAGCTCCACGATCAACACCGCGCCCGCGCCGGCGGGGTAACCGCAACGCACCGCGGCTTCGGCGGCCTCGATCGCCAGCGCGTCCATCATCTCCATCGCGGCGGGCACCACCCCGGCGCCGATGATCGCCGAGGTCGCGGCCCCGGCGTCGTCGGTGCCCGGGAAGCCCGCGAGCAGTGTGCGCACGGCTTCGGGCAACCGGACCAGCCGCACGGTCACCTCGGTGACGATGCCGAGCGTGCCCTCCGACCCGACGATCGCGCCGAGCAGGTCGTACCCCGTCGCGTCCGGCGCCTTCCCGCCGAGCCGCGCGACCTCGCCGTCCGGCGCGACGAACTGCGCGCCGGTGACGTGGTTGGTGGTGAACCCGTACTTCAGGCAGTGTGCTCCCCCGGAGTTCTCCGCGACGTTGCCGCCGATCGAGCAGATCTGCTGGCTGGAGGGGTCGGGCGCGTAGTAGTAGCCATCGGCCGCGGCCGCCCGCGTGATGTCGAGGTTGATGACGCCGGGTTCGACCACCGCACGCTGGTTCGCCCGGTCGATCTCGACGATGCGGCGCAGCCGCGAGGTGACGATCAGGACGCCCTCGGCGTGCGGCAGGGCGCCACCGGAGAGGCCCGTGCCCGAGCCGCGGGCGACGAACGGCACGCCTGCTTCGGCGCAGGCCCGCACGGTTTCGGCGATCCCGGCGGCGTCGGCCGGCAGGACCACGAGGGCCGGGGTGACCTTGTAGTGGGCGAGCCCGTCGCATTCGTAGGTGCGCAACCGCTGGTGGTCGTCGATCACCGCGTCCGGGCCGAGCGCCGCGCGGAGCTGATCGGCCAGCCCGGCGATGCGGGGCGGGCGTGCCGTTGCCTCGTCGATTGCCATGGCGCCCCTCCGTGCCTGGTCGCGACGGGTGGCCTGTCGGCTTGCTGGATTCCACTGTCCTTCTCGGGACCGTAGGTACCCGATACTCGTGGCGTCAAACCGGCAACGCCTGTAACAGATGCTACATTTCATGCTGTGACAGAGTCGAAGCCGGGCCGCTGGGTGGTGCTGGTCGTGCGGATCCCGGCCGCGCCGTCGCGGCACCGGGTGGCGGTGTGGCGGGAGTTGCGGCGCGTCGGGGCGCTGTCGCTGGGACAGGGCACGTGGACGGTTCCCGACGTGCCGGGCTTCACGGACCGGGTGTCGCGCGTGGTGGAGCTGGCCCGGCGCGGCGACGGTGAGGTGGTGGTGCTGGACGCCGCCGGGCGCGCCGGCGAGGACGACGCCCGCCTGGCGGAGCTGTTCACGGCCGACCGGACGGAGGAATGGGCGGAGTTCCTCGCCGACTGCGGCAAGTTCGAGGCGGAGATCGACAAGGAGATCCGCAACCGGAAGTTCACCATGGCCGAGCTCGAGGAGGAGGAGCAGAGCCTGGAGCGGCTGCGCCGCTGGCACCGGGAGATCCGGGCCCGTGACGTGTTCGGCGCTCCCCTCGCCGCCGAGGCCGACCAGCGGCTGGACAGCTGCGCCGCCCGGATGGCGGACTACACCGAGCGGGTCTTCGACGCCCTGCACCAGATGTGAGAGAGGCGCGATGGACACCCAGCTTTTCCTGAGGATCAACGAGCTCGCCCGCGCGACGCCGTGGTTGCACGGTGTGGTGGTGGCCTACGCCGCCTACGGGCTCGTGGTGTTCGCGGCGCTCATGCTCGCCGGCTGGTGGACGGCCCGCGCGCAGGCGTCCGTGCCGAAGATGGCCGCCGCCCTGTGGACGCCGCTGGGGATGCTGCTCGCGCTCGGGGTGAACCAGCCTGTCGCCGACGCGGTGGGGGAACCGCGCCCGTACTCGGCGCTCCCGGGCCTCCTGGTGCTGGCCGGGCGCAGCACGGACCCGGCGTTTCCGAGCGACCACGCGGTGATGGCCGGCGCGGTGACCGCGGGGCTGTTCCTGGTCCACCGGCGCCTCGCCGCGATCGCCGGTGTGGCCGCGATCCTGATGGCCTTCTCCCGGGTCTATATCGCGGCGCACTACCCCGGCGACGTGCTCGCCGGGCTCGCTCTGGGCGCCGCGGTGATCCTGCTCGGATTCCTGCTCGTGCACCGGCTCCTGGAGTGGCTCGTGCGGCTCGCCCAGCGGTCGGCGCTACGGCCCGTGTTCACCGCCGCGCCGGGCGAGGCCTCCCCGCGGGCCAGGCCGTGACCACTGGACGGGCTCCGGAGATCGCCGTCGGGAAGCGGCGCGCGTTGTGGCCGCTGTACGCGGCCGGGTTCGTGACGGCGTTCGGCGCGCACAGCATCGCGGCCGGACTGGGCGCCTACACCCGCGAGCAGCACGCGTCGCTGCTCACGCTCGGGATCGTGCTCGCCGTGTACGACGGCGCGGAGGTCGTGCTGAAACCGGTGTTCGGGTCGCTGGCCGACCGGATCGGGCCACGCCCCGTGCTGCTCGGCGGACTGCTCGCCTTCGCGGCCGCGTCCGCCGCGTTCGTGGTGGCCGGGAACCCGGCGCTGGTCGGGCTGACGCGGCTCGGGCAGGGTGCCGCGGCGGCGGCCTTCTCCCCCGCCGCCGGGGCGCTGGTCGCCCGGTTGTCACCGGAGAAGCGGCAGGGCCGGGCCTTCGGCGGGTACGGCGCGTGGAAGGGACTCGGCTACACCTTCGGCCCGGTGCTCGGTGGCGTGCTGATCACGGTCGGCGGGTTCACGGCGCTGTTCGCGGTTCTCGCCGGGCTCGCGGTGCTGGCCGCGATCTGGGCGGCGCTCGCCGTGCCGGCGGTGCCGCCGTTGCCCAGGGGCCGTCGGACCGTGGTCGATCTCGTAAGGCGGCTGGGTCAGGGGAGCTTCCTCCGGCCCACCGCGACGCTGGCCGCGGCCACCGGGGCGCTGGCCGTCGGCGTCGGCTTCCTGCCGGTGACGGGCGCGGCGGCCGGGCTCGGCCCGCTGGCGACCGGGGCGGCGGTGTCCGTGCTGGCGGTGTGTTCTTCGCTCGTGCAGCCGTGGGCGGGACGGGCGCGGGACGCGGGCCGCCTCCGGGACCGGCCGGGCATGGCCATCGGGCTCGGGGCGGCAGCCGCGGGGCTCACGCTCGCCGCACTGCTGCCCGGCCCCGGTGGTGTGCTGGGCGCGGCGGCGGTCATCGGAGCCGGGGTCGGGCTGGCCACCCCGCTCGGGTTCGCGCACCTGGCCGCGACGACACCGCCGCAACGACTCGGCCAGACGATGGGCGCGGCCGAGGTCGGGCGCGAACTGGGCGACGCGGGTGCCCCGCTCCTGGTCGGCGCCGTCGCCGTGGCGTGGTCGCTGGACCTGGGACTCATCGCCCTGGCCGGGCTGGTGGCGCTCGCCGGCGCGGTCATCGCCGGCGCCCGAAAGCCGCCGTCCTGACGCGACGAGCTACCCGCTGATCCGGCCGGCCAGGGTCTCCACGACGACTTTCATCGCCTTCGGGGGCCTGCGGAACGCGATCTCGACCAGGTCTGTGTACTCGTCGTCGAGGACGGTCTGTGGATGGTCCGCCTGATCGGTGCGGGCCAGGAACCGCCGCGCCGCCGCGCGCCGGCCGATCACCTGCGCGACCACGATCAGGAAGTCGTAGGCGGTCGCGTCCGCACCCTCGCCGACGGATTCGGCGTTCGTCACCGAATGCGCCCAGTAGTAGAGCGCATCCGCCCCTCGGCCGCGCCGCAGCATCGCGGTCCCGGCGTAATCCAGCAGGTTGAACTTGCGCGGACAGGTACGCAGGCCATGGTCCAGCACCTCGAACTGGCGATCGGTGCCTTCGTACACGGGTGCCAGCCAGCTGTACAAGCCGTCCAGCGCCGCGTAGCGCGGATCGGCGAGCAACTCCTCGACCAGCCGCCCCATCGCCGGTGACGTCGAGCCCTCGGTCTGTGCGACCTCGATGATCCGGCTCAGGGCGTCCCCGTCGCGCAGGGTGCGCGGATCGGGCTCTTCCGGGAACGCCGGGGTCAGGCAGAGGGACGCGTACCCCGGGGCGTCGGCCGTCAGATCGCCGCGCTCCCACGCCTCCAACGGCCACCTCGGGCTTCCGGCGGACGGGTCGCTCACCGGCGTGCCGGAGCGGTTGCGCCTGAGCCTGCCAAGCATGATGTCCTCCCAGGAAACTCGCCGATGCCGATCATAGAACCACCCGGATTCGTGGGTCGTCCACAGTGGAACGCCCGGCCGATCACGGAGTGACACCCCTCACGCGCGCTCCGGCGGGACCGGTCCGGTTTCGAGTATTGCGTATGATATGTAGCCGCAGGGTGACTGACGGGAGAAGCGATGACGGAGGGTGTGCTTCCGGGGCGCGGGCGGGCCGGAAGCCGGCAGCAACTGCCTGAAGAGGTGGCGGCGTACGTCCGCGAACTGATCATCTCCGGGCAGGTGCGGCCGGGCGAGTTCCTGCGCATGGAACCCATCGCCGAGGCGGTCGGGGTGAGCAACACGCCCGTTCGCGAGGGCTTGCTGTCCCTGCGCAGTGAAGGGGTCGTGCAGCTGGTCCCCCGCCGCGGGTTCGTCGTCGCGCCGTTCACCGAGCAGGACGTCCGCGACCTGTTCTGGACCCAGGCTCAGCTGGCCGGCGAACTGACCGCCCGCGCCGCCCGCAACATCACGTCCGAGCAGCTGGCCCGGCTGGACACCAACATCGAGGAGTACGAGAAGGCCGCCGCCCGCGACGACCAGCCCGCGCTCGCCGAACTGGGTCACCAGTTCCACCGCGAGATCAACCTCGCGGCCGACTCCCACCGCCTGGCCCTGCTCCTCAACTCGGTGGTCCGGCACCTGCCGAACCGGTTCTACGCGGAGGTCGAGGGCAACGTCGCGGGCAGCCGGCAGGCCCACCCGCTCATCCTCGAAGCCATCCGCAAGCGGGCCTCGCGCAAGGCGCAATCACTGATGGCCGATCACATCCTCGAGGGCGGCGACCATCTGATCGAGATGCTGCGGAAGCGCGGCGTCTGGTCGGACGAGCAGTCGACGGCCTGACGCCGCGCTCCGGTCAGCCCGTGGGCCGGTTGGGCTCGTCCGCCTGCAGGAACCGAATCCGGTAGCGGCGCGAGGCGAACCGCCACCCCTCGGTACTCCGCCGGAACTCGTCGGAGTACTCGACGACGCTGCGCGGCGTCACCCGTGACGACAGCACACCCTCCCGCGGCTCCGGCTCGCGGAAGACGACGGCGTAGGACCAGCCGGTCGCGTGATCGGCGTCGATCACGTCCACCACCTGGTTCGTCGACAGGTGCCGCCCCAGACGGTTCTTGGGGTAGGCCCGGATCCAGTTCAGGATCGTCGCGCGCCCGATCAACGGCTCGGGTGCGGCCGCCGGTTTGTAGACCGCGTCCTCTGTGTACAGGTTCGCGAACGCCTCCGTATCGAGGTCGTCGATGTGGCGGCAGTACAGGGACATCAGCTTCTGACATTCGTGCTCGATCAGCATGCGCTGCAGGTCGTCCATGGTCATTCCGCCGGTATGCCCTCGTCCAGCAGCTCGTGGATGCGGGCTGCCGTGGTGAACGAAACACTGCTCGCGGTCCCGTCCCGGACATCGTCGAGGAACCGCTGGTATGTTGCGGAAACGTGCTGCGCGGGCCGGGGCAGGTCCGACGACGGTGGCTCGATCACCCGTTCCTCACCGTCGTTGAAGCTCAGCGTGAGCCGCAGGGGCGCCGTCTGCGGCTGGTAGGCCGCCGGGGCCGCGCCGGGCAGCGACGTCAGCTCCGCGGTGCCCCTAGTGCCGTGGATGACCACCCGCGTCCGCGGGGCGGGCGCACGATCCCACCAGTCCAGCACCAGCAGTCCGCCGCCGACGAGCCGCCCCGACGCGACGAACGTGTCGGGCGCGGTCACCTCGTGCCGGTTGCCAGCGCTGTCGACGAGGTGGCCGGGATCGGGCTTCAGCGTCTGGCCCTCCAGGCCGGCAACGCCGACGAGGTACTCCACCAGTCCGAGGAGATGGCCACCGGGCACCTCCCGGGTACCCGCCCTGAAGGAAGCGTCCACAGTGTACGAACCACCCGGGGTCAGCGGCGCCTGCGGAAGCCCCTTCGCGCGACTCGTGTGCGCCTCGACCACGCGGATCTCGCCCAGTTCTCCGCGCTGCACCAGGCCGCGCAGCAACGCGACGTTGGAACCACTGAGCCCCTGCAGACCCACCGCCGTGACCAGACCGGACTCCTCGGCCGCGGACGCCCAGCGCCTTGCCGTCGGCGCGTCGAGCGCCAGCGGCCACTCGCAGTACACCGGTTTTCCGGCCCGCAGCGCCGCTTCCACCGCGACCGCGTGCTGGGGCACCTTGACCACAACGGACACCACGTCCACCTGATCGGAATTCACCAGCGCCGCCGCGTCGGTGAACCACGCATCGGCACCCACCTCGCGGGCGGCGGCTTCGGCGGACTCGGGGCGTGTGGTGGCCACGGCGCTGATCCGCACCCCCGGCAGCGCGGTCAACGCGGGCACGTGAGCCGTGAACGCCCACGACCCGCCCGGACTCGCGCCGACCAAACCCAGCCGTAGCGGGCTATCAGCTGACGACATTCGGTCCTCCTAGTTCTGTTTTCATAAGCGGCGGAGCCGCTTGCGGTGGGCCGTCAGCCCGCACTCTGCTGCCGAATTCTGAGGTGGTTCCTGGCGATCCCACAGCCGGGGGCCGCCTCAGGGGCCGCCACCCGCACCGCCACGCAAACCACCTTCAAAACACTCTCCAGATCGCAGATCAGACGGTGGTGGCGGCGCCGCCGTCGACGGGCAGCACCGCGCCCGTGAGGTACGCACCGGCGGCGGAAGCGAGGAACAGTGCGGTGCCGGCCACATCCGACGGGCTGAGGAAACGGTTCAGCGGCACCGTCGCCAGAACACCGGGATCGCGCGGCTGCTCGACGCCGTTCCGCCGGATCCCGGTCGGGAAGATCCCCGGTGCCAGTACGTTCACGGTGATCGACGGCGCGAGCCGCTGTGCGAGATGGCGGCTGAGGTGATGCACCGCCGCCTTGGAAGCGCTGTAGGCATAGGTCTGGCTCGACGCCACGTGGAGCGCGTTGATCGATCCGACCGAGATGACGCGTGCCGGGCCACTTCGCGCCGCCGCGGCTTCCAGCAGCGGGAGCATTGCCTGCACGAGGAAGAACGGCGCCTTGACGTTGATGTCGAAGACACTGTCCCAGCCCGATTCGGGGAACTCCCCCAGCGGGGCTTCGTGTTGCGCACCCGCGTTGTTGACCAGCACATCGACGCCGCCCATGAACTCGCCCACCTCGCCGGCGAAGGACCGGCATCCCTCGACTGTGGACAGCTCGGCCGGGACGGCGCGGCATTGGCCGACCTTCCCGAGTTCCACGGCCGCCGTCGCGCAGTCCTCCGCGTTCCGGGACGACACAATGACGTCCGCGCCCGCGGCGACGAAGCCGTGCGCGATCGCCCGGCCAATCCCGCGCACCCCACCGGTGACGACGACCCGCTTGCCACGGACGCCGAACAGTTCCTCGAGGTACGACCCTTCCTCGGCCATCTGATTCCTTTCCTTACCAGTCATGCGGATCGGCTCAACCCCAGGCCCGGGTGGCTACTCGCTCGATGGTCGCGAGGGCCGCGGGGAGGCCGTCGTCGGTGTGGGACAACTCTAGGACCGCCTCGTGGAAACCGAGCTCCGCGTAGGCGGCGAGATTGTCCTTGTCGATGGCCCCGCTGCGCGGGTCGGGACCAGGCCCCGGCTTCACCACGAGCCGCAACTCGTCGAAGTCACGCGCGACGTCATCGCACGCGGCGCGGAGCCCGCGCACGCCGTTTTCCAGGGACTCGAGGCTCTGTTTGGCCGGCAGCCAGCCTTCGCAGGAGGACGCGACCAGGCGGATCGCGAGCGGACTGACGCCACCCCACAGGAACTCGACCGGCGCGGGAGCCGTCGGCCGCATGTGGAACTCCTGGTCGACGAGCTCGTCGTCGTCGCCGCGGACCTGGTAGCGACGGCTCCCCCGAGAGATCAGCTCCCTGATCTCGGCGAGGTCCGCGCGCGCTCGAGCCGCCCGCTTCTCGAACCGCACGCCGACCGCGTCGTACTCCTCACGCGACCAGCCCGAGCCGATCCCGACCGCGAGCGGCTTGCGCGTCAGCCACGACGCGGTGGCGATCTGCTTGGCGAGCAACGCGGCCCGGCGCAGCGTCATGATGATCACGCTCGTGCCGATTCGCGCCTCCGGCACCTGGACGGACAGCCAGCTCAACGCCAGCAGCGGATCCAGGTACGGCGTGTCCGCGCCGAACGGCCGGTGCCCGTCCGCGGTGTGCGGGTAGACCGACGAACTCGACGCCGGCATCAGCAAATGGTCACCGACCCAGACCGAGCGGTACCCCAGTTCCACCGCCGTGCGGGCGATGGTGACGAGATCTCCCGGCTCGAACGGCGCGGCCACGTGTGGCAGCCGGATGCCGACCGGGATCGGTGGCGCGGTCACGGTGCGTTCTCCTGACGGGCTCGACGGTGAATGACGGCGCGCTCGCTCAGCTGGGCACCCGGCCTTCGGACGCCACGACGCCCACCTCGCGGAGCCGCCGAAAGTACTCGGCCGTGTCCTGCGCGGTGTGGTGCAGGTCGACCAGCAGTTCGCTCACCCCCGCCCGCCGGTACTCGTCCAGCAGGGGCCCATCGATGGTGGTGCCGTTCGGCGCCCGGACATAGATTTCCGGCGGCGTGGTCCGGCCCGCGGCCTCGGCGAGCGCGTACAGCCGCGCCCGCCCCTGCCCAGCCTCCTCGGGCGTGAGCTGGGAGGCGATCCATCCGTCCCCGAGGCGGGCGGCGCGCTTCAGGGCCGCCGGGCTGTCCCCGCCAACCAGAATCGGCAGCGCCGGACCCTGCGCGGGCTTGGGCTTCATCACCGCGTCCTGGACCTGGTGGTAGTCGCTGCCGTAGTGGATCGGGTCGTCGGCCCAGCAGGCACGCAGCAGCTCGATCCCTTCCGACAGGCGCCGTCCCCGGTCTTCGAAGTTCGCGCCGAGGTACTCGAACTCGGTGGGCTGCCAGCCCGCGCCGACGCCGAGCACGACCCGTCCCCCGGTCAGGAAGTCCAGCGACGCGACCTGTTTCGCGGTGTGCAGGACCGAACGGACCGGCAGCACGATGATTGCGGTGCCGAGCCGGATCGTGCTCGTCCGCGCCCCGGCCCAGGTCAGCGCGATCATGGCCTCGAGCCACGACGACTTCGGGTCCCACCGCGGCTTCCCGTCGAACGAGTGCGTGTGCGGGGGGATGAACCCGACGTCCCGGGGAAAGATGATGTGGTCGGTCGACCACACCGAAGCGAATCCCGCGGCCTCGGCGTACGCCGCCGCCTCCGCGATGGCGTCACCGGTCGCCAGCGGGCCCCGCGCGGGAAGAATCACCCCGACCCGCATGTCCGGCGCCAGATCCTGCCCGGTCACCGGCCACCCGTCCCACGTCGCACATTTTCGACAATGTGCCGCCTTCCGACCTCGGTTCGGTGATTCACGACTCCTCCTGAAGTGAACGTCAGTGCGTGTGCTCGAGCAGTCCGCGGATGACCTTGCCGTCGCGCACGTCGGCGTACCCCTGGGCGATCTGGTCCACGGTGTAGCGCTTGGTGATCAGCTCGTCGAGCTTGAGACGGCCCTCGTCGTAGAGCCGGGCGAGTCGCGGGATGTCGTAATGGCTGCTGCATCCGCCGAGCAGCGCCCCGCGCACCGTGACGTTGTAGAACGTCACCCTGTTGCCCTGGAGCTGGATGTTGACGTCGGTGGCGTCGTCGGCGGTGGCGGTCAGCACGAGCGTCCCGCCCTTGCCGACCGCGTCCAGTGCCGCCGCGGACACCTCCTTCCGCATCACGCCGACGGTCACGATGACGACATCGGCCCCGGTGCCCCGGGACAGTTGCCGGGCCAGTTCCGCGCCCTCCTCGGCACTCGCCGCGGTGTGAGTGGCGCCCATCGTCATCGCGAACTCACGCTTGAACGGCACCGGATCGACCGCGATGACGTGGCCGGCTCCGCGGAAGGCCGAGCCCTGCACCGCGTTGATGCCCACGCCGCCGACGCCGACGACCATGACCGTGTCACCGCCCCGGACCTCGCCGACGTACTCGGCCGAGCCCCATCCGGTCGGCACCCCGCAGCTCAGCAGCGCGGCGACGTCCATGGGGAACCAGTCCTCGATCTTGATGCAGGACGCCTGGGACACCACGATCCGGTCCGCGAACGTCCCGAGCATGCAGAACCCGCCGAGCGGCTCGCCGTCGAGGGTGGCCCGGTAGGTGCCGTCGGGCATCGCCCCCGTCGGCACGTTGACGGTCAGGTCGCACATCCGGGAGAGCCCCGAGGTGCAGAACTTGCAGAAGCCGCACTGCGGCAGCACCGAGAGAATCACGTGATCGCCCGGCCGGAACCGGTGCACGCCCGGGCCGACGGCCTCGACGACCCCCGACCCCTCGTGCCCGCCGATCAGCGGGTACCTACCGCTGCCCGCGGTGCCGCCGTGCCGCCGGTGCTCGTCCGAGCGGCACAGGCCCGCGTACTCGACGCGCACCAGCACCTCCTCGGCCCGGGGCGGCTCGAGTTCGAGAGTCGCCGTCGTCCAGTCCTGACCCTGTCCGAGCAGGACCGACGCCTGCACCTTCATGAGTTTCACCTCGTCTCACTGCGTCAGCGGGGATTTCGGACTCACTACCTGACCGACGCGGGCGGAGAACGCCAGCGGGATCAACGCGAGCAGCGCCATCCCACCCGCGTAGACCGACACCCAGACGGTCGAGCCCGTGGCCGCCAGGATCGCCACCATGATCAAGGGTGCCGGTGCCGAACCGAAGATGTTGGCCAACTGGTAGCCGAGCGACGCGCCGGAGTAGCGCACCGACGGCGGGAACATGTCGGCGAACATCGTCTGGGCGGGGCCGAAGCAAGCACCCACACCGACCTGAGCGACCGCCAGCGCCAGGATGATCAGCCCGGTCTCGCCGGTCCGCACGAGGGGGAACAGCGCGAAGACCCACACCGCGTTGAACACCTGGCTCGCCGCATAGATCAGCCGTGGACGCCCGGTGCGATCGCACAGGTAGGCGAAGAAGAGCATGGACAGCGTCCACGTCACCATCGAAATCATCACCGCCAGGAGCATCGTGCTCCGAGCCGCGCCGACCTCGCGCGTGCCGTAGTCGAGCGACCCCGTGACCACGAGGTAGTAGGCGATCCCGTTCGCGGCGTACATCGCGGTGATCAGCAGGACGGCCTTGGGCCGGCGCAGCACCTCGATCACCGAGGACCTGCGTCGCTCGCCCGCCTGCGCCCGCAGTGCGGCCTCGGCCTGTTTGAACTGCGGGCTGTCCTCGATCCGGTGATGGATGTAGTACGCCAGCGGGAACATGAGCACGCTGATCAGGAACGGCACCCGCCATCCCCACGCGGAGAACTGGTCAGCTGACAGGCTTCCGCTCAACACCAGGAAGATGAGCGTGCCGGTGATCATCCCGATCGGCAGCCCGAGTTGCGGGATCGCACCGAACAGTGCCCGCCGGTTGGGCGGCGCATGCTCGACCGCGAGCAGTGTCGCGCCGCCCCATTGCCCGCCCACGGCGATTCCCTGCGCGATCCGCAGCACGACCAGTATCACCGGGGCGGCGACGCCGATCGACGCGTAGGTGGGCAACAGCCCGATCAGCGTCGAGGACAACGCCATCATCAGCATCGCGGTCAGCAGCGCGGGCTTGCGCCCGAACCGATCGCCGAAGTGCCCGAAGACAGCCGCGCCGATCGGCCGGCCGGCGAACCCGACCGCGAACGTGGCGAAGGACGCGAGCACGCCCACCGTCGGGTTCGCCGCCGGAAAGAAATGGGTGTTGATCACCAGCGACGCCGCGGTGCCGTAGATCAAGAAGTCGTACCATTCGATCGAGTTCGCCGCGACAGCCGCGGCCAGCACCCGATTCCGCCGCTTCGTTCCGGTACTCTCCGCCGTGTGCTGCTGTTCCCGCACACCCATGCTCTCGCCTCCCTGTCCTTGACTCATCCGACCGTCCCGAAAATGCTGCGGAACTGCGCGTCCCAGTGCTGGATCACGTCCGGCGGGAACTTCGACTCGTCGAGGACGGCCATTCCGGTGGTGTCGAGGGTGCCCTGGACGCCGGGCAGAACGCTGCCGCTGTAGCCGTCACCGTTGAGCGCCTCCTGGCCCTCCTTCGACATGAGGAAGTCGAGGAACACGCGGGCGGCGTCGGGCCGGTGCGTCTTCTTCAGCACCGCGGTGCTGTACGGGATCGCGTAGACGTCCTTGACCGAATAGGCGAGCGGCGCTCCCTTGCTCTGCAGGTCCTTGATCGCCGACGGCGTCGCCGACTCGCCGACCGAGATCTCACCCGAGGCGACGGCCTGGACCAGCGTCACGTTCGACGTGTAGAACTTGGGGTTCTGCGTGGCCAGTTGCCGCAGGTAACCCTCGCCCTGAGTCCGGGTCAGGAAGTCGAACAGCCCGGCGTTGACGTTGTTGACGACCGACCTCATCCCGAGCTTGCCACGCACGTCCGGGCGCAACAGGTCCTGCCACGTCTGGAAACCCTGCGGGAACGCCTCGGTGTTCCAGACGATCATCCCGAACGGCTGCACGGCCGTCACCGGAGCGGACCCGGTCGCCGCCCACTGATCGGCGGGCCACGCGGCACCGGCGGGCGAGTCGACGGGCAGCAGCGCGTCCCGGTGGTCGGCGTACCACTGCGTGCTCGCGTACATGAAGACGTCAGCACCCTCGGCGCCGCTCTGCAGCTCCGCGTTCACCCGCGTGGGCAGTTCGCTCGCCCCGCGGGTCACGTCGACCCGGATGCGCGGGTACTTCTCGTTGAACGCCTTGACGAGCCGGTCGTTCTGGTCGGGCGGGGCGACGCTGTACCAGCGCACGACACCCTGGGCGTTCGCGCGCTGCTGCACCGCCCCCCACGACTGGTCGGAACTGTCCGGCGTGCTCCCGGCACCGGGGCCGCAGGCCGCGGTCGTGAGCAGGCCCGCCAAGCCGAGGGCGGCGAACAACAATCTTGTTGCCCGGCGAAGTCTCATGGTCACTCCTTTGTGAACAGATGGAATTCGGGCCGACTCACAGTCGTTCCAGAGCTCGGCTGCCGCCGAACAACATCGCGGCGGCCACGCCGGCCGCGGTGATCGCGGTCATGACGATGGCGATGACGGCCACCTGGGGGTAGGAACCTCCGTCGTACTGGTCGAACAGCGCAACGGACAGCACGTTGACGGTCGGCGATCGCAGCAGCAGCGAGACCCCGAACTCGTGGATCAGCAGGACGAACATGATCGCCGCCGACGACGCGATCCCGCTGCGGGACAAGGGCAGGATGATCCGGAAGAACGTCCGCACCGGACCGCCACCGCTGACCCGCGACGCGTCGAAGGTCTGCCTGCCGAGCGCCACCAGGGTCGCCAGCTGATACCTCGTCGCGTACGGAATCATGATCGTGACGTAGCCGAGGACGAAACTGGCGCTGGTGCCATAGATCTGCAGCGGGGGCCCGGACAGTGCGAACAGGAATCCGAACCCGACCAGTGCCGCGGGGATGCTCAGCGGCAGGTTCGCCGCGACGTCCAGAATCGTCGGCAGCGGGCGCCACAACCGGTCACGGTTCTGGATGCCGAGCGCGATGAGCATCCCCAGCGGCAGCACGATCACCACCGCGAGCACCGACACGGTCAGGCTGGTCACGACCGAGTCCACGATGGCCGGACTGTTCAACGTGTCCGGGTAGTTTTCGAAGGTCAGCGCGCTCAGGCTCAGCTTCCCGCTCCAGAACGGGGAGAGGGACACGAACGCGAGCGCCAGCAACGGCATGATCGCCGAAACGAGAACGAAAACGCCCACGATGGTGACCGACACGAACGTGGTGACACGGCCCGGCACCCGCGCGTCGACCGTCGCCGCGCCCTGCCCGACGAACCGGTTGACGTTGCCGATCATCTTCCGCTGCGCGACGATCAGCAGCACCGCCACCACGATCAACGGTGTGCCGAACGCGGCGGCGAGCGAGTAGTTCACCGGATAGTCGAGCGTGAGCTCGTACATCCGCGTCGTCAGCACGTCGAGCCCTTCCCGGCGGCCGAGGATGAGCGGCCCGGTGAACTGGCCGAGCGCCAGCAGCAGAACGACGGCGCCGGCGTAGACGAACGTGGGTCGCAGCAGCGGCAGCGTGATCGTCACGAGCGACCGGATCGAACCCGCGCCGTTGACCCGGGCGGCGAGCTCGTACTCGGTGCCGAGGTTGCGCAGCCCACTGTAGACGAACAAAAAGACGAACGCGGCCAGGTGAACACCGGTGTAGACGATGATCCAGAACGAGGTGTAGACGTTGATCGGCCCGCTGCCACCGGAAAAGAGCCCGGTGCCCCGCAGCAGGGTGTTGACGTACCCGTTCTCCGGGGAGAAGAGGAACACGAAACCCACCACGTGCGCGACGGACGGGATCACCATGGGCAGGACCGGGGTGAACGCCAGGTAGCGGCGCAGCCGGGGCGGCATCGCGTACACGCAGAACGCGAGCACGGTGCCGAGCACCATGCCGACCGCGAGCGCGCCGAGTCCCATGAGGATCGTGTTGCGCACGACGGCCCCGAGGCCCGGCAATGCCGTCAGCTGGCGCAGGCCGTCGGCACCGTTGCTCAGGGCACGCCCCTGCAGTGGCACGAGCGGGAGCAGGACGAGCAGGGCCACGCCCGCGGTCAGCAGAATCCACGGCCACTGCCGGCGGGCGCCGCGCGCCAGCGCGGGGATCGACGCACGATGTCCGGGCGCGGCGTCGGCCGGAGGTCGCTCGAGTATCTGGGAAGTCATCGCCCCTCCTCCCGGGTTTCCGCTCCGGGTGTGCCGGCGGAGGTCATGCGACGTCACCGCGCCACTCGGCGACCCGCTCGCCGTCCGGCCGGTAGCACCAGGACCGCGCCGGCTCCAGCCCGACCTCCACCTCGTCGCCGATCCGGGCCCGGAGCCGGTCGTTGGGCACGTCCGCCACCAGCGTCAGGTCGTCGAGTTGCACGACGTGTTCGGTGGTCTCGGTGCCGGGCACCATTTCGATCAGCCGTCCGCCCGGCAGCCAGTGTCCCGGTGCGTCGTCGGCCGCCCCGGCCGGGCGCAGGCCGAGATGCCGCGGGCGCACCCGCACCGAATAGGTTCCCGCGGCCGCCGGGATCCCGAGCCCGGGCACCGGGCGCCCGCCGAACCGCGCGCGTCCGTCGTCGTCCACCACGAGCTCGATCCGGTTGCGCGCACCGAGGAAATCGGCGACGTACTCGGTCGCCGGCTCGGCGTAGACCTTCTCGGGCTCGCCGATCTGCTCGATGCGACCCTCCCGCATGACCGCGATCCGCGTCCCGAGCGCGAGCGCCTCGTCCTGGTCGTGGGTGACGTACACACCGGTGAAGCCGAGATCGCGGTGGAGGATCCGCAACTGGGCCCTCAGTTCGACCCGCAGCAGCGCGTCGAGATTGGACAGCGGTTCGTCGAGCAGCAGCAGCGCCGGCTCCGGCGCCAGCGCGCGGGCGAGCGACACCCGCTGCTGCTGGCCACCGCTGAGTTCCGGCGGGTAGCGGTCCGCGAGATGGCCGCACTGCACGATGTCCAGCACCTGCTGTACGCGTCCGCCGCGCAGCTGGCCGGCCCGCTTGCGCGCCTTGAGCGGATAGGCGACGTTGCGCGCGACCGTCATGTGCGGCCACAGCGCATAGTTCTGGAATACCATGCCGACGTCGCGGCGGTTGGGCGGCACGAACACGCCCTGGCCGGTGTCGACGACCCGCGTCCCGCTCAGTTCGATGCTCCCCGCGTCGGGGCGCTCGAGACCGACCAGGCACTTGAGGAGCGTGGTCTTCCCGCAGCCGCTCGGCCCGAGCAGGACGAGCAACTCGCCGCGGGCGACGGTGAGGTCGACCTCGCTGAGCACCGGAACGAATTCGCGGCGGCGGCGGTAGCCCTTCCGAAGACCGCTGAGGCGAACCTGGACGGCGTCGCGGTCGTCCGCGGCCACCGCCTCGGGGACCGGCAGGACGTTCGCCATTGAGGTACGTGCCACGTCTTCTCCTGTTTGCACTGATCTGCCCTTGGCAAATGGTCTGACACAGGGAACCGAGAATTGGACCGCCAAGGTTGTTCTTGGCCATGCCGGGGTCTCACCCGGCGCGCGCTGTGGAGTGCCGGCAACAGCGGCGAGTCAGTGGCGCCGCGCCATACCGAAGACGCGGAGCAGGGCGTCAGTGACGCCGATCGACGGCGGCACCGGCGAAACCATCGGGACTCCTCCCGGACGGGAGGGCGGCGTCGGATCGGGGACCGCGGAGATACCTCGTTGTATGCTCATCTTTCCTCATCGCGGCGGTAGGACGGAATTCGCTCCCGTGGGCACGGGGTGAACGCCTGCTTCCGGTAGGTGGTTCGCGTCGCAACCGGTAGCCCCGCTGTCCAGCAGATGCCGGCTGCCGAAGACCGGCGCGCGCCCGTGCGGGCCGCACTCTCCACGGCATGTTGTCAGGCGAGGCAACCGGGGACCCACGATCACTTCCGCACGGTGCCGCCCGCCCTGCGAACCGCCGAGCCGGCCGGCACTTCCGCATCCGGCGCGAAAGCTCCGGCCACTCCGCCGCCGAGCGACAACGGCCGCAGCGTCGGCAATCGTGTGCATCCTCCGCTCGCTCTCGCTGACAACGCCTGCACCGAAGCATATATAATGCGACATGCGATGGGAACCCCTTCCGAGTGCCGGTTTCGCAGGCCGAGAAATAATATATGATGCGAGGATTCCTTTACGGAGGGCCCCGCGACCGGCCAGACACGAGGCGTCTCGGTGGCCGCGAAAGCCGGCCCGCGCGGACACCGGCAGTGCACCCACATCGGCTGCGCTTCCCGTGATGGCCGGACACGCAAGCGTGGTGACCACCTGCCTCCGGGCACGGTGCCCGCGCCGTCCGGATGACCGCGACGCCCGGCTCGATGCCGGGCCCGGCGGAGCTCCCCGAGAGACACCAAACAATATATGATGCTCGAACTGATCCGGAAATCGAGAGGACGTCCCAGCGTGATCGAGGAACTCTTCGGGGTGCAGGGCAAGGTCGTCCTCGTGACGGGCGGGAGCCGCGGAATCGGGCTGGCGATCGCCGAGGGATTCGTCCGGGCGGGGGCCCGCGTGTACATCTCCGCGCGGAACGCGGAAGCCTGCGCGGTGGCGGCGAAGGAGCTGACGAAGCACGGCGATTGCCGGGCTGTTCCGGCCGACCTCGGCACCGCCGAGGGCCGCGAGATGCTCGGCGGGGTGTTGTCGGAGCGGGAGAACCGCCTCGACGTCCTGGTCAACAATGCCGGTGCGATCTGGGCCGAGACTGTGGCCGACTACCCGGAATCGGGTTGGGACAAGGTGTACGACCTCAACGTCAAGGGGTCGTTCTTCCTCGTCCAGGCGCTGCTGCCGTTGCTGCGGGAGGCCGCCTCGCCGCGGGACCCGGCGCGCGTCATCAACGTCGGCTCCATTGACGGCTTCCACGTCCCGCACCACGAGACGTACGCGTACTCCTCGTCGAAGGCGGCGGTGCACCAGCTGAGCCGGCACCTGGCGGCCCAGCTCGCCCCCGTGCCCGTGACCGTCAACGTGATCGCGCCCGGGATGTTCAAGAGCAGGATGCTCAGCGGCACGCTGGCGCGGCGCGGCGAGGAGGCGGTGCTCGCACCGGTTCCGCTCAAGCGATTCGTCAGCCCGTCCGACATGGCGGCGGCGGCGATCTACCTCGCCTCGCCCGCCGGGTCCTACCTGACCGGCGCGGTCATTCCGGTGGACGGCGGCACCGCCACCACCCGGTAGGACTGCCCGGCGCCGCACCGTGTCACCGCTTCGCGGTCCGCAGGCTGTGCTCGACCACCCAGCTCAGCGCCCGCACCGCACGCAGCGGGTCGGCGTAGGTGGGAATTCCGGCCGCGATCAGTTCCTGGACGGGCCACCCGCTGCCGCCGGTCCAGGCCACGAAGAACGGCTTCGCGGTGGCGGCCCAGGCGGCCTTGAGGGTGGCGACGATTTCGGTGGAGCCCCGGTCGGCATTGCCGAGCACCACCAGCACCGCGTCGGTCTCGTCGTTGTCACCCGCCACCGACAGCGTGCCGCCGAGGATGCCGATGTCGTTGATCATCGAACCGGTCACGTCGATCGGATTGGCCGTGGACCCGTAGTACGGCAGGAGCTCCGCCACCCGGTCGCGATCCGGCGACTGCCACGGCTCGACGACGAGGCCGGCTTCGCACGCGGCTTCGGTGGCCAGCGCCCCCGCCCCACCGCTGAGGGTCACCACGGTCAGCCGGCGACCGCTCGCCCGCCGGCCGGCCGAAAAGGCCAGAGCGGCGTCGGCCATCTCCGCCATGCTCGCGACCCGCACCGCCCCGTGGTCGGCGACGGCACGCGAGAAGGCCTCGTCGTCACCGGCGACGCTGGCGGTGTGGGCACCGATCGCCCGCGCCCCAGCCGGAGTGCGGCCGGCCTTCAACAGCACCAACGGTTTCCGGTACTCCGCCGCGGCTCGCAGCAGCTTCTCCAACGCGCCCGGATCGTCGCCACCTTCGAAATGCCCGAGCAGAATGTCCACGTCGGGCGCCCCCGCCAGGTCGGCGAGCAACTCGATCACCGTGACGTCGGCCTGGTTCCCGGTGTTGGCGAAGTACCGCACCCCCAGGCCGAACGCGGTCATCGCGCTGTAGGTGAACGTGCCCACGGCCCCGCTCTGCGAAACCAGCGCGATCGGCGACTCCGGTCGTTCGCCATCCGTGTCGAAGGCGGTCGAGAACGTCGCGAACGCGCGGTCCCCCGCCGAGAACGCGCCCAGGCAGTTCGGCCCGATGAGGCGCATCCCGCCGCGCCGCGCACTCGCCACCAGCCGGTCCTGCGCCTCCCGCCCCACGCCGCCGACCTCGGCGAACCCGGACGCGAAGATGATCGCGGCCCCGACCCCGGCCTCCGCACACCGCTCGACGGCCGCCTCCACCGACTCGGCGGGCACCACGATGACGGCCAGGTCGACCGGGCCGGGTACCTCCGCGAGATCACCGTAGGCGGGCACGCCCTGCACCTCGGTGCGCCGAGGGTTGATCGCGTAGACGTGGCCGCGGTACCCGAACTTCTTCAGGTAGTCCAGCGGCCGGCCGGACAGCTTGTCCGGGTCCGACGAAGCGCCGTACACGACGACGCTCCGCGGCCGGAACAGCAGGTCGGCGACGGGCCGGCTCATGACGTCACGACACCCTTGAAGACGGGGGCACGCCGTTCCCGGTGCGACGCGAGGCCCTCGACCACGTCCGGTCCGCCGAACCCGAGGAACTCGAGGCCGAGCGAGGCGTCGAAGATCGGGCCGGCCTGCCGGTACCACTGGTTGAGCGAGTACTTCGTCCAGCGGATCGCCTCCTGGGCGCCCGCACTGAGCCGTCCGGCGATCTCGCGGGCGCGCTCCAGCAGATCGGCCTCGTCCACGGTCAGCGACACCAGGCCCGCCCGCTCCGCCTCCTCGCCCGAGATCTCCTCACAGGTCAGCAGCAGGTACTTGGCCTTGGCCATCCCGCACAGCAACGGCCACACCATCGCGGCGTGGTCTCCCGCGGCCACGCCGAGGCGCGTGTGCCCGTCGATGATCCGCGCCGTGCGAGCGGCGATCGAGATGTCCGCCATGAGCGCGACCACCAGACCGGCTCCGACCGCGGGGCCGTGAATCGCGGAGATGATCGGCTTCGCGCAGTTCAGGAGGTTGTAGAAGAGGTCGCGTGACTCGCGCATGACCCGCATGCGCACGCGGTAGTCCTCGATCTGCGCGTCGAGCAGGTCGAAGCTTCCGCCGGCGGAGAACGCCTTGCCGGCGCCGCGCACGATGACCGCCCGGACGTCGGGATCGGCGTCGATAACGGGCCAGATCCGCGCGATCTCGGTGTGCACCTTCTCGTCCACGGCGTTGAGGTTGGGGCCGTCGAACACGACCTCGAGCACCCCGGGCTGGTTGTTCTCGAAGGTCAGCCCCGAGAACTCCTTGTACTTGTCGAGCATTTCCGCTCCTGCCTTTCCTCTCGAGTTCCTAGGTGTTCAGAAGCGGCGGAGCCGCTTGCAGTGGGCCGTCAGCTTGCACCGGCGCGGGTTCTGAGGTGGTTCCTCGCAAGAACAGCGCTGCCAGCGCGCCCTCACGGCATTCATGAGGAGGCGATCCCACAGCGAGGGGCCGCCTCAGGTTCCGCCACCCGCGCCGCCACGCAAACCACTCCCAGCACATTTCTTAGCCCACGCGCTCGAAGATGGCGGACAGACCCTGGCCGCCGCCGATGCACATCGTCTCCAGGGCGTAGCGCTCCTGGCGCCGGTCGAGCTCGCGCAGCATCGTTGCCAGGATCCGCACCCCGGTCGCGCCGACCGGGTGGCCGAGCGAGATCCCGGAACCGTTGACATTGAGCCGTTCGAAGTCCGCGTCGGCGAACTTCCACGCCGTGGTCACCGCGAGGGCCTGCGCCGCGAACGCCTCGTTGAGCTCGATGAGATCCAGGTCGGCCAGGTCGAGCCCGGCGCGGGCCAGCGCGGCGGCCGTCGCCGGGACCGGGCCGATACCCATCCGCGCCGGCTCGACACCGGCCGCGGCCCACGTCACCAACCGGGCCAGCGGCCGGAGTCCCAGCTCGTCGGCGCGCTCGCGGGTCGTCACGATGCACGCGGCCGCACCGTCGTTCTGACCGCTCGCGTTGCCCGCGGTGACCGTCGAATCCGGATCCAGCGACCGCCGGACCGGCTTGAGCGCGGCCAGCGCCTCGAGCGAGATGTCCGGCCGCGGATGCTCGTCGCGGTCGACGGTCACCTCACCCGTGCGGCCGGGCACGACGACCGGCACGATCTCGTCCGCGAACCGGCCCTCGTCGTGCGCGGCGACGGCACGGCGATGCGAGGTGTAGGCCAGCTCGTCCTGGGCCTCCCGGCTCACGGCGTACTCCGCGCGCAGGTTCTCCGCCGTTTCGAGCATTCCGCCCGGCACCGGATAATGCTTGCCGCCCGCCGTGACACGGCCGCGGCCGATCCGGTCCGACAGTGGCGTCGAGTCGCCCTTGAGGCCGAACCGCAGGCCGAGCGCATAGTGTTCGGCCTGGCTCATGCTCTCCGCACCGCCCGCGATGACGAGGTCGCAGATCCCCGTCTGCACGCGCATTGCCGCGTCGAGGACAGCCTGCAGGCCCGAGCCGCACCGGCGGTCCAGCTGGAGGCCCGGCACCGTGACGGGCAGGCCCGCGTCGAGAGCGGCGACCCGGCCGATCGCGGGGGCCTCCCCGTTCGGGTAGCACTGCCCGAAGATGACATCGTCCACATCGGACCCGGTGATGCCGGTCCTGCGGACGAGTTCCGTCAGCACGCTCGCGGCCAGGTCGGCGGCCGGAATGTTCCGGAAGACGCCCCCGTACCGCCCCACCGGCGTCCGCAGCGGCTCGCAGATCACGGCCTCGCGCGCCTGCTCAGATACCCCGGCCACCCGTCACCTCCAGTACCGCACCGTTGACATAGGACGCCAGTGGCGAGGCCAGGAACACGACGGCACCCGCCACCTCGTCCGGCGTCCCCGCGCGGCCGAGCGGAACCTCGGCCTCCTTCGCGGCGAAGATCTCCGGCCTCATCGCGAGCGTCATCGCGGTGCGCACCAGCCCGGGCTGCACCGCGTTGACCCGCACCCCCGACGGACCCAGTTCCTTGGCGGCCGCCTTCGTCAACCCGACGAGCCCCGCCTTCGCCGCGCTGTAGTTCGTCTGCCCCGGGTTCCCGATCTTCCCGGACAGCGACGAGATGTTGACGACGCACCCGCCGCGCTGTGACCGGAACAGCGGTGCGACCGCCCGGGTGCCCAGCCACGCACCCTTCAGACTCACGTCGACCACCAGATCGAAGTCGTTCTCGGTGAGCTTGGCGAGGTAGCCGTCGCGCGTCACACCCGCGTTGTTGACCAGGACGTCGATCCGGCCGAACCGCTCCAGGCACGCCTCGACCATCTCCTGGTGGTCACGTTCCGAGGTCACGTCACATCGCCGGGCCTCGGCGTCCCCGTCCAGCGAGGCGGCCGCCTCCTTCGCCTTGCCCTCGTCGACGTCCGCGACGAGCACCCGGGCACCCTGCGCGCCGAACGCGGCGGCGATGGCCAGGCCGATGCCCTGCCCGCCGCCGGTCACGATCGCCACCTGGCCGTCCAGCAGGCGCGCCGGATCCACCCGCGCCGGATGCATCAGTAGGACCTCGGCAGGCCGAGAACCTTGGTGGAGACGTAGTTGAGCACCATCTCCTGGGACACCGGCGCGATCTTGAGCAGCCGCGACTCCCGCCAGAACCGCTCGATGTGGTACTCCTTCGCGTAGGAGTAGCCGCCGTGCGTCTGCATCGCGCGGTCACAGGCCTCGAACCCGGCTTCGCTGCCCAGGAACTTGGCCGCGTTGGCCTCCGGGCCGCACGGCTGGTGCGCGTCGAACAGTTCCGCCGCCCGTAGCCCCATCAGCTCCGCCGCTTCCAGCCGGATCCACGAGTCGGCCAGCGGATGCGCCACCGCCTGGTTCTTCCCGATCGGCCGGTCGAAGACCACCCGCTCGTTCGCGTACCGGACGGCGAGTTCCAGCGCGGCCCGGCCGAGTCCGAGCTGCTCGAACCCGACCACGATCCGCTCCGGGTTCAACCCGTCCAGCAGGTAGTAGAACCCGCGGCCGACCTCGCCGACCACCTCGGCGTCGGAGACCTCGAGGTTGTCGATGAACAGCTCGTTGGAGTCCACCGCGGACCGCCCGAGCTTCTCGATCTCGCGCACGGTGATCCGGTCCCGGTCGAGGTCGGTGAAGAACAACGTCATTCCGCCCAGCGGTTTCTCGTCCGTGCGCGGCGAGGTACGGGCCAGCAACAGGATGCGCTTCGCGTTCTGCGCGTTGGTGATCCACACCTTCTGCCCGTTGATCACCCAGCCGCCGTCGATCTTCTCGGCCCGGGTGGTGATCCGCGAGGTGTCCACACCGGCGCCCGGTTCGGTCACCCCGAACGCCATCAGCAGCTCGCCCTTGGCGATCTGGGGAAGGTACTCGCGTTTCATCTCCTCGGAACCGTGCCGCAGGATCGGGCCGGGCGGGAAGATGTAGAAGTGGATGGCCGAGGCACCGGACGCACCCGCACCGGACGCGGCCACCTCGGACAGCATGATCGCCGCTTCGGTCAGTCCCAGCCCCAGACCGCCGTACTCCTCGGGGATCATCGCCCCGAGCCAGCCCGCGTCCGCGAACGCCTTGACGAACTCCCAGGGGTACTCGGCCTTCCGGTCCTTCGCGCGCCAGTACTCCAGATCGAACTTCCGGGCGAGCTCGCGCGCGCTCTTGCGGACCAGGTCCAGGTCACGGTCCACTGTGGTCATCGTCGTGCTCCTGCTTCCTCTTGGGTGGGAATGTCTTCCAGGGGCGTGGCCGGGTCGAGCGACGAGAGATCTCCGGCCGGCTCACCGAGATGGCGGGCCCGGATCGCGCGCCGCATGATCTTGCCGTTCTTCGTCTTGGGCAGGGTCGTCACGACGTGCAGGACCGGGGCGAACGCCCGGCCGACGTGGTCCACGGCCGTCGCGGTCAGATCGCCGGCCTCGGCCCCCTGGTGCCGGGGCACCACGAACGCCACGACGCGCTGACCGCGCCGCTCGTCCGGCACACCTATGACAGCCGCCTCGGCGATGCGCGGGTCCCTCAGCAGGGCGGCCTCGATCTCCGCCGGACCGACCCGGCGTCCGGAGACCTTGATCGTGTCGTCCGAGCGGCCGTGGATGCGCCACGTCCCGCGATCGTCGACGCTCGCGAGGTCGCCGTGCAGCCACACGCCTTCCCAGCGGCTCCAGTACGTCTGCAGGTAGCGCTCGCGGTCGCGCCAGAACGCGTGGGTCATCCCGGGCCAGGTGTTGTGCACCGTGAGCTCACCGACTCCGCCGGTCAGCGGGTTGCCGTCGGCGTCGAGCACCGCGACGTCCATACCGGGTAGCGGCCCGTTGAACGAGGCCGGTTCCATCGGCAGGAACGGGTAGGCGACCAGGATGCCGCCGCCGGTCTCGGTGCCGCCGCTGTAGTTGACGATCGGCCGGCGCTCCTGCCCGACCTCGGAAAACAACCAGCGCCAGGTGGGCTCGTCCCAGGCCTCCCCGGTCGAGGCGAACGCCCGCACCCGGCTCAGATCACCGAAAGCGCCGCTGCCGCTCGCCTTCACGGCCCTGGCCGCGGTCGGGGCGATGCCCTGGAACGTGACGCCGTTGCGCTCGGCGATCTCCCACAGCCGGTCCGGCCCGGGATGGTCGGGCACACCCTCGGTCAGCACGATCGTCGCGCCGAGCTGCAGACCGCCCAGGATCAGCAGCGGCCCGAGCATCCACCCCATGTCCGCGATCCAGGCGATCACGTCGTCGGCGTGGATGTCGAACCCGTAGGCGAAGTCGACCGCGGCCTTCACCGCGAACCCGGCGTGCGAGTGGACGATCCCCTTCGGCTTTCCGGTGGTACCCGAGGTGTAGATGATCGTCACCGGGTCGTCGGCCTCGGCCGCGACGGTGTCCACCGGTGGCAGGTCGCGTTCCAGCTCGTCCCAGTACACGTCGCGGCCGGCGCGCATCGGCACGTCGTCCGCGAGATGGCGGACCACCACGATGTGCCGCACCCCGGGCGCCTGCTCGACCGCCGCGTCCGCCGTCTCCTTCATGGGCACGCGCTTGCCGCGCCGCGTCGTGGCATCGGCGGTGACGAGCACGGTGGCCCCGGAATCACGCAGCCGCGCCGCCAGCGCCTCCGGCCCGTACCCGCTGAACGCCGGCACCGAGATCGCGCCGATCTCGGCACACGCGAGGAACGCCACGACCGCCTCGGGCACCACCGGGACGAACAGGACGACCCGGTCGCCACGCGCGACACCCAGCCGCGCCAGGTTGGCCACGAAGGCGCGCACCTGCGCACTGAGCTCTCCGTAGGTCAGCGCCCGGCGTTGACCACCGTCGCCTTCGTAGATCACCGCGTCCTTGCCGGCGGCGTGGCGGTGTGCGCACAGCGTGGCGACGTTGAGCCGCCCGCCGGGAAACCAGCGTGGGAACGGCTTCCCGTCGCCGGTGTCCACGACGCGCTCGAAGGGCGCGCTGAACGTGATGTCCAGATCTTCGACCACCGCCCGCCAGAACCACTCCGGGTCGGCCACGGCGGCCTTGTGCAGCTGGTCCAGGCTCGTGAAGCCCCAGCGCCGCATCGCGCCCAGCAGGCGGCTGCGATCACGCTCCGCCGCGCCCGGTACCCAGATCGGACTGGCGGCCGCGGTGGACGGGCCGGGTCCTCGCATCATGGCCTCCTTCGCGCGTCATCGAGCGGTGTCGCCGGCGAGCCGGCGGCCGTACTCCAGCACCTGCCGTGCGGTCTTGATGTGGGCGTAGTCCACGTGCATGTCCTCGTACCGGACCGCCGCGGCGCCCTCGGCCTCCGCCTTCTCGAAGGCGGCGATCATGCCTTCGTAGAACTCGATCTCGGCCTTCGACGGGCTGAACACCTCGTTGGCCACGGCGACGTGCGACGGGTGGATCAGCACCTGGCCACGGAACCCCAGCTCACGGTTCTGCTCGGAGAACCGGCGGGCGCCGTCCGGGTCACCGAGGTCCTGCCAGATCCCCACGAGCGGGAAGTCCAGACCGTTCGACCGCGCCGCGAGCACCGCCTTGCTCCGCAGGTACAGCGTTTCCTGGCCGGCCGGGGTGAACTGGAACCCGATCGACCGCGACACGTCGGCGTCGCGTGCGGTTCCGGCGAACAGGGTCGCCACCCGCGGTGAGGCGACCGCGATCCGGTCACAGTTCGCGTACGCCTCCGCGGTCTCCAGTGAGCAGAGGAATTCCAGCGTCCCGTGGTCCACGCCGCCCCGCCGCTCGAAGTGGGTGACCAGCGCGTCGAAGCGCACGATGTCGTCGGGGCCGTAGGTCTTGGGCAGGACAAAACCGTCCAGTCCGGGAATCGCGACCGCGTCCAGGTCGTCGCCGGACATCCCGGTGTCCAGCGAGTTCAACCGCACGTACAGGCCGACGCGGCTGCCGGACTCGCGCAGCCGCCGGACCGTGCCGGCCACCTCCGACCGGGCCTGTTCCTTCAGATCGAGCGGAACCGAGTCCTCCAGATCCAGGATCAGGCCGTCCGCACCGGACGCCACCCCTTTCTCCGCCCAGCTTCCGCGGTGTCCCGGCACGAACAACAGCGACCGCAGTGGCTTCACACTTCCTCCTCGTCCCAGTGGAGGTGAACGTACACAATATATGATGCGAATACAACCCGCTCGGCTGTTCAACCTCCGGTCAGCAGCATAGCGGCAGGTTCGTGCGAAATATATGATGCGAGAGCTATTCCACCGCGCTGGACACCGTGATAGAAGTGGTAGGCGCCTGCCCGACGACGACGTGCGGCCGATCGAACGAGGTGAGCAGATGCCACACAACCCCCTTGAGGGTGTCCGGATCCTCGAGATCGGAGGCTATATCTCCGCCCCCTACGCGAGCTCCCTGCTGTGCGCGCTCGGCGCGGACGTGGTGAAGGTCGAGCGGCCGGGTGACGGTGAGGACTTCCGGCGCCACCAGAACGATCGAAGCCCGTACTTCCGGCAGTACAACGCCGGCAAGCGCAGCCTCGGCGTCGACCTCAAGGATTCGCGCGGTGTCGAGCTGGTCACGGCGCTGGTGCCCCGGTTCGACATCGTGCTTGAGAACATGCGCCCCGGCAAGCTCGCCGCACTCGGCCTCGGCCCGGACGTCTGCCTCGGGTTGCGCCCCGACTTGATCTACACGTCGGTGACCGGGTTCGGCGACGGCGGCCCGCTGCGGCAACGCGCGGCGTACGACTCCATCGGTCAGGCGGTCGGCGGGATCTATTCGATCCTGAGCGACGCCGGCTCGCCACAGATTTCCGGCACCTGCGTCGGCGACCTGGTCACCGGGCTGTCGACGGTGGCCGGCGTGCTCGCGGCGCTGGTGGGCCGGCACACGACGGGCGAAGGACAGCACGTCGAGACCTCGATGATGGAGGCGGTCACCACCGTCACGATCGACGCGATCACCCAGTACTACGACGACGACCGGCAGGATCCGGCCCGGCAGAGCCGGCACCCGCAGGCGCAGAGCTTCTGCCTCAAGACCGCCTCCGGTGAGGACATCACGCTCCATCTGTCCTCGTCGCAGAAGTTCTGGCTGGCCCTGCTCGAGGCGATGGGACGGCCGGACCTCGCCGAGGATCCCCGCTTCACGACCTACGAGCGGCGGTGGGACAACTACTTCGAGCTCGCCGACATCGTGCGTGCCGAGTTCCTCCGCAAACCCGCACGGGAATGGGAGAAACTGCTCAGCGAAGCCGATGTGCCGTTCGCGCCGGTGCTCGGGATGGGCGGGTACCTGTCGCACCCCCAGACCGAATGGCTCGATATCGCCGAGCCCGAACGCGACGGGCTGGCCCTGATCCGTCCGCCGTGGCGGTTCGGCGGGCACCGTCCGGGGCGGGACTTCCAGACACCCCGCGTCGGTCAGCACAGCCGCGAGATCGCCGCCGAGGTGTACGCGTCCGGCCGGATCGACGAGCTGGTCGAGGCCGGCGTGCTGTTCAGCGGCGACTGACCCGGTCGTCTTCGACGAGAGGTGCCTGTCATGGCTGCGACGCTGGCCGAAGCGCTCGCTGAGTTCACGTCCGGAACCGACACCGCGAAATTGCCCGCCGAAGTGGTGCGGGAGAGCAAACGGCTCGTGCTCGATTCGGTCGGCTGTGCCCTGGCCGCGGCCGGCACACCGAAGGGGCGAATCGGTGTCGAGTACGGCCGGATGACCGGCGGCCGCGACGGTGACGCCACGATTCTCGGGACGGGAGAACGGGTTTCGGTGTTCGGCGCGGCGTTCGCCAACGGCGAGCTGATGAACGCGCTGGACTTCGACGCCGTGCTGCCACCCGGCCACGTCTCGCCCTACGTGCTCCCCGGCGCGCTCGCCGTCGGGGAGAGCCGTGGCGTGGCGGGACACGAGCTGATCGCGGCGGTCGCGCTCTCGCACGAGATGAGCTACCGGTTCGGCAAGGCGATGGACTACCCGCGCGACACGATGGACGGCGCGGTCGCGCTCTCGCCCGTGCTGGGGTACAGCAGCACGATCTTCGGTGCGACCGCGGCGATCGGCAGGCTCAAGCGCTACTCCCCGGCGGTCCTCGCGGGCGCACTCGCCATCGCGGCCAACATCTCGCCGGTCAACTCCCACCGATCCTGGATCGCCCACGCGCCCAGCTCCACGATCAAGTACCTGCACGCCGGAGTGCTCACCCAGTCCGCGCTGACCGCCGCGCACATGGCCGAGCTGGGTCATCGCGGTGACCTCCAGGTCCTGGACGACCGCGAGCACGGCTATCCCCGGTTCATCGGTACCCGGCGCTGGGCACCCGGGCGGATCACCGACGGACTCGGTACCAGCTGGCACTTTCCGGCCGAGTCGACGTACAAGCCCTACCCGCACTGCCGGATCCTGCACGCCCCGCTCGACGCGCTCATCCAGATCGTCGAGACCCACGACATCCACCCCGGCGAGATCGAGGCAATCCGCGCGTGGGGCGAGGCGTGGGTGCTCCAGCCCGTGTGGCTCACCCGCACCATCGAACACGTCCACGACGCACAGTTCTCGATCGCGCACGGCCTGGCGGTCGGCGCGCACCGCCTCCCGCCCGGCAAGGCCTGGCAGGATCCCGATCTCGTCTTCGGCCGGTCGGTCCTCGACCTGATGGACAAGATCAGCTTCGAACCGCATCCCGACTGGGCGGGCGAGATCGGCAAACACCCGTCGAGCCGGCCGACCCGGGTCGAGGTCGTGGCACGCGGTACGACGTTCACCGCCGAGCGCCGGTTCCCCAAGGGCAGCCCCTCCCCCGACCCCTCGACGCTGCTGACGACCGACGAGCTGGTCGCGAAGTTCCGGGTCAACGCCGACGGGGTCATCCCCGGCGCGGAACTCGACGGCCTCATCGGCTCGCTGCTCGATCTCGAAAACGTCGACGACGTCCGCGGCATCATGCGCGTCCTCGGCGGCGCGCGCGCCGCACGGACCGTCCGAGCCTGAACCGGAAGGACCACGAAGATGCCAAGACTCTGCGCGACCGAAGACCTCAGCGACGTCCAGCAGCAGATCCTCAAAACGGTCCGCGCCTTCGTCGACGACCGGATCCTGCCCGTCGCGACAGAGCTCGAACACACCGACACCTACCCGGCCGCGATCGTCGAGGAGATGAAGGAGCTCGGCATCTTCGGGCTGACCATCCCGGAGGAGTACGGCGGCCTCGGCGAGTCGCTGCTGACCTACGCACTCGTCGTCGAAGAACTCTCCCGCGGCTGGATGAGCGTCAGCGGCATCGTCAACACGCACTTCATCGTGGCGTACCTGTTGCTACGGCACGGAACCGAGGAACAGCGACAGCGGTACCTGCCGCGCATGGCCACCGGCGAAGTGCGCGCCGCGTTCTCGATGTCCGAACCCGGCCTCGGCTCCGACGTGGCCGCCATCCGGACCCGGGCGCGCGAAACGGACGACGGCGGTTACGTGATCGACGGTCAGAAGATGTGGCTGACCAACGGCGGTTCCGCCAACCTGGTCGCGGTGCTGGTCCGCACCGACGAAGGCCGGGACAAGCCACACCAGAACCTGACGACCTTCTTGCTGGAGAAGGAATCCGGGTTCGGCGAGACCGCGCAGGGGGTCACCGTCCCCGGCAAGATCGAGAAGATGGGTTACAAGGGGGTCGACACCACCGAGCTGATCTTCGACGGTCACCGGATCGCGGCGGAGCGGGTTCTCGGCGGGCGGCCCGGCCAGGGCTTCTACCAAATGATGGACGGCGTCGAGGTCGGCCGCGTCAACGTCGCCGCCCGCGCGGTGGGCGTGGCCCGGCGCGCGTTCGAACTCGGCGTCGCCTATGCGCAGCAGCGGGAGGCGTTCGGCAAGAAGATCGCCGAGCACCAGGCCGTGCTGTTCCGCATCGCGGAGATGGGCGCGAAGGTCGAAGCCGCCCACCGGATGGTGGTGCGAGCGGCCCGGGTCAAGGACAGCGGGGCGCGCAACGATCTCGAGGCCGGGATGGCGAAGTACCTGGCGTCGGAGTACTGCAAGGAAGTCGTCGAAGACGCCTTCCGCATCCACGGTGGGTACGGCTACGCCAAGGAGTCCGAGATCGAACGGCTCTACCGCGAGGCGCCGATGCTGCTCATCGGTGAGGGCACCGCGGACATCCAGCGGCTGATCATCGGACGGCGGCTGCTCGAGGAATACCGGGAGCGGGTGTGACATGATCGAACTCGGCGAGACCACGATGACCCGGCAGGAGATCGACGCCTACCTGCGCGCGCCCGGGCGCTTCGCCGCGCTCGGATCGCTGCGCCGGGACGGTTCGCCGTTCACCATCCCGATGGGCTACTACTACGACGGCGACTTCCTGTACTTCTCGACCACGCCCACCCGCGGGCTCACCGCACGCCTGCGTCGTGACCCGCGCGTGTCGATCGCGGTCTTCGACCACGAGGCCATCCACGGCTACGTCCTCATCAACGACCGCGCGGAGGAGATCGACGATCCGGGCGACGTACTCAGCCTGAAGATGCACCACCGCTATCCCAAGCCGGGGATCGAGGACCAGGACGAGCACGACCGGATCTGGCTCTCCGCCGGCCGGGTGGTGTTCCGGGTTCCGGTGGCCGGCGCGTTCGGCATGGACCAGCGCAAGGCCGCCTCGTCCGTGTACGCGCTGGCGATGCCCGACCGCGCGCCGCGACCCTCCGGGGGCGACCGGCCCCGGACCTGACGATGGCGCGTACCACGGCGGAGGGAGTCGGCATGGCGAGGGCGGCGGCGAGATCGAACGACAACGGCCGGTCCACAGTGCGCAGTGGACTCGTCCGAATGGACGACCGGCAGCGGCACCGGCGGTCGCTGCCGGAACAGGTCGCGACCTACGTCCGTGAACTGATCGTGTCGGGGCAGGTGAGGCCGGGGCAGTATCTGCGCATGGACGCGATCGCCAAGGCGGTGGGCGTCAGCAACACCCCCGTCCGCGAGGCCATGCTCGCGCTGCGCACCCAGGGGTTCCTCCGGCTCGAACCGCGCCGCGGCTTCGTGGTCGCACCGTTCACCAAGCAGGACGTCCGGGACCTGTTCTGGGCCCAGGCCCGGCTGGCGGGCGAACTCGCCGCCCGCGCCGCCGGATTGGTCACGTCCGAGCAGATCGCCCGACTGGAGGCCAACCTCGACGAGTACGAGCGCGCGAGCGAGGCCGGCGACAGGCCGCTGCTGGCCAAGCTGGGACACGATTTCCACCGCGAGGTCAACGTCGCGGCCGGCTCCCATGGCCTCGCGCTGTTGCTCGGCTCGGTGGTCAGCCAGCTTCCGAACAGCTTCTACGCGGCCATCGAGGGCCAGGTCGACGCTTCGCGCAGCCAGCATCCGCTCATCATGGAGGCGCTGCGGCGGCGGCAGCCGCGAAAAGCCCGGAAGATCATGGAAGACCACATTCGCGAACGCGCCGACAACCTGAACAGGTTTCTCGAAGAGCGCGGGCAGTGGATGGGCTGGGGCGCCGAGCGCTCCGACGGCTGAGTTTCCCCTGCGTGCAGCCAACAGCGCGCCCTGCACGGCGGGTGAGCCTGGCGCTCGCCTGATATATGATGCGGTGAGCACGACCCGCGGCCAGTCGTAGCCGGTGGTGTGCGACCGTCGGAAGTGAGGTTCCGCATCGGCGAGAGACAGGATGAGCGATGGTCTACGAATACGCTCGCAGCGGCGACCGCACGGCAAGGCGGCAACAGCTTCCCGAGGAAGTCGCGTCCTACGCGCGCGAACTCATCATCTCGGGTCAGGTGCGTCCGGGGGAATACCTCCGCGTCGACCCCATCGGCGAGGCGCTCGGGGTCAGCAACACCCCGGTCCGCGAAGGCCTTTTCACGCTGCAGAGCGAGGGTTTGATCCGCCTCGTCCCCCGGCGGGGTTTCGTCGTCGAATCCTTCACCCAGCAGGACCTGCGGGATCTCTTCTGGGGACAGGCCCAGTTCGCCGGCGAACTCGCCGCTCGCGCCGCGAAGCGCATCACCCGCGAACAGATCGCCCGGCTCGAGGCCAACCTCGAGCAGTACGGGAAGGCGTTCGCCGACAAGGACGAAGAGCGTCTTTCCCGGCTCGGCCACCTGTTTCACCGCGAGGTCAACCTGGCCGCCGACTCACATCGGCTCACGCTGCTCCTGGGTTCGATCGTCAAGCAGTTGCCCAACCGGTTCTACACGGCCATCGAGGGCCACGTCGAGGCGACGCTCAACGCGCATCCGCAGATCCTCGACGCGCTGCGCAATCGGCGCCCGCGCAAGGCGAGAACGGACATGATGGACCATCTGCTCGAAGGTGGCGACCACCTCATCGCGATGCTGGAAGAACGCGGCCTCTGGGCATCGCGCTAAGTTCTGTTTTGTAAGCGGCGGAGCCGCTTACCGTGGGCCGTCAACCGGCACCGCCACCCGCACCGCCTTGCAAACCACTTTCACAACACTCTCCAGCGCGGCGAACGGATCAATTCGACCGGACCGGTTCCCACTCCGCGAGCACGTCGGCCACGGTCACCGGGTGCACGTCAACCGGACCGGGCGACCGCGCCGGGGTGCGGCTGAACCGCGGTGCGGGCGCGGGATGGAGCACCCCGTCGACGAGACGGAACACCGCACGCTCGCGGTTGTGCGGCTCGTCGGCCGCCTCGTCGAACGACAGCACCGGAGTCACACACGCATCGGTGCCGCGGTAGACCGCGACCCAGTCGGCCTGCGGACGGGACGCGAAAGCGTCCGCGATGAGTCCGCGGAGTTCGGGCCACTTCGCGCGGGCGTCCGGTGCGGGCCAGCCGGACGTGTCGACGCCGAGCCGCGAGACGAACTCGTGGTAGAAATCCTCCTCCAGCGCCCCGACCGCCATGTAGCGGCCGTCGGAACACCGGTAGGTGTCGTAGCACGGCGCCCCCGAGTCGACGAAGTTCGTGCCCGCTTCGTCCCGGAACAGACCCGCGGCTCGTAGTCCCTGCAGCTTCGCGGTGAGCAGCGCCACGCCATCGACCATGGCGGCGTCGATGACCTGCCCCGCTCCGGTGTCCCGTTCCGCCAGCAGCGCGCACACGATCCCGAACGCCGCGAGTGTGCCGCCGCCGGCGTAGTCGCCCAGCAGGTTGACGGGCGGTCTCGGCGCCTCACCGCGACGGGCCATCGCGGCGAGCGCACCCGACTGCGCGACGTAGTTGATGTCGTGTCCGGCCGTGCCCGCGAGGGGGCCGGTTTGCCCGTAACCGGTAAGCCGTGCGTAGACGATGCCCGGGTTGCGGCGCGAGACGTCTTCGGGCCCGAGTCCCAGCCGCTCCGCGACGCCCGGCCGGTACCCCTCGATGAAGACGTGCGCCCGGTCGAGAAGCCGCCGAACGGCCTCGAGGGCGCTGGGCTCCTTGAGATCGGCCTCGACCGTGGTCACTCCGCGGTTCACCACGTCGTGCTCGCGCCGCAGCCCTTCGGTGGCACGCAGACCGCGCGCGGCCCGGTTCGCCGGGCGGCTGATCCGCACCACGTGCGCGCCCATGTCCGCGAGCAGCATGCTGGTGAAGGGGACGGGCCCCAGTCCGGCGAGCGCGACCACGCGGGTCCCGGCCAGCGGACCGCTCATGCCGCGGTGGTCTTCTTCGACGCCTCTCGTTTCAGCATCAGGCCCGCCCGGCGCGCGTCGCACACGATCTCGTCACGCTGGTTGAGGCCGTAGTGCGCGAAGTAGACGATCCCGGAGTCGTCCCTGCTCTTCGACTCGCGCTTGTCCACGATCTCGGTGCGCACGCGGATCGTGTCGCCGTGGAAGACCGGCTTCGGGAACCTCACCTCGCCGAACCCCAGGTTGCCCAAGGTCGTGCCCTGTGTCGTGTCCGGCACGGTGATTCCGGTGACCAGACCGAGGATGAACAGGCTGTTCACCAGCCGCCTGCCGTAGATCGTGCCCTTGCAGTACTCCTCGTCCAAGTGCAGGGCCGCGAGGTTCAGCGTGAGCGACGAGAACAGCACATTGTCGGTCTCGGTCACCGTCCGCCGCGTCGCGTGCTCAATCACCGTGCCGACTTCGAACTCCTCGTAGTACAGACCAGGCACGACATGCGTCCCTTCTCGCCGGCGATTCGATCGGACTCGCATCATATATTGTGCGAGCGCCTCTCGACCAGTCGATCGCCGCCGTGAGTCAGGCGGCGTCGCCGGCGGTATCGCTGCCGAGCACCCGGGGATCGATCGGCCCCGCCACGCTCGTCAGCGCCGACACGGTGGCGGTGCCGAACACGCCGATCCGGTCGAACAGGGTCGCGATGGCCACGACGAGTCCGTCCTGCTCGAACCGCAGTTCCGAGGCGACCCCGGCCTCGTCGCCGCGGGGCAGGCGGGCGAGGTTGACACTGATGTCGGCGTTGATGTGCGCCACGCCGTTCGCACCCCAGTTGACGACGAAGTTCGTGACGTCGCCCGCCATCGCGGCCAGCTGGAACGGGCTCGGACCCTCGCCCCGGACGACCGGCAGGCCGAACAACCACGTCGCCTTCCGCCGGGGGTTCTGGTGCGGCACGGGACTCGCCGTCCAGCCGATGCCCTCGCTGAAGTAGAGCCGGGCTTCCGCCGTACCGGGCCTCAGGTCGGCGGGCGGCGGATCGGCCGCGACCGTCGGCGTCCAGACCGGTCCGGGCTCAACGGGGGTGGTGGCGAGGAACAGCGCCGTCGCGCGGGCGACGTCGATCACGCCGCGGGGACCGTCCTGCCGGAGCACCACGTCCACCAGGCACAGCCGCTTACCGGCGCGCACCACCCGTCCCGAGGTGACGACGTCCCGCATCGCGACGGGCCGGAACAGGTCCACCGTCCAGCGCGCGGGAGCCAGCCGCGGCCCATCGCACTCGGCGGCGATCCGTTCGGCCTCGCGCGCGAGCGCACCGCTCACCGCGGAGCCGCGCATCTGGGTGCCCCCACCCCACAGGCTCGCCGCCGCATTCTCTGGGCGGAGCACCGTCGTCGACTCGTCAGACTCAGCACGGCGAAAGTAGGCGAGATCCACAGGGCCGCACCCTAGCACGCGCCGGATATATGATACTTGACCTGCGGTTTTATGGTCGCGTTCGCACACGCGCTATCCCCCGCCCGCGATGTCACCTCTTTTCCCGATTGCCCACCCGATCGAGTGAGGGACGGAACTTCGTACCCGTCTGGACCAACTCGGGTGATGAACCGATCGCGACAGGGAGTTGAAAGATGGCTGAGTCGATCTACATCGTGCAGGGCATGAACTGCGGGCATTGCGCGTCGAGCGTCACCGAGCAGGTCACGGCGCTGCCGGGCGTGCGGCGGGTCGAGGTCGACGTGACCAGCGGCCGAGTGGTGGTGACCAGTCAGGCGATGTTGCCGCTGGAGGAGGTCAGCGCCGCGGTGAGCGCGGCCGGTTTCTCCCTCGAGCCCTGACGGAGGCGGGAGTGAGCGAGGCGGTCGACAGCGGCGAACGGGTCGCGACCGGGCGGCTGGAGCTGCGGATCGGCGGGATGACCTGTGCGGCGTGCGTGGGGCGGGTCGAGCGTCGGCTCGGCAAGCTCGACGGTGTCCGGGCGACGGTCAACCTGGCGACCGAGAAGGCCAGCGTCACGCATCCGGCGACGGTCACGGCGGCCGACATCGTGGCCGCGGTGGAGGCGGCGGGTTACACCGCCACCGTGCCGCGCCGGGAAACCGCGGAGGCATCGCCGCCGGAGGAGGATCGGGCCGCGGCGTGGCGGCGGCGGTTGTTGGTCTGCGCGGTGCTGACGGTTCCGGTGGTGATGTTGTCGATGGTGCCGCCGCTGCAGTTCCCCGCCTGGCAGTTCGTGGTCCTGGCGCTGGCGGCGCCGGTGGTCGTCTGGGGCGCATGGCCGTTCCACCGGGCGGCGTGGGTGAACCTGCGTCACGCGGCGGCGACCATGGACACGCTGGTGTCGCTCGGGGTTGTGGCGGCGCTGGGCTGGTCGGTCTATGCGATCTTGTTCGGAACCGCGGGCCGGATCGGGTTGCGGCACGAGTTTTCGCTGATGCTGCAACGGATGGCGGACTCGGACGCGATCTACCTCGAAGTCGCGGCAGGCGTCACGACCTTCATCCTGGCGGGCCGCTTCGTGGAGGCACGGGCGAAGCGCCGGGCGGGAGCGGCGTTGCGCGCGTTGCTGGAGCTGGGCGCGAAGGATGTCGCCGTGCTGCGCAACGGCAAGGAACGGCGGATCCCCGTCGAGGACCTGGTGGCCGGGGACCTGTTCACGGTCCGGCCCGGAGAGAAGATCGCCACCGACGGAGTGGTGGAGCAGGGCCGTTCGGCGGTGGACCGCAGCATGCTCACCGGGGAGTCCGTGCCGGTCGAGGTGGGGCCGGGTGAGGAGGTGGTGGGCGCCTCGGTGAACAGTGGCGGACGGCTGGTGGTGCGCGCGACCCGGGTCGGCGCCGACACGCACCTGGCGCGCATCGCCGCACTGGTGGAGGAAGCGCAGACCGGGAAGGCGCGCGTGCAGCGGCTGGCCGATCGCGTCTCGGCGGTTTTCGTGCCGGTCGTGATCGGGCTGGCGATGATGACCCTCGGGTTCTGGCTGGGACAGGGCATGCCTGGCAACACGGCGTTCACCGCGGCGGTCGCGGTGCTGATCATCGCCTGCCCGTGCGCGCTGGGCCTGGCCACGCCGACCGCCCTGCTGGTCGGTTCCGGCCGGGGCGCGCAGCTCGGGATCCTGATCAAGGGACCGGAGGTGCTGGAGTCCACCCGCCGCGTGGACACGGTGGTGCTGGACAAGACGGGCACCATCACCACGGGCCGGATGAGCCTGCTCGACGTCTTCCCCGCGCCGGGGGCCGACACCGCCGACGTGCTGCGCTTGGCCGGCGCCGTGGAGCACGCCTCGGAACATCCGATCGGCCGTGCCATCGCCTCGGCCGCCGCCGAGCGGGTCGGCGAGCTGCCCCCGGTCGACGGCTTCCGGGCACTGGCCGGCATCGGGGTCACCGGTGTCGTCGAGGGACGCACGGTTCTGGTCGGCCGCCGTGATTCCCTCGCCGAGGCCGGGCCCCTGCCCGAGCCACTGCGCCGGGCACAGCAGTCCTCCGCACAAGCCGGGTACACCGCGGTCACCGTGCTGTGGGACGAGGAGGTCCGCGCCCTGTTGGTCGTCGCGGACACCGTCAAACCGACCTCCGCGCAAGCCGTGACGGAACTCCGCGCGCTGGGGCTGCATCCGGTGCTGCTCACCGGGGACAGCGACGCGGTCGCGCGCTCGGTGGCCGCGGAGGTGGGCATCGACGAGGTCATCGCGGACGTGCTGCCGGAGGGCAAGGTCGCGGTGATCAAGGACCTGCAGGCGCGCGGCCACACCGTGGCCATGGTCGGCGACGGCGTGAACGACGCCGCCGCACTGGCCACCGCCGATCTCGGCCTCGCCATGGGCACCGGGACCGACGCGGCCATGCACGCGAGCGATCTGACCCTGGTCCGGGGCGATCTGCGCACCGCGGTCGACGCCATCCGCCTGTCCCGCCGGACTTTCGCCACCATCAAGGGCAACCTGTTCTGGGCCTTCGCCTACAACCTCGCCGCGTTGCCGTTGGCCGCGGCAGGCCTGCTCAATCCGATGATCGCCGGGCTGACCATGGCGTTCTCCAGTTGTTTCGTGGTATCCAACAGCCTGCGGCTGCGCCGGTTCGGGAGGACTCGACAGTCATGGGCCCGGTAGCGAAACTCGGCACGTACGCCGCGGCTCTGGCAGTCGCGTTCGCCGGCGCCTGGTCGCTGGGCGCCACGCTGCGGGAGACCGGCCCGGCGGCCGGGCCCGTCGCGATTCGCGCCTCCGATCCGGCACCGGGCGCCGGGGTGGTCATCCCGCCGCACCCACCGGCCGACACGCCGGTCACGCCCGGCCCGGCCGACCAGCCCACGACGGTGTCGCGGGGCGGCACGACCCGTGCCACCGACCCGACGACGTCGCGCCGATCGCAGACGGCACCGGCGCCGGTCACGCTCCCGGCCACCGCGGGCGAACAGCCCTCGACCTCGCAGCCGGTCCCGGAGACCCCGCCGGAACCCGCGGGCGCGGAACCGGTGAGCCCGTCACCGCAACCCGCATCCGGATGCGGGCCCGACGCGCCACTCGGTCCGGTGATCTGCACCCTGCTCGGCATCTTCGGCGGGCCCTCGTAACACGGGACGCTCCACCGTCAGCGCGCGGTGCGGTAGCCGGAACCCGGGTGGACGCGCCGATCAGCGCACTCGATGGCAGGACTCCGCACCCGATGGTGATCTCCAGCGGGTGTCCCTGGCCTGCCCGCCCGGCGCATCGCCCGAACTGGAAGCACACGCTCCCCGAGAGCGGCTCGTTCTGGGCGCGCTGACAAACCTGAAGAGTTCTCGTAAAACCGCAGGTCACGGGTCGGATACGCGGGGGGCAATGCACATCACATCCTCTTTACATTGAGGTGAGCCTTACCTAATGTCCACGCATCGAATGAGGACGTTCCTCGACGTGGAGCGGACAGGAGAGGCATGTGCTGCTCGGTAATGGCTTGATCGGCCCGCGTGCGAGCCCGGAGGCCACGCTGGTGGTGTTCCTGGTCCCGACCGAGCGCCGGGACGCGTGGCGGCTGGCGTGCTCACCTACGGCGTGCCCGATCCGCAGGAGGCGGGAATCCTCCCCGGGCTGACCACACCTGCCTTCGACGTCACTGCCCAGATCCCCTGCCTGGCCGTCGTCCTGCCGCTGTTCCTGCTTACCCAGCGTTTCACCCTGGCTCGGACCGGCACCGCCGCCTGAGTCCCGACACCCCTTCGGAGAAACACCATGAGCACCAGGACTGTCCTCAGCCTGCTCGGAATCGGAGGCGCGAGCCTGCTGCTCGCGGCTTGCGGCGGCGAATCGGCCAAGTCGACGGCGGCCGCCATTCACGTCGATGCTTCCGACACCTCCTGCACCATCGCGAGCACGACGGCGGCGACCGGGGCGATCAGGTTCGAAATCGCCAACAAAGGCAACGAGGTCACCGAGTTCTACCTCTACGGCGCCGACGGCCGGGTGATCAGCGAAGTGGAGAGCATCGCCCCCGGCACCACCCGCACCATGACCGCGCAGGTCACCGAGCCCGGCAAGTACACGACGGCCTGCAAGCCCGGCATGCGGGGTGACGGCATCCGCGGCGAGTTCACCGTCACCGCCGCCGGTACTGCGGCGGCGCCGGCCATCCCGCAGGGCGTCGTGTCGCAATACACCGTGCTGGAACAGGAAATCAACGATGCGGGCGGCCAGACCACGGTCGGCCCGTGGCGCATCGGCTACGTCGTTGAAGCCGCCGAGCCGTGGTACCAAGCCGAAAGCGGGCGCCAGCACTTCCGCCAGGCCGCACCGGGGGAAACCCACCACATCGAAATCATCCCCATCGAGGCCGCAACCGGCCGCATCGTGCCCGACGTACCGATCCACGTCGACGTTCTGGACGCCGCGGGCAATGTGGTGGACAGCAAGGCACTGAACTTCTACTACGCCGAATTCTTCCACTACGCCAACAACTTCTCCATTCCCCAGGCGGGCACCTACACCCTGCGGGCCAAACTGGACCCGCCCACCTTCCTGCGTCACGGTGAAGAAGCCGAGCAACCCGCCCTTGCCGAAGGAGCCGAGGTCACCTTCACCGGCGTCGAACTGAAAACCGAAGGCTGACCACATGGCCGCGCTCACCAACGGCGACGGCGGCCCGATCTCTCGCCGAGCGAAGCCACGCGTGACGCGGCAGCGAAGTAGACACCGATCGCGCTGGGCGTCCTGATTTGCCCCGGGTGGGGAGCCGTCCTCTGGACGGTCCCCACCTGCACGCAGTCGCCCGCTTCGCCCACCTCGCCGGGTTGCTGGTCGGGTTCGGCGCGGTTCTCACCATCGACTGGCTGGGCCTGCGGTGGCTGCCCGGCCACCGTCCACTCCGCGATGTCCTCCGGCCCGACTCGCCGACCCGGCCGCCCCGCCATGGTGGAGCGCCACCGTCATCGGATTCCTCAACGCGCACCACCGGTCACCCAGGTCGCCTCGGCCAGGTCGGGTCCCGGGTTTCGGTACCAGTGCGAAACGGTGCTGGAGCAGGTGATGGAGTCGCCGGGCCCGAGCTCGCGCCGGACGCCGTCGAGGTAAATCTCGTGCCGGCCCTGGAGCACGATTCCGAACTCCTCGCCCGGGTGGGCGAACGGTGTATCCGACATGTCATAGCCCGGCAGAGCCTCGGCCCACACGGCCGCCAGCGAGCCTTCCAGACTGGGTTACGGCTCCGCATCCCGTCCGAAGCGGAGAAGCGCGGTGATTTCGGCCGCCGCTTCCCTTACGGCAGGGGCGTGCTGCTCGGGCTCCGAATCCCGGGGCGCGACGATCGCCACCACCGCGACGGGCGCTCCGGCCCCGTCGAGCACTGCGGCCCCGACCGCGGTGACGCCCACGACCACCTCACCCCGGGAAATGGCCACGCCGGCCCGGCGAGTGTCCTCGATGTGCTGCCGTAGGTCCGGCCGAGCCGAGAGATCGATGTGGTGGGCGAGTTCGCGCTCGCTCAGCGCCGCCAGAACGGACCTGCCGATTCCTTCCCACAACGCGATACGGCGGCCGTCCGGGTAACGGATGGCGACCTCGCCGGGCGGGTAGAGGATCGCCTGCGGGCTCAAGTGGTCGACGCCGCGCTGGTGCAGGACCACCGTCGCCCGCACGATGCCGAGCAGGCGCTGCAGCGCCGGGCGGGCGATCTTGGCGAGGACATTGCGCTCCCCCGCCAGCCTGCCCAGCGTCACCAGCCCCGCCCCGAGGTCGTAGGCGCCGTCGCGGTCGCCTCGCCGGAGCAGGCCCGCCCCTTCCAGGCTGCTGAGCAGCCGGCTCAACGCCCGGCGTTCGATACCGATCTGCCGACCGAGTTCGGCCGGCCGCAGCGGCCCGGCCTGCGAGACGGCGTACAACACTCTCGCCGCTCGATCGACCGACTGGGACGTTTCCCTGCCCAGACCGTCGCGCGCTCGCGTGTTCATCGTGCCTTGACAATGCGGGCGCGCCAGATCACCCTATGCGCGTTCTTCGCCAACATGGTGCGATTATCGCGCAATGAGGCCCGGATAGAAAGGGGCGCAGCGTGTCCGCTCCCCTGGCCCCCACCCGTGAGCGCGCCGCCGTTCGTGGCGCGTTCCTCGGCTTCCTGATCGACAACTTCGACATCTATCTCCCTATCGTGGTGCTGGCGCCGGCAAGCGCCTACTTCCTGCCCACGTCGCTGTCCCCGACGACGACCGCGCTCATCAACTCGTGGGTGTTCGTGGCCACGCTGATCGGGCGACCTATCGGCTCGCTGTGCTTCGGCCTGCTCGCGGACGCTGTCGGCCGCCGCCGATCGACCACCATCGCCGGAATCGGCTTCGCCACCACGACCCTGCTCATCGGCTGCCTTCCCGGCTACGCGAACTGGGGCATCGGCGCGGTGGTGGCGCTCATCGCCCTGCGCTTCGCCGACGGCGTCTTCCTGGGCGGCGAGTACGCCGGCGGAAACACCCTCGCGATGGAGGAGAGCCCGCGTCACCGGCGTGGGCTCAACGGGGGCATCGTGCAGACTGGCGCGACCCTGGCGTGGATCGTCATCGGCTCACTGACCCTGCTCGTGCTGCACCTCGCGCCCGCGGGCGGCCCGGACTCGGCGTACGCGAGGTGGGGCTGGCGCATCCCGTTCCTCGTCGGTGCCGCACTGTCGCTCGCCTTCGTGGTCTACTACCGCAAGCGGGTCAGCGAATCCGAGCTGTGGCAGCGGACCCGGTCGGCGCCCGCCGCACGCCGTCCGGACCGCCGCACCCTGCTGAGCTTCGGTCAGGTGTTCCTGCTGATGACCGGGATGTGGTTCCTGCTCAACACGGTCACCGCCATCCTGCCGACCTATCTGCGCGGACCGATGAAGCTGGACAACACCGAGTCCACAGTGGCCTTGATGGTGCTGTACGCCGTGCTGACGCTGGTCTTCGTCGGCGGCGGCGCGCTCAGCCAGCGGATCGGGCGCCGCCGGTACCTCATCGGCACGGCCCTGCTGGCCGGCCTCGGCGGCATCCCGGCCTACCTCCTCGTCGCGCATCGCGGCCCTACCGGCCTCGGCACCACAGCCGTGCTGGCTGCGCTCGTCGGCGCGCTCGTCGTCTGCCCGTGGGCCGTCGTCACGCCTTACCTCAGCGAGCGGTTCCGCACGGAGAGCCGCGCGACAGGCTTCGGGCTCGGCTACAGCCTCGCCGTGATCATCCCCGGTTTCTATGCCACCTACCAGAACTGGCTGTCGTCGGTGGTGCCCGCGCGCGACACCGTGCTCGTGCTCGTGGCCATCGGCGCCGTGCTCGTGCTCGCGGGCGCGGCCGCCGGACCCGAAACCACGCACATCGAATTCGTCGCCAAGCCCGGCACCCGCCAGGTCGTCACTGAACAGTTCTGAGGAGCAACCGCATGTCCCCGTACGACCGCCTCTTCGTCGCCGCCGTCACCGCCTACGGCGACGACGGCACCATCGACGAGCGGCAGCAGCGCGCGCTGATGCGCTACTTCCTCGACGCCGCACCGGATTTCGGCATCATTGTCAACCCGGAAGCGGGCGAGATCTTCTACCTTTCGGCTCAGGAGCAGGAACGGCTCATCACGATCGCGGTCGAGGAGGCCGGCGGCCGGCTTCCGGTGTTCTCCGGAGCCCTGGCCAACACCACGGCCGGCACCGTCGCCGCCGCCCGGCGCGCGCTTGAACTCGGCGCCGACGGCCTCTTCCTGATGCCGCCGATCGGCGCCATGGACATCACGATCGCGTGGGATCCGGTGGGCCACCCCGAGGTGTGGGGAGACGTGATCGGCGCAGTCGTCGACGAGGTCGGAGACGTGCCGATCATCTGCCATCCTGTCGCGACGCCGACCGCCGGCTACGGCGTCGGGCTTCCGCTCGAACCCACACTGCACCTGCTGCGCACCTACCCCCAGCTCGTCGGCTGGAAAATGACCTACAACTACGAAGGTTTCCGGAAAGTCGGGCGCGCCATCCGGCAACTGGACCGGCACGTCGGCATCCTCGGCGCTACGGCCGTGAACTTCCACGAGAACCTCGCGAGCGAGATGTTCGACGGCACCGTCACCGGATCGTTCAACTACGCGCTGGAACCCATGCTCGCCCACATCTCCGCGTGGCGCAGCGGAGATCTCGCACTGGCTCGCAAGATCTGGAACGGCGGACTGGCCGCTCTGCACGAGTACGTCTACGAACAGTGGGGCAGGCTGCACGTGCGGTACAAGACGGCGACCTGGTTGCGCGGCCTGATCGATTCGCCGTTCATGCGCCCGCCCATGCCCGCGCCCGGCATCACCGAGGTGGAAACGCTGCGCACGCTGCTGACAAACGCGGGGCTCAGCGTCCGGGACTCGGCCTCGATCAAGGCGATGACGGACGGTCTCCGCCGCCACTGAGTGGTCTCGCTTCCCACCGGAAAGGCAAACCGGCATGCCCATCGATGTCCACGCCCACGTCTACCCCACCGACTACCTCGATTTGCTCGAGGTCCGCGGCATCACCACCACCGGGAGCCACCGCGGCCTTGGTGCCGACGACACCGACGCCGACCTCGCTGCCCGGTTCGCGCTGATGGACGAGGCCGGAGTCGATCTTCAGGTGCTGAGCGCTGCACCGTTGTTCGGTTACCTGACTGACCGCCGCCAGGCGGTCGCGGCCACCCGGATGATCAACGACCGATACGCGGAGCTGGTTCGCCGCCACCCTGGCAGGTTCGCGGCCTTCGCGACCGTGCCGCTGCCCGATATCGATGACGCCCTGGCCGAACTCTCCCGTGCTCTCGGCGAACTCGGCATGGTGGGAGTCACGATGGGCACCACCGTCGCCGGTGTACCGCTGACGGACCCCGCGATGGCCCCGTTCTGGCGAGAGCTCGATCGCCGGGCCGCGCTGGTGTTCCTCCACCCCACGGGAGACTGCGCCGGCTCACCGCAGATCGACGGGCCGCTGCGGTGGCTCGTCGGAGCTCCGGTGGAGGACACGATCGCGGCCGCCAAGCTCATCACCGAAGGCCACCTGGTCCGCTATCCCCGGGTGCGCGTCATCAACTCGCACTTCGGCGGGGCGCTCCCGATGCTGCTGGAACGATGGGACAATCTCTCGCGTCTCGGCGGGGCCGAACCGGAGATCATGCCGAGCGAGGCAGCTCGGCGCATGTGGTACGACACCGTGAGCCACGGCTCGGCGACGGCCCTGCTGGCGGGTGTCCGGGCGGTCGGTGCGGACCGTCTTCTCATGGGAAGCGATTTTCCCTATCAGACCGGCTCGGTCTACACGCGCGGCGCGGTGGGGTTCATCCGCGAGACCCTGCCGGACGACGATGCGAGAAAGATCCTGGACGGAAGCGCCGCCGAACTGCTCGCGCCGGGAACGAAGCTCCCGGCCACACCCTCGGCGGAAACCGCTTGACGCCGCCGACGCAGGATCGCGAGCGGGCATCGCGGGCACGGCCGCATCCTTCCCGCCCGTCAGCCGGCGAGCGTTGCCTGCACCGTGATCTCGGGGACCCCGGCCAGCGCACGGCTGACCGGGCAGTTCGCCTTCGCCTGCTCGGCGTACTCGTGGAACGTCGCCTCGTCGACGCCGGCGACCCGGCCCTGGGTCACGAGCTCGATCTTGAGGATCGTCGGCACCCCGTCGATCGGCCGCAGGGTGACCGCCGCGTCGGTTTCGATCGATTCGGGCGGGAAACCGGCACCGGCCAGGGTGCTCGCGAGCGCCATCGAGAAGCAGGAGGCGTGAGCAGCGGCGATGAGTTGCTCCGGGTTCGACCCGGGACCTTCCTCGAAGCGGGACTTGTAGGTCACGCCTCCGCTGATGCTCCCGCCGCCCGCGGTGAACTGCCCGGACCCGGTGGGAATGTCGCCGTTCCAGTTCGCGTGGGCCGTCGAGACCGGCATGTGTCCTCCCGTGTGCGGTATCGGTGGTTGCGACCTGAGTCAATCAGGTTCGGATCGCGTCCGCCACGGCGCGAACTCGCAACAGCCGGATCCGGACACGCCGGGACACATCGGCCGAAGGCCATCCGCCCTCCCCCACGACCGGCAGGGCAGAATGCCGCCCATGATCTCTCGGCGCAAGGTGAGCCCGCTGGACGTGGCGATGCTGACGCTGGCCGTCGTCTCCGTCGGCCTGGTCGTCTACGTGACGTTCTTCCCGCACTCACCCGAAACCGCGCACCGCATCTTCGTCATCGACACCTCGATCTGCGCCGTGTTCCTGATCGAGTTCTTGTGGCGGTGGTCGCGCGCCGGCTGGGAAAGGCGGTTTCCGGTGCGCAACTGGTACGAGATCCTCGGCATGATCCCGATCGCGCACCCGGCGTTGCGCGGCTTCCGTCTGCTGCGGATCGTGATGGTGATCGTCCGCCTGGCGCGCACGGCCGATCGGGCGTTCGGCGAGCTGTTCACCCAGCGCCTGGTCGAGCGCTTGTCCCGGCCGATCGTGCTGGCGATCAAGAAGCCGATCACCGTCGCGGTGCTCGACGAGGTGGTCAAGGTCATCGAGACCGGCAACTACCCGGAGAACCTGGCTCGCTCGCTGGGCGAAAACCGGGAGACGCTGCGCGCCATCGTCACCGAGAAGATCAAGGTCGACCCGCAGGCGGGCCGGCTCTCCCGGCTGCCGTTCCACGACGAGGTGCTCCGGTCTCTTGTGGACACCACGATGCGCGTGATCCTGGAGGTGCTGATCGATCCGCGTACCGAGGCCTTCTTCGCCCAGGTCGTGCGGGAAAATCGTGAGCAGATCCGCCAGGCGGTCGTGCTCGGACTGCACGAGGAGGAGAACGAGGAGCTCGAGCGCGACCTGCCGGTCCGGCCGGAACGGTCCTACGGGTTCTGAGGATCGGCGGGCCACGCGTGCCTGGGATACCGCCCGCGCAACTCCGCCCGCACAGCCGGATACCCGCTCCCCCAGAACGACTCCAAATCGCTCGTCACCGCCGCCGGACGACCGGCCGGAGACAGCAGGTGCAACACCACCGGCACGCGGCCATCAGCGACCGTCGGGGTCTCCCGCCACCCGAACGCGAGTTGCAACTTCACCGCGAGCACCGGCCGCCCCGTCGAGTAGTCGACGCGAAACCGGGATCCGGAGGGCACCTCGATCCGGTCGGGGGCGAGTTCGTCCAGCCGGCCCGCCTCCGGCCAGGGCAGGAGCCGGCGCAAGGCGGAAGCCGTGTCGATGCGGGCGAGGTCACTGCGACGGCGGGCCCGGGACAGCTCGGGCTCCAGCCAATCGTCCACTCTGGACATCAGGGTAGCGTCGTCGACAGCCGGCCACGGGTCGCCGAGCACGTCGTGCAGGAAGGCCAGTCGCGCCCGCAACCGGTCCGCCTCCGATGACCAGGTCAGTGCGTCGCCGCTGCGGACGCCGGTGAGCAGGGCCGCGCGCACGAGAGCGGGATCCGCGTCGCGCAATGGCCGGTCGCGGAGGACGATCGCGCCCAGCCGCCGCACCCGCCGCGCGACCACGTCCCCGTTCCAGGACACGTCGTCGTGCTCGCTCACCAGGTTCGGCGCGGCGCGCACGGCGAGTTCCTCGTCCGCCCGCGCCGCGAGGCGGATAACGCCGTGGGCGCGGCCGGGGTCGCGAGTCGCCTCCGCCACGGCGACCCATTCGGCATCGCCGAGACCGCTGCCGGCGGGCAGTTCGGCGGCGGTCCCGCCGGCCATCAGGTAGACCGGCGAACCCGGCCCGCGCCGCCGGGCCAGCCGTTCCGGATGCGCGAGGGCGACCACCAGCGCCGGATCGGGTGCGTCCGGGCCCGAGGGCACCAGCCGCTCCAGTCGGCGCACCTCGCGGTGCCAGCGGGAGCCGCGGTCGGCACGGAGGCGGCGGAGCTCGGCCTCGACGTCCGTCGACGTGCCGCCGGCGTCCATCAACGCCACCACCTCGGCTGCCTGGCGGGCCCCGACCTCGGCGGCGCCGTCGAGCAGCGCGCGGGCGAGGCGGGGATGCAGGCCCAGCTCGGCCATCCGGCGTCCGCGGGCGGTGACCGTGTCGCCGTCCAGGGCGCCCAGCGTGCGGAGCAGGTCCAGGCCCGCGGCAAGCGGCCCGTCCGGCGGTGGATCCCACCACGACAGGCCCGCGCCGTCCGGCGTCGACCAGCAGGCGAGTTCGAGCGCGAGCCGGGCCAGCTCGGCAGTGCGGATCTCCGGTTCGGGATAGGCGGGCAGGCCCGCCTGCTCGTGCTGAGACCAGCAGCGGTAGGCACGTCCCGGCGCTTCGCGCCCGGCTCGGCCGGCCCGTTGTTCGGCCACGGCGGCCGAAACCCGCACGGTCGCCAGGCCGGGCAGCCCGCGGCGGTGGTCCATCCGCGGCATCCGTGCCTGTCCGGAGTCGACGACGGCCCGCACGCCGGGCACGGTCAGGCTCGACTCGGCCACCGCTGTCGCGAGCACCACGCGGCGCCGGTCGCCCGGACGCAGCGCCGCGTCCTGCTTGCCGGGTGCGAGCCGTCCGTGCAGTGGCAGGACGTCCACGTCCGGGAGGTCGTGCATCGCGCTGACCCGCGCGATTTCGCCCACGCCGGGCAGGAAGGCGAGGACATCGCCGTCGCCGTCGGCGAGCGCACGCCGCACCGCTCGCGCCACGCACGCCTCGACCCGCTCCCCTCGGGCGGGCGGGAAGTAGGTCGTTTCGACCGGGTACGTCCGGGCCTGCGCCGTCACCACCGGCGCCCCGCCGAGCAGGTCCGCCAGCCGGCCGGAGGCGACCGTGGCCGAGGTCGCCAGGAGGCGCAGGTCGTCGCGGAGCCCACCGCGCACGTCGAGCAGGAGCGCGAGCAGCAGGTCGGCGTCCAGATGCCGCTCATGGCACTCGTCGAGCAGGACGGTGGTGACGCCGGGCAACTCGGGGTCGTTCTGCACCCGCCGGACCAGCAGTCCCGAGGTGACCACCTCGACGCGCGTGCGCTTGGACACCTTCCGGTCGCCGCGAACCGAGTATCCGACGGTCTCCCCCACCGATTCGCCCAGCAGCGCCGCCATCCGGGCGGCCGCGGCCCGCGCGGCGAGGCGACGCGGCTCGGCCACGACGACCCGGCCCTGTGTGCGGGCCATCAGGTCCAGCGGGACGAGCGTCGTCTTGCCGGTCCCGGGCGGCGCGACCAGCACCGCTGTGCCGTGGGTGTCGAGGGCGGCCGCGAGCTCGCCGAGGACGGCGCGGACGGGCAGGTCGGGCAGGTTCATCGCGAACGCCACCGTAGCCGGTGGGCGGAAACTGAGTCGCTGGTCACCCGGACGCATGGGTTTCGTCCGGGACGCCCGGAACTCACAGGTTTCTCAGGGCGGGCCGATAACCTGGGGGTTGTGTTCCGCCCGTCCCCCTCGGTGCTTGACGCCGTCGGCACCCTTGTGCGGCTCGGCCTGGCCGCGGTGTGGCTGGTCTCCGGGTTCGCCAAGATCAGCGACTCGGGGCAGACGTACCTGGCCGTGAAGGCCTACGACGTCCTGCCCGACGCGCTGCTGCACCCGGTCGCCACCGCGCTGCCGCTGCTCGAGCTCGCCCTCGGCGCCTTCCTGCTGCTCGGCCTGGCCACGCGCAGGGTCGGTGTCGCCTCAGCGGTGTTGCTCGCGGTGTTCATCGCCGGGGTCGCGCAGTCCTGGGCGCGGGGCCTGACCATCGACTGCGGCTGCTTCGGCGGCGGCGGTCAGGTCGAGGCGGGACAGACCCAGTACCCCCAGGAGATCGCCCGTGATGTGGGTTTCCTGGTCCTGGCCTGCTGGTTGATCGTGCGCCCGGCGACGCGGTTCGCGCTGGATCGCTGGCTACACGCCGGAGCGCCGCAGGTCGAGACGGAGAAAGAGAGGATCTGAAGAACGTGGGTGGAGCGGAACGGTCCGCGCGCAAGCGCCGCCAGCAGCAGTCCGCGGCGGTCCGGGCGGTGTCCCAGGCCCGCGGTGGTGGTGGCCCGAGCCGGAAGACGATCGTGTCGGCGGTCGCCGTGGTGGTGCTCGCCGTCCTCGTCATCGGCGGTGTGATCTGGACCAACGCGTCGAAGAACGCAACCGAGGGCACGACCATCGCGCCCCACGCGTCGTCGGCGGCGCTGGACACTCCCGACGAGCGCAGGGGCGCCACGGTGGTCTCCGGCCAGGCCAGCGCCAAGGTGAAGCTCGACGTCTGGGCCGATTTCCTCTGTCCTTACTGCGCGCAGCTCCAGCAGCGGTTCGGCAGCCAGATCGAAGATCAGATCCAGGCCGGGAACGTGCAGGTCACATACCACATGATCCCGTTGTTGAACAATCGTTCGGACCCGCCGGGCTACTCGCTGGACTCGGGTAACGCCGCACTGTGCGCGGCGGACCAGGGCAAGTTCACCCCCTTCCACGACAGCCTGTTCGCGTCCCAGCCCGAAGAGGGCAAGCGCGGCTACGACAACGCGCAGCTGGTCAAACTGGGTCAGGACCTGGGCATCACCGCCCCGCAGTTCGCGAGCTGTGTGAACGCGGGCACCTACGACCAGCAGCTCAACGACGCCCTGACGACCATCTCGCAGAACCCGGACTTCCAGGGCACGCCGACGGTGATGCACGACGGCTCCGTCGTCAACTGGACGCAGGACGGCTGGCTGACGAGCCTGGTCAACCAGGCCGGCTGACTCGCGGCCGGGGGCCGGTGACCACACCGACCCCCGGCGCAACGGCCATAGCGGTGTCATGTAAAGTAGTCACAGACGAGATGCGGAGTTCAACTTCGCTCCGGGGCTATGGCGCAGCTGGTAGCGCACCACACTGGCAGTGTGGGGGTCAGGGGTTCGAGTCCCCTTAGCTCCACCTTAGAGGTCTTACTAGAACAAGTGCCTGAATGAAGGCCACGAAGTAGGACTGCGACGCCTGAAGGCGAGCAGGGGCCACCCGCATTGCGGGTGGCCTTCTTGTTTGCGGGCAGCGGGCTGGTCGCTGTGGCCTTGGCCTGGTCGCCCTGGATGGCGTGGAGCAGCCCGAAGGGCTCTTGGAGTTCACCGTCGGTGATCTCCTCGTCCTCGATGTAGAGGGCTTGGAAGATCGCTTGGTTGAGCAGACGCCGTTGCTGGTCGTCGCAGCGTCGGTACAGCTTGTCGGGCTGTTCGAGCAGAGCGAGACTGGCGTTGACGAGCTGGGCGCTGTCGGTGAGGTCGGCGTTCGCAGTTTCGAGGCGCCCTTCCAGCTTGCGGCGCTCGATCGCGATGTCGCGGAGCCTCTCCTTGACCTTGGTCCGCGGAAGGGTGCTGTCCGCTGCGAGGTCGATCAAGTTCTCCTCCTTGGTGTCGAGTTCCTTGAGCTGTGCGGTGATCTGCTTGCGCAACAGCCTCGCGGACTTTTCCTGATCGCCGATCACGGCATCGACTTGGTCGCGCATGTCAGCGATGAAGGACTGGCTGAAGCGAATCGCGGCGTAGTGCCGCTCGACGGCGTCCTCGATGAGCGCGACGTTGACGTACGGTGCTTGGCACGCCCCCTTCTGTCGGCCTCGGCAGAAGAAGTACGTGTACTCGGCGCCCTTCGAGTTGGTGGTCTGCTGGATGATCATTCGCCGCTTGATGCCCTGGCGCCGACAGCGCCCGCAGAAGAGCGATCCTTTGAGGTAATGGTGATGCACACGGCGGCGTTCTTGAGCTGTCATTCGCGAGTCGAGGATCTCCTGGACTGTGTCGAAGACGTCCTCATCGATGAGCGCTTCGTGTCGCCCCTGGATTTCTTCGCCGTCGTAGTCGACGTAGCCGAGGTAGTAGCGATCGTGCAGCATCTGCGAGATCTTGTTCTCGGAGACCTTTTTGGCCGGATGCCGCCGGGTGGCCCTGGTGCGGAGACCGCGGTCGTAGAGTTCGTCGGCCAGGTCTTCTTGGGTGTAGTCGCCGGTGGCGAAGAGCTCGAACCCCAGTTGGACAAAGGGCGCGCGTTCGGGGTCGACGATGATCGTGCGGATGACGCGACCGTCGGAATGGTCGATGTGGTTGAGGTAGCCGAGCTTGGCGCGGCCGAGAGTGCCGCCGCTGCGGGCTTTCTGCCCCATCTTGTAGGCGATGTCGGCACCGGACTGGCGGGACTGGTACTCGTTGAACGTGGCCAGGATGCCGTGCATCAGCTGACCGACCGGGGTGTCGTCGATGGCCTCGGTGGCCGAAACCAGGGTGACGCCGCGCTTGCGCAGGTCCGCCATGACGACCGCGTCGTCGTAGCGGTTACGCGCCATGCGCGAGAGCTGGTAGATAATGATCACGTCGACATCGCCCTGGCTGCGGACCCGCGCGAGCATGCGCTGGAACGCTTCCCGTTTAGTCATCTCCGTTCCCGAGCGTCCGGGTTCGACGTACTCGTCGATCACCGTGAGACCCAGTTCTCGCGCCTTGCGCATACAGGCTTCCCGTTGGGCTGGAATGGAAATGCCTTCGGGGTTGTAGTCGGTGTTGACCTGTCCGGTCGAGGACACACGCAGGTAGAGAACGGTACGTGTGCCGGGGGCGAGGTCGTCTAACGGTGTCTGGATGGGGACGGTGACGTCCTGCTCCAGTTCATCGATGAAGTCGGAATAGGCGCTGGTCATGGCACCTCCTTCGGGGCGGCCTGGATGGTGGACCCGTGCCGGCTGCTGAATCGCACGCTGATGGCGAGCGGTGAATTCGTGGACGAGTTGCCGCGACTCAACGGCGGCGGAGCCACGCGAAGACGCGCCGGAGCACTCGGCGTTCAGGCTGTTCCTTGAGTCGAATGTCAGGGTCGACATACGGGTCGATGAGAGAGAATCCCAGTTCCTTGGCCGCGTTCAGGCATGCCTCGCGCTGGGCCGCGACGCTGGCCTCGGTTTCGACCCGTTCCGGCGAGGACGCACGCCGGCAGATCACCACGCGGCTGGCGGACTCAGGAGCTTCCGACCGCCGCATGGCAAGGACTGGGCTGCCCTGCTGTAGTTCGTTGTCCGGGTGGGCATTGACGTTGTTCATGACACCTCGCTGTGAGTTGGTCTGGTGTGGACGGCGCGGGTCGGCGCAGTTGTTCTGACAGACCCGCCGGTCGTGTTGCGGCTAACCCGCGAGGGGTGACTCGTCGACGGATTCCTGCTTGCGACGAAGGCGATCGCGCCGGTCTGCGAGCGCGCCCGTGTACTCGATCTCGGCAACGGCACTGACCACGCGTACGAGGAAGAGGCCGAACGGGGACCCGGTATCGAGGCCGGGGTCAGCGGCCGAGACGACCCGCACACCTAGCGACGTCAACTCATCGAGCAAGTCGGCGAGGTGCCGAGTTGTGCGGGACAGGTTGTACATGTGGTTGACGACGAGCACGTCGATGGCACCGGATCGGGCTGCCGCCAACACTCGTTGCAGCCCAGGTCGCTTCAACGTGGCACCTGATCCGTCGTCGCTGCTGCGAAGAGCGATGCGCCAATCAGGCTGGGAGGCGACGTAGGACTGCAGGAAGTCGCTTTCGCCGAAAGTGGGCGATCGCTGGTACAGGGCGACGCGCATGAAGGGCCGAGCCGGTGGGTCTGCGACCTGGGGACGGCTGTGGGCGTCGCAATCGGTAGGTGGCATCGTGTTGAACCTTTCTTTTCGGGCTGTAGCGAGCGAGACCGGTCCGTCGCATTCGTTGAGCGCGTGCGAACGTGCGGCGTCATGCCGCGTCACGGAGTTGGTCGCGGCTGCTGGCGTCCGGCTCGGCGGAGGGCGATTGCTCGCGGGCGTCGGCCGCCGCCATGTCTGCGGCGAGGCTGGCGATGACCCGCGCGAGCTTGCGCATGTCGGGGGGATCGCGGCGAACACCGCGCACGACCAAGTTGCGTCCAGTCCTGCCCGCGCCACTGCGCCGTCGAGGCGGTCTGCTTGACGCGCTGGTGGGGCTTTCCTGCTGCTGGTCGTCGACCGGAGCAGGGATGTCGGCGCGGTTGTCGTTGGGCTGATCGGAGTTGCGAGGTTGCGCGCACATGAGCGCCCCCTTCGTGCCCGTGACGTCCGCGGGTGGCGGAGGTGCACGGGGCTGCTGGTCGGCGACAGGAACCGTCGACACAGCGGGCGTTCCCAGTCGTTGACACCTGCGGTCGCCGGTCCGCGCGAGGCGGGTTTCGCGGCGACGCGGGCACGCACCATGACGTGCGTTGAATGAGCTGGGATCGCCGAAGCTGTCACGGCCAGCGGGCCTCTGCTCCCCGAGTACGTGTGTGCGGGGCCGGCGCTCGTGGTCGTGCTGGACTCGTGCTGTTCGGCAGATTCGTGTGTCGTGCCGAACTGGTGCTCGGTCACCTCGTCAGCGCGAGATGGCGGGTCGACGCGAGTCCAGAAGATCACTGCCGGCGCGGGCCGTGAACAGCGGCGCGTCGGCGTGGCGATGAACGTGATGGGTGCCGAGGCGCCTCCTCTCTGTCGAACCGTGCACAGGTCTGTCATCCAACTAAGGTAGCACCTGAGTCATGCGTGTGCAGCCTGACTAAATCAAGTGTTGCCTGCTCAGTGGTGAGTGCTTGCTGAACACGCCGTGCGTGCGGCGGCCGGCGTCCATCGCCATCGGGGAGACTGAGCGTCGGTTGGTGACGGCGCGAAGCGCCGCAGAGCGACGAGCGCGGGACGGCAGCGAGTGCAGATCGAGTGGCGGCTGCGGAAGGTCATGGCCTCCCGCAATGTCTGGACCGCGACCGAACTGCGCGAACTTCTCATCCAGCGCGCTGGGTTCGAGCTGTCCCTCCAGTCGGTTGACGTGTTGATGAAAAAGCCGCCGGTCCAGGTGAAGGTGGCGACCATGCAGGCGCTGTGCACGACGCTGCGATGCACGCCCAACGAGCTGTTCGGAATCGATGCGCCCCGCGACGTCTCGCTCGTCGAGCCCGACAACGCGGAGGTTCGCAGCGACCAGTGAGCCCGCGTCGGCGGACGCGGTGATGATCGTCATGCGGCTCTCGCCGATGGCTCTGAGGCCGGTCCGTCCGCGGACAGTCCCGCCGAACCCAGGGTGGTCTGAATCTGCCGGTACCAGCTCAGCGCGAAGCGCAGGCAGTTCGACTCGGTGCGGTGACTCGGGCCGCAGCCGGGCACGTACCGGCCCCGTCTACTCCAGGACATCGAGTCCGAACTGGACAGCGCCTCCGCGTACTGGCTGAGGCCGCCGAGCTTGATGCCGAAGCCGTGTAGCGAGAAGTTGCGTGAGGCGAAAGCTCGCATGATCTCTTCCACAACGGCTTTGTGCTGCCGGCGACACACGGTCCCTACGCCCACGAGCGGCTCGGCTTCGAGGTCGATCCCGGCCCGGTAGTAGAGGTCGGCGCAGCGCTGGTAGTCCGCGGTCGTCCAGCCCTGCAGCACCGGTACGAACGGAAGGTCGGGCGCGAGTTCGCGGAGACGAACGAGGTTGCGCACGGTGCGCCGTTGATGCTCGCGAACGGTAAGGCCGGTGCGCTTGAGGATGCTCTGCTCGCACATCCAGTCCTGGGGCGCGGCCCAGGCGAGGTTGCCGATCTCGTCGCCGTAGCGCCGGACCGCTTGGACGTAGTCCTTCTCGTTGATCTGCCAGCGCCCGTGAAGCTGCAGTTCGGTGAACCCGCCCGAGTCGAGTGCCCATTCCGTGATGGCGCGGGGCAGGGTCCGGCGGTGGCCGAGCCGCCGATGCGACACCAGTAGCGGGACGTCCGGCACGCGGGTCAGCCAGACGGGTTGATGGACTCCCAAGTAGAACTTCACGCCGGCACCGCCCTGCGATGAGCGCGGGCGCCGGCAAGCAGGGCAACCGCGAGGACGGTGGTGACGGCTTTCCCGACGAGTTGTCCGGCGAGGTAGGTCAGGGAGCCGAAGGCCAGCGGGAGGAACAGCAGGCTGTCGACGACGAGGCCGATCGTGTTCGACAGGCCCACGGCCGAGAGCTGGTTCCGCCGTCGGAGTGGGGTGTAGACGGCGAGGTCGACCAGTTCGGAGACGGCGAAGGCCGCCGCGCTGGCAAGAGCAATGCGCGGCTCGGCCACCAACCCGGACAACGCTGCGCCGAGAAGGATCGCCAGCAGCGTTGTCCGGGCGCCGGCCGCGTCCTGCAGAAGGTCGCGGACGGTGAAGGCGAGCCCGGCGAAGAGCGCGCCCGCGGGAATATGCAGGCCGGCCACGGCGAGCGCCGGCCAGAGGGTGGAGGCCCAGTTCGCCCCGGCGATCGTTGCCGCGTACGCGGCGAACAGGAGTACGGAGGCGAGGCTCCACCAGCGGATCTTCATGCTGAGCTCGGTGGGAGCTCGGTGGGTCCGGGTTGGGCGCGGTGGAAGGTGCGGTCGTCGACCAGTCGCTCGTGCACGTTGGGCGCCGAGGTGACCCACCGCTCCATCGGCGCCGGCTGGCCGGCGACCGTGCGGGCCCAGACCTGCCGCCCGGTGTACTTGACGTTGCTCCGCCGGACCGCCTTGGCTGTCCACGGCCCGGCGGGCGTCGGAGCCGGGTACTGGCCCCGGTCGCTGTTGAGTCGCGCCGCGATGACGGCGAACGTCAGTCCGTGGTCGGCGCGCCAGATGAAGATCTGTTTGACGGCTGCGGCAGTCCGCCAGTCCGGGACGAGGACCGCCCGCAGTTTGCTGTGTCCCGTCGGGTCGGTGATCCGGATGCGTAGGGCGCGGTAGCCGTATGGCGGAGGCCCGATCTGGTAGCCGGCGCGGACGAGTTCGACCATCGCCTGGCGAGCGCGGCGAGTTGTTTCGGCGTGGTGCGCGGCGAGCGCGGCCCACTGGATGCGGTTGCCCTGGGCGTCGACCAGTTCGCCTTCACTGGTCCCGTCGTCGGCCTCGACTTCGGTGTGGACGGCAGCGGGATCCGACAGACCTGTCCACAGGTTTGTCCACAGTCGAGACCACCACGGTGGACAGGTTTCGGCCACCGGTGTGCCGGTGCAGTGGTGACGTCCGGCGGCGCGCAACGCGGCGCGCTTGCGGCGGAACTTAGGGCCCCAGCCGCACTCGCGGCAGTACAGGCGGGTGGTCATGCCGCTCGCCTCCAGCCGGGGTACTCGACGTCGTTGACGGCGGGGCGGATGACGTCGTCCTCGGTCGGCCACGGGATGGCGGCTGCCGCGGAGGCGGCGAGTTCGGCGTCGTGGGCGAGTTGGAAGACGAGCACCTCGTGGTGCACGGTGAGTGCGGTCGGCGTACCGGCGGCGCGTGCTCGGGAGGCGGTTCGGCGCTCGGCGAGCGAGGCTCGGCTGATCAGCCGGCCACCGCGCAGTCCGGCGGTCAGCGCGACGCACCGGTCGACCGGCGCCAGGCCTGCGGCCCTCGCCGCGGCGAGCAGCGGAGTGGTCAGGTCGACCAGCGAGCCATCGGGGTGCCGGCGGGGGCGCGCGACGACCACGAGGTGTCCGCCGGAGCGCAGCAGTGGCTCGCAGTAGGTGAGCGTCGCCGCGAGTTCGGCGATGGCGGAGTCGGGGTCGCGGTCCGGACCCGGTGCGCGATCCTTCTGTTCGTCGGGTGCGGTACGCAGGGCGGTCAGGACGAGTCCGACTCGGCCGACCAAGCCGGCGGCGCGGATCGTGGCGAGCACCTTCGGACGTGCGTCGAGGACCGATCCGTCGCGCCACGCACCCGAGGTCTTGGCGGCGGTGATGTTGGCGCGGGCGAGCGTCCACGACCGGTTGCGGGCGGTCAGCCCGAGCGCGTGACGGCCGGCGCGCAGCGCCTCGGTCAGCACGGTCCCGGCCCCGCAGTCAGGGTCGAGAACGAGGTCGCCGGGGTGGGTGTACGTCGCGATCGCGTAGGCGGCGACGGCGGGCGGGATCCGGTCGGTGTCGGTGTCGGTGCCGGGCACACAGCCGCTGTCGCGCAGCTGCGCCGCGGGGTCGCGCTGCCCGGTCGGCCAGACCGACAACGGTGGGATCGGCGGCTCCTCCCCCGGTGGTAGGGGGAGTGGCCAGTGCGACGTCGGACGGTCAGTCATCGGAGGTCTCCTCGCCGGCAGCCGTGGCGCTCGGGGCAGGTTGGGCCGCGAACACCAAGAGGTCGTCGTGCACCTGGGTATGCCGGATGGCGGTCGTCGAGCGTCCCGGCGAAGCCTGCGAACCGTCGCGCGTGGTCGGGGTCGCTGCGGCGAGAGCGCCGTCGCGGACGGGTACGCGAAGTAGCGCGATGCGATCGAGGTAGCGCAGTCCGGCGTGGTGCGCGGTGCGCACGAGCGCGCCGGCAGGGTCGGCGAGCCGACCGTTGCTGCGGTCACCGTGAGTGATGACAGCGAGGGTGCCGTTCGGGGTGAGCAGACCGGTCCAGTCGGTCGGGTGGAACCAGTCGAGCGTGTGCGGTTCGGCCGCGGTGATGATCAGGTCGTAGCGGTCCGGACCGTGTGCGGTCGCGGCCGGGTCCGGGTCGGCTACGCGGTCCGCCGACGGTCCGACCGGGTGGTCCGCGGTCGGACCGTCGGCCGGCAGTCCGGGTCCGGACTCCGACTCGGCTGGCGTGTCGACGGGGTGCTCGCCGACCGGGTTGGGGAGGGCGACGGCGGTCTGGGTCTGGATGCCGCGGCCGAGTCGGACCACGGTCCAGCCGGCTTCGAGCAGTCCGGCGTACGGGCCGCGCCAGGGCCGGGTGCGGACCGCCGTTGCTGGCCACTGCGCGGGCGGCGCGAGGTAGGGCGCGGGGTCGAGCAGTAGCACTCGCTGGCCGGGCTGGGTGTAGTTGGTGACGATCTTGATGACCGCGGTCAGCAGCCAGTTGGCGAGCAGGCCGGTGCCCTCGCGCAGGTCGTCTTGAGCGCACGGCCAGACGGTGCTCGGCCGAGCCGGACGGGGGTGGCGCAGCGCAAGGCGCAGGGTGCGCAGGCGCGGTGCTCGCCGCGTCTGCGGTAGCGGGATCGGGATGGTCGGTGGGTCGGTGGGGCCGTGCTCCTGGGAGTCGTCTCCTGGGGAGTCGTTGCCGTGTGTCGGGGTCATCGCGGGTCTCCTCCGACGGATGGGTGCCGTGTGTTCGGACACCCCTTAACTCCGCTTTTCGACCCTGTTTTGGACACATCAAATTGATTTTCTTGGTGACCATTGAAGCCCGCATGCATGCGGACGGGAAACTGTTGGGCCAGTTCCGACCGAGGTTTCGACAATGGCACCAGACTGCGATATCGGCGAGAGCTCCGCGAGTCGCGTTCTGGACGGGCCGTGACCGGATTTTTCAAGATTTTTCCGCAGCTGCCATGTTGATCTTGTGGCGGGCCCGGAATCTACCGCCTCTCGCGCGCCCTCGGATACCAGTGCGCTACTAGTGTCCGACTATAAGACCAGCTCAGAGCCTACTAGTGTTGATCAACACCCGACGGCTGAACACGATGAAGTGGATCTTGTCGGACGCGCGTGCGTGGGCGAAATAGTAGCCCGCTAGTAGCCCTTGGCGCGCTTCGCTAGTTGGCGGCTAGTAATGCCGTGGTATTTCCGTGGTATCGGTCGTGGCTTCCTGACGTCGTTGTTGTTCGCATCGACGTCGTGGGAGTTACGACATGGCTGCACAATCTGTTTTCCGTCGCGGTTGCGACGAGGCTGTTCCGAACTCGTTGGATATCGCGCGGGACACTTTTACCTGGCTGGTGACCGGGCCGCATCCGGTGTCGCTGAACGGCCGGCTCTTTCCTGGCCTGCCCGATCGATACGTCCCGCTGGACGAGGTCCGCGACCGGTTGCTGGCGCGCCGGTGCCCGCAGGCGACGCGGGACGCGGTGTGGGCGCATCTGGTGCTGCGCTCCCGTACTGAAGGAGCGACGTGGACGGTCGCCGCGGTCGGGGTTGCGCTGCCTGCGCTGACGTCGGTCGCGGCCACGTTGACCAACAGGTTTGCCGGCGATCCGGCCGACGTTCACGCCGAGGTTTTGCGCGGCTACCTGACCGCGTTGTCGACCATTGACCTGCGTCCGCCGCGGGTCATGCTGCGCCTGCGCTGGGAGGCGTACCGGTCCGGCTATCGGGCTTTGGAGGAAGCGCTCGCGGGTCCGACTCCGGTCGCTCCGGGCTTCCGATCCACCCCGCCGCAAGCCCCGTGGGGTCACCCGGATCTGGTTCTCGCTCGCGCGGTCGCGGACGGAGTCCTGACCCAGACCGAGGCCGCGTTGATCGGCGCGACCCGGTTGGAAGAGGTGCCGGTCGCGGACTGGGCGGCGCAGCACCAGATCGGCGAGTGGGCGGTCTACAAGGCGCGCAAACGCGCCGAGCTCCGGCTCGCCGCGTATCTGCGCGACCGCGTCGCCGAGACCGATCCGACGGACCCACTGACCGACCAGGTGGCCACCGTGGTGGCCCTTGCGCGGCCGGTCACGCCGGCCCGCGACCTTCCACGGTCGTCACTTTCCGTGCCGGTTTCTGAGGTCGAGTCAGCGCAGAAAGTTCAGGATCGCGTGTCCAAAACGGACGCGAAATCCGGAGTTCAGGGCTGCGGGACACACCCGCGCTCAGCCCGACTTCCGGAGGTGCCCCAATGCGCCTGATCGATCGATTCTTCACCGCCGTGAGCGGGCTGCGTCGCGCCCGCGTCGACGACCATCCACAGCCGTCGGCCGAGATCACCTCGACGAGCACGTCGGAGGAGGTCACCAGCAGCCAGCCGACCAGCGCTCCGATCATTACGCCGGAGGACTGGACTCCGGTGCGACCGCGCCGCTGGGCGCACATGGCCCTGATCGTCGAACTGGCGGCCCTCGCGCTGCTGGCGTCGGCCTCCTCGGCGCACGCCGACACCATGGTGCTCGCCATCGCCGGTTCGGTGACCGACGTCCTGAACAACATCAGGAACTGGATCATGGGCATCTTGGCCGGCTTGGCCACGGTGTTTCTGTCCATCGGCGGCGTCCGGTACGTGATGGGCGGCGGCGACCCCGGCGAGGTCGAGAAGGCCAAGACCGCGTTCAAGTCGGCGGGTTGGGGCTACGGCCTGGCGGCGCTCGCGCCGCTGGTCGTGGAGATCCTCAAAGGGATCGTGGGGGCCTGACCAATGGCCAGCACCCCGCCCACGGTTCGCCCGCACCGCCGGTCCGGCGGCCCGGTCGCGACCGCTGCCGCCGCCGACCGAGCGATGCTCTCCCCGGTCTCCGACGCCAGCGCCGACCGGCCGCCGACCGGTCGGCCGCGGCGCTGGCGCGCAGGCTGGCTGCTGGCGCTGAGCATCGTCGTGCTCCTGGTCGGCATCCTCGCCGTCAGTGCGTGGGCCTCGCCCGCCGCGCCGCAGCAGCCCCCGCCGCAACCGCCGCTGCCGATCCCGACGGTCGACCCGTGCACGCCGAATTCGCCGTTGCCGGTGTGCCAACTGCCCGCCCCGACGACGACCAAGCCGCTGCCCACGCTGCCGTTGCCGCTCCCGACTGGGGTGCCGGCGCCGACGACATGCAGCTTCCCCGGCCAGATCGGCTGCACCCCGTCCGCCCCGACCACTCCGGGCCAGCCGACGACGACTCCGAGCACGCCGTGCTCCGGTGAGGACTGCATCCCGCAGCCGACCACACCACCGCCGGGCACCGGCCCGCAGCAACCCGGCAACGGCAACGGCAACAGCGACTCGGACTGCGGGATCACCGACATCGGCGCCTGCATCACCGAGGCCATCAACTCGGCGTTCCGCAGCGTCGTCGACGCCGCGCTCTCACCGATCCTGGAACTGATCGGGCACACCGCGCTGTCCACACCGGCGATCAGCGACCTGCCCGGCATCGGCGAGCTTTGGAACAACTCCTGGGAGCTCGTCCTCGCCCTCTACGGTTTCTTCATCCTCGGCGGCGGCATCCTGCTGATGGGCCACGAGAGCGTCCAATCGCGCTCCTCGATCAAGGAGATCGGGCCGCGGATCCCGATCGCTTTCATAGCGTCGGCCCTGTCGCTGTTCTTCGCCGACAAGTTCATCAAGCTGGCCAACGCCCTGACCTTGGGCGTGCTCGGCGACGGGGTGAACGCGCCCTCGCTGGGCAACACGCTCCAGGAAGCCGTCCAGGGAATTCAGAACGGCGGACTGTTCATCATCCTGGTCGGCCTGGTCCTCGTGGTCGTGGGTCTGGCCCTCCTGGTCGTCTACGTGGTCCGGATCGTCATCACCCTCGTCCTGATCATCAGCGGACCGCTGTTCCTCATGTGCCACGCCTTGCCGCACACCGATCCGCTCGCGCGCTGGTGGTGGAAGGCGCTGACCGCGACCTTGGCCATCCAGTTCGCTCAGGCGCTGGTGCTGATCACCGCAGTGCGCACGTTCCTGTCCGGCGGCGTGCATCTGTTCGGCTCGACGCTGTCCGCGCTCGGCACGCTGGTCGCCGCGATCGCGCTGTTCTTCATCCTGTTCAAGATCCCGTTCTGGTTGCTGAAGGCGGTCAAGGTCGGCTCCGGCCGCTCGTTCCTCGGCGGTTTGGTTCGCGCGTACATCGCGGCGAAGACGTTCGGCATGGTCGCCGGCAAGGCCGGTGCGTTCGGCAAAGCCGGCGCCGCTGTTGGCTCGAAGTCCGGCGGCGGCGGTGGAGGTGGCCGCGGCGGTGGGTCGGCGGATCCGCCGTGGCCTGCTCAGCCGCGCCTCGCGCCGACTCCGGCGATGGTCAACAAACGGCTCCAGGCGGCCCATGACGCCGATCGTGCCCGCGCGGCCCGCCAGTCGCGGCTGCCGTCGCAGGCGCCGCAGTTCCTGCAGCCCTCACCCCAAGACACCACTCACGATCCCGCCGTCACTCCGGCGAACCAGGGACCAACCATGCCTCCCGAATTCAGCTCCGCACCCACGCCCGCCACGCCGATGTCGCCGCCGCGGAGGGGGCCGCGGCCCGGCTCGGCGCCGCAGTTCCAGGCCGCAGGTGGGTCACGTCGACGCGGCGGCACGCCGCCGCCGGCCCGCCCGATCCGTGTCGCCTCGGTGCCACCGCAGCTGCGGTTCCAGTCGGCCACGCCGCCCGCGTCGCAGCCCGCGAGTCCCGCCAAGCCGCCGTCCGGGCCAGCGGCGCCGGTGTTCCGGCAGGCGCAGCCCGAGCCCCGCATCGGTGACGCCTACCGGCGCACCCAGTCCGTTCCGCCGCCGGTGTTCCGCGCACCGAAACCCGCCCCAGGAGGTGAAGGGAAATGAGTCAGCCGGTAAGGATTCCCGCCGACGTCGATCGCGAAGACCGCGTCATCGGTCCGCTGACCGCGCGGCAACTCCTCATTCTCGCCATCACCGGGAGCGTGCTGTACGGGACGTACACGATCACCCGCCAGTTCGTCCCTGTGGCGGTGTTCCTGATCGTCGCCATCCCGATCGGGGTGACAGCCGCGTTCCTCGCGCTCGGTCAGCGCGACGGCATCACCCTCGACCGACTGGTCCTGGCAGCGCTAAAGCAGCGGCTGAGCCCGCAGCACCGCGTCGCCGCACCAGAAGGTATCCGGCCCGCACCGGAGTGGCTCAACAACCAGGTCAACGCCGCCAGTAAGGCCAGCACCAAAGGGAAGCAGAGTGCGGACGCGGCGGTGTCGCCGGCCGCGTTGCGGCTGCCCGCCGAGGCGGTCACAGAGACCGGCGTCATCGATCTCGGCAAAGACGGTGTCGCCGTAGTCGCGGTTTGCAGCACGATCAACTTCGCGCTGCGTACCCCGGCCGAGCAAGAGTCTCTGGTCGCCAGTTTCGGGCGGTATCTGCACTCGCTCACCGCACCCGTGCAGGTGCTCATCCGCGCGGAACGACTGGACCTGTCCGGGCAAATCAAGGAGCTCCGCGAGCAGGCCGGTGGACTGCCACACCCGGCGCTGGAACGGGCTGCGCGTGAGCACGCCGATTACCTCGACCAGCTCGGCCGTGCCACCGATCTGCTCCGTCGCCAGGTGCTGCTGATCCTGCGCGAACCGTTGCTCACCGGTGGCCCGACCGACGGGCTCGGCGGCGCCTCGCCGCTGGCTGCATTGTCGGCGAAACGCAAGGCCACCAAGCAGGCCGGCCAAGTTGACGACGCCACCCGGCGGGCCGCTGAAGCGCGGTTGGTGCGCCGACTCGGTGAGGCGGTCGAGCTGCTCTCGCCGTCGGGGATCACGGTCGTCCCGCTCGATGCCGGGCAGGCCACCGCGGTGCTGGCCGCGGCCTGCAACCCGGACTCGCTGATCCCGCCGAGCGCCGGGCTGGCCGGGTCGGACGAGGTCATCACCACCGCCCCGGACGAGAGCTGGGACGAGACCGCGTTCGGCCGGTCCGTGTTCACCACCAACGACGACTTCGGCGAGGCCGAAGACGCCTGGGACGACGACGCCGAGGACCCCGACGACTACGACAACTCCGCGGGGAGGTACCGCTCATGAAGACCAAGGACAAGCGCCGCCACCAGAAGCCTCCGGCCGCGCAGCCGCCGCTTGGGCGAGCCGGCGCGTTCACCCCGGACGCCATCTCCGTCCGTCCCCGCGCGCTGGAAGTCGGCAGCGAATGGGTCTCCTCGTTCGCCGTCGTGGGCTACCCGCGCGAAGTGCACAACGGGTGGCTGCAGCCGCTGCTGACCTACCCCGGACGGGTCGACGTCTCGCTGCACATCGAGCCGATCGACCCGGTCACCGCGGCGAACCGGCTCAAGAAGCAGCTGTCGAAATTGGAGTCCGGGCGCCGGCACACCAGCGAGAAGGGTCGGCTGATCGATCCCGCTGTGGAGGCCGCCACGGAGGACGCCTACGACTTGTCCGCGCGGGTCGCCCGCGGCGAGGGCAAGTTGTACCGGATGGGCCTGTACCTGACGGTGCACGCCCCGACCGAGGAAGCCCTCGGCGACGAGGTCGCCGCCATCCGGTCGCTCGCGGCGTCCCTGCTGCTGGACTGCAAACCCACCACCTACCGCAGCCTGCAGGGCTGGATCACCAGCCTGCCCATGGGGCTCGATCTCGTGGGTATGAGGAGGACGTTCGACACCTCCGCGCTGTCCGCGGCGTTCCCGTTCACCAGCCCTGACCTGCCGCCGCCAGACCCGACCTCGGTCGGCGCACCGAGCGGGGTGCTCTACGGCTTCAACGTTGGCAGCCAGGGTCTCGTGCATCACGACAGGTTCGCGCTGGACAACCACAACTCGGTGATCCTCGGCCGCTCCGGCGCGGGCAAGTCGTACCTGGTGAAGCTGGAGTTGCTGCGCTCGCTGTACCGCGGGATCGAGATCCACGTCATCGACCCGGAGGACGAGTACGCCCGGCTGGCCGCCGCGGTCGGCGGCACCTACGTGCATCTCGGTGCCGAGCAGGTCCGCCTCAATCCGATGGACCTGCCGATCCACACCCGCCCGGACGGACGCCGCACCGCGCCCCGCGACGCGCTCATCCGCCGGTCACTGTTCCTGCACACGGTGATCTCGGTGTTGCTGGGCAGCGAGCTGGCCGCGACCGAACGGGCGGCCCTGGACCGAGCGATCACCGCGACCTACCAACGGGTTGGGATCACTTCCGATCCGCGGACCTGGACCCGACCGGCGCCGCTGCTGGCCGACCTCGCCGAGGTCCTCGCCGACACCGGCGATCCCGCTGGGGTCGAGCTCGCGGCGCGGCTGCACCCGTATGTCACCGGCGCGTTCTCCGGGCTGTTCTCCGGCCCGACCTCGACCCGCCCCGAAGGGCACCTCGTGGTGTTCTCGCTGCGAGATCTCGCCGACGAGCTCAAGCCGATCGGCACCCTGCTCACGCTCGACGCGGTGTGGCGACAGGTCTCCAACCCGGCCATCCGCAAACCGCGGCTGGTCGTGGTTGACGAAGCCTGGCTGCTGATGAAGGAGCCCGCCGGGGCCGAGTTCCTGTTCCGCATGGCGAAAGCGTCACGGAAGCAGTGGGCCGGCCTCACGGTGGCCACGCAGGACACCGCCGACGTCCTCGGCTCCGACCTGGGCAAGGCGGTCGTCGCGAACGCGGCAACGCAGATCCTGCTGAGGCAAGCCTCGCAGGCGATCGACGAGATCACCCGCACCTTCGACCTCTCCATGGGTGAACGGCAGTTCCTGCTCTCTGCCGACCGCGGTCAGGGCCTCTTGTCGACCGGAACGCAGCGCGTGGCCTTCCAGTCCATTGCCTCCCCAGTCGAGCACGAACTGGTCACGTCCAACCCCGCAGAAATCGCCGAATATTCCGACACCGCGTCGGGAATCGAGAACTCCTTCGTCGAACTCGGCGCGGACGACGCCGCCGGAATCGCGGACTCGTTCGACGACGGCGAAGTGTCGCAGATCGAACTCGACGCCGCCTAACCGCTTCCACGCCGCATCGCGCACCAAATCAATTGTCACCGACTCACTACTCAGGGGATACCCATGTCTGCATCACGACCCATATCCGGAAACAATCGCCCTGCTCGCCTGCTGACGCAGAACAGCGAAATGCGCCAGATTGGCGTGTGGAACTGGTCGCTGCCCGCGTGGGCCGGCCGCCTGGCTGACGGCCGCACCTTCAACACCTGTCCCAGCGCCGGAATCTGTGCACAGGCGTGCTACGCCCGACACGGCACCTACACGTGGCCAGTCGTGCGCGCCAAACACCAGGCCAACCTGATGTTCGTCCTCGACGACCTTCCTGCCTGGGAAACCGCCATGGTCGCCGAGTTGGGCGCGCCCAAATTCCACGGTGCCTGGATCAGAATTCACGACGCGGGCGATTTCTTCAACGACGCCTATTTGCTGGCGTGGCTGCGGATCTGCCGTGCCCGCCCTGACGTGAATTTCTATGCGTACACAAAAGAAGTCGACAGGTTCCGTCGGCTCACCGAACCGAACCCGCCTGCGAATTTCCTGTGGGTCTATTCCTACGGCGGAACGCAGGATGCCGCCCTGAATCCGGCCACAGACCGGGTGGCCGATGTATTTCCCGACGAAGCAGCGATCGCCGCCGCCGGCTGGGCGTCGCAGGAAGCCAGTGACCTGCTCGCCGTGCTCGGCCCGCGGCTCGTCGGTGTCCCGGCCAATCGGATTCCCGCCTACCTCAAGCGGTTGGCCGGCCGCCGGTTCTCCGAATGGCAGGCCGAGGTGGACGCCGAACGCGCCAGCGCCAAGACCAGACATCCCC